>Ga0193729_1001475_pt1 | contig 12024 bp, 11 predicted proteins | sample U1c2metaG_FD_143036 | JGI IMG/M metagenome (GOLD analysis project Ga0193729, IMG submission 143036) | Soil microbial communities from a riparian zone of the East river system, Colorado, United States - U1c2 | ecosystem: Environmental > Terrestrial > Soil > Riparian zone | place: USA: East River... | reverse complement strand
GTTGCCCCATCCCACCCCACGGACGCGATAAATCGGGTCCCTACACTCGGGCAATGAATTGCCATAGAGAAACGATGTATCGGTTCTTACCTCCTGAACAATATATGCTCTTTCTATGTGATAAATAATTGACCGAAAACAAGGAAAATGGCCATAATGAGATGTATATTACTTTTTATACACTTATTGCATAATATATGGCAATTCACCTGTGCCCTTCATGGGTATTGCCCGTAATATAGGGACCCGATTTATCGCGTCCGCTGGGGTGGGGCGGGGGCTCGCTTTTGCCAATGCTGTTGTCCGTACAAAATTGGCCAGCAGTGTCATAAATCGGGTCCCTACAATTCACGCAATAAATTGCAAGAAAGGCAATTTATTGCCCGAGTTGTAGGGGCCCAATTCCATTGCGCCCGTTGTCCCCCAATACGCTCATCTTGCCTGCCTCACATCTGTGCAAAAAAGTGACGCGCACCCTAGCTCCAAAAAGACGTTGCAACCAACTCGCGCTTGGTGGTAGAATTTTCATTGCAATTACTACTAAAATAAGGCGTGTGGAGCAAGAAGGAACATCCCCATTCACAGCTCAAAAAAGTTCGTAACTATCAACCCATTTTGGGATAATATTGGGCCTCTCATTCATTCGGAAAAAGGGATAAGCCTGTATCAAGCGGAATGCGATAAAAGGTTTTGCGCAAAGTATGCCTTTGCAATTGCTGATCCTGCATCGGTTGCTTTTGCCGCTGAATATTTGCATCCCCAGGCTATAGAAATAGGTGCCGGGAATGGATACTGGGCATGGCAGCTCTCACAATGCGGAGTTGATATTTTGGCATATGATATTGCTCCTGTAGATCATATATGGGAGAAAGGCTATTTTAGTCCTGTCGATAAGGAAACGCGGAAGTATCTCGGAATATGCACTCAGGCATGGTATCCAGTACAACAAGGGAATGCTAAGATGGTGAGAGAGCATCCTGACCGTACGCTATTCCTGTGTTGGCCTGTGCGCAATACAAACATGGCTTCGCAATGCCTGCAATACTATCAAGGCAAACGTTTAGTCTATATTGGCGAGTACAGGACTGGCACCACTGGTGACGACCTTTTCTTTGACATGCTAGAGAATGAATGGCAAGCAATCGCTAGGCATGATATAGCACAGTGGGACGGAGCGCACGATGATATCACTGTATACGAAAGAAGATAGAGATAGCCTATTCTTTAGGCGTCTCTGTACCATGCTCGGGTGTGGCTACAATTGTCCCCCCATATTATCTGCCAATTTTGTTGTGTATCTGCTGAATTGCTCGGGGTGTGCTTGTCGCCATTCAGTCCAGAAGGTAATGATCAAGGCTTGCAGTAGTCCGGCGATAGGTGAGGCAAAAAGGGCTCCCCAGATGCCAAATAGCTCAGATCCGGCAACCAGTGCGAAAAGTGAGACGACCGGATGCAGACCAATGGCCTTACCTACGATGCGTGGACCTACCAACTCGCTCTCAATCACATGAATGAATGCAAAATATACAAGCACTAACACTGCTATCAGCGGACCACGTGTCAAGCCGACCATAACACAGAGAACCCCGGAAATCAGTGTGCCGAGTACGGGGATAAAGGCCAGGATGAAGGCCAGGAAGCCAAGGAAAACAGAATATGGCAGGTGGAAGAGGAAGAACATGCCTACCCATACTAGCAAGCCAATTAGGGCAGCAAGTGTCACCTGCCCGCGAATGTAGCCGCCAACAATTCTCTGCATGGTCTCCAGAAAGAAATTGGCGCGTGCAGCGGTTGGCGCATTACGGCGTGCCCACTGAGCCACGCGTGAGCCATCAATCAGCAGATAGATGCTCAGTACGGCGACAATGATGGTGTCAAGGATGATATCTAGCAGGCCTCTGATCATTGACACGGAGTTTTTTGCGAAGTCCCCAGCCCAGTTCTCAATTTGTTGCAGGGCATTCATGATTTGTCCTCGCTGAATCCCGTAAGAGGCCAGGATATTCTCTAGGGGTGATGGCTGACCATTCTTGCCTGGGGTCAAATAATTCTTGATTAAACCGACAATATCTCGCGTTTGGTGAATGGTTGTGGTCACGGCGAAATAGAAAAAGATAATCACTAAGCCCAGAAAAACAAGATAAACGATGAGAATGGCCAGGAAACGTGGCATGAAGCGCTCTAAGAAATGAACCGCTGGTGCTAGGGCATACGCAAATAGTGCAGCGATAATCAGCAATAGCAGAGCTTGGATGATGTGGCTGGCAACCTGGATAGCAACCCATGCTAAGGCAATCCAGCCGAGGATCGTAATGGTGATGAATGCTCGCCTGATCCATTGAACCGTCCGTGTGTCCAGGTTAGAACCAGCAGGGAGATGTGTTTCTCTAGCCATGCTTTTTTACCTCTCAGCCAAAGATTGTCCATCAAGTGACCAGATCCATTGTATCATCAAAGGCAAGGCCAAAGCTGAGCATTTATCTTGCCTAAATTTGGTCCAAAGGCCAAGACGAGCCGTCTCCGACGTTCCGGCGTTCCGGCATGCAAGAAACTGTCCCTCTTTCCCCCTAGGAATCTTTCGCTATATCAGATATCATGTATACATATCCTCTCAATATTTCGGGGTAATGTAGCCTGAGAGCGTTGGTCATCAGGGAGAGAAGGCGCTTCTGTCCTAGATTCAACTAGATGATCAGTTTCTTCCGCCCCTAATTTTTGAGATGATACAATTATTAATGTATACACTTTACTCATCACAAAAGACTTTTTAGAAAATATTAAATGAAAGGATAAATACAAAATGAAAGAGCAGAATAAAGATACTCAAGGATCTGATAAAGGAAAAGATGTACAGACATCTTCTCCTAAGGGAGGACGAGAACCCTGGAAAGACTTTGCAGCCAACCCAAACCTCTTCTCCAGACCACCAGAAACACAGGAACCTAATGACCTTTCAAAATCTGGAGCTGAGCATGCTAAGCTACAGCAGAAATTGTCTGAAATTGGGCAACAGTGGGTTCAAGACAGAACAGGAACAAAAGAAGGAGAAATACCAAAATCTGGAGCTGAGCATGCTGAGCTAGAGCAGAAATTGTCTAAAATTGGGCAACAGTGGGTTCGATACAGAGAAACAAAGGACGCTGGAGAGAAGCTTTCGAATGAACAAAGGAGAATGTTTGACAAGATCTTCCCAGTTATTAAAGAAATGAAAGCAATAGAAGCTACTTATCCGATAAGATTACATGGAGAAGCTGCGAGAGCTGCTCGTGAGGCAGATGCGAGAGCTGCTCGTGAGGCTCGTTTAGATTCTGCCATTGCAACTATAGAAAGCGCCATCGAGTCACCTACTGATTCTCGCAACATTGCAGAGTATCACAGAGGCCAAATACACCGTTTTAATGAAGGAGAGGGTAGAAATCCTGATACAGCATCTGGTAGCAACGACATTTATCAATGGTATATTGATAGGGTTGAAGTCTCTATACACAATATAGCGGATTTGACTCAGCGTTTACCTAATGCTACAGAACAAGCTAAGATAGTATTGCGTGGAGCAATTAAACATGCGATAGGGAGTATAGATCAGTATATGTGGGACATACTTACACATCGTGATGTACACGATATGATTGTTCTTGACGAAAAGATAAGGTCATTTTATAGCGACATGGGCTATGTGTCACAATCACAGGAACAAATATTCAGTTAGGTGAAAACTCAAGATTGTACATATTAAAAAGGCCCAGGTACTCCACACGGAACACCTGGGCGTTGTCTCTTATGCTGCTCTCCAGTTCTTCATTGAGGCCTCTACATCACTAGCATACTGTTGTCGGGTTATTGCCATCTGCGATCGGCGCATACTTCGCCATAATTGAGAGGACCACCCTAAAAAAATGCAAAACAAAAAGTCAGTTGTCTTCACATCAACAAAATGATGAAAAAACAACCGACTTTTGCTCTTAACGAGAGCCCATCAAAGAGCCTCATAAGCCAATCTACTAGCTGGGGTACAGGGATTCGAACCCCAATCAACTGATCCAGAGTCAGCCGTCCTACCGTTGAACGATACCCCATTACTACGGGACCTTTTCTCATCCGCGATTGGTATATTACACGAAGTGGTTCCTGTTGTCAAGTGTGGATTAGGTTACCTCGGAAATTTCGATATAAGGCTGACAAGTACACTCATTGATCAATATGTTGTGGTGCTTAGCCAGATATCCTACTATATCTGGGGTCTGCACGTGGTAAAAAGCTCATATCAAAACTTCAGTGAGAATTATACATCGCTGTCTTGATATCTTTTTTACGGCCATTTCGTACAAATATGAAAGTTTTGTAATATACAGATCCTTTGTTCTATAGTATACTATCGGCAGGAATAACTCGCGATAAGGTGGCAAGCACAAGCTATGGCAGAGATGTATACAACCGAAGCGTTGCTCAGGACGATGCGAGACGGCTTCCTTGAGATTGGCTACCGTGAAGATTTGCTCCAGGATAATTATGGCTTCGCGGATATGTTTAAGGAGTATCATATGTTTGATCAAAGCAAAATTGGGCATAGCTTTTCGCCCTTTACGATAGAGGTTGAACGCTGCAAAGTCCATGAGCTGGCTCTGGCCATCGGTGACGATAATCCTGTCTATCATAGCCGTGAAGCAGCCCAGGTCGCAGGTTATCAGGATGTGCCGCTTTCACCCACTGCTCCTACTATCTTCAGTTTCTGGGGCAACCCGCATTTTCTTGAGCAGTTGACCAACATCGGCATCAATGTGATGCGTATTTTACATGGCGAAGAGTCATATGAGTATCTCGCTGCCGTCTATCCCGGAGATACGCTTAGCGGTGTGACAACGATCACCGATGGCAAAACACGCCGCAGCAAAGATGGCTCTATGGATATTATCACGTTGCAGACTCGTTACACCAATCAGGATAGCCAGCCGGTAGTGAATGCTACTACTATGTTTGTAGTGCGTGAATAATGGTATAAAGAAAAACTGTTGAGATCTTAATTAGGAGGGATCAACACGATGGATCGTGTCTGCTAGGCAATTCATTGCGTGTGTTGTAGGGGCCCGATTTATCGCGCCCGTCGTTCCCCCACATGTTTGTGGTACGCGAATAACGGTAAGAGAAGGAGAAAGAGATATGGCAACAAATGCACGAAGCTTGCGTACTTCGCAGAAATTGTATTTCGAGGATATACAAGTGGGCGATGAGATTCCCTTGCTCGTCAAAGCACCCGTTACGCATCTCCAGCTGGTATGCTACGCTGGCGCATCAGGCGACTTCAATCCTTTGCATACCGATCCCAAAATCGGAGAGATGATTGGTACGGGTGGTATTATTGCTCATGGTATGCTTATTATGGGCTTTGTGGGGCAGTTACTCAGTGATTATGTTGGGCCTGAGGCTCTGCGTTCATTTGGAGTACGCTTTAAGGGTATGACCCACTTAAATGATGTAATTACGTGCTCTGGGATAATTACAAGGAAATACGAGGAAAATGGAGAAGCCAGAGTGGCAGGGAAAGTACAAGCTATTGATCAGGACAGTGATGTAAAGGTCGCTGGTACATTTGTGGCAGCTTTCCCGCGTCGTGGGGAATGACAACTCGTTTCGAGATCTGTTGACAGAGAGAGACAGTCTCTGGTAAAATACAGACATGAAATGAAGCCGAGATGCCAAGAAAAAAGCGTGATGGCTTGCGGTACGCGATAACCAAGCGGTGGGAGTCTACACTCGATTTGGCGGCATCATTTCTCAATGTACCGTGAGTTACACGGGAACACAAAGCTTGTGGACAGAGCAGCGCTGGCTTGAGTGAGAATTCAAGTGAAACTGCCCTGGAGGAAGCAGGAACCGAACACTGAGTATGGCCTGTCCATATTTGGGTCAGTTTCGGATAACGGGGAGGGTAGGTGCGCAACCACGAAGCTGTGCCACGTTTCCTGATTAGTTTATCTTTGACGGCGCGGTTAGCCATTGCCATAGGTTCAACGCTGGTGTTCTTGATTGTCTTTCTCCTGCTACCAGGAGGGACTCAAAATCCCAGCGTTTTTGCTATTCCTATAGCCTTGATTGCTTGGATGTTCAGGAAAAGTGGCCTGTTCCTGACTCTGATCATTCTTGTTACGCTTCTATGGCTTTATTGTATCGCAGTATATAAAACCGTGTGGTGGCCATGGCATACGATTATCTATTTTTTAGTTGGCGTGTTCTCGTTGGTATTTATCGGTCTGCTGGTTTGTGCACAACGCGATGCTTTCAATCTAGCTGATGGGGCAAAGCAGCAGCTTACTGTTGCTTATGATCAGCAGCAAGACTTCTACCGGATTAAGGATCAGTTCCTCCAGAATGTCAACCACGAGCTGAGAACGCCGCTTACTGCTATCTATGGCTATCTGGAGTTGCTGCTGGAACACAATGAGCAATTGGAGGCTAGCATGCGCAAGATGTTTCTTGAGCGTGCTATGCAGAGTTGTGATGAGTTACAATTGCTGGTTGATAATGTGTTGGACTGCACAGTCGATTATAAAGAAAGAAAAAAGCAAATACCTGTAGAAGAGCTTGCTGTACTTGATATTGTACATGAGGTTCTTGAGCGTTTTGATCCCAAGACAGTACAGGAACATACAATTCATGTATACATCCCTGAATATATTGTGGTACGTGCAAATCCCCAGTACATGCGCCAAGTGATTCGCAATTTGCTCTCCAATGCCTTTAAGTATGCGCCAGTAGACACCCCCATTGAAATCAGTGCAGCTCTCTATGGAAATGTTGTGCAGTCATCACAAGCCTTGCCAGAGATCTGTATCAGTGTGAAAGACGCTGGCCCTGGTATTGCACCAGACGAGACTCCGCAGCTCTTTGGGCAGTTTGTACGCCTCAGACGAGATGTGGCGGGTAGGGTATGTGGCTCGGGTTTAGGCCTTTACCTGAGCAAACAATTTGTAGAGTTGATGGGCGGTCAGATCTGGGTGGAAAGCGAGGGCATTCCGGGCAAGGGCAGTTGCTTCCGCTTCACTCTTCCGTGTATTCCTCGTCCAAAATTTCAAGCACAGACCAAAGGTTACGAGATATATACTCATGCTAGCGCAGATGCTCAGTAGAGTATCTCTATCATCGTTTACCTTTGAGTTTATCGGATAGCTTCTTCCCGCTCAAATCACCACGTAAAAACGGTCCTGCATCAAATTTGACTTTATCGAAATATGCGACATCGTCAAATCCTGCTCTCCGTAGATCCTTCATTTGCTCTTTCTTATCACTATCTGATGCACCATAACTATAGATGCAAGCTTTCCACTTCACACGACTTAATAGCTTGTTGCAATGAGAACCACATTCTCGACGTAGGAGGTCTTCAATGTGAAGTTTAGTTGACTTAATTTGTTCTACCACTTCTCTAATGTTAGTGCTTTTCATCTCTACTAAACCGATAACCTTTTCCTCTTTTCCATCTTTTGCATAAAAAATAAGTCCATCGCATCGCTTATGATTTTCTGGCAGATCAAGGATATGGGATATCTGCCTCTCTTCATCATCTATCTGGAAGCAAAGAACGACTTCACCTGTATTTATTTGTACGATTAGCTTGTCATCTTTTCTTTTGCCTAGTATATATGCTTTAGAGTTTGCTGCAGCAAGTAGCAATCGACTAAAAACCACACTAACCTCCTAAGAACTCAAAATGGACACGCTGGACATATTCTGTCACATCGCTGAAAGTTTGCCAATGGATTACCCCATCTTGATCAAGAATATCTTTTACTTCTCCGCTATCAGTAACCTCATATACTGATACCTTATCTTGCGCAATAAAGGCATCCTTTCGTTCCAGAAGAAACTTTTCTGCAATTTCTTCTTGATTCTCATGCTTGTGCGCGTCCATCAAATTAACCAAGTGATCAATAACGTAGGTGCTATGAGTGGTAATCAATACATGCAGTCCTGCATTGACGAGCATTGACAGAAACTCAATGATTTTCACCTGTGCAACTGGATGTAAATTCATCTCAGGTTCATCAATAATAAGAAGATCTCCCGGCTGCGCTAGATAACGTAGATAGAGTACTAGCGACGAAAGTTCTTTGACCATTGAGGATGCAATGGGAATCTCTAAGCTAATATTTTGTGCAGGCTGAAAGAAAATATCACGTCTAGAATCTGGCTCTGGAGTCGAGAAAGCAACTGTTCCTGCTAAGATATCTCTTTCTAGGACTTTTGCTAGCTCGAGATAGCTTTGAATAGTCGGGTCATTCTTTGCCACTCCCTCTCGCTTCGCTATTTCTTTAGAGCCAAACTGGAAAATATTACTTATCATACCTATAAAATAGTTTATTGGCCCTATAGCTACTTTTGGCTTTTTTTCAATATATTCACGTATGTTCAATTTTAATAGCTCTTGTAGCTGTTGAAAAACTTTTTTGAGATGATACGTTTTTTCAATTGTTTCAATTATTTCTTGCGCCATTTCAAGATTTTCAAATGGCTTTTCATTATTTTTACCTGATCCAAGACCAAAGGTAACTATTGCTGTTCTTTCAGTGGGAAATACATGTATCTGAGGATAAAGTGATTGATGGAGAACACGTGCAACGCTGCGTATCAAGCTCTCTTTAACGTCTTCAGCAGGAAGCCTTTCTGTTATCAGTTCATTATTTTCAGTTGACGTATATGCATACATTATTTGGTCACCTGATTTTTTGCGGACGTTAACCAGCTTACGAGCAACACTTTCTCGTAAAGATGCTTTTTTGACACGTTCTAAAAAGGTTGTTTTAATCTCTTCTAGGCTTATCACGATATCCATATCATCAAAAAGGGAGAATTGCGTACTCATAAACTCTTTCATCCAGCGACGAGCAAAATTTGCGACACTATTGAAATATAGCTCACCGTATTGATCTGCAAAATCATACAAATCAATTTTTGTGTCTCCACGTGTTAAAAGCTGCTCGATTGCACTATCTAAGGGGGGATATATGCTGGAAATCTGATTTGCTGCATATGCTTGTGCATATTCATGCCAACCATGAGTCCCCAAAATACTTGCGAGAGTGTAGGCTAACCATGTCTTTCCAGTATTATTCGGGCCAACAAAAATGGTTAATGGCTTCAAGTCAAATTCTGCATTTTGAATGATGCCTAGCTTCTGAACTGTTACTTTCACAATAAGATCTCCTTGTAAACCCTGAATCCTTGTCCTATCTCTATGATATTATACCAGATAGGATCTTGCATCAGAGTGATTTTCTACTTAACCTAAATTGATGTAAAAGTCAAGAACTGTCCCTCTTTCTTCCTACTAAGAGCCTGCAACCTTCTGCTACAATATTCTCATGGATGAGGTCATAGTTGTAATTAGTAAGTAGGAGCAGTCTTCACGGTTGTCCTGTTAACCGACATTTATAGCTGACTTTTGAAAGGTCATAGTCAATCACTAGCACCTATTTGCTAGAAGCTTTCCTCTTGGTACAATATAGCGGGTAGCCTTTTTGCTACTCTTGCTGGAGAGGCAAGTCGTGTACAGAAAAACTAGAACAGAGAGTTAACAGCTATGACGTATACATCCATCCGGGAAATTGCCGATGAGATCCATTCCGGTATGATTACTCCCACTGAGCTAGTCCAGGAAACTTTTGACTGCATTGATAAGCAGGATAGCGAGATCCAGGCCTTTGTTACTGTAATGCGTGAACAAGCAATTGAAGATGCAGAAAAAGCTGAGCGTGAGATGCGCACTGGTCTCTATCGTAGCCAACTCCACGGTATCCCCATCGCTATCAAAGATTTGATTGCCGTCAAAGGTGTGCGAACGACAGCGAGTTCAAAAGTACTGGCAGACTATATCTCATCTGAAGAAGCGATGGTCATTGAGCTTTTGCGCAAAGCTGGTGCAATCATTATTGGCAAGACCAATACCTATGAGTTTGCGTATGGCCCCTTTGCACCGCCAACGCGCAATCCCTGGGACCATACACGCACGACTGGTGGCTCCAGCGGTGGCTCAGCTGCGGCTGTTGTGACTGGCATGTGTCCCGGTGCCATTGGTACAGATACCGGTGGCTCTATTCGTATTCCGTCCGCGTGCTGCGGTATTACCGGTCTCAAACCGACCTATGGGCGCGTCAGTTGTTATGGGGTTATTCCACTGAGCTGGTCGCTTGATCATGTCGGTCCGATGGGACGTAGCGCCGAGGATTGTGCTATTCTCTTTGATGCAATCGCAAAGTATGATCCTCGCGACCCCAATAGTGTCGCTGGTCCTCCCACTCGCAACACATCTGCACTCATCGAAGGAGTAGAGGGACGTGGTCCGATCTCTCTGCAGGGGTTGAAGTTTGGCATCCCGCAGGATAGCTTTGTAGCTCCGCTAGATTCGCAAGTACGCAATGCCTGGCAGGCAGCGTTGCGTGTGTTTGAGGAAGAAGGAGTGGAGCTTGTCGATGTGCAGTTGCCGTGTCCAACGATGGAACTCTACCGTACGATACAAAGACCTGAGGCCACACTGGCACATATCCAGAAGGGCTGGTTTCCTGCTTTTCAGAACTTATATACTGATAATGTACGGGTGCGCCTTATCCAGGGACAGCAGGTAGCTGCAATTGATTACTTGAAAGCGCAACAAGAGTGCAGGAACTTTAAAAGTAGTATATGTGAAGTTATGCAGCGTGTGGATGCTTTTGTGCTACCTACGCTGCCTATTCCCGCTATTCCCGCAGAACTGATAGGCCAGACCATCGAGGTTGATGGTGTCGCAGAGGAGGCTCCTACAGCCTTTCTGCGTCTGACCATGCCCTTTAATCTTGCAGGTTTGCCAGCCATCTCATTTCCTTGCGGCTTTAGTTCAGATGGTCTGCCGCTTGGCCTGCAAGTTGCTGGTAAACCGTTTGAGGAAGCTACCGTTCTGCGTATTGCCCATGCCTATCAGCAGTTGACGGATTGGCATCGAAGAGCGGTACGGCGGGCGCGAAAGTGATGCGTGAAGGGAGATTAAGATGCAAGATCTAAGAAGCTATGCGACAGATAAGGACTTTTTACGCTCTATTGCTGGTAATAACTATAAAATTCCCAGTGCTCTCGATTCTTTTGCTTTTGCCAGGGCGCTCTTATCAAACTTCGCGTCTACCGATGGTGAACTGCGCGATGAACTGAGCTATATGATTTTTGCCAATGGAATTATCGCCAAGCAGAAGCTGACCTCAGAGCAATCAGAGAAATTACTTAGTACTGCTCTGGATAATGGACATCTATTTTACAGAATTGGCGAGTTCGATACTGACTCCGTATTTATGCGCAGTTTTTCGAATCTGGTCATTGCGGCACTCCTCTACAGCGATGCCCAGAAGCCTACATTTTCTGTCGAGATCATCCAACGGACAAAAAAAGCGCTACTTGAGTATGCACACTCGGAGAAGGACTGGCGCGGGTATGTGGAGGAGAAAGGTTGGGCGCATGCCATGGCCCATCTGGCAGATGCCCTGGATGAATGTGCGCAAAATCGTATCCTGAGTGTGCAAGATCGCAAAGAGATCCTGACTCTGATCAGCGAGCTGGCAAAGTTGTCAGAGCCGCTCTATCACGAAGAGGATGTACGCCTAGCTATGGTAGCTTATCATATCATCCTGGGCAAACAGGTCGATGAAGGGTTTCTCAAAATGTGGGTGGATACCTGTTTTGTGCAGCGTGATGCTGATGTTGTTTCCTGGACCCAGGGGACGAATGCCAAGAATTTCTTGCGCAGCCTCTATTTCCTGTTACGTTGGGACAGCGTTGTCCCAAGGTTGGCGGAACGGATCTCTACTGTCTTAAAGCAGCAGGATGAGGTATATCTCTTTGCCAGAGCAAATGAATAAGCTGTGGGCCCCTACTTTGCTTGTCCCATACGCATCAACTTAAGGATTGGGGAGACCTTGAAAAAGGAAGGCCCCCCCAAATGGACTAGTCAGGAGACAAAAAGATGCTCATCTGGCATGCTAAAAGAAAACAGATCAGTCAGAGGAGCAC
>Ga0193729_1001474_pt1 | contig 12027 bp, 11 predicted proteins | sample U1c2metaG_FD_143036 | JGI IMG/M metagenome (GOLD analysis project Ga0193729, IMG submission 143036) | Soil microbial communities from a riparian zone of the East river system, Colorado, United States - U1c2 | ecosystem: Environmental > Terrestrial > Soil > Riparian zone | place: USA: East River... | reverse complement strand
AGAAATGACTTCGAGCTGTGCATTTGGGATGGATCGCTGCATTTCGCGCTGACTCTCTAATTCCTTCGATTCAGCGGACGCGATGATAAGCGTCGGTTTGGACAGCTTCTTCAAAACCGGGCGCCGATCGACGGTGAAGAGATCGGTCACAAGCATGGCGAGACCGCTTGTTGTTGACATTTTCTCAGAATTCGTCGTGAGCTGCTGTAGTTGCTCGGGAGAGATCTCATGCTTGATGATACTCTTGATCATGCCCGCGTAATATTCTTTCGGATGAGCGGAATAAATAGCCATTAGTTGGAATAATTGCTGGCTAAATTCTGGATGGAGTTTGATCTCAGCTGGACCGGACGAGAACGGAGAATCCACAAGAACAAAGCCCGCGATTGAATCGGTACCAAATTGCTCGACGTAGGCGGAGACATCCTGAACGCCTTGTGACCAGCCAACGAGAACAACGTTTTTCAATTCTAGCTGTTGGATAATCTCTCTGAGGTCTCGCGCTCTCGCTTCTGGTGTGTTATCGCCGTCTGTTTTGGTCGAGTCTCCTTGCGAGCGCGGATCGATAGCAATAACACGCCGATTTTTCGCGAAATGTTCCAGCTGCGTCTGCCAGATTTGGCTCGTGAAGCTCCAACCTGGGATAAAGATCATGGGCGAATGAGCGTTCTTCTCACCGTTGCTTAGGTAATGAATTCGAATGCCGTCCGAAGTCGTGATTTTTCCGTCCTGCTGGGAATATGCTGGAAGACACAGAACTTCCTCCGCCAGTAGCAACAATATTACCAATCCGAGTTGGGCACGAATCATAAACTCAACCGCGTTGTTTTATATCTCTTAAACCCAGCTCATTGGCCGTGTCCATTGCTTCTTGTCAACATTTGCCACAATGATGAAGCCTTCGCGATTTCAGAGTCGTGTCCGACATCGGTTCACGCTGTAAGAAGCAATTCGCCCACCGGAGAGTCCCCGACAGAATTGTCGCCGTTCCTTCGGCATCAAAAGAAAGGCTCTTCTGATTCAAGGGATGGGCCACGGCGTTGATTGGCTTCATCGCGCGACCAGGACCTTCGCACTCTTGAGCAAGGCGGGAGGGACCGCACCGCCGATGGCCCCTCCCGCTTCGTAGATTACTGCATTCTGTTTCTGAGTAGCATTATTATCATCTCGTTAATGCCTAATGTACAGGTACCGCCTTATACGCTGTTCTCACGAGGTTTGGATCGATAGCTCTACCCGTAATCTCTCCGAGGTTATTTATGTCTTTGGCGCTCTCGAGACGGGCAGAATAGCCAGGTCCTTTGAGATCGTTGAGGTCTGTGGGGAAGGCACCGTGATTCCAAATAACGGCACGACAATCTACCCCGTCCGCGTCGCATGAGACACCGACTACCTGGCGACGTTCGTTAATACCGTAGGCCTCACTGTCTACATGTTGCGGTACACGTCCCCGCAACGGTTTGAGAGGTCGGATGCCGTCTTCCCTGGTCCACATAAAAGCGTGTAATACCTCGCCTTCAACAAAGGCCGGGTCGCCGGCAAACCCGACGATATCGCCTCGTTGATTGATTGCCGTCGGCGTGTTCCACCAATTGGCTCCAAGATTGCCGATGTCAGTTACCCCGCCGTTTTCCCAAAGCACTGCGTGCCTCGCCGTATGTCTTCCAACGGCTTGGTCGCAGATGCCCGAAATGCCCACGATTTGACCATTGTCATTGATCGCCGTGGCGGATCCGGAAGTGTCGCCGGCGATCAAAGGGAGGTCGTGGATCTGGTCCGGTGGTCCGAGTTCCCACACAGCTGGGCGAAACTGGAGGACTTGGGGGGAGACGCATGCGGGGTCATGAACATCGTTCTCCGCCCACCCGACCACCTGACCCAAGTTGTTGGCTCCGGTGGCAAAGCCGTTATTTCCACCCACAAATGTGGGAAGTCCCCTCATCTGGCCCTGTTCCCAAACGAACCCGAGATTGATAAAGCCGACGTTGAAAGGCGGACCGTAGAAAGCCGCGCTACTCCAGGCCTCCCCCAACGGCTCCGACGTGGCAGTTTGGGAAATACCCACGATGATACCCTCGGTATTTTTCACGTTCCATGTTACACTGCTGTTCCATCCGCCGAGTGTGCCGAGGTCTTCGGCCGTCAATCCGTTTCGCCACAGAGTAGCGTGCCGGCTCTGGTTATCCGGCAGTCTGGAATAGCCTGCCACCCAGCTCTGGTCGTTAATGCTGTTTCCCCCGCTACTCGTTCCGCCGAGCGAATCGAGGTTGGATACTTGGTATTGCGCCTTTGGCTTTGGCTTTGTCTGTGTCTGTGCGAGCGCCGCTCCGCAGCAGCCTGCGGCGATCAACACGGTTAGAAGCATGTAGCTGATTTGTTTTTGTGTGGTCATAATTTTGTCTCCTTTAATGAATGTTTACTGAGCCAATTTTTGGGCCCAGAATGGTATCGTCACAAGACCCATTTAACGAAAAACCATGGGTCCACCTTCGGACAGAATTGCGGCTAAGAGCGTCGGAAAGGCGATGCTCGCGATATAACTGCTGCGTGTCCGTTTTAATGTTGCTCGAGCTATGGCGAAACGAGCATTTTTCGCCATTCGCTGGGGAATTGTAATTATATCACCTGAGCGGGCTGGAAAAATTCCGGGTGGAGCCTTTCAAGAAACCATTTCAGCGAGTCTGCAGGAGCAATAATCACCGTTGTTTAGACTCTTCTTCGAGTCGGGAGCGTGATGCTCTTCCATCTATGCTGGTAATTGCATGCCCAAAATATGAATCCCCATTTCAGAGGTGAACGGCAATCTTATTTTCTCCTTTCAAGCCACGTAGAGCCCTTGCGAGGTTGCGGACGCCTCGACGAAGATCGTTCGGTGTGTAGCCAGTATAGCCGAGCCGGAGCGCTCCTCGCCGTTGTCGTTTGATGCTGTAGGCTGAGAGCGGGGTGACTTCGACTCCGTGTGTCGCAGCCCTGCGGAAGGCAGCTTGGTCATCAACTCCCCGAGGCAACCAACCAATCAGGTCCATTCCAGCTTCATCCGATTCCAAATCAAGCAAGCCGTATAACTCCTTATTGGCTTCCTTAAGCACTACTGCCTGGCGCTCCGCGTAAAGGGTACGCATTGCCCTAACGTGACTGGCGAACTGTCCCTCGTTTATAAAGTCAGCGAGGATCGCTTGTTCGATTAACGATGATGCATGGGTGACGATCGCGCGCGCCTTGACGAAGGCATCTATCAAGTCAGTTGGCGCGACAATGTAACCTAGACGCAGCGAGGGGAATAAGATCTTGCTGAAAGTTCCAATATAGATAACGCGTCCTTCGCCATCCAATCCTTGCAAGGATGCCAACGGCCTGCCCACATAGCGAAACTCGCTGTCGTAATCATCTTCCAGGATCCACGCGCGAGCTTTACTCGCCCATTTTAAAAGCGCGAGTCTTCTCGCTAGACTTAGTGTCGCTCCGAGGGGAAATTGGTGAGATGGCGTTAGATAAACTACGCGTGCCTTACTTCCACGCCTTATTCCTGCTTCGACGTCTAAGCCTTCTCTGTCTACCGGTACCGGGATTAACCTGGCGCCGGCCGCCAACAACGCCGCACGCGCTCCGTGAAAGCCGGGGTCTTCAACCCACGCCGCGTCGCCCGGATCAAGTAGGACCCGCGCGGCGATGTCGAGGCCTTGTTGCGAACCCGAAACCATGATGACCTGTTCCGGAACACAATGCACCGCGCGCACGGCGCCGAGGTACGCAGCAATCGCCTCGCGCAACGGCCGGTATCCCGCTGGTTCGCCATACCTCATTAGCTTTAGCGGCGGGTTACGCCAATAGCGCGCAGTCAATCTGTACCAGGCTTTAATTGGGAATGTGTCAAGCGCAGGAACCCCGCTCCGAAACGGACGTGGTAGGCCGCTGGCGAGGGCTACGCTGACCACCGTCTCACTAATTACTTTCCCGCGCCGTGAAAGAGGCCGGCGGCCAGCCAACATCGGAGGATTAGACGGACGATTGCCACGCACCTCCAGCATTTCGTTGGGCAGCAATCGCGAAACGTAGGTGCCGGATCCGATACGCCCTTCCACGTAACCTTCGGCGAGGAGTTGACTGAACGCGCCTAGAACGGTGTTCCGGGAAACATTCATCTCGGCCGCGAAGTCCCGCGTGGATGGCAACCGCGTCCGAGGCTTTAGCCTTCCAGTCAAAATCGCTTTGCGCAGCTCATCGTAAAGCTGCCGATGAAGTGCCACGGAAGATTTTCGATCGAGCAAGACGCTCAAATTCACGAACGCTGTGGCGCGCTTTGCCATTATGATTTGGTTCCTTGGAGCAGTATCAAGTGGCCCTATACCATTTCGCTAAATGGGCCTTGTGGCAATACCAAAACTTCTCAGCGTTGGCGTAGCCTCCACAGATGAAACCTAATCTTGCGATGTGGCTGATAGGATTATGGCAATGTCGAATTTTAACTTATGAGAAATTTTCTTACTGCAGCCAGTGCTCCCCAAATTTTCAGGCGCTCTTTCCTGGCATCGCTGGCAAGATCTGCGATAGCTCTTCTTGCAACTTGGGTCGTCCTTGTGACTGATAATAACAAATCTTTTGCATCCGCCAGCGACGATGAAAAGATCGTGGCTGCGCTGGACACTCAATATCAAGCGGCTGTCAAAAACAACGATACCGCTACGATGGATCGCATCCTGGCTGACGATTTCGTACTCGTGACGGGCCGGGGCAAGACCCAGAACAAGGCTGATCTACTTAAGGAGGCACGCAGCAAAGCCATCATCTACGAGCATCAAGAGGATTCCAACCAGAAGGTCCGCGTGTGGGGGGATACAGCAGTCGTGACGGCTTTGCTCCGGGCCAAAGGCACTGAGGAAGGCAAACCGTTCGAATACAAACTGTGGTTCAGCGATACATACGTTCGGACCGCGACGGGTTGGCGGTATGTATTTGCCCATGCATCACTGCCACTGCCCAAAGACACGATGACGGAACCAGCCACCAGGCGTTCCGAACAATATTGCTGTCCTATTGTAGAACTCAGGCAATACACCCTCCACCCAGGAAAGCGTGACGCCTTTATCGACCTCTTTGATCGACAATTCATCGAAAGCCAGGAGGCGGTTGGCACGCAAATGATAGGTCAATTCCGAGACGTCGATGATGCAAACCGATTTGTCTGGCTCCGAGGTTTTCGTGACATGCCTTCTCGCGCACAAGCGCTGCAGGCATTTTACGGCGGACCAGTTTGGAAAACGCATCGCGAAGCAGCGAATGCCGCGATTGTTGATTCCGACAATGTGCTGCTTTTGCGTCCTGCACTTCCGGCGTCGGGATTCGCGCTTGATAGTGAGGAGCGTCCGCCGATTGGCGCGAGTGAAATCCCCAAGGGGTTACTAATTGCCACCATCTATTATTTGCCTGCGCCGGCGGAGGCGGAGTTTCTCGAGTTTTTTACGAATACGGTCGAACCGATCTTGACCCGGTCTGGGGCTTCGATCCTGTCGCGCTTTATTACCGAAAATAGCGCCAACAACTTTCCCGCGCTTCCGGTGCGCGAAGGGGAAAATGTCTTCGTCTGCTTTATGCGCTTTCAAGATCGAGAGGCGTACGAGCGCTACCTCGGCAAGCTTTCTCGATCTCAGGAATGGAACGGCAAAATTTCGAACGAATTGACACGGCACCTCAAGAAAGCGCCAGAAGTATTGAAACTATCGCCGACAGCACGCTCGCGGCTACGTCCTTGAGGCATCTCGAGACAAATTATCACTTCTGTTGAGTCGACGTAAAACAATTAATCCGGCTCAGGCTCTGTGCGGAGAAACTCACTTACCTGCGCATCCGTCATTACTTCGCCGAAAATGGAATAGTCCGCGTTCGCCATGACAGCTTCGGCTATCTCCACGAATTTGCGCAAAACTGAGCGAAAGACAAAAGGACCGAAGCTCACTCGGTTGACGCCAAGTTTGCGCAACACTGAAAGTGGGGCAGCCGAAGGCGACGCCAGGATATTGATCGGAGCCTTGATGCGACCTCGCAGGATGCGAATGGTCGCTTCGTCTCCCGGGCCAATGGGGTAAATGCAGTCGGCCCCAGCCTTCGAGTACGATTTGGCTCTTGCGACCGCCTCTTCTGTTGCATCTTCTTTTGTTGACAAGCAAAAGTAAGCGTCCACACGAGCATTAATTACCAGCGGCACTCCTTTCCGCTCGGCTACTTGTCGAACTTTGGCTATTCTGTGACACTGTTCTTCAAGCGCACGCAACGTTCTTTTTCCTCCCCTCGTTTTCAGACTGTCCTCAAGGTTGAGGCCGACTGCTTCGGACTCGATCAACTGCTCCACGGTTTCTTCCAACTCGACTAAAGACTTACCGTAACCCATTTCGATGTCCGCAGTTACTGGAATGGCCACACTGCGCGCGATCCGCGCGATCAAATCGATAGCGGTGGAACGCTGGATTTTTTCTCCATCTTGGTAACCCAGAGAAGCCGACAACGCAGCGCTGGCAGTGGCGACCGCAGGGTAGCCTTTCTTTTCCAGAATCCGAGCGCCGATCGGATCCCACACATTGAGCAGCACCAGCGTATCGCCGCGCCGGTGGAGTGAAAGCCCTCCGCTTTCCTCTTCTGCGCTCTAAAATCCAGAGCCATTTCACTCTCCCATCCCAACCCGCTCGGCTACACCGCGCCAGCGGTCAAGCAGATTTCCATTCACGCAAAATCTGTGCTACTTCATCACGCATCGCGCCAGACATCCTGTGACGTACTCTGTGTGGCATAGCAAAATTCAGCAGTATTTTTACGACTTTAGACTCTCCGGGTCGGGATCGCCATTGCCGGAACGCCGAAATCCCCGCTGGATCGAGAATATCATGGGTAGCAGCTCTCTATCTCCAAAGAGGGAGCGAGCATTACCTCTTAAGCGGTGACACGAAACCCTACGTACGAGCAGTTGCTGACCTTTTATGATTGCCGATATGGTGGGGGCCAAGGAATAAACAGGTGAGAAACGGCATCACAAACTTCTGGGGCGGGCAGCATGTTGCCGATCAAACGTTGGCGGCAATGCAGGAAATGGAATGCTACTGTGCAGTGCATCCGGGAAGTCCCGCGGCGGTGCGTCGTCCCGGGTTGTCAATTCGCGGTCGCACTTTCGTTGCGTTACTCGGTCCGACCATCGAAGAGGGCATCGCCGGCTTCGGTGACAGCGTCCAAGCGGCATTGCGCGCCTTCGATACGCAATACTCCCGCTCTCTCGCACGGACCGCTGCGGTCGCTCCGGTGAGCAAAAGCGAACAAAAATGGTCAGCGTTTTCGGGAACTTCGCGTTCCGCCGTTTCCGTAGAACGAGGTGAGAAATGGAAACGATCCTAGCAGGGAAACGTCCACGATCTGCGACCACTCAAAAAAGGAAGCCGCCGATGAAAGCGAAAAGCTCACGTTTTGATAGTTTGGTCGCTCGTTACTATCCCGCTGTTTACAGCTTTGCTTCTCGATTGACCGATGACCCTCGCGAGGCGATTGCACTCACGCGAAACGCGTTTCGCAGTGCGCAAAAACAACTGTGTAGCCTGCGCGACCAAACGGCAGTCGCGACGATCTTAGTGTCAGCAGTGATCCGGGCAGGTCTGGCCGCCGGCTAAGGACTTTTGCAACTCTACGAAGGTTTCGGCCTGTTTACCCACATGAAATCCGCTTTACTTGCTGCAATTTTTGCGATCACCGGAGGGGTTGCGATTTTGCTCGCCGTTCCCGCCGAAGAAAAAGCTCCGGTTGTTAAAATGAATCCGGCTAAGTGGGCTGAGGATGCGCCGGTGGTACCTCAAATAGAGGAGGAGGCTCAGGTAGTTCCTGAACCTTTGGAGCAATATTCAGTCACCCAGGCGAAGACGAAGACTGAAAAACAGGCGCCGCGCCGCCACACGCATGTCGCCCCCGCGCGTCCAAACTTCTTCGAGAAATTAGTTGTCGGTTTCATCAACCTCCAAAAACATCAGCCGGCGAAATACCTGTGGCGGCGCGGTGAGTAAAAAAGTTTTGGAGCACGATTTCAGTCCCCGCTAACGGAGACGTGTCAGAATAGTTCATATGCGACGAGCCGATCATGCGAGTCAAAGCAAGCGAGTACTCGGACATCGTCGATAAGGCCAGCATAGGTTGCGCGTGGCCAGCGCTCGAGAAGAATCAGCGCTCGTTCCGAGGGCGGCATGCCGGGTGGAATAGCCAAGAACTGTTTTTTGCCGACGATGTCGTGCGGAGTCACCGACGCCTCCACCAGCTTTCGATGCACCTTAGCACGCGAGGCGTGCTCGTGAAGCAACCGCTCGAATTCTGCGTACGCATAATGATCATGCCGGAAGTTGTGTGGCGGCGGGATAGGTCGTGGCGACTCTGCCTGGGCTAAGGCAGCAAGAAGTGTCGTTATGGAGACTGCCAGCGACCATCGGATGCGAGCGTGGAACATCGCCTGACTATAATTAGACGGCATCTTGCAATCTATTTCTTGCCCTTCCGAGGGGGGAGCGGTCAAAAGGCTGCATGGCGAGAATTCTGCCGAATTATTCGGCATTTTGGAAGCGGAATGATTCGCCCCTTCGCGCAAAATATTTGGGATCTTAGCCCTCCAGTTTCCGTAGAATTCAGTAGAGGTCAGCATGAAAAAGCGTGGGCGCCGCCGAATACGCTCGGCCGAATACTGGCGGGCGTATTACACACGGAAACAGCGCGAATGGCGCGCTGCCCATCCGCGCGCCCGAAGACGGCGAAAACAAAAACTTTCCAGCCCCAACGGTGCGGCTTGACCTCAATATGTCATCACGCCGGGTTAGCGGTGCTTTCGGTGAGTTTTGTCGCTCCAATCTTTACTGACAGTTGAAACACGTTGTCGAACGCCTTCCGTAGCAAAGTCTCGACTTCGGTAAGGTAATCATCCGTTAGCTCCTTGTTTCGGGATTTCCCCTCGAAGTACGAAAGCCAAACTCGCTTGTCGTCGGATGAAAATTTTCCATGAGCAAACGCGTTTCTGATAGACATTACATCTCTCATTAGCTTATCGAAGGCGTTTTTGGCGCGTCCTTCGAGCAAGTTTTGCTCATCACTGATGTAAGTGATGAGCTTCCGTTTCGCGGCGAAAGAGCACCAATCAGAATCAAGAACCATAGATTTGAAAACAGCGCGTTTTTCATGTGACGTGCCGAAGAAATAGCGCAGAATGATCGTTTCTAGCTGGTCCTCAACCGACAACGCTCCCTCGATGACTTTCAGCCGGTTCCGCCGAGCTTCGCGAGACAAATTGACCGCCTCAGTGAGATTGATGCCGGAAGTGCTTACGTGTGCTACCCCTGTGATAATGGCCTGAATCTGCTTCATATTTAGCGTTACCGAGCGTTATTCTCCGGGAGCGATTCGCGGGTGACTCGATTTGGTTTGTGTTGTTGATTTAAGGCACTGTGAATCCGCCATCGAGCGCGAGCGCCTGACCGGTAGTCCACGTCGCGTCGCGACAGAGCCAGAGAACGGCGGATGCGATTTCTTCCGGCGTACCGCTGCGGCCCATCGGGTGCATGCTCTCGATGTTGTGCGCCAAGTTCGGGTCTTTACTGACGAAACGCTCGTACATCTCGGTGTGAACAGCGCCAGGACAAACCGCGTTCACGCGCACGCCTGACTTGGCGTACTCGAGCGCGGCTGATTTCGTCAGTCCGAGAACAGCGTGCTTGCTTGCGATGTAAAGCTCCAACTGCGCCATGCCGACAAGACCAGCCACAGACGAATTGTTGACGACGCACCCGCCGCCGGATTTCTCGATGAGCGGTAGTTCATGTTTCAGGCAAAGCCAGACGCCCATGACGTTCACGTCGATGATGCGTCGGTAGTCCTCCAAAGTCTGCTCGACCAAAGGGGTCGGGACCTGTTCGACGCCGGCGTTGTTGAAAGCGAAGTGTAATCCGCCAAACGTCTCGGCTGTTTTGGCGAGCGCGGTGCGAATGGTTGTCTCGTCGGTTACGTCACCGGCGAAATCGAGCGCTTTTACGCCCAACTTCTCGATCTTAGCCCGCGCGGCCGCGTTCTCGTCACGTCGCCGGCTTAGAATTGCGACGTTGGCTCCTTCTTTGGCGAAGAGCAACGCCGTAGCGAGCCCGATGCCGGTGTTTCCCCCAGTGATGAAAATGGTTTTGTTATTCATGATTGTGACGGTACGAGGCCGGCGTAATCTCGCAAGGAGGCACGTCTTTGTAACGCGGTACGGTCAAAGTAACTGAGACAATCTATCTAAGCGCCCAGATTCCCTGTTCGTGAGCATTGGCGGACAAGGGCGGATTTCCCTGTATTTGTTACGCGAAGCTGTTATGCAATGGCAGCTCGCTGTCAGTTTTACGAGGGAAGCGACCCTAACGGGATTCGAACCCGTGTTACCGCCGTGAAAGGGCGGTGTCCTGGGCCTCTAGACGATAGGGTCACAAAAGCGCGGGCAATATCGAATTGCTGCTCTTGGACGCAAGGCAAATTGCCAGCGAGACCTATTCTTACTCTTTCGCTGCTTCCCGTCCGAAACGGAGTTCGGCGATGAACGCTGCGGCCCGTGCGGTCGCGCCGTGGTGCTGGTTTAATACTTCGCGCGCGCTTTGGACGAGTCGCTGGCGAGTTTCGCTATCGCGGAGGAGATTGTCCACCGCCCTTTCAAGTGAGTCGATATCGCTGACCTGAATTGCGCCGTTCTTCGAGACAAGCGTTTTAGCAAGTGTCGCGAAGTTTTCCATGTGCGGACCAAATATAACCGGTTTGCCCGCTAGAATCGGCTCCACGGGATTTTGTCCACCGTGCGCAGTCAGACTTTTCCCCATAAACACAACCGTAGCGATACTGTACCAACGTTGAAGCTCACCAGTCCTATCGAGAAGCACGCAATCTGCCTTCGCTTCGCTATCACCCGCCACTCGGCTTGCGACGCGGACATCAAGCGATAAAGCCTCGAGCTGCGCGTGAATTTGTTGCACCCGTTCGACATGACGTGGCGCAATGAACAAGCACAATGACGGAAATTTCTCGCGCAAGTTGAGAAAAGCTTTCGCGAGAATTTCCTCTTCGCCACGGTGAGTGCTGCCGCCGAAGAGAACCGGACGTTCCAGACTCAGGACAGGCAACACGTACCCTGGGGACGTGGCGACAACTCCACCGGGTCCCTGAGCCTCCGCAGTATAATCAAAATCAGCGGGATCATATTTGATGCTGCCGGTGTACTTAATCCGGCTGCGCTCCACGCCGAGCCGATGCCATCGATCGACGTCCTCTGGTTCTTGCACGCAAACCAAATCGAGAAGCCGGAACGTCGGTGCGACAAGAAATTGAAACCGGCGGAATCTTCGCTCAGATCGCGGTGATAACCGCGCATTCACCAGAACGAGCGGGATGCGACGCGCATGCGCTTCGGCAGCCAGATTGGGCCAAATCTCGGCTTCGACGAGAACGATTCTCGCCGGACGAATGACGGAAAACGCGCGTCGCATGACTGGCCAAAAATCCAGGGGCGTGTACATGACCTCAATCCAAGGCAGAGCGTTTTTGTTTGCCAATGCGAATCCGGTTGTGGTCGTCGTGGTCAACACGCAATGCACGTCCGGTTCGAGCGTTCGCAACTGTTGGACAAGTTTGAGAGCAATCATGACTTCGCCAACACTGACCGCGTGCAGCCATGTCGATCTTTTCTCGCGACCGCAGGACAGCCCCTCGCGCAGGTCGCGGTCGTATATCCCGAGGCGCTGACCGAATTTTTCGCGGTAACCGCCGCGGCGAACCATTTTCAGCAGATAGCCGGGCAAGAAGAACAGAAGCCCGATAGGCCAAAACAAATTGTAAACGAAGCGAATCACTGATGGATTGCAGATTGCGGATTGGTCCGAGCCGGACTGGCGTTGTTTGCGGATAGAAAAAGGACTTCAGTGGCGCCGTATGTCTTCTGACGGACCACACGCCAGACCTTCGTTTCAGGAAGCGTTTCGTCCGGCCGCTTTTCCAAAACGAAGA
>Ga0193729_1001473_pt1 | contig 12035 bp, 11 predicted proteins | sample U1c2metaG_FD_143036 | JGI IMG/M metagenome (GOLD analysis project Ga0193729, IMG submission 143036) | Soil microbial communities from a riparian zone of the East river system, Colorado, United States - U1c2 | ecosystem: Environmental > Terrestrial > Soil > Riparian zone | place: USA: East River... | reverse complement strand
ATTATGTTCCTTCCGCGCCTGCTTCGACCGAAACGTGCGAGGTTTCGTAACTTCTGGCGTTCCGTTTGGGGCGCGCTTGAATGAATAACTTTCGTAGCTGGCGGCAGAGCTTTGCCGTGCGCGGCGTCTCTTGGCGACGAGGACTCGATTGGGCGATCGAGAACGTCCCATTTTATTTCCATCCATTCCTGGTCTTCTTCTGGACGCTTTTCTTTTTCGTCTTCGCCGGCGCGGCGCGAAAAGCGGTCGTGTCCAATCTTTCGGTCATTCTTCCGAATTCGTCGCCGGCCATGAATTATTTCAGAGCGTTGCGCGTGTTCCGCAACTTTGCCTGGACCCTGGCCGAAGTGACTATTTACAAACTCAACAAGGCGCCGTTCTCCAGTGAATTAAACGGCGCCGACGTGTTCGACAATCTGCTTGCAGGCAAAGGCGCGATCATTCTTACCGCGCACATGGGAAGTTACGATCTGGGCGCCGCCTTGTTCGCCGAACAATTTCATCGCGAAATGCGCATGGTGCGCGCGCCCGAATCGGATCTTGCCCTGAAGCAGGCGGGCGCCGGCGCAGTGAAGGTCGATTACAGCACGGAAGGAGCGGCGCTCTCCTTCGATCTTCTCAACGCCCTTCGCCGCGGCGAAATTATTTCGATCCAGGGCGATCGTGTCGTCGGCGACGTCGCTTCTGCAAAGGTGCGACTATTCGAGCACAACGTTGCCTTGCCAAACGGTCCATTCGTTCTTGCTCTGGTCGCGCCGACGCCGATCTACCCGGTCTTCGTCGTGCGTTCGGGGTATCGTGATTACCAGATCATTGTGCGCGAGCCGATTATTTGCGCGCGCGAAGAAGGAACGCGCGATGACCACATCGCTCGCGCCATGGTGAAGTGGTCGCAAATTCTCGAAGCGTTATTGAGCGAGCATTGGGACCAATGGTACGCCTTTATTCCGATGTTCTGAACATGAAGAACGCCTTTTATTTTGCACTTCCACGCCTTTTAAACCGAATTCGCGGAGGCACGGACAAGGTCTCGGAAAGCAACGCCGCCGAATCTTATCTCGGCAGCATCGGGATTTTCATAATCCCCTTTGTTTTCGCCCTGCAATTGTTCGCCGAACGATTCAGCGGCGGGTGGGCCGCAATTGCCTTTGATCTCGTGCTCGTCTTCGCGGTCTGGATTTTTTGGCTGATCGTCTTCTACATCAACTCGCTCATCGTCAAACTTCTCCGCGCTTGCGGCCTATTTCGGGAGACGCCCAACCGTCGCGCTCAAGATATCTTCATCGCGATTGTTCTCGCGGCGATGGCCTATCGATTGTCGATCTTGCATGGGTGGTTGGGCTGGATCGGATGGCTTTGCTTGTGTGCGCTCGGCGCAAACTTCCTCGCTGCGATACTGCTGAAACTTATTCCCAACACGCGCTAGGTCTGTGACGCGCGTTTTCGTTTGCGCGGCTTTAGCGCGCTGCCAGACTGATTTTATGGGAGACTTTTTCACAGCGTACGAAGTCGGCGACTTCTTCGATGAAATGTTTTCCGGGCCCGGCACCGTCCGACCACATTACGCGAAGTTGCTGGACCGCTTTGCCGAGATGAAGCCGGAGGAATTCGAACGAAAACGCGATCTGGCTGCTTCCACATTCCTGCGACAAGGCATCACCTTTACGGTTTACAATGACGATGAAGGAACGGAGCGAATTTTCCCTTTCGATCTGATTCCGCGGATCATCCCCGCAACGGAATGGGATGTGATCGAGCGCGGACTCGTGCAGCGTATCACGGCGCTCAACCTGTTTTTACACGACGTCTACCATTCGCAAAATATTCTGCGCGACGGTGTTATTCCAAAGCAGATCGTCTGGGAGGCGGCACATTTCCGGCCGGAGTTCATGTACTTCGACGTGCCGAAGAACATTTATATCCACCTTTGCGGCACCGATTTGGTTCGCGACGAAACGGGAAACTATCTTGTCCTCGAAGACAACGCGCGCTGTCCCTCGGGTGTGTCGTATGTCCTGCAAAATCGACAGGTGATGCGGCGTGTTTTTCCGAATCTCTTCGCCCGGCATCGGGTGCGGCCGGTAGAGGATTACAGTCAGGAGCTCTTGAATATGCTCAGTTACATCGCACCGACGGGCGTGGCTGAGCCGACGGTCGTCTTACTCACGCCCGGGATTCACAACTCGGCTTATTTCGAGCATTCATTTCTGGCACGCTCCATGGGCATCGAAATCGTCGAAGGCCGCGATCTGGTCGCAGAAGACGGTCAGGTCTTCATGCGAACGACAAAAGGTCTGAAGCCGGTCGATGTAATTTACCGGCGCATCAACGACGACTTTCTCGATCCGCAGGTTTTCCGAAAAGATTCGGGATTGGGCGTGCCGGGATTGGTTGATGCGTATCGCCGGGGCCATCTCAGTCTGGCCAACTCGATCGGCACCGGCGTGGCCGATGACAAAGTGGTCTATCGTTATGTGCCGGAAATGATCCGATATTATTTGGATCAAGATGCGATTCTTCCCAACGTCCCGACCTATCTGGCCTCAAACAAGGAGGAGTTGACCTACATCGTGGACAACATCGACAAGCTCGTGATCAAAGCCGCCAACGAAAGCGGCGGGTACGGAATGTTGATTGGCTCGCAAGCGAGCAAAGCCGAGCGCGCGCGTTTTCGGGAGAAAGTGAAAAAGAATCCGCGCAATTACATCGCCCAACCAGTCATTCCGCTTTCGCGGTCGCCATCGTTTTGTGGTTCGTCAATCCAGGGACGGCATGTCGATCTTCGCCCCTACATCTTGTACGGTGAGAAGGTCACGATTATTCCCGGCGGTCTCACCCGGGTCGCGCTCCGCGAGGGTTCGCTGGTCGTGAATTCTTCGCAAGGCGGCGGGAGCAAGGACACCTGGATCATCGGGGAGGACGAAGAAAGGAATAACGGAGTGATGGAGTAATGAGACAGACATCTTTTCTCGCCATTCCCTCGTTACTCCAACACTCCATTACTCCATTCTTGTTGCGCCATGCTTAGTCGCGTCGCCGATTCGCTTTATTGGATGAGCCGCTACATCGAGCGCGCGGAAAACAATGCGCGTCTTGCCGATGTCAATCTCCAGTTCCTTCTCGATCTGGCCAACCAACCGCAGGCTGACATGCAGCAGCAATGGAACCCGATCATCAGCTCCCTCGAGGAAAACGAATTGTTTGTCGCGCTCTACGACAAGCTCGACGGCAAAGCGGCCCTCGATTTTGTCACGCTGCAAGAGAACAATCCGAATTCGATCTACTCTTGTTTAACGCTGGCGCGCGAAAATGCGCGCACCACCCGCGAACAAATTTCGAGCGAGATGTGGGAGCAAATCAACCGGCTCTATCTATTTGTGAAAAGCGATCGCGGAAAGAAGCTGCTCCGTTCAAGTCCGTTCGAGTTTTTCAAGCGCATCACGGTGGGTTCGCATCTTTTCCAGGGAGTGACTGATTCCACCATGACGCATGGCGAAGGCTGGGACTTCATCCGAATCGGCAAATTGCTCGAACGCGCCGATTGCACGTCGCGCATCCTCGACGTGAAGTACCACATCCTGTTGCCCTCGGGCGAGAAAGTCGGCGGCAATATTGACACGATTCAATGGATGGCCGTGCTCAAGTCGTGCAGCGCGCTGGAAGCCTATCGCAAAGTCTATGTCGGCCAGGTCGCGCCGTGGAAGGTGGCAGAGTTCATCATCACGCATTCGGCTTTCCCGCGCTCGATTCGCTTCAGCGTCGATTACTTCGACGCGGCCCTGCACCACATCTCGGGCTCGAGTGAATCGAAGTATGCGAATGAAGCGGAGCGATTGTCCGGCCGGTTACGTTACGACCTCGATTACGTCACGATTGGCGGCATTTTTGATTTCGGATTGCACGAATATCTCGAAAAAATCCAGGAGCGGTTGGTCGAGATCAGCGATGCGCTGCACTCGACTTATTGCGCCAGCGCCGCGCACGAAAGAATGGTTACGGGCTAACCAATCCGATATACCAACGCACAAGCTCGTCGCCGAAGAACATCCAAATCAGCGCGCCAAGAGCGAGGTAGGGCCCGAATGGCAGCTTGGCCGACCAGACCCGTTTCCCAAGCACGAGCGTGACAAGACCGACGAGCGAGCCGACGAGCGAACCGCCAAAGAGACTGAACAAAACCGCGCGCCAACCGAGAAACGCGCCAATCGCGGCGAGAAATTTCAGGTCGCCACGCCCCATGGCTTCACGGGGAATTTGCAGCGCGTGCGCGACGCCCGCAATTTCGTTCACCTGGTCGAGCGCGAACTCGTCGTCACCGGCCTTTAGTCGATTGTAATGAAAATCGAGAGTGACTTCTCCGTAACTGCGACTGTCGATCTTGACTTCGTGGCAATAAAGCAAGAGACGGTCGCTTTCCCGGGCAAAGTGATCGCTCCACAGACTTCGCTCCTCGCCCACAACAAAATCGGCGTCGTCCTCATGCCGGTTCCAACTAAATGGAGTTGGCGCGTCGAACCGGATTCTTTTTTTGCCAAATGCAAGTTTCCCGGCCTCGAGAACAATCCAGAGAATGATGTAACCCAAGGCGGCGGCCAATGCTGAACGAATGAGTGCGGCCACGCGCGAATCGGCGTCCATCAATTGCGGCACGAGCACGCTGGCCGCGATCCCGGCAAGCGCGCCGCCGATCGTGATCTGGTCCGGAATGATGAAGTGCTCGAAGTCGATAAAGGTCGCGGCGATGACAAGCGAAACGAAGACCCAATAGACAATGGCAATTTGCCAGGGGAACAATTGCCAAACGGCGAGAAAGAGTAGCGCAGTCAGCAGTTCCACCGCGAAATAGCGGAACGCGATTTTGGCTCCGCAGTTTGCGCAACGACCGCGCAGAAACAACCAACTGAACAGCGGCAGGTTCTGATGCCACGGAATCGGATTCTTGCACGCCGGACAAAAGGACCGGCGCGGCTCGTTGACCGAAAGATCGAGAGGCAATCGGTAGATGCAGACGTTCAAAAACGAACCGACGACCGCGCCGAGCACGAAAGTGAAAACGCTGAAGAGAACTTGATAAGGCGGTTCGTCCACGCGTTTAGCTGGGAGCAGATGTCGATCCTCGCCGCTGCATGAACCAGGCGATCCAGATGCAACTCTCGTAGAGCAGGCACATCGGCAACGCCATCGCAATCAAGGTGAGAATGTCGGGCGTCGGCGTGATGATGGTGGCGAGGATGAAAATGAGAACGACGGCGTAGGGTCGCGTGCGCGCCATGAATTGGTAGGTGACCAAGCCGAAACGCACCAAGGCCAGGACGACCACCGGCAACTCAAAGGCGAGTCCGAATCCGAGCGTGAAGCGAGTAGCGAAAGAATAGTACTCCTGCACCGTCCAGGTCGGCGTCCAGCCAAGCGATTGGGTGTCGCGAAAAAAGAACATGATCGTTTTCGGCATAATCCAGAAGTAGCAGACAAGGACCCCGAGAAGAAAAAGCGCGAAGCTGACAAAAATGGCGGGCAAGAGAAAACGCTTTTCGACGGCGGTGAGGGCCGGCAGCACAAACTCAGCGATGAAATAAAGGAGCAGCGGAAAGGACAGAACGATTCCGGCGTAAAAGGCGAGATGAAACGAAATGACGATCGAATCGGTCACGCCCAGCGCGCGCAACGCGCCGATTTTTTGATCGATGCCGCGTAACGGCGCCTGCATTACCTGCACCAGCGTGGTGCGAAACGCGAAGCAAACGATCATGGCGGCGACGAGCGTGATCGCCATTTTCACGATCGTCCAACGGAGGTCTTCGAGATGCTCGAGAAATGGCTTGGACGATTCGCTCTCGGGAATTTCCCGAAACTTAAAGATGTCTTGCAGCGCCATGTTAGATCGACAATTTACTCGCGAATCATCTCGGAGTCGCTCAGCAGGACTTAAGCGGGAGAAAACCGCGCGCGGCCAGACGGGCGGCGATGCTCAGCGTGTTGGCGTCGCGGATTTCATTCTCGGCAATCATGCTCACGAATTCAGCCACGCTGAAAGATCGACAATCAACGATCTGTTCGGATTCCTCGCGCACGTGCGGATCGGCGCACGGCTGAACCGGACGCGCCAAAAAGAAGTAACCGTGCTCATCGGTAAATCCGGGCGATGAAAAGTAATAACCAAGCGGGATAAGTGCCCCGTCGGCTGCGAGTTCGTAGCCAGTCTCTTCGCGCAGTTCGCGTAAAGCCGTCGCCTCGATCTCTTTTTCGCTCGGTTCAGATGTGTCTTCAATTTGGCCCGCGGGAATCTCCCAGATAGCCGCACGAATTGGGATGCGTTCCTGACGAATCAAAATGATCTTCCCCTCGCGAGTCATGGGAGCGATGACCACCGCGGGTTTGCGGTGCACGGTCGCCCAGGGTCGAGCCGTCGAGCGCGAAGGGGTCTTCACGCGATCGGTCACAACTTCCAGGTGCGAATTCGCAAAATGCGTTTCACTGGACACCGTTTCCCAACCTGCTCCATCGCGCACGAGATTGCTGCGTCTCACGCGGGAAGATTATGGATTGGAAAGGCGCGTGCGCCAGTGCTGAATGCGCGCGGCCACGTTTTCTGGCGAGGGCGCACCGATGGCCTGACGCGCGGCGAGCGAACGGCGAACATCAAAGACGCCGGCAAGATCGACATCGAACAAGGGCGAAACTGCCTGTAGGTCGCCGAGCGACATTCGATCGAGCGTGCGATTGGTTTCGCCGGCGCGCCGCACGATTTCGCCGACCGTTTCGTGCGCTTCGCGAAAAGGCATTCCCTTCTTTACGAGATATTCGGCCACATCAGTGGCGAAAAGGTTCGGATCGTTGGCCGCCGCTTCCATTCGCGCCGCGTTCACCTGCAACTCCGGCAACATGGTGGCGAAAACCTCCAAAGCAGCACGAATCGTATCGACGGAATCAAAGAGCGCTTCCTTGTCTTCCTGAAGGTCGCGGTTGTAGGACGAAGGCAATCCTTTTAATGTGGTCAAGATCGACACCAAGTTTCCATAAAGCCGGCCGGTCTTACCGCGTGTCAGCTCGGCCATGTCCGGATTTTTCTTTTGCGGCATTAAGCTGGAGCCGGAAGAAAATGCGTCACTAAACTCGACAAAACCGAACTCGCTCGTGCTCCAGATGATCAAATCTTCGCTCAAGCGAGAAAGATGAAGTCCGATCATGGCGAGACAAAAAAGAAATTCGCAGACAAAGTCGCGATCGGAAACGGCGTCGAGACTGTTTTGACTTAACTGCGCGAAGCCCAGCCGCTTCGCGATCAACTCACGGTTCAAAACGATGGTGGATCCGGCGACGGCGCCGGACCCGACTGGCAAAACATCGACGCGCCGTTGGCAGTCGCCAAGTCGACTCGCATCGCGGTCAAAGGCCTCTATCTGGGCGAGCAGGTAGTGAGCAAAGGACATGGGTTGAGCGCGTTGCAAATGCGTGTAGGCCGGCATGACAAGATCGACGTGTTGATTAGCAAGGGTGAGGAGCGCGTCTTGCAAGGCCCGAAGTCGAGCGACCGCCTCGACGATTTCGGCTTTGACATAAAGACGCAGATCGAGCGCAATCTGATCGTTTCGGCTTCGGGCTGTGTGCAGCTTCGCGCCTGCCACGCCGATCCGTTCGGTAAGTGCGGCTTCGATGTTCATGTGCAAATCTTCCGCCTGCGCGTCCCATCGAAATTTCCCGGCCGCGATTTCCTCCTCAATGGCACGTAACCCCTGCTCAATCTTTTCGTAGTCCTCCGCGGTAATGATGCCGGCCTCAGCTAGGGCGGCGGCGTGGGCAATGGAGCCAGCGATATCGTGCCAAGATAAGCGTTGCTCGAACGAAACGGATTCGCTGTAGCGCTGCGCCACATCGGCGGCCGGGCGATTGAATCTTCCTTTACGCATTGTCCTAATTCATGGACACACTTCGAGTAACCGTGACGGCAACAAATTTCGTATCCGGCCGAACGAATTTGCGGATTTCGACGGTGATTTTCTGAATCGCAAACTGCTTCAACAAATGCATGGCGAGGAGATCAGCCAGCGTCTCGATCAGCCGGCAGGAACAATCGTCCGTGAATTCCCTGGTCGCATCACAAACTTCCGAGTAATTGATCGTGTTTCGAACGTCGTCGCAAAGATCGACCAGCGGGCGGCGCGGCCACAGCGTCAGTGAAACGGTCAGGCGCTGCGGTTGACTACGCTCCTCATCAGTGACTCCGACTCGCGCCGAGATCTCAAGCTGCTCGACGTGGATGAAATCGGAAATCATCGCAGACGTTTCCATGCTTGTAGCAGTTGCACGGCGAAAAGATTTCGCAACTGCGACCAGAACGAAGCCGCGCTTAGAAGCGGAGCTTGACGTAAGCCATCGCTGGGATGGAAAGGCGATCGCTGTTGTCGTGATTGAGCGCCATCAAAGCGCGAATCGCGCTGTTCTTTTACGCTTGAGTAATAATCTTGAGCTCTCATGATGGAAATTCGTGAAAGCGGACAATGCGGCCCCCCTAGCAGCGTGCCACTCCGATCAATTCGCCACGACGCATTGGAGCGTAATTCTTAATGCCGATCCGGCGTGCGCGGACCAGAACGGCAATGGTCCCCTCACCCACCTTTGCCGGACTTACTGGCGGCCCATCTTCGCCTTTATCTGTCGGCGAGGCTATCCGGTCAGCGACGCACAGGATCTAACGCAGGATTTTTTCGTCATGATCCTCAAAGGTAATCTTTTGAAACTGGCCGATCCGAGTCGGGGTCGATTCCGCGCGCTCTTGCTCAGATCGCTCAAGAATTTCCTCGCGGACGCCGCCGAAAAGCGCCATGCGGAGAAACGAGGCGGCAAACTTGAGTTCGTTTCCTGGGACGATTGGATGGCAGATGCGCCTTCCCATTTATCGATTCCCGTTCGCACTCTGGAGCGCCTCTCGCCGGAGCGCGTCTTCGATTTGCGCTGGGCGGCCACGATGGTGGAGCGGGCCTTGCAACGATTGCGCGAAGAGTGCGAAAGTCGGGGCCGCCGTCGCTTGTTTGATCTCCTGAGCAGCTACCTTGCGGCTGACCGTACCGATGTTTCGTACCTCAGCCTTGCGCAAGAGCTTGGCGTGCCGGAGGCGGAAGTGAAGCGACTGCTTTATCAAATGCGGCAGCGCTTCCGCGATCTGTTGCGCCATGAAGTCGCCCAGACGGTTGAACATTCCGAAGATATCGATGCGGAGATACGATACCTCTGTTTGACGCTCGCCACGGTCGAATAGTTCCGATGAATCTCCCCGGACTGACTGATTCAGTTGCAAACCTAGTTCAAGAGCCGGTGAAGTGTGCCGGGTGCGGCGGCGTTTCACGATTGGCCAACGGCCTTTGTTTAAGTTGTCTCCTGCAAGCGGGACTCGACCCGCGCGATGAAAGTTGTCAGGAAAGCTTCGCTTCCGTCCTTAGCAAGATCGACATCCACGACCGCGATTGGCGAATCGGCCATTACGAGATTCTGGAAGAAATTGCGCGCGGCGGAATGGGCGTGATTTATCGCGCACGCCATCAGTTCTCGCGGCGTGTCGTGGCGCTCAAGCGCGTTCTTAGTTATTACTCCGATTCGCCCCAGACGCTGGCGCGCTTTCGTCGCGAAGCAGAAGCGGCATCGCTTCTCGACCATCCCAACATTCTTCCCATCTACGAGGTTGGCGAAAGCGCGGACGGCCTCCCCTTTATCGCCATGAAGTTCGCTACGGGCGGAAGTTTACGCGATGTGAGAACCGCGTTACAGCGCATGCCGAATCGAATTGTGCCTCTCATTCTAAGCGTGGCCCGGGCTGTCCATAGCGCGCACATGCAAGGCATTCTCCATCGTGATCTTAAGCCGGGAAATATTTTGCTCGACGGTCGCGGCGAACCATTGGTGAGTGATTTCGGTCTCGCAAAGTGGCTCGACGCATCCAACGATCTGACGCGAACACTGACAATTTTTGGAACGCCAGGTTACATTGCCCCCGAACAAGCCCGCGGTCCGGCCGGGCGCTTGGGGCCGGCGGCAGATATCTACAGTCTCGGAGCAATTCTTTTCGACTTGCTCGCCGGTCGTCCACCTTTTGTCGGCGAGCACGCCCTGGCTGTCATTTCTCAAGCGAGTGAAAAAAGCGCGCCTCGCTTGCGCACGCTCGCTCCCTCGATCGACCGCGATCTGGAGACAATTTGCGCACGCTGCCTCGAAGGCGATCCGTCGAACCGGTATGCTTCGGCCGCCGATCTCGCAGACGATCTCGAGCGCCGGCTCGGCGGCCACTCAATTCGGGCGCGTCCAGTTTCGGCGCCTGTGCAGTTCTGGCGTTGGACGCGACGGAATCCGACGCTGGCGGCCTTTTCTGCAGCATGTCTGCTACTGACATGGCTGAGCTGGGCAAATTTTTCTCAAAATCATCAATTCCAAGCAGCGCGACGGAGTGATGTAGCAGGGCTGCATTCGGTGATGGTGTTGCCCTTTCTCGATCTCGATAACGCGGTTGCCAACGATGAGATCGCACGTGAAGTGGCGACCGCCCTCCGATCGGACATGTCAAAGATCGGTCCCTGTCGCGTCGTGCAAAACGAAAATCCCGATCTAACATTGGCCGCGGTCCCGCGGGTTGAAGAAGTGGCCGTGGCTGCGCGTCAGGCAAAAGTCCGCACGGTTTTGAAAGGGACCAAGCGTCTCGTTAACGGCGAACCGGTCTACGCGATTCAGCTGGTCGATCCTGCCCAACCGAACGCGGTCCTCTCAAACTCTACGATTGTGAGCGCCGATGCCAGGACGCTTTACGATTTCATTCAGCGGAATGCTCCGAAGTTCTACAACCTCATCGGCGCGAACGCTCCCGTGCCGACTCGGCCACGAAATAGGACAGCCTCCGATTTCATGGCGGCAGGCCGCACTTTGATGGATCGGCGAACCACGACGGATTGCGATCGAGCAATCGAGTGTTTTGAAAAGGCGATCGCGGCCGATCCTTCGTCAGCCGAAGCGTATGCATTTCTAGCTATTGCACGCACCGGTCGCTCATTCCTGGGCGGCAGGCCCGAACTGGCACAATTGGCTGAGGCCTCGGCCCAAAAGGCCGTTGCCCTTGATCCGCAGTCGGCCTTGGCGCACCGGGCCTTGTCTTTCGTTCTGGAACAAAAAGGCGATCTGGTGAATGCCCGCGAGGAAGCCTTGCGCGCAATTGGACTCAACGGAATTGATGAACGTTCAGCGGGCCACGTTGCTTCATTCACGAAGACACTCGGGCGGCCCGACCTTGCTCTGAGGTGGCTTCGAATCATGAAACATTTGCAAGTTCAGCCCGGCAACGAATCGGTAATCGGCGATTGCCTGGCAGACCTCTGTGAGGACGAACGCGCTGAAGAAGCATATCACCAGACCCTGGAGCTGCATCCCGATCTACCGGACGGCTGGGCGGGCCTATGCCGCCTGCGGATGTTGAAACGCGACTTCGCTGGGGCGGCCAAGCTTTGGTCAAAGAACGAGAAGAATTTCTCTCATTTCGATTTCACTCCACAGATGGCCGCCAAACTCCATTTCTTTTCGCGTAACTTTGGGGAAGCAAAGAGGATTTATGCCGAACTCGCCCTCAAAGATTCACAGGGCGGAGGCAAGTTTTACGGCGCGATCAGCTATCAATCTGCCCTCGGTTTTTTGGAACTAAAGACAGGAAGGAAGGAAGCTGGGCAAAATATTTTAGATGTTGCTCTCCAACATGAGCTCGACCAGCTGGCAACTTCGCCGCGGCACCCCGAAATCCTTTATCGAACCGCCGCTATCGAAGCGGCCCTTGCCCTCAAAAATTCCGCCCTGGTTCACTTGCGTGCGGCCGCCATAGAAGGTTGGATCGATTTTCGCTCGCTCGCGCTCGACCCGCGATTTGACGCCCTGCGCGACGACGCAGTGTTCAAAGAAATTTCCGAATCGATGATGACCAGGGTCGCTTCGCTTCGACGGTCAATGCCCACCGATTTAAAGGGCGAAAAGAAAGGTTCCCTCAAATGAGACAAATAAACAACTGGGAC
>Ga0193729_1001472_pt1 | contig 12039 bp, 15 predicted proteins | sample U1c2metaG_FD_143036 | JGI IMG/M metagenome (GOLD analysis project Ga0193729, IMG submission 143036) | Soil microbial communities from a riparian zone of the East river system, Colorado, United States - U1c2 | ecosystem: Environmental > Terrestrial > Soil > Riparian zone | place: USA: East River... | reverse complement strand
GAGTCATTTCTAGGGAACGGATCGCACGCTCCACTTTGTTACGCCCCTGCGGGTGATGCGAATGAGCGCCCAGTCGTTTCGATCTTCTTCGCTGCGAGGGGGAAACACCTTCTCAAAAACACCAACAAACGAAGGAGCAAAGAAGATGCAGGAACAAAAACAAACAACCCAAACAGAAGACATTCCCAAGTGGTCAGCCTTACTCGTGGAGGCAGTCAATAAACCCGGCACGATCATGAAGGCTTACAGCGCGTTCTGGCAGTACAGCTTGGGAAACCAAATTCTTGCGCTTGTGCAGTGCCAATTGCGCGGTATTCAGCCAGGGCCGATCAACACGTTTCCGAAGTGGCAGACGTTCGGCCGAGTCGTCAAACGCGGCGAAAAGGCTTTGACGCTTTGCATGCCATTAACGCGCAAGCGCCGCAACGCTGAATCAGACGCGAGCAACGAGCCGAAGGAAGAACAGAGCTTCACGACTTTTGTTCACAAGGCGCGATGGTTCGTCATTAGTCAAACCTACGGGAACGAGCTTGGGCCAGTAACGATTCCTGAGTGGGACGCCGAGCGGGCACTCGCGACGCTTGGCATTGAATGTATCCCGTTCGACAAGACTGACGGTAACTGTCAGGGCTTCGCCCGTGGCCGGCAGATCGCGATCAATCCCGTGGCCCAACTTCCGCATAAGACACGCTTTCACGAAATGGCCCACGTGCTCTTGCATACGTCCGAAGGCGACTTCACCGACACAGAACAGACGCCGAGAAATCTTCGCGAAGTCGAAGCCGAATCAGTCGCCTTGTTGTGCTGCGAAGCTTTGAACCTTGAAGGCGCGGACTATTGCAGAGGCTATATACAAAACTGGCTCTATCAGGGAGTTGGTTACGACGCCGACGCGATCCCGGAAAAGAGCGCGCAGAAAATCTTTCGCGCGGCTGATCAAATTCTTCGTGCCGGACGACCGACCAAAGACCAGTCAGCCGAATACGCAAACTAGAGCCAACCAAAGAAAAGGGTCAGGAGAACGGGCAAAGTTCCCTGACCCACTACACCAACTTTTCCAATCCCTGCGAAGGAGGAAGTTTGATGCAACAAAACTCTAGCACAACCCAACCCGCGACCGTCACACGCTTTGCGCTTGGACAAACCTACATCACGCCCGGCGCAGAAGACGCACTCATGATAGCCGGACAAACCGCGATTGAATTCCTGCGGCGTCACATGAGTCGCGACTTCGGAGAACTAGCGGATGAGGATATACAGGAGAACGAGCTTTCATTGCGAGAAGGCTTTCGCGTGTTGAGCGCCTATCGCACGGTCAAAGGTCAGAAGCTTTGGATCATCACCGAAGCGGATCGAAGCTCCACAACAATTCTCTTGCCTCACGAATACTAAGTGAGGGAACCAAGGGGCGTCGGCGGCGCGAGTGCTAGGCACTCGCGCCGCTGTCTAGCTGACTAGTCATGTTACGCCTAGCTATTTGAAATAGACTATTGCATCAACCAGACTTCAGGCGGTATAAGACGCGAGACGAAAGGATTAGACGGACCCCGCCGGCCTAATATCGAGTTGGATGGCTCAAAGTACAATGAAACAAATCTCATTGCTCCTCTTTATTCTGCTTCTAGTCCCAACGACGGAAGCGATCGCTCAGTCACGCTCGACGGAGGGACAGGCAGAAGCTCTGCGTGGCCTGCGCTCGGTGACACTAGATGTTGTCATCGGCTGGACTGGTGCCAGACCAGAAGATCCAACGAAAGAAGACGAAGTCTGGGAGGCGGTCGCGAAACGTCTTCGCGACGCAGGTATTGACGTTCGCAAGGAAACATCAGGAGCCGAACCCGAAACTGCTCTGCGCCTCTTCTATTGGTTTTCGCGAGTTAAAGATACGCTTTACCTCAGTGGCTATTTGCGATTGATGGAGCAAGTAGTCCGTGTGCGGCATCCCGGTGCGAACCTCTGGGCGAGCACTTGGGAATCGCAGATCGCGGGCTGGGGCTCAAGTCATCGCATTGATGAAGCAATAGACCAATTCCTGCGTGACTACCGCCAAGTCAACGGAGGAAAGCGCGTTCGTCAATTCGACGCCATCCAACAAATTGTTGGATCGGAGCGGCGGGGGCGTGTTTTGTAACTTGATTCGTCCGGCGATGCTTAATTGAATTCGCGTCGCCGCATCGACTCAGACTGTGCATCTTCTCATATCCTAAAGATTGGTTGTTTACAATGAACAGAAGTGACTGGATTGGAATCGCGGCAATTGTTGTTGCTGCGCTGTTCTCTTCAATTCAAATCTTGCTTCAGTGGCTCGGAATGCGATAGTTGCGCGTCCACACAGTCCCAACTCGCAAACTGGCACGAAACGCGAAATTCGAATGGTTCGTCCCTTCTTGGGTTTTGCGTGTTGGGATATTCATCGTCCAATCCGTTGCTATTTTTGTCTTGATGGTGCAATACCGAAGCTCGCAACCGTTGTCCAGACCGGCTGCGGTACTCATCGCATGTATGGCTGCGGTAATTGCAATTTGCTTTGTCGTACCTTTGGTTATTGGAGTGTATCGACACATCGAAACCTATTCTGTCGGATCGGACGCATAACAAATAGTTGCATGGCTCTTTTCGGAAACATCGTTAGGTCGTTGGCGTGTAACAGCCATGAACACGGTACTCCTTCGGCTGGCAGCACTTGTCGCAACGATTGCCTTTTCTGCAGCATCGACCAGGGTCCTAAATCGCGTATATCCGCGATTCGAAGATGTGGCTGTTGGCGAAATGGTAATTCCGCCGAATGGTCGTGGTGGTTTCACCTCTTTCCGCTCGCGAGATGGTGTCTATCTTATCTTTGAAGAGTTCGCGTTTCCATCTCGCGAAGAAGCGAACGTCGCATTTCAAAACATCCTGCGTGGTGCCGAACGTAGGCTTGGGCGAGAGGTGCTCTATGATCGCGACGGGAAGCTTGTTACGGGTGAAAGAGTGGTAATCACCTTTCGCACCGAGAGCGGCGTCGACGCTACTGCCGTCGTGAGCTTGGACGATACAAAGCTCTATGAAATCGCTTCAACTTCTATGCGCCACGCCCTATCGTTTGAACGCGCACATCGTCGCTACTGACGGCGCGCCATCCAATAAATCGCTCGACGCGAGCGGCAGGAAGCGTGTTTCGTAACTAGGTTGGCGCTGTCGCTTGCCGTATCGCGTCCTTGCAAGAAACATTACTTGCGTATTGCGTTACAATCTGGGGCAGAATTGACAGTCACGCGAGCGGAATTAGCGCGCTTCTCATCGACAACCTGTTTGAACCATGGTTGACTGCCGCCGCGTAAACTCAAGCGTTTCGCTTGAATGCAACGAAATGATTAGACTCGGCTCCCTACTTTTTATTGTCGCACTTGCTTCCGTAGGTAGCTCCGCTCAAATCTCTGACTTCACCATCGGCATTAGCGGAATTCCACGAGATAAACTCAAAGGTCCCGTGCACACTGTTCTCACCATCGAACAGCGTGACGAGTGGATCCATAGCACCACGGTTGATACTTACGATTCGAGCGGAACGCTCCTTGAAACTCTCAGCAGCAACGCAAACATCGAAGTGCACAGTCGTACCCTCGTGCGGCTTGGAGGCAAGACCATTTACATTTATGACACGCAAGGTAAACTCGCCAAGAGAAAAAACTTCTCGCCCGAGGGCCGCTATACGGGTTATGAAACCTACATTTACGATTCTCAGAATCGCCTAATAGAAACGCGCCTATACAACCCCTCGGACAAAGAAACCGGCAAACGAACCTACACTTACTTTCCCGAACGCCGTGAGGTGCTCGCCACATGGAATTTCTATTATGACGGGCGCATTCCGCGACCGAACAAGAACCTCCTAACGTACGACGAGAAGGATCGATGGATAAAACGCGCGGAATTTGATGTCAATGGCAATCCCGGCAGCGTCATAACCTTTGCGTATGACGCGGACGGTCATTTCATATCTGAAACGACTTGCTGCGATTACAAATTTGCTCATCGTTACACCTACGAATATGACAACTTTGGGAACTGGATTGAACGGCGCAATACTTATGCACAGCCGAATCCTGACGGAACGGAAAAACTTGATCCTGAGTGGATGCGAACATACCGCGTAATAACGTATTTTTCTGATCGTGAATCAACACCTTCGAAATAACGGCGCGCCGTCGAATAAACAGTTGGGTTGCTCTTCTGGAGTTTAGAAATGACAAGGCCGTTTTCAATCCTCTTTTGTTTTCTTCTGCTGGCCAGTGGAACACTCGCGCAAACCGTGGCAACTCCCGATGGTTTCAAAGGGCTTACTCTAAATGAAACAACTCTTAATGACGCAATGACCGCGCTCGGACAACCGGATGCCGAGAAAATCGATAGTTTGGATGTTTCCAAGATCAGCAAATGGCTTGAACCGAAACACAAGGAAAAGGTTTTCCGAAAGTTGACGTACAAGAATCACGACTTTTCCAAAATTGAACTTTCATTTCTGGACAACAAATTGGTGATGATCGATTTGGATTTCGCCAAAAGGTATGACGCCAAGAAAATTGCAAATCTATTTGCTGTCCAATTTGCTTTGTTGGGCGGCCCTATCAGCTTGCCGGATAAACCCGGTCAAATGCCAGGCGGATTTCTGGCAACAACATTTCCGGCGTACTACACGATGGTTGCGATTTCCGACAAGACGTTTCTGATTGCCAATTGTGCCTCGGAGGGTCGGGGAACCTCGCCAGGAACTGTCGAACGCACGCGTCAAATAAGCCGTGTGTTGGAAAAGAAGTAATCTAAATCGCCGCGCTCGGGCAACTCCGACGTTTTATCGCTTTCTTTCATGAACTCATGTTGAAATCAACGACAGTATTTTTCTTCCTCGCTGGACTCACTTTCTCGATGGCGTGCTCATCGCAGACTGGCCGCGCGGGCTTTGTCGATCAGCAAAGTTTTCCTACGCCTTTATCGACTCCTCGTCAATGGAATAGCGATACTAAGAAACCTCCTTGCATCCATGCTGGCAGTCTCACACAGGAAAACTCCAAAGGCGGCGATCGCGACGTTTGGACCAACAACACTGCATCGCAGGATGGCCTTTTGTCATTAACGTATTGTGGTGTCTTCAAAGACGGTCCTACCGTAGTCACCCGAGTTTCAAATAACGAACTCACGCAAATTCCGTCAGGCTTTGAACCGGTGGTCAATCACGCTCAAGTTGTCGGAGAGAAGCTACAAGTCAGGCGTCTGCCACTCGGTTATTCCGTATATAAGAATATGGCTTTCGAAATTCGAACCCAGGCTATACCGAATGGCAGATATTTAACCTTTCGGGTGCCCTCCGTCCAAACCGAGGAGGAATTTAATAACCTGGCAATTCTTTATTTGGACGAGGATCGGTTGCTTCCCGGTGCTTTGCAGTGGGATAGCTCTTACCTTGAGCTGGATATACCGAAATCAGATTTTAAGAATCGGACGTTGACGGCGGTATTTGATTTCACCAGCGCGTTTAATGCGCAGAAATACATAGGCCGCGTCATTGTAGCCAGTTTCAATCAAGCGGAGTATTTCAAATCACCTATCGATCTCTATGTTCGCAGCGTGATAGGCCCTGCTTATGTGAAGCTTGGTGAAACATTCACGTACGACATCACGGTTTGCCATTGCGGTGGCGCATCTGTTCCGGCTACCGAGGTGGTCCTCAATAGCAGCATTTCCAGCGGAACGCTCGTTTCTATGTCGTCGAGCCAGGGACGCTGTCGCAAATCCGTTAACACAGATGATGTGGTCGTTTGTGACCTCGGAACAATGCAGCCTTTCAGCAGTGCTGTCGTTAGTATCACCATCAAAGCAGAAGATCACTTTATGGTAGATCGAAACGGTGAGGAACTCTTCGGCACGACGAATACCGTTGAGTGTCGGGAAGCTGACTCTTGGCCCGAGAACAATATTTATGAGAGTCGCTCAACACTCATTCGCCGCTGATGTGATTTGAGGCTCGTTTCTTATGTTCTTGTCCTTGAGGATGGAAGATGGACGTTGGAGGACATCTATACCTTTCACGGTGAATCTATGGACGCGGAAGCTTAACGATCTCTTTATGGATAGATGTTTACAGATGCTAACGGTTCAATAAATTGGCGGGCGCAGAAGGCGCGCAATGACGGAGATATGAGGTAGAAGAAAATGAAGCGAATTTGGACGCTTGCCCATTGCATCGGAATCTGCTTGATGCTTTTTGTCAGTGCCAGTTTTGCACAGCGGAACGATAAAGATAAGGATGAGGCTGAAAAGTGTCCCGAACCGATCTACAAAGCCAGCGAGGTAACCCGAAAGGCTAAAATAACTCACGTTGACGATCCTGATTTCACCAAAGACGCTTGGCAGCACGGGATCAAGGGCCGAGTAGTGATCCGCGCTGTGCTCTGTGCCAACGGGCACGTTACGAATATTGAAGTCGTAAAAGGTTTGGCTTACGGTCTGACAGAAAATGCACTCAAAACAATGCCGCAAATGAAGTTTCGCCCTGCGCAGAAGGACGGGCATCCAGTGTCGGTGGTCATCGTACGTGAATTCAGCTTTGGCGAAAATTAGAAACAGTTTCTTCGGTCAGCGCGCGCAACAAATCGTTGGGTGCTTATTCTTATTCCTATGGGAAAAGTCCTCATTTCCATATGCCTTGCATTGACGTTCGCGGCCTCAATATCGGCGCGCGGCTGGCGCGGCATTGTTCCTTTGCATTCAACACGTGCTGATGTTGAATTACTGCTTGGCAAACCATCCGCTGAGCGAAATGACATCTACAATACCGACAAAGAATTTGTTCGTGTCGATTATGCTAGGGATTCCTGCGACGGTTGGCCGAGCGGCTGGAACGTGCGTCGTGACACCGTGCTCGCCCTAACGGTTCGTGCAAACACGCCCGTACTGTTTTCCGAATTGCATGTTGATACGACCAACTTCTCGGAGGCTTACGACGACGCCTTCTTCACTTACTATGCAAACCGAAACCAGGGGATCCAATACACCGTCTCGAGCGAAGGGTTCTTAAACTCTACTGAGTATTTCCCTACGCCTGAAGATTCCGGCCTCCGATGCAAATGCTTTCCGCCCGAAGACGAAAGCGTCTTCCGCGGCGTGTCATGGGACGAGTTCGAAGGAATCTCAATGGACAACATTTTGGCGCGGCTCGATAATTTCGCCATTCAGCTTTCGAACTCGCCATCCGACTGGAAAGGCTACGTTATTACCTACTCGCCGCTAAGTGCGGGACATTCCGGCGCTTTGACGTTTCGGAATCGTTTATACCGCTGGTTGACCGTGAAGCGTGGAATCGACGCGCGCCGGGTGACCGTGGTTGAAGGTGGTCATCGCGAAAAACGGGCGGGTGAATTCTATCTTTTGCCGCCCGGCGTTGCGGCTCCGCCGCCACTTCCGACGATTGGGTCTTGCGATCCTAAGCGCGTTCATTGACGGGACGCACCAACAAATCGTTCGATGTTTTCGCATGGCAAGGCATCTAATCGCTCATCACACAAAATGAAAACCCTCCTAATCATTTCTGCGTTGTGGCTGATCCTGATCGGTAGTGCAAATGCACAAGTTCCCAATGCGAAGCGCCCCGAGGCTCAAGACGAACCGCCACTCGTTCCACTCACCGATTCTGAACGTGCTCTGGACTTCAGAGGTATTGTCGCAAACCAGCCGGACTTTGTTGCTGATGAAGTCTTTTTCTACGGCGAAGGTTTCGGCGGCTTCAGCGCCAAACGGCACGTCGCACGAAAAGGCAACCGTTACTTCGTCGACACAGGATACGTGAAAGTTATAACCGAACCCGGTAAAGAAATCCGACTGAATGACCGAAACAAAACCTTTGAGGAAACGCCCATCGGCTCGGAATTTGTGCTTGGAAGCGGGCAACCCATCGATCAAACACTCTTACCTTTACAAAAAGGAGCAACCTTCGTTGGCCTAGCGACACAAACAATCGACGGACACAAATGCCTAAAGATTGAGGCCAAGGTTCCCGACCAAAAGGCACAAGTTTTTCTTTACGCTGCCGAAGACCTGAAATACCTGATCATTGCCGCGCAGGTTCTTAATCCGCCACGCAGTTCAATCCAAAGGCTACAAAATATTTCACTCGACGTTCCCGCTGTCCTTGTTGAAATCCCGCAGGATTATCGGCCCCAACCAAAACACAAATGGTCACGCGTTGATTCTGCGATTGTCACGTATGACGGTAAACCGGGAAAGCACTCCAGCGTTTTCCGCTCGGACAACGGAAACGAATTGTTCGTTACTCTCTATGAGCCACACCCCGCCACTGGCTTACCTTTGCCTTGGCACTATCTCGTCTTTCTCAAAGAACAAACGGTTGAAATCGGTTCAAGGATTACTCATTACCCAAGACGGCAAACTGGCGTGGGATGCAAATGCGCGAGAAGCCTTTAGCAACGGAGACAACAAACCCGACCGAGGCAGCGATCCCTGCCACCAGGGGAGATGTCCGGCGACCACAGTCGGCGCTAACTCTGTTCAATTTCCGTCTGTGTATTATGACGATAGAAAATCAATAGTTCGCGTTACCTGGTAGGAAACGTCGAACAAATCGTTGGGCATCTTTCATAATGACGGTAGTGAAGCAAATTCTTGGGCGTCACGTCACATTCGGAGGTGAGTTGCATTCAGGTTGGCTGCCCAATGGCGCAACTACTCCAATGCCAACGCCAACTCGTGATGTCACTCTGAACATTGATATTAGGTTCGACGGCTCGGGTTATCTTTTGTGTTGGGTTTCTGCGGACGGCGATGTCGCAGGTGACCTTTGGTATCAAACACTCGCGGATGCTGAGCAGGCAGCGGTCGACAACTTTGGCATCCGTCACGAAGAATGGCAAACGATTGTGTGAATCCCTTTCCCTCAAGCGTGTCCGCTCGGAGTTACGTATGACTAGAGATCTCCTACAAACACTCGCGTTGTTGGTAGTGTTATCACCAGCAGTGTCTGCGGCACCCGCAATTGCTCAATCGGCGGTGGTCAATTTTCCGGCCAACGGCCGTGTGACCATCGAGGCCCGCGAGGAAGCCGGCAAATTCCCGCAACTCGTTTTCACTTCCCAACGAACACACCAACCGTTGCTCGTGTCGTCAATCGAAGACCAAGACAAATGGCTCATTCCTCTTGCGGACGAACCATCCTACGTTCGACCAATCGTTAGGTTCCGCGTCATTCGCGCACGTGGGTTGCGAAGCCCCATGATCATGGCGGTCGCCCTACGTACCGGCGGCTCAGACAACGGATTCTACCTCGCGATGTTCAGTGAGATTGGCGGGAAGGTGCGCCGTCTTAATGACGCGCCACTGTTGACAACCGTACAAGGCGGCTATTACTTCGGCTACTTGAATAAACGATTCGGTTATGGGTTGGCGGTCTGGAATTTCATTTGGGATCGCGGGCCGCACTACACGGATCATAAATACCACATTGACATCTATCGCTTTGCTGGTGAAAAGTTCAAGCGCACGCTTCAAACTGTTTCGCGTCGGACTTACTACACGGGCAAAGGTGCTAACTCGCTGAGTGAACTTGGCATCAACGCTTACGACCAGCGTGCCGGTATGCCGCAAGTTGAAGACGCCATTAAATAAGACACTCCCAACCACTCGCTGGGTCGGGGCGCGCGAGCATGTCTTCTAAACTTGATTGATTGAAACGAAGTTTGATGTCATCAACCGCGATTCGGACAACTCTGACGTTCGGCATCATCTAACTCCATGGAAACGAGACTTCACTCCTATGAGACCTACTTGTATAAGTATGTGCTTCCCATTGCCGGCAGTCCGTGGGACGGATTTAGAAGTTTGAGACGTGTATTCCCATCAACCGATCCCAACAGTGCAACGATGATCTGGGCCGGCATGATTCTCTGGTGCGTAATGCTGCTCTTGATACTTTGGTACGCGTTACGGCTAAAGACTGTCGTCATGTATGAAACGGGCCTTCGTGTCGGTGGTTACTTAGCTCAAATTGAAGTGCCCTTTTCGGACATGGCCGCTGTGAAATCTAACTGGTTCATGAAAAACGCGACGCTACGACTCAAGGTGCCTTCAGAATTCGGTGATAAAATTCTTTTTATCGCAAGGCGGCGCCTGACGACCGAGATCGGAAACAGGTCGACGTTGGATTTACTGCGGAATCTGATGAACCGGCCGTAGTCGGGCGTTGCGACGATGCCCACCAACTTGTAGGGCGCTAATCCTGGAATGAACAGAAACTTTCATCGAGGGAATCTATTCGCATCCTCATATTGGATTTGCCTATTAGTATCGATTTGTGCCAGCGTAACTAACGCGCAAGACGTTTCTCTCGAACGGGGCAAGGGCCACGACCCCGTTGTTCGCACCTTCGACGCCGCGAGAAATGAAACGACCGTTTCGGTGATTCCAGACTTCACGCGTGTCATTGCGGGCCAGTTGCTTGCTGGCTCTCCCGGCGTGCAGCCCAGCCCGACACATCAAAGCATTGAATTCACCTTGCGAGCGATCGCTTACTCATATGCAGGAAATGTTCCTGCGCGTCCGCAAACCGTGAACTTCATTTTTGCGTCGGACGGAAGAAAGCCAAAATACAGCGATACGCCTGAATTCCGTCTTGACGCTGACGGATCGACTGTTAGCCAAGGCAAGATTGATTACAGCCTCAGAGACTCAGACGGAGGCAAAATTGAAGTCTTAAGGGTGCCGGTGGCCACCGACTTACTTCTTAACATCGCGCGCGCAAACAAAATACAATTCTCATTCGGAACGAAAACATACAAACTATCAGACACCCAGAGAAAAGATTTGCGCGCTTTGGCCGAGACAATACCGTGATCCATTGGTGATCGCACCCAACAACTCCGCCGCGCTGATCGCGTCCTTGCAAGAAAGATTACTTTTGTAGCGCGTTACAATCTGGGGGCGGGCTAACACGTCGTTGAACGGGAGCGGCATCAGCGCTTCTCATCGATAGCTTGTCCGTGACGTGGTTGACTGCCGCTGCGCCAGCTCAACAGTTCGATCAGCTTCGCTTGAATACAATGAAATGATTAGACTCGGCTCCCTACTTTTTATTGGCGCACTTGCTTCCGTAGGTAGCTCCGGTCAAATCTCTGACTTTCCCGTCGGCATTAGCGGAATTCCACGAGATAAAAGTTGAAGCCTGGTGAGACGAAACTCGCGTAACAACAAATCTGAACGCTCGCGCAGAAGGACGACAACTTCGGCCCGCTCCCGAAGAGTGACCGCAACGCTGAATTGGGACGTACGAGCATCGCGTTGTTCTACGCCTTGCTGCCGGCTAACAGGTTTTTTTTTCGAGACGAACCCACTGATTATGCAGGAGTGGATGCTTCAATCGATTTGTTGATCGATTCGTCGTATACGGGAATTGGTGGAGTACTTTGCCTCTGTAATCGTTCGCGGAACTATGGTCCAAACCGCTGCCGGTATTCGGCCGACGAGATGAAGGCCTTAACCATCTCGGCAGCGATGTAGTCGCCGTTAAACTGGTTCAGCTTGGTCAGCCAGAACTCAAAGCCTGTATAATCGGAGTCCGGCAAGTCATTCGGGTTGCGCCGCAAGTAACCGATGTACTGGGTCAGCACAAAGGCGCGGTTGAATTCCGCGTTGTAGAGATTTTGATTCTCGGCTACCTGTCGCAAAGCCTGGGCGCGGGCATTGATATTCGTCGTATCCCCCGCGAAGCCAAATAAATTAATCGCCGTGGTCCGCTCAGTCGGCGAAAGCACATTGCCGGCATTCGTATTCAACTTGTCAACGAACTGCGCCGGTCTCATAAATGTTGGGAGGGCCGTGAAAAAGCGTGAGGTCTGCACGAACTCGAGCGCATACGCTTGTTTGTTGTTTTCCAGAACCGTCTCCCAACCCGCTTGGCCCACTACCACGCCTCGCCCAACGCGTTGGGTGTCTGCGAAAAACTCGTTTGCTCGCACGACTGGCACGAGCACGGGATGTGAGCCACCGAGACTCGAC
>Ga0193729_1001471_pt1 | contig 12039 bp, 11 predicted proteins | sample U1c2metaG_FD_143036 | JGI IMG/M metagenome (GOLD analysis project Ga0193729, IMG submission 143036) | Soil microbial communities from a riparian zone of the East river system, Colorado, United States - U1c2 | ecosystem: Environmental > Terrestrial > Soil > Riparian zone | place: USA: East River... | reverse complement strand
AGAAAGCAGCGCCACGGAACCGAAGACGAAATACGGCGCGACCGGAAAGTCATTTTTCAATCCTGTTTGGCCATCGGCCGCTTCCAGACCGGAGATTACTAGCACAGCTCCAACCGACAACCGCAATGAGCAACCCAATCGAAAATGCTCGTTTCGCTATCTCTGCGCCGCGCGGCCCACCACGCCGTTCCCACCAGATAGAAGGTCAGAGTGCCGACGAAAAAGTTAGCCAGTTGAGCTTGAGAATTCGTTAGGTAGAATTTGATGAGCCCTGCGATGGTGCCGCTTGCGCCCAAGGCCAGCACGGATACGACAAACACGTCTCCAGCCAAGCCATGTCTCGGGAACCTTTGCGCAGTGACATTGCTACGAAGCCGGACAGCAACGCGATTGTTCCAGCACAGATATGAAAAACGATGAGGGGCCATAAACTCACTTCATCCTCCTTCTTCGCAACTAACGCAAGTGTGCGCTGCTGCGATTGATGCCGAGGACGCGACTCTGAGTTTGAGTGACTAATCCGACCGCAAGGCCTGCATCACGTCCACGCGCGCTGCGCGCACTGCTGGCAGCGCAGAAGCGACTACCGCGGCGGCCAGCAGCACAAATGCCGAAGCCACCACTGGCAGCGTACTTGGCATTTGCATGCCTTCGAAATATCTGTTCGCCAGCCGAGCAATCCCGTACCCCAACACTGTGCCGGTTATCACGCCGACCGCAGCCATGACCGCGCCTTGAGCGATTACGCCCGCCAGCAAACGGCTTGGCTGCGACCCAATCGCCAGCCGGATGCCAAATTCGCGCGTCCGCGCACTCACCGAAAAGGCCAGCACCCCGGCGACGCCCACGACAGCAATTGCAAGCGCCACAATCGCAAAGCCTCCGAACACGATAGAGTTCAGCCGGTCCGCCGTAAGCTTTTCCGAGCGAACATCCGAAAGCGTGGCGGGGTGCTCCACAGGCTGGTCCGTCGACAGGTCATGGATAATGCGTGTGATCGGCGATACCAAGCCATACGGATTTGCGCTGGTGTGCACGAACACGTTGCCTCCAAACATTAATTGCTCGAAGGGCAGATATATGGTCATGGCCGGGCCGGGTATGACGTGCTCGTCATCGAAATCGCCGTACACGCCAACGATGCGCAGAGGCTCGGGGGTGAACCCCGGGATGAACTTTATCACCGGGTCTGTCCACATGACATGGCGGTTGACCGCATCCTGATTGGGGAACATACGCTGCGCAACGGTCTGGCTGATAATGACGATGTGCTCCCCGTCTTTGCGATCGGACTCCTTGAAATCGCGTCCGGCAACAATTGGAATGCCGAGCGACGCGAAATATCCAGGGGACACCGCCCGAAACTGGGCGCGTGGATCTTCTTCGCCGTTGCCTCGAACGTGGCCTTCGGCGTTGAATTGCAAACCCGGACCGAAGCCGCCCGAGTCACGCCAGGGAATACTCATGCCGATCGCAACATTCTGGACGCCAGGAAGTTCAGCGATGCGGCGGACTGTTTCGCGATAGAAGCCGGCAATTTGGTCGGGCGTCTTGCCGTAAGACATGATCGGAACGTTCATGGTAAGCACGTGATCGGTATCCAGGCCAGTCTGCGCGTATTGCAGAGCCAGTAGCGTTTTGACCAGCATGCTAGCACCTGCCAGCAACAAAAACGACGCAGCGATTTGCGTTACCGCGAAGAGCCGCAGGCGGCGGCTGGTGCTGCCGGTGATGCGCACGCTGCCGCTCGGAAGCCCTATGCCGTTTGAGCTATCAGCAGAAGGCAGACGTGGAACAAAGGCCAGCACCACTGCGGCGACAAGCGCCAGCCCAGCGCCGACCCACAACATGCTGGAGTCCACTTCCAGATCGAGTGCGCGAACAGAGAATCGTGATGCATAGCTCGCCAGGATGGAAACCATCGGGCGCGCGCTGAGTACGCCCAGCAACGCCCCGGCCCCACAGAGCAAAATGCTTTCTGCCAGTAGAGTGCGGCGCAGCGCGGAGTTTGTAGCGCCCAACGCGGCGCGAATCGCCAGTTCCCCTTCTCGTCGAACGGTGCGCGCCAGAATCAAGTTGGCCACATTGGAACAAGCGATGATGAATACCAGCGCGGCCGCAGCTAGAAGAACGAGCAGGATAGTTCGGGCACCCGACGTTATCTGGTCGCGCATTAGCTTAGTGTCGATACTGTATTTGGCATTCGGTGGATACGCGTCGGGGTGGTCTTTCATCATCGTCTGGTGCACGCCGATTAGCTCCGCGCGCGCCTGCTCCAGAGTTGCGCCTGGGGCCAGGCGGCCGAAAAGTTCCGTCATCCGATGCACGCGTCCCGTAACCATGGTGGCAGAGAGGTGGTGCGGACTGCAGACCACGTTGACCATCATTTCTGTTTCGCCGGGATACGGAACGGACGGTTCAAGGACGCCCACAACAGTAGCGGTGCGCGCACCGAAGCTTTCGAGCCGGATGGTCTTACCAATGACCGAGGGATCTTTCTTAAGAACAGTGTTCCAGTACCGATAGGTCAGCACTGCGGCACCGGCAGCGCTGGGGCCGTCATCGCGCATGTCAAGTAAGCGCCCGAGGACCGGATGCAAGCCCATCACTTCAAAATAGCTACCGCCAACCACACCAGCCTGTACTCCGCGCGGCTCGCCGAGACCAACCATGGTAAAGCCGAAGACGGAGAAGTCCCCGAATTCCTTGACGCTTTTGATGCTGGCGCGGAGGTCCTGGATCTCGGGTACGGAGAACGCGGTGTTGTCAGTCTGCAAGCCGGGGGCGCTCTGCCGTATGTAGATGAGGCGGTTTTCATCGCGATTGACGAGCGGACGGAGCAGCACGCCCCGGACCAGCGTGAAGATGGCGGCGTTAGCCCCGATGCCGAGCGCGAGGGTCAGCACCACGGTGATCGTCAGCCCCTTGGCATTGGACAGTGAGCGCAGGGCAGTTTTCAGATCGTTGAGAAAGGTCATGTGTTTCCCCCGTTGTAGAAGACGTAGCATCAGACGGGCCAATGCTAAACACCACATTGTAATCATTTACGGTGCAAATGCTGCGGCGGCAATGTCCGTTTTCAGAATGCACCTGTCGCAATACCGGACACTGATAGTGACGGTCGCAGACGGCTTTGGGCAGCAAGATGACTTCGATGACGCCATTGAAATCAGGTGTCCACCATCGCAACGCCCCGTCCCGCATTCGGACAAAGTCCCGGTCGTTCAGCGGCGCCAATTATTTCTAAATAATTTCGCTTCTTGAAGTTACAGATTGCATCGAATGGGCTGCAATCTTGCTCTTCTTAGAGGGCCAGGTTTAGCTGAGCGTATCCAAAGAAAAGTTCAGGAGGGCACTCCGGTGAAAAAAATCGACCGTATTCGCGAGAAGGTCACCATTCTCCCCACTTCCGTGTACCTATCCAAGATGCATGATGCCGGCTGGAGCCTCGTCGCCCTCGAGTGGGAACGCGAGATCGAAATCTCGGGTAAGCAGCCCGAAGAGCCCGTGGCCGAACTTGGCTCCGAAGAGATCCCCTTCGGGCTCCGCATCGCTGCCGACTGCCGCCATCTGGAAGACGATCCGCTTGAAACGCAGACCCTCAAATTTCTTGCCGAAATGATCGTCCAGGATATTTCCTTCACCAGCATGGCCGATGCCCTCAACATACGCGAGTATCGGACCCGTGACGGCCACCCGTGGTCCGCGGCGAAGGTCTTCAAACTTATTCCTCGCCTGATTGACGTCGCCCCGCGTCTGCTCTCAGGGTCCGAATGGGAGTCGCGCAAACAGCAGCTTTCCAAAGTTGCCTGGAACTCGTAGATAGGCTCTTCGTCGGTGGACCACAGAAAATAATTTGTCGGTACTCACTGCGACCTAACCGCGCATTGTCCCCGAGGTGACTTCACTCTAGCGGGGAAGTCTAATCATGCAGTTGTTGTTAGTGCGAGCGATGAAATGCAAAGTTTTTAATATCCGGCCAGAATTCCTCAAAAAGATTGCTGGCGAACCGCCCCGCGAAGCCGTCCGCTGTCCTGATAACCGCATCGTGCGTGTTAGCCTCGCTATCAACGCGCCATGTGTTTGACAGAAAATTGTTCCCGGAGATAGCCATACAACGAGCGTAGGCAGGTGCGAAGTGGCCATCACGCCTCCGGGCCACAAACGTAAGTTGCACGGCATTGCTCAGCCTTCTCTTAAAAGATTCGCCCGGCACACGAAAATAGCGCGGGTCTTCTCCCCACAGTGCTCCCACACTCGCTTCGATAGCGTTTCCGGTTGAAATGCCGGTGAGCCGCATTCCGTGGCGGTCGCCAAATCCTGCCCACCCGGGTCCATATTCTTTCGGTCTATCCACGGCGGTGCCAAAAGCTGAGGTAAACAGACCGCCTACAAGATGCGGCGGACCAATTGTGTTGCTAAGGAACCATCGCATCCGTTGACGTCCAGTAACGGGATGATAAGTGTCGTCTTCCGTTGTGGGCTTCAGTGGCGTCAGCAACGAAGGCTTATTTTTATCTGCTTCTTTGTTTTCCGTTTGGGCGGCGGGCTCATTTTGCTGGCGCAGCGACGTTTGCGCCCGGGCAGGGAACCATGACGCGAGCATAATCGTGCATAAGAGTGTGACGCCTGGTCTCACAATCGTTTTGGATGCTACCTGGAAGGTATCGGACGCTTAGTATTATAAGAATAGTTTCGATCCACAATACTCAAACAACAAAAAATTGCAGAAAGCTAAATTTCTTTTAATCTAGGCAATTAAATTTTAGTTGCCCCGGATGCATTAACAAACGGGAACGCATTCTGGGTTACAACTACACCCTGTCAGGAAAAACAGCGCCGTCTACTTTAGCGCCCCCATCACCGCCTCGGTGAATTCATCCGTGCCGGCTTGACCTCCGACGTCGCGCGTGGTGTGCACACCTTCGCGATAAACCTTTTCCAGCGCCGCCTCAATACTCCGCGCAGCGCCGCGCTCCCCTAGATGATCCAGCATTAGAATGCTGCTCAACAGTAACGCCGTGGGATTTGCGAATCCTTTGCCCGCGATATCCGGCGCTGTGCCGTGGACCGCTTCGAACATGGCCGCGTCATCACCGATGTTCGCGCTTCCAACCACCCCTAGTCCTCCAACCAATCCAGCGGCCAGGTCGCTCATCACGTCGCCGTACAAATTGGGCAGCAGCAGCACATCAAACTGTTGTGGATTCAGCACAATTTGCATGCACGCGTTATCGACGATCATCTCCAGGTATTCAATCTCCGGAAATTCCTTGGCCACGATACGGATCGACTTCAAAAAAAGACCGTCCGACAATTTCATGATATTTGCTTTATGAATGGCGTGAATTTTCTTACGGCCCATTTTTTTGGCGTAGCTGAACGCAAACCGCGCGATGCGCGTAGAGGCTTTTTCGGTGATGATTTTTAAACTCTCCACCACCCCCGGAACAACCTCATGTTCCAATCCTGAATACAAGTCCTCGGTGTTTTCCCGCACCAACACCACATCCACGCCTTCGAATCGCGATTTAACACCGGGCAGGTTCTTCACCGGCCGTAAGTTTGCGTACAAATCCAGCGTCTTGCGTAATGCCACGTTCACGCTGGGCGCGCCCCCCGCAATGGCGGTAGCCATCGGTCCCTTCAGCGCAACGTGGTTGCGTCTGACGGAGTCAACTGCCGACTGACTGACCAGCTGACCCTTCTCGGTGCTCTTGTCGGTGCGGCCTTCCAACTCTTCCCACACAATCTTCACGCCGGTCGCCGCCAGGATGCGGCGCACCGCGGAAGCTACCTCTGGGCCAATCCCTTCGCCCGGTATCAAAGTGACTTTATGTGCCATAGATGCATCATATTGTAAGCGAACCTCCCGGCGTTTTTCAGAAAAGTGCCGGACAGGGTTTCCATCGGCGTGTGCGTTTCGAACGCCTCGCCGTGCAGCAGTTCAAAAGGTTTGCTATAATGAATCCAGGATCGCGGCCTGAGCCAGCGACCGGAGGCCAAAGGAATTATGATTAATCTGACGCCCGTTGCCAGCACCAAAGTCAAAGAAATCATGACTATGCAGAACCCTTCGCCGGTGGCCCTGCGCGTCGCCGTCGTAGGCGGTGGCTGCTCGGGGTTCCAATATCACATGGCGTTTGAAAATCAAACCAACGATACCGACCAGATTTTTGAGTTTGACGGTCTGAAGGTTGCCGTCGACCAGATGAGTTCCATGTACCTGGACGGCATTGAAATCGACTACATCGAAACGGTTGAAGGCGCCGGCTTCAAATTCAATAATCCCAACGTGAAGAGCACTTGCGGTTGCGGCAGTTCCTTCAGCGTTTGATTGAAGAGACCTCTAAATTTTCTCGGGCTCCCGACTCACATTCGGGAGCCCTTTTTTTTGTGGGAAACATCATTTCATGCAGTTCTGTCAGGGTATTGTTGGTTGCCCTACATTGGCGCTAAAACTAGCTTCATTCAACCACTTCTGCTATAACTCTTCCGTCTCCAGGCGCCCGGAGGACATGTATGGCGGTTAAGTCAAAATTACCTATTAAGGTACTATTGGCCGACGACAGCGAGATTATGCGCGAAGCCATCAAAAAGCTTCTCGTGGACGAACCGCGAATACACATTGTCGGAGAGGCTTCCTGCTTTGGCGCTGCCATGCAATTAGTCGCGGATTCGAAACCCGACCTTTTGCTGCTCGATTTGCACCTGCCGCAAAAGCGTGAACTGCCAGCTCCCATCGTTCGGTCCCAGCTGAATTGTATTGAATATACTTTAGCCATCTCCTTCGCTAACGATGAAGAAGCTAAATCTCTCGCCGCAAGTTACGGCGCCGCCGCGCTACTCGATAAGATGAGCCTGTATAACGAGCTGCTGCCGGCCATTATGCATTTGGTAGAGCCGTCTGCCCATCCGTCCCTTAAGATTGATCCAAAACCCAGCAGGGAAGCGGCCTCCCTGGGAATTTCGGAATAACCGCCGCCTCTTTTTCCACTCCGCAACATCGCATCCCGCACCATTTGCTTTCAAACCCAACGAACCGTATCCTCAAATCCGGGCATGAAAATAGCGCTCGCGCAGTTTAATCCCACCGTCGGCGATTTTGTAGGCAATGCCGCTCGCATCTTGAGCCTGGCCACTACCGCTCATCAACGAGGGGCGGACCTCGCCGTTTTTTCTGAGCTTTGCCTTTGCGGTTATTTACCTCAGGACCTGCTGGAACGCCCCGCTTTTATCGACCGCAATCACAAGGAATTGAAGGAACTCGCGGCGAAGCTGCCGTTGCCATCCATCGTAGGTTATGCCGGGCGAGTGAGAAACGGCCGCGAAAAATCCATCGGGAAATCCATCGCCAACAAAGCGGCATTGATTTGCGAAGGCCGCATTGTCTTTGAGCAAAGCAAAATGCTCCTGCCCACCTACGATGTCTTCGATGAATCACGATATTTTCAACCGGCCGACCGCCAATCCGTCTTTGGACTTGGACACGAACAGCTGGGCATCACCATTTGCGAAGACGTATGGAACGATAAAAATTTCTGGGCTAATCGCCGCTATGATCGAGATCCGGTAACCGAAATTATCGCGCAGGGAACTACCGTCCTTCTGAATATTTCTGCTTCTCCTTACACCATCGACAAGCGAGGCTTGCGGCTTGAGATGTTGCGTTCCATCGCCGTGCATCATAACCGGCCCATCGTCTACGTGAATCAGGTCGGCGGCGATGACAGCTTGATTTTTGATGGCGCCAGCATGGCGCTCACCGCCGACGGTAAAGTTGCCGCGCAAGCCCGCGCCTTCGAGGAAGACCTGGTGTTCTTCGATACCGTGACCGGGAAAGGGGAAATCCACGACCAGCCGCATGAAGAAATCGCCTACGCTTACCAGGCGATTGTGACCGGCACCGTTGATTACGTTCAAAAATGCGGCTTCAAAAAAGTTTTAGTCGGCCTTAGCGGCGGCATCGATTCCGCAGTAGTCGCTGCCATCGCTGTGGATGCGCTCGGAACAGAAAATGTTCTCGGGGTCTCCATGCCCGGCCCGTATTCTTCGCCGGGAAGCAAGACCGACGCGGAGGCCGTCGCCAAAAATCTCGGCATCGACATGATTACCATGCCTATCGGGGACGTGTTCGACGCCTACTTAAAAGTCACCGCCCCAATTTTTAGAACGTTAAAGCCGGATGTCACCGAGGAAAATATTCAAGCGCGCATCCGCGGAAATTACCTAATGGCGTTATCGAACAAATTTGGCTCCATGGTGCTCAGCACCGGAAATAAATCCGAGCTTGCGGTAGGATATTGCACTTTGTACGGGGACATGGCCGGAGGTTTGGCGATCCTTTCAGACGTTCCCAAATTGATGGTCTACGAACTGGCCAATTGGATTAATCGCGAGAGGGAAGTGATCCCTGAGTCGACCATCAATAAAGCGCCCTCAGCGGAGTTGCGCCCCGATCAAAAGGATGAAGACATCCTGCCTCCCTACGACGTCCTTGATCGCATCCTCAAAGCCTATATTGAGGATTTACAGAGTCCACAGGAGATTGCCGATCGCTGCGGCTATGATCTGAAACTAGTGCGCGACATTGCGTTACTGGTGGACCGCAACGAGTACAAGCGTAAGCAAGCCGCACCTGGCCTGAAAATTACTTCGCGGGCTTTTGGTTTTGGTCGTCCGTTCCCGATCGCGCAGCGTTGGATTCCCTGATTAGGTTTGGCATTTCCAAATCAAAGAGCAGCTCTAAAAAGAGGAGACGCGTGAATACCTTTACGAAACAATGTCTTGCCGCCGCTTTTTGTTTCCTCATCGCGCCGACTCTCTTCGCGCAACAATCCAAATCACCCGCACCGGCACCTTCCGCAACAAGCACCTCACCGTCCCCAATACAAAAATCCGTGGAAGCGTATCTCCGCAATCTCTATGCCTTCGGCCCAGACGTGCAAGTGACCGTCGGCGCCCTCAAGGAATCGAGTATTCCCGGATTGCTAGCTACCGACATTTCCGTAAAGATTGAAGACAACGTGCAAGCCGTGCAGTTTTATGTCAGCAAAGACGGCAAGTATCTATTGCGTGGGGAACTCTCCGACCTGACCAAGGACCCCATGGCAGAGAATCGAGCCAAGCTCCAGATCAAGGATGCGCCCGTATGGGGCGACCCCAAGGCCTCCATAACCATGGTCGAATTCTCCGACTTCGAATGCCCGGTCTGCAGGGGCCTCCACGATGTGCTGCAGGGCCTCTTGGCAAACTATTCCCAGGTGCGCCTAGTGTTCAAGGATTTCCCCCTTGAGCAGCATCCCTGGGCGCGTAGCGCTGCTATCGCCGGCCGGTGCGCCTATAACCAGGACCCCAAGGCCTTCTGGAAGCTCTACGACCTCATATACGACAATCAGGACATCATCTCGCCCGAGAATTCCTACGCCAAGCTGACCGACTACGCCTCGCAGATCAGCCTGAATCTCGATACCTTCAAGACCTGCCTGGCCAGCGCCGCCGCCGCCGCCGCCGTAGACGCGAGCCGCGAAAACGGCCTGGCGCTCCAAGTCTCCAGTACGCCCACAATCTTTATCAACGGCCGCCGCATCGTCGGCGCCGACCCGCACCTCGTCGAGCAAAACATAAAGTACGAATTGGACCAGCAGAAAACCGCAAAGCACTGACGGCCGCGAATCGTAAGTAGATGAATAGATTGAGTGGGGTGCGTGGTCGGTGCGACTCAGCGAAAGAGAAGAAGGAAGGCCCCAAAAACTTCGGACGTTGGGTCCACAGGAGTTCCTGATTTCGTAGTTAACATAATATAACTTATGGGACGCAAAGGTCAGAGAGAATGCGCGAAAGCACCGTGTAATCATACGAACGCTTTCGCGTCGACGGCTTCACGCTTCGTTCAACTGCAAGTCATCGTAGCGGTTGGGAGAGTTGTTGCGGCTGATTTTGTATTGTCGCGCAATACGAATGAAGGCGAGGCGCACGATTGCATTCATTACGAATCTCAGCGCACTCGCCTGCATTCAAAAAAGCATCGTTGAAATGTTTATTTTATGGAGGGAATTTTATCGTGAAGCGCTGGTTTCTGGAACCGGACTCTTCTCTAGTAGTTGCTCTTTGCGGTAAACCAGCGAATTGATGTCATACGTCGCCAGCTCAAAGCCATGCCCGTGGGTAATCGCATCCGTCGGGCACGCTTCCACGCAATAGCCGCAGAAAATACACCGCGAATAATCAATATTGTAAACGCTGGCGTACCGTTCGCCCGCCGAAATCCGGTTCACGTCGGTATTTTCCGCTGCCTCAATGTAAATACAGTTCGCCGGGCAAGCCGCGGCGCACAAAAAGCACCCGACGCACTTCTCCAGCCCATTCTCATCGCGATGCAGCACGTGAATCCCGCGATAACGTGGCTGAAAATGTACCTTCTCGTACGGATAATTTTCCGTAACCGTTTTGCGGAATATATTGCGAAATGTGACGCTGAAGCCCTTCGCCAACGTACTGAAAGTCTCAGCCACTTCCCGGAGGCCTGATGCCATGTTCTAACTCTAACAAACGCCCACCCATCGGGCAAATTTGCGTCCAACAACTATCAGCAATTACCGAGCGGCGTGCGCCCTGCTCGCCAACGAATCAATTATCAACTTCCCATGAAATCTACCGTTCTCGATAAATATCTCGCTCGTATGCCGGCCACCGATCACCACGCCAGCCAGAAAAATCCCCGGCACGTTACTCTCCAGCGTCTCAGGATTCAATTCCGGCTTAAGCGTCTTGTCATCCAGCCGCACTCCCAGGCTCTTGATAAACGTATAGTCCGGGTGATATCCCGTCAGCGCGAACGACTGTTTCGCAGGCAATCGCGCCTCACCGCTTTGATTTTCAACCACCACGTATTCTTCCGTAAATTCCTTCACCCGCGTATTAAACAGCCCGGTAATCTGGTTCGCCTTGATCCGATTCTCAATATCCGGCCGCACCCAATATTTGATCGTCGACCCCAACTCGGCATCGCGATGCACAAGCGTTACCCGCGCGCCGTTGCGATATAAATCCAGCGCCGCCTCCGCCGCCGAATTCTTTCCCCCAACTACCACCACATCCTGCCTCCAATATGGATGAGGCTCGGTATAGTAATGCGACACGTTCGGCAAATCCTCGCCCGGCACGCCAAGCATGTTTGGCAAGTCGTAATACCCCGTCGCCACCGCGATTTTTTTTCCGCGATATTTCTGCCGCGTCCCGTCCTGCGCCCGAATATTGACTGTAAAATTCCCGTCGTTGCCTTCCAGCCCCTCGATCAACTCAAACAGCCGCAGCTCCAGTTCAAAATGCTCCGCGCACTTCCGGTAATATTTCAGCGCCTCCACCCGTGTCGGTTTTTCCGCGGCGCAAACCAGCGGCAAATCCCCAATCTCCAGCAGTTCCGGCGTCGTAAAAAACACCATGTTCACCGGATAATTAAAAATCGAATTGCACAACGTGCCCTTATCAATCACCAGCGAACGCATCCCCGCTCGCCGTGCCTCAATCGCGGTCGCCAGCCCCGTCGGCCCAGCACCAAAACAAATAATGTCGTAGGTTTCCATGAATTTCAGTTTGCAGTCTCCCCGGCTCAATTGCAAACCGCCATGTAGTGCGCCCCGCGATCAAAGCACGGCAGGGTTTTCTCCGCCTTTGAAGTTGGTTTCTCTTTTGAACTTGGGTGGTCCATCCTTGCGGTTTTTGCAAGGGTGGGGCTTTTTCCGAGGCTTTACAGCCGGCTAGAAATCGCAGCGAAACAGAAACGCATTACGTTGGCGCCGGCAATTCGAGAATCTCCATCAACTCTCGCCGAAACGCCGCCAACTCTTCCAGTCGCTCCGGAGTCGCAGCAATCTCCGACTTCTTCCAGACAAACACTTCCTCACTTCCGCGTTTGAGCCGCACACCAAAATTTCCATCCACCAAATACGAAGCCGGCGCCAGCACTTTCAATGCACCATTCGGCACCGGAGCCAGCACCACCGCGCACTCCCCTTTGCGCATGCACAGCGCGCTTTC
>Ga0193729_1001468_pt1 | contig 12050 bp, 11 predicted proteins | sample U1c2metaG_FD_143036 | JGI IMG/M metagenome (GOLD analysis project Ga0193729, IMG submission 143036) | Soil microbial communities from a riparian zone of the East river system, Colorado, United States - U1c2 | ecosystem: Environmental > Terrestrial > Soil > Riparian zone | place: USA: East River... | reverse complement strand
CTTCGCGGCCGTTTCTTCCAACTCTTACACTCTCTTCGCCTTAGCGTTCGTCCGCTGACTCAGAACTAGGGACCATCGTGTCGATCGCCTTGGCCGCGAGTTCGGCGGCGCGGACTTTGGGGCGCTCTCATGGTTTGAATTTATCGATTTTCGCCGCGATATCGTCGTCAGTAGCCTTTTCAGCCGTCATCAATTCCTGCAAAAGGCCGCGCCGAAAATCACGCTGTCATTCGGCCTGCAATATTGGCTCTGACTCACTTTTGATGCAGGTCATTTCATTAAGCGCCTATGAGCCGAGCCTGAAGCAGGTCGATATTGCCGCGGCCGTACATTTGCCGCCTGACGAGTTTGAGGCGGGTGATCTGCCCCTCCGTCTGCCCGTTGGACCAGGGCGAAATAATTGCTGCGCGAACCGCCGCTTCGTCGGTCGTAACGCCCCGAGCGAAAGAGGCGACGAGGCTGACGCGAGCACGCTCGATCGAGGGGGACAACTCGGCGGCGGCTTTGCGCCGGATCATGCCGTGGAACTCGGCGATGATCTCTCGAGCCTCGACCAGGGTGGGAACGCCAGCTTCGACGGCAGCAACGGTGACGGTTTCTGCCTTCGAGAGCGTAGCCCGTCCGACCGTCATAAGACGTGCGATTGTTCTGGCCGATGGGATCCGGTGGAGATTCTCGACATCGGCCTTTTCGGACCGCCGTCGACGAGTTGTCCATTCGCCAACGACACGAAGAGAGCCCCGGAAGCCCCGCGCCTTGAGGCGGCGCCAAAGTTCAGCGCCATTTCGGCAACCGGCGGCCCACTGATCGTCGAGCCATGGCAGGTACGGATCGAGCGAACTCTGCCGGGTCCGGAAGACATCATGGCGTTCGCCGCGGATCACTTGTCGCACCAGCTTTCTGCTGTAGCCAGTCTGGCGCACGATCTGCTTGATCGACGTTCCGCATTGCGAAGGCCGACCTTCAGCTGCGGTGAGCAGTTCGGGATCGATGATTGTTGCCCCAATTACGCTGCGGATCTGGCGCATGGATTTGCGCACGGCGTCAAGGAAGGCTCGGCTGGCGTTCTCCATCAAATGCCAACGATCCGCGACCTGTTCCGCGTGCGGCAGAGCTCTTGCTGCGGCCTCGCCATATCCCCCGCCACGGTCACGGGCGACAATTTCAATCGTGGGATGAGCCGCGAGCCAGGCTTGGGCGGTCGCGAGTTCACGATCCGGCAACAGCTTCACGACCCGGCGCTTTTCCAGGTTGCAGATAATGCTGGCATACCGATGATTGCGCCGCCAGGCCCAATCATCAATGCCGATCACCTTGAGCGGGTCTGCTGGAGTACGGGTACGGCGTCGAACCACACGCAGGAGCGTATCCTTGCTCACCGGCAGCATCAGCCGTTTTGCGAAGCCTGCTGCCGGTCGTCCGCCAAGCGCAAGTCCGAGGTGATGGACTATGGACTCTAGCCTTGCCGTGCGTCGCGCCGATGGTGCCAGGACCCCTTCGGCGAAGCGCTCGGTGAAAATTTGGCGCCCGCACAGGACGGCGTCGCATCGGAAGCGGCGGGCGATCACCAGGAGCTGTACGATCCGCCCGGAAAGCGGCAGATCAGTCACGCGCCGCCGATACCGGCTATGGACGCGTCGAGAAACCGTTCCGCACGATGGACACACACCTACTGTGTGTACTGAAAACCCTGTCCGAGTTGATGACGTGATGAAATTGCCTAAACTGGCGGAATGATCGGACTTCTCTGTTTCGTCCTGGCCGCCGTGGCCTCGCCGTTCAAGTCGAAGATGCGGCTCGAGGCTGAGAACGCGGTGCTTCGACATCAGTTGATTGTCTTGAGGCGCAGGCTGCATGGTCGCGTCCGGCAGTCTCTTGGCTTAGCGTAGCACGGGACTTTCAGGAGACGCTGGCCCGCTTCTTCCTTGCGGCCGAAATTTCCTGACGTGAGCGGCAGGCAGAACACTTGACCGGGAGTGACGCCGCGCTTGGCCAGGGCCCGCACCATGCGCGAATCCGCAAGCGCCATGTCGGCTGCGCCAATCATCTCGCCCAGCAGCAAGGCCGGTTCGCCCGTGACCGCCTGCCACGCGGTCATGCGGCCGGCCGACAGATCGACGGCAGCCTGATGCACCGTCCCCCGCTTCGCTCACCACGGCAATGGCGCGACGCGGCAAACTCGCGCCCGGCCGCCACGCCGTGACCGCGGCCTTGTCGGGCTCGTCAAGATCGACGTTGTGAAAGCGCGCCTTAGGTCCAAGCTTGCCTTCTGCCTGGAGAATGGCCTTAACCTGATGGAGTTCGGCGCCGGTCAGCGCGTCGAGCGGATGCGTGGGTTGCACCTACTGTGCCGAGGCCGCGGATGGTGACAGCGAGAGCCCTGTAACCACCACGCACCACGCCCATATCGCCGGCCGATTGGTCGATCCATTCATCCGCCGATCCCCGCGTCGGTAAACCGCTTGCGCGGAACATGCGCAACCATCAGGCCGAAATCTAGCCTAACTTCGGCGAACCGCAAAAGGCAGCGGCCGAACAGATTGTCGGTGCGGTATCGGTGATGGCGCCGACCTCAAGGGCGTCGCCGCGCTACCGGACATGCCGACCGGTACGGCGCTCCGTCTCGTCGGCGGCCGCGGAACGCTGACGTCGCAGAAGCCCATCGTCACCGTCGAAAGCTACTGGCCCTACGCGACAACGCTGTTCGATTACACACACCGTGCGATGCCATACACTTCCCTCGGCTCGCTAAGCGCCGACGAAATCTATGCCGTGTCGGCCTACATCCTGGCCGAGGGAAGGATCATCGAGAAACCCGTACGACGAATGCTGGTACGGTCGTACGGGCGAGATGAAGGTTGATCGCGTTCCTCGGGGGCGATGCGCCGCCAGTTCGGAATGAATTAACGCGCCATCCTTGGTTTCGATCGCTGTGGGGAATGCGTTTGCGCTGTGCATCGCCGCGACCGAAACGAAGCCGGAGCGGGCGTATCATGGCGATCCTTCTCATCGCGGTGTGAGTTTGCTGAACAGCTATTGCTGTGAGACTCAGGACGATTCGCTCCCGGCAAACAGATCGCGGTTGACTGTTTCCAGATGGGCACGCATCGCAATCGCTGCTGCCTCGGCGTCGCGCCGCAGCAAAGCAGCGACCAATGCGCCGTGCTCCTGGCAGTATGCGTTTCGGCGTTCGGGGCTGAATGCGCGTCGCTTTATTGCGAGCCAGAGCTCCTGGCCCCTAATCAAGCGTAGCATTTCGTGGAGATGGTTGAGAAGATCGTTGCGCGTCGCGGCGAAGATTTTCTGATGGAGTTCAGCGTCCCAACGTTCGAACGCTTCTATTTCGCAGGCGGTGACCGAAGCGGCATGCACCGCTGCGATCTCCTTAAGTGCGCCGGCGCTGGCATTGGTGGCGGCGAGCGCGGCCGCCCGCGGCTCGATGATCCGGCGCACCGCCATCATATCGATAGGGCTCACGCCTGAAAGCTTCTGAATGATGTTCAAAAAATCGTCTTTGGCGTCGCGACGCAAAAACGTTCCGCGTCCGACTTGACGCAGCACAGTTCCGTCGGCGGCAACCTTGTCAATCGCACTTCGTAGCGTATTGCGCGCGACACTGTACTCAGCGGCGAGCTCGCGCTCATTCGGCAGGCGGCGCGTGTCACTCCATTCGCCTGAGTCTATGCGCTGTCGAAGTGAGTGCGCGACCTCCGCGGCGACATTTTTGGGCATGAGTCAAACCCTTAATCCAATGCTGGCCCGATTAGCATGCGCATCGTTTGGTGTCGAGACACCACGCCTTCAGCGTTCGAGCCTTCAGAGTTAGAGAAGTTGAAGCAACTCGCCACCGCCGCGTGGTTATATGGCCGAGCCGCATCCACCTCTCCTGGCGCGCCACTCGTCGGCGCGCCAGGAGTTTAGTCTATTTCTTCATCTTGAGCGCGCCGCCGTCGAAAGTGGTGACCATTGCTTGCATATACCCGTCCTTCGTGATGTAGGCGTCAGAGCCCTTGTAGGGCTCCGACAAGAAGGGCGCGGTCGCGACCCATTGAGCTGCAATGGTGTCCCCGATCGTCGTGCTGACGACGGCGTCGAAATGAATCCCCTTCAGGCCGCCATCCTTGGTGTCCTTGCAGAAGCCGGCAAAAAGTTCGCCGATCGCCGCGCGCCCCTTCGTAATCGTGCCGCCTGGCAGATTGATTTGGGCGTCTTCGGGATATTGCGCGAGCAATCTAGTCCAGTCGCATTTGTTAAGCGCATCCAAGTGTTCGTCCAGCACGGCCTGGACGGTTGGCTGCTTTTTTAGTTCGGGCAGTTTCATTTCAGCTTGCGCCACAAAGATGCCCCCCATGAGGAAGAGCACGGCCGAGACTGGCAGAATTGCTTTCATTGTTTCGCTCCCTGTTGTTGCGCCAATTGCGGCATTATTTGAACCAAATATATCATTTGGTTCACAATCAAGACGGTATTTCTAAAAAACTGCTCCCGCAAGCTCGAATTTATTGCGCTCGAATGGATCAGTATTGGTGCATAATGTTTGATCCGCCCTTGCGAAAGCCGGAGCGGACCCGCTGCTAACCCCTAACTCGTTATGAATTTGCGTCTGTTTTTGCTCCTGGTTACTTCGGAAATTTCTTCTGTCCCTTGCATTCTGGACCTGGATCGCTTCAGATGGTTCAAATAATGGGAGGAGCGACGACGTGAAGATTGCGACCTATCACATGGGCGGCGAAAGACGCGTCGGTGTCATTGACGATAACAAACAGACCGTCTCGCCCTTCGAAATCCCTGCCGCAGATGCCGCTCATGGCGTGTTGGCGCTAATCGGTCGCGCGGACTTGCCGCGCCTCTTGGCGGCCATGCCGCTGCGCGAAGCGGACATTGAAGCGCCGATTGTCCGCCCGCGCAGAAACATCTTTTGCGTCGGCAAGAATTACCATGACCACGCCAAGGAATTCGCATCGAGCGGTTTCGATTCCAGCGCGGCGAACGGCGTCGTGCCGAAACATCCTATCATATTTTCCAAAGTCCCCGAATGCGTGGTCGCGCATGGCGCGCCAATCTACATCGACGGGGCGGTGTCCGAGGCTGTCGACTATGAAGCCGAACTCGGCGTCATCATCGGTAAGGGCGGACGCGGCATCAAACCGGAAAATGCGCTCGATCACGTCTGGGGCTATACCATCATCAACGATGTCACGGCGCGCGATCTGCAGGGCCGATACAGCCAGTGGCTCATCGGCAAGTCGCAGGACACCTTCTGCCCGATGGGGCCGTGGGCGGTCACCCGTGACGAGATCGATCTGTCCGATACCAAGATTCAGTGCTGGATCAACGGCGAATTGCGCCAGAACGCGAATACGCGCGACCTCATCTTTGATATCCCAACCATCATCGCGACCATTTCGGCCGGTGTGACATTGATCCCGGGCGATATTATCGCGAGCGGCACGCCGTCGGGGGTCGGCATAGGCTTCAAACCTCCCAAATATGTTATCGCCGGCGATGTCGCGCGCATCGAAATCGCCGGCATCGGCATGCTGGAGAATGAATTTCGAGAGATTCGCTCGTGACTGGCGCCGCCCTCGGACGGGTGATGATCGAAATCGACGGCGAGGGGCCGACGATTCTGTTCGTCCATGGCCTTGGCGGAACATCGAATTCATTTCAGGCACTGCTCGGCGAGCTCGATGGCTTCCGCTGTGTCCGGCCGGATCTGCCCGGTTCGGGGCGTTCACCGACGCCCGCCGGCAAATTGACGCTGGACGGTTTCGTCGAGACTATCGGCGAAGTCATTCGAGTCATCGGCGCCGCGCCAGTCCATCTTGCCGCCCACTCCATGGGTACGACCGTTTGTCAGCATGTGGCGGCTAAAATGCCGGAATGGGTAACGAGCCTGACGCTGTTTGGCCCGATTCACGAACCGTCGGACACGGCGCGCCAGCGGTTGAAGGATCGGGCGCGAGCGGCGCGCCAGGAGGGCATGATCGGCATTGCCGATGCGGTTGCCGGCGGGCTGCCTTCGGCGACGAAAAGGGCCAGTCCGCTTGTGGTACCGTTCCTTCGCGAAAGCCACATGCGACAGGATGCGGAGGGCTTCGCGCAGAGCTGCGAAGTGCTGGCAGACGCGCAGGCCGCCGATTTGCGGCTGCTGCGCTGCCCGACGCTCCTGGTCACGGGCGACGAGGATACCGTGGCCCCACCCAGCATCGCCCAGGCGATCGCAGACAAGGTCAAGGGCGCAACGGTCAAAGTCCTGGAGCGGTGCGGACACTGGACGCCGGTGGAGCGGCCGCAAGATTGCGCGCGCCTGCTCAGCGAACACGTGAGGGCACGCGGCGCTTGATGATATAAGACCTGGACCACAGCCGCCGATCTCCAAAAAATTCGGTCGGCGGCGCCAAAGGGAGGAATAGCGATGGCGGACAGCTACAACGGAACCAATGGCACGGGCAGCGTGCTCTTCACCAACGTCCGGATCCTGGATGGTACCGGTGAATACCCTTACACCGGGGAGGTCAGCGTCCAGGGCAACCGGATTCGGCAGGTGACCAAGGGATCCTCGCGCATGAGTGGCGCGGTCGGCAGCGGGTCGCAAACCATTATCGATGGAATGGGCGCGACATTGATGCCGGGCCTGTGCGACGCGCACCTCCATCTATCCTGGAACAATGCCCCGGGTATCGACCCAATCCAGATGATGCCGCCGGAAGAGCACACGCTGGTCACGGCGCAAATGGCCAAGCTCGTGCTGGACTCCGGCTTCACGATGGGTTGCGGTGCCGCGGCAGCCAAACCGCGGCTTGATGTCGTGGTCCGCAATGCGATCAATTCGGGCATGATCCCCGGTCCGCGCTACCGGGCGGCAGGCCCTGAGATTACGACGGTCGGCGGCCTCGGCGATTCCGCGCCCTCGCACATTCCACATGAAGGGCTCAATCTCGGCATCGTCGTTTCCGGCCCGGAAGAAGTCCGGCGCACGGTGCGCACGCTCATCAAATATGGCGTCGACTCGATCAAGCTCAATCTGTCGGGCGAGGAGATCACCGGCATGAAGGCGGAAGAGACGCCGATGTCGGAGGAAGAGGTAGCGATGGCCGCAAGCGAGGCCAGGGCTCGAGGCAAGGTGCTCGCCGCCCATGCGCGCTCCTCGGGCTCGGTGAAGCAATGCGTTCGTCATGGCATCCAGAACATCTATCACGCCTCGTTCGCCGATGAGGAAGCGCTCGACATGCTCGAGGCGGCCAAAGATCGTCATTTTGTCGCGCCCGGGCTTGCCTGGCTCATCAATACCGCGCGCCATGCCGGCGAATGGGGCATCAAGCCCGGCTCGCCGGTCAGCATCGCCTATGAGCGCGAATTGGAACATGCCGTGGAGACCAGCCGCAAGATGCACAAGCGCGGCATTCGGGTGCTGATCGGCGGGGACTATGGCTTCGCCTGGACGCCGCAAGGAACCAATGCCAAGGATCTTGAGACGTTCGTCGACCTGCTCGGATTTTCGCCGATGGAGGCGATTATCGCGGCGACCCGGTATGGCGGCCAGATCATGCAGATGGGCGATGAACTTGGCCAGATCAAGCCTGGCTATCTTGCCGACATGCTGCTCGTCGACGGTGATCCGATCGCAAACATCCGGGTGTTGCAGGACAAGAGCCGGCTGCTCGCCATCATGAAGGACGGCCAGTTCCACAAAGCGCCCAGGATGTCCGAGCAGCGCCGACGGATCAGCGCATGAGTTTGACGGCGACCCCTTTGGCGCCCGCCTTCTCCGCCCGTCAGGGCTGGACGGCGGTCGCTCTCTTTCTGGGCGTCGTTTTCTTGTGGATGCTGTTCGGGGTCTGGCCGGCCTGGCTTGAATGGCTGCTGATTGGCAAGAAGACCTTCGTCAGCGCCATTCTCAACGGCGTGACGCTGGCCGGCCTCTACTTTTTGGTGGCGAGCGGCTTCACGCTGGTTTTCGGCCTGATGCGCAACGTCAATCTTGCGCATGGATCGCTTTTTTTGTTTGGCGCCTATTTCGGCTACGACATCGCGCAATGGACCGGCAATTGGTTTGCCGGAGTCGCCGCGGGAACGATCGCCGTTGCGCTGGTCGGCGCCTTGCTGCAGATATTCGTCTTTCAAAGGCTCGCGGGGGACGAATTGCGCCAGACCCTGGTGACGATCGGCATTTCCATCGTTGCCGCCGATTTGATGCTCGCGATCTGGGGCGGCAAGACCTATCAATTCACGATCCCCGATTTGTTCGACGGTTCGGTCGCGACGCCGATCATCACCGCGGTGAAATCGAGCGGCCAGATCGTGACGATGCGCTATCCGCTGTATCGGCTTGTGGTTCTGGCGGCGGCGATCGTGATCGGCGTCGGGCTTTGGCTCACCCTCAACAAGACGCGACTGGGCGTGATGATACGCGCCGGCGTCGACGACCGCGCCATGCTTTCGGTCGCCGGCGTCAATGTTCGGACCCTTTTCGTCACGGTCTTTGCAATCGGCGGCGCGCTGGCCGGCTTTGCCGGTGTGATCGGCGGTTCTGCGCTGTCGATCGCGCCCGGCGAGGACGTGCGCTATCTCCTAGTCTCGCTGGTTGTCGTCATCGTCGGCGGCATGGGTTCGATTACCGGCGCGGCGATCGGAGCGCTGCTGATCGGCCTGGCTGAACAGATCGGCCTCGTCTATTTCCCGACCTACGGTGTCGTCCTGACCTTTGTCATCATGGTGGTAACGCTGGCCCTGCGGCCTCAGGGAATCATGGGCAATGCGCGCACGCGCTTTGCCGACCCGCCGCGCCTTGCCATTCCCGGCGATATCATTACCGCCCGGGTTGGACCCGCTACGCTCGCGCTCGCGATCGCGCTTGTTCTCTTTCCGCTGGTTGCCTCGCCATTCCTTGTTTTCCAAATCGGGACGCAGGTACTGATTCTCGGAATGATCAGCCTTTCGCTCATGGTGCTTGCCGGTTATGGCGGGATGGTCAGCCTTGCGCAACTGTCGGTCGCGGGCATCGCTGGCTATGCGGTCGCGATGCTTGGACCGAATAGCGTTGGCGTGCTTGGCCTTGGCTGGCCGTGGTGGCTCTATGTGCCGACGGCTATTTTGATCGCCGGCGTTGCAGCGGCTCTCATCGGCATGATTGCTGTTCGGACCGCCGGCATCTATATGATCATGATCACGCTGGCGGTCTCCACCGGGCTTTTCTATTTCGCGCAGCAGAACTATTCGGTCTTCAACGGCCACGCGGGATTTCGGGGCGTGGCGCCGCCGCAGGTTCTGGGCCTCGACTGGCGCGACCCGCTGCCGTTTTATTATATGACGCTGTTTGTGGCGGCGCTTGTCTATTGCGCCGTCGTCTACTGCGCGCGCTCGACCTTCGGCCGCGCGCTGATGGCGACGCGCGACAATCAGCGGCGCATGGCCGCCATCGGTTACGACGTCGTGTTTCATCGCATCGCCGCCTATTTTTTCAGCGGGATCATCGCGGGCGCCGCGGGCGTTCTCTACGTCTGGTTCAACGGCCGGATTTCCCCGGGGACGATCAGCGTCAGCGAGACCATCGGGATTCTGGTCATTGCCGTTGTCGGTGGCCTGCGCCATCCCATCGGCCCGTTCATCGGCGCCGCCCTCTATGTCGTCATCAAAACCTTCGCCATCGACCTTGTGGGCGCCGATCGTTTCAACACGCTCATTGGTCTTGTTTTTCTCATCATCGTATTCGCGTCGCCGGATGGAATTTTAGGGCTGTGGCGCCGGCTTGCGCCGCACCTAGCCGTAAAGTCCCTGCGCGAAATCTAGAATCGACAAAAGCAAAGCCCGGCTACGGGCGTTTTAACGGAGGAAACTATGAAACTGCACCACAATACGCCCCTCGCGCTCGCTTTTCTGAGTTCGGTCGTATTCGCGCCACATGTCGCGTTCGCCGAAGATACCATCAAAGTCGGCCTGCTCGCGACACTGGAGGGCGCGTTCACGGTGCTGGGCCAGGACGGCATCCGCGGCGCCGAACTTGCCCTGACTGAAGCGGGCTACAAGGCCGGCGGCAAGAAGATCGAGATCATCAAAGGGTCGTCGGACGCCACCCCCGACAGCGCGGTAAAGGCGGCGCGCAAGCTCGTCGAACAGGACCACGTCGCGATCCTGATCGGGCCGCTTTCGGGAGACGAAGGAGTCGCCATCAAGGACTATGCCAAGACTCAACCCAACGTGACCTTTGTCAACGGCACTTCGGCGGCGCAGGACACCACGCTGCGCGACCCCGCGCCGAATTTCTTCCGCTTCTCGACCGATGGTGCGCAATGGATGGCAGGGTTGGGCGACTACACCTTCAACGCCAAGAAATACAAGACGGTGGCCACCGTCGCGGAGGATTATTCCTTTCCCTATACCCAGATTTTCGGCTTCATGGCCGGATTCTGCAAGGCTGGCGGCCATGTGCCGGCCAAGTTCTGGGTGCCGATCGGCAACAAGGACTTTTCCTCGATCATCGCGGCCATTCCCGACAAGGTAGACGCTATTTATGTGGCGCTGGGCGGCGCCGACGGCGTCAATTTCCTGACCCAATATCAGCAGGCCGGCGGCACCGCGCCGCTGATCGGCGGTTCGATTACCGTCGACCAGACGGTTCTCGGCACCAAGGGCAAGCAGCGCGACTATGTTGTCGGTACGCCGTCGGCCGGCCCGATCGCCGATAATTCCGATGATCCGGCATGGAAGAAATTCGTTGCCGACTACAAAGCCGCTTACAAGGACGGCTTCCCGTCGCCGTCGTTGTTCGCGCAAGGCTATTACATCAATACCAAAGCCGTGCTGCTGGCGCTCGACAAGATCGGCGGCGATCTTTCGGACAAGGAAGTGAAGCTTCGCGACGCCTTGTCGAAGCTCGAATTCGACACGCCGACCGGCAAGGTGAAGCTCGACAAGAATCGTCAGGCGATCGCCGACAATTATCTGACCGAGGTCGCCAAGGGTCCGGACGGCAATCTGTACAATAAGGTGATCAAGGTCATGCCCGCCGTGAACCAGACGCTTGGCATCCCGGAGGCCGAATTCCTCAAGCTGGGGCCTGTCGGACGCGACAATCCCGATTGCAAGTAGGCTGCACTACCGGAAACCGTCATGTCGGCAAACAATGTCGCCTCTCGTCTGTCTTCCACCGGCGCCTATGCGCTGGAGCTTGAGGGCGTGGGGCGGCATTTCGGCGCTCTGGTTGCGCTCGCCGACATCAATTTGCGGGTTGGCGCCGGCGAACGGCGGGCTGTGCTCGGCTCGAACGGCGCGGGAAAGACCACCCTGTTCAACGCCGTCACGGGCGACTTTCCCCCGACATCGGGTCGAATTCGCTTCTTCGGTGAAGACGTCACGGTCTTTCCCGTACACGAACGAATCCGGCGCGGACTGCGGCGGACCTATCAGATCAGCCAGCTGTTCGGCGGATTAACCGTGATCGACAGCATCTTCGTCGCGTGCCGTGGCGTTTCGCGCGGCCGTCTATCGCTGGCGCGTCCCGCCAGGGACGACGCGACCATGGCGCAAGCGCACCTCATCGCCCATGCAGTTCATCTCGATGATATTCTCGAAACGCCGGTTTCGGTGCTCAGCCATGGTCAGCAACGTCAGCTCGAGATAGCGCTTGCGTTGAGCGGCGCGCCGCGGTTCATCCTGTTTGATGAGCCGGCCGCCGGTCTTTCGCCGTCGGAGCGGCGCGATCTGGTCGAAATCCTCAATGCGCTGCCGGCTCATATCGGCTACATCATCATCGAGCACGATCTCGACGTCGCGCTGCGGGTTTCGAGCTATGTGACGATGATGCATAACGGGCGCATCTTCAAGGAGGGCGCTCCGAAGGAGATCGAAAACGACGAAGAGGTTCAGGCCATCTATCTCGGAGCGGCGCATGGCTGATCGCCACGGCAGGCTGCCGTCCGCGGCCAAGCCAATCCTGCAAATACAGGATCTCCAAGTCTATTATGGCGAGTCGCACGCACTTCAAGGCGTTTCGCTCGATCTTGCGCGGGGCATTCTTTCCGTCGTCGGTCGCAACGGCATGGGCAAGA
>Ga0193729_1001467_pt1 | contig 12051 bp, 14 predicted proteins | sample U1c2metaG_FD_143036 | JGI IMG/M metagenome (GOLD analysis project Ga0193729, IMG submission 143036) | Soil microbial communities from a riparian zone of the East river system, Colorado, United States - U1c2 | ecosystem: Environmental > Terrestrial > Soil > Riparian zone | place: USA: East River... | reverse complement strand
CGCTAAAGAAAAACACCTCAAGGTTTCCACGCTGACGAAACCCCAAACGGTGGAATTGGCTGGTGGGATCGCCAGAACCGCTGCCCGTGATTATTTGAAATTGGAACGTGCGTTCCGTAAATTTCCCGTGCAACGATTTGTAGATTTCAATCTTACTGGGACTCCCACCTATATTTCGATTTGTCCCCCGCCGACCAAAGTCTTGCCGAACGGTTCCAAAATATGGCGGCTTGCCGAGAGTGAGTCAGATAAACTGAGAACTAAACCGCTATCCTTTAAGGAATCAAAAGCGAGAATAGCGAGGAATCGCGGCGACTGACCTCAGGTTTTTCGCGGTTCCGCTAGAACATAAACACACCAAGGGCCCGCCCTGCAAAGCTTGTAGCCGCGTCTCTATGAGGCGCGGCGGAAACGCGTTCACCTAAGAAACAATCCAGCAGCAAATACCTGCAGCATAGGCGCGATGCGCGATCGCTTCGAGTACAACAATAAAAGCGCGCCGTCCCCGTTCCAAGCTTCCAGCTTCTGATGGAGCAACCAGTAACTGTTAGCAATCGACAGTAGCTTTGTGCGAGGGTGGGCTAAAAGACCTTTCGATCCTTCTGATCTCTGACTTCAGTATTTCAGATTTCAGCGTCCCAGTGTTTCAGCTTTTTTAAGGTCTCCCCGCCTCAGCTCCCTTCCCACCTTTTTAAGTAATGGTGAGTTACTGACCGTGTTCTTGGCTAAAAAATTGGCGACGCAGCCTGCTTTCCGCCCTAGATTGTGCCGAGAATGGAAGGCAAGCTCAATGCACAAAGAAAAACTCAAGACTGACTTTAAAGGCAATCGCTCAATCCCGGATCGAGGCACTTCGCGGCCAGAGAACGTTTCGGCAAAACAGCGCAAACAATACGCACACAACGCTCCGGCGCTCCGTGCCGGGAGCAAAGCCCGAGGGTACCGATAATGGCCCGCTTACTGCATTAGAGGATGCGGTCGGGACCGATTGCTGAGTAGGCCAGGCCGTTGCAGTAAAATTCCGCCAGGTCTGACTGTGAAAGCTGCTTTAGCCGCTCAATGCCGACAGCATTCTTCATCAGTTCCAGCAGTCTTTCCCTCGAAGTGTCGCCATAAGTGCGGTAAAACCAGTCATAGATTTCTTTAAAAGCAGATATATTTAGCATTATTAAGCACGTTTCATTAGTTGAGAAGTGTGTCGAATTTCAGCGTTTCAGTTTTTTAGCGTCTTTGAGCCAAGAGAGGGGTAGAAGTTAAAAAATTTAGACTTGACCCCAATTAGCTCGCCCTGAAGACGCGACCCATTCCCTGCCCCTCCGGTCCGCACTCGCCGCCTTCCAAGGCGGCGCTGCGAATCGAGAGAGTGAAAACGTCAGCTCAACAGGTCCTGGGGAACTTTTCCGCCGTTTTCCGACAACTTCCTTAGCACTTCTTTGTGCAGCCAAATATTCATTGCAGCGGTATCGCTCTGGTCGCCGCTGTAGTGCAGCTCAGTGGCCAGTTGCTTCCGCGCCGACAGGCTACTGTCCATGCCCACCAGCTTCATCAGGTCCACGATCGACCCTTTCCAATCCAGTCTTTCCGGATTCTTAGCAGCCAGTTTGTTGAGAATGACAGCCACATCCACCTGTTCAATGGTTTGAGTGCCTACTGAACCGGCGACATCCGGCCCTCCAACAGAGCTGACCGTTTTCGGCCCGGAAGTCTCAGCATGACCAAAGATTTTCGACATTATATTATTGAATAAACCCATAACTTTTCTCTTTCTGTTTTCTAATTTAACCTACTGAAATTTGTGACCGGCTGCTCCCCGGTAATGATTGTCCAGAGTATTGCCATAAGTAAACAAGGCGAAGCGTCCGGCGACTGTCCGCTTTTTATGAGTTACACCGCAGTGAGATTACTGCGTTGAGTGAAGCTGCCTACTCCCCAATCGTCCCCTTCTCCCAACAAAGCAATAACTATCTTTCAACGGGCGAAATTAGTTGCTGCGTCGTCGAAGCACGCGCGAAGTCGAAAAACCCACTCCTGATCAACGTATTCCAACTCGACTGCTTAAAGCAGTCGAGTTTCTGAAGCGCACTTAGGTGACTGAAACCATCGCGGCGATTGAAGCGAGGTTGCTTTCGACATGGTTCAACAAATCAGCAGTGATTGACTCAATCGCGCGCTCTCTTTTCGGCCTCTCGGCTTCACCCATCTATACTTGCCGCGCCGTAGGCTCGCGGAGGTCGGTATTTCAGATTTCAGTGTTTCAGGAGCGGCTTGTCTTTTTCGCTAAGGCAACTACGAAAACATTCGCGGGAAAAGTGCGGTTTCGAGTTCTTCGACGATTCTGTTCTCCGACCCCCGATCGCTGACCTCTGATTCAACTGGCGCTGTCTTCGAGGCTTTCATTTGAGCCGGGGCTCAGCCGGCGTGGACTAGTGAAGAGCTAGTGCCTGGCAAGGAAACTCAACGTTGCCTTACCACATGCCTCTGGCTGCTCCAGCCACATATCGTGAGTCGCCCCCGGGATCGTGACACGTTCCGCGGCGGGCATCACCCGACTCAATTCCTCGATGATCATTCGCAGTGGATTCAAAGTCTTCTCACCCGTGATTAAGAGCGTGGGCATCTTCAACCTTCTCACCACATCGCGATCGAGCATCGGAAACGGATCCTGCGATGTGGTAAGTGCCTTCCATTCCCGAACGTCGCTCATGAGGAGGCGGCGACCCTCGGTCGGAAGCTTGTCGTATGAGCCCTTTCCGCTGAAATAGTCGCACGTGATCCGCAGCGCCGTCTCCGGTTGCTCTTTCCGAAATGCATCGCCGGCAGGTTTCCACATTGTTGTCATGAATTTGTCGAGTTCAGCCTGCCCTCCCGGAATTTCCAACAACCACTTCATGATAGCTGGTTCGGCCAGTGTCAGGCTGCGGAGACGTTCTGGATGTTGCGTTGCAAAAAAGAGTGCCGTGAGCGCGCCATAGGAATAGCCTACGAGATGAACGCGCTCCAGTTTGAGCGCATCGAGCAGAGCGCCGAGATCTTGGGCCTCAACGATGGCAGAGTGATCTGGTCTCTCCGAATTATCGTTCGGATAGTTATAACGCCTGCTGTAGTCGAGGACGCGGTAATGCTGGGAGAACGGTTCTATCTGAGCGCTCCATTCTCGATAGTCGCCGAGACCGCCATGGATCAGGATCACTGGAACGCCGCTTCCGTTTTGGAAGTAATGCAGCTTCACTCCATTGACGGCTGCAATCTTTAGCGAAGCCGAAAATCGATCAACGTCAGCTTCACGCGCGGCGAGTTGTCCAAATGGAAGGAAGAGCCCGCACAACAAGACGGGCAATTGTCGTTTTTCCTTTAACCTTCTCCTCATGAGATCGCGCATTGCTGATCCTATTTCGCCGCGCAAACTCGCCCCTCCGCTTCAACGCTTCAACAATTCACGCTTCTCGTTTTTGGTCCGACCTACGCCCTCTGTCTCCTGATCTCTGACGAGAGGCCAGCCGTTTCTCAATGGAGCTCGGCGAAGAGTGCACCGATGTAAACGATGAACGAAACGCCGGCGACGCAAACGAACGCTTTGTGAAAGAAGTCGCTGCGCGTCGCGGCTGCGATGGCGGCTCCTGCGATCCAAAATAGATGAAAAGCCAGATCGAAAGGTCCCTGCAAGGAACCGCTCATCACTACATTCTTGACCAAACTGACCAGGAGCACAGCCAGGAACGAGCCGAAAAACCAGCGGGCGTGACGGAAGTAATTTACTCGCAGATCGACGATTTCTGCGCTGAACGCGTTCGGTAGAGCGAGGGCAGCGAGCAGGTAAAGCAGGATGGTCTCGAGCAGAAGAATCGCGAATTGAAGAAACGTCCAGGTATGTCGCCCACGATAACCAAACATCGACCACCGGGCTTGGATATCGATGATCAGAAGCAGCACGGCCCATCCGATCGCCGGCCAGTAGATGCGAACGCGATCCCGCGCATTAATCACGTTGCTCAGACCCTGGAGCAATTGCGTCACGCTCAGGCCGAGAATGATGGAGAGAATGACTGCGAGATAACCGAACTCATCCATGCCGCTGCCATCAGCGCTATCACAAGACTTCTGTCGACAATGGATCGCTCTTCTGTAGCGGCAGGCGTGTCGCCTGCATCATTCTCGATTTCTTGCAGCCGACACGGCTGCGTCCACAGGAACCGACTAAGATCGATGAGTCCTATAGCGGCTATTTTTTGAACTATCACATCCGACTCGATTACGATTACGATTACGATTACGATTACGAGCATGAGCATGAGCATGAGCATGAGCATGAGCATGAGTTCTTGATTCGTGCTTCGTCATTTCGACTCCTCTGACCACTGGCACGGTCGCGCTCCCCTGCTCCCTGCTATAATCCCCTTATCATGTCGCAACCGATCCGCGCTGTAATCTTCGATCTGGACGGCGTTCTCGCCGACTCCGAGCCGTGGTGGAACGAGATTGACGCGAAGTTGCTCGCCGAATACGGCGTTACCTATCGTGGCGAATACCACCGAAACGTTCTGGGCGTGAGTTACCGGCTCGCCGTCGAGTTCTACAAAAAAGCGTTTCGACTCTCTGTAGCTACCGACGAAATGATGCGACGACGGGGAGAGATCGCGGCCGACTTCTTTGCCAATCGAATAAATGTTTTCCCTTCGGCAAAACTAGTCCTGCAAGAGCTGCGGCAGATGAACCTGCACCTCGCCCTCGCCACAAGCTCGGTCAGCGCGTCTGCGCGCCCATTTCTCGCGCGGCATGGACTGGCGGCGTTTTTCGAAGTGGTTGTTACCGGCGAGGAAGTCGTTCACGGCAAACCGCACCCCGACATCTACCTGCGCGCGGCGGAAAAACTCGGCGTCACTGCAGACTCCTGTCTCGTCATTGAAGACGCGCTTTCCGGCATCGCCGCCGCCAAGGCCGCGAAGATGCGCGTCGCCGCCATCCCCGACACCCGCTTCGTCGATCCGCACGACTACGAGAAAGAAGCGGATTACCTGCTTGGCAGCCTTTCGGAAATTCCGGCGTTGATCCGACGAGTTCTTGCAAGGTAGGCGACAGCGCTTCGTCGCTTCAACGATTCACGATTCACGATTCTCGCTGTCCCATAGCCTCGTGGTCTTGTCGTCATGTAGTCGCACGTCGCTCTCTGCTCCGAGCTTCTTATTGAGACCCGCCTGCGGCCGGCTATACCCTCTCTTTGTCCTACTACTCGCGCGTGCGTGCCGCAGGCCGGTGTTACCTCCTCCAGCTACCTCGATGGCATCGGCGACCGTTTAATGTTCCGTCTGGCCTATCGTAATTTCGGTGACCACGAGTCGGTCGTTGGAAATTACACCGTCAATGCAAATGGCGTCGCGGGCGTGCGCTGGTTCGAATTACGCAATGTCACCGCTGGACCAGTCTCCGTTTACCAGGAGAGCACTTATCAACCTGATTCGATCTGGCGCTGGATGGGAAGCGCAGCGATGGATGGGCAGGGCAACCTCGCAATTGGCTTCAGCGCCTCCAGCTCCGGCATTAAACCCCAGATTCGCTATGCGGCGCGGCTGGCGACTGATCCCTTGAATACTCTCGGGCAGGGCGAAGCGCATCTTTACGATGGAACTGGCAGCCAGAGCGGCACGGGCAATCGTTGGGGCGATTACTCCGCGCTTGTGATTGATCCCGTGGAGGATGCCACCTTCTGGTACACTAACGAGTATTATGCTAGTAACGCAAGCTTCAACTGGCGCACGCGCATTGGCAGTTTCAAAGTAGCATCTGCCAGTCCGACCCCAACCCCAACTCCGACTCCGACTCCGACTCCGACTCCGACTCCAACCCCCACGCCGACGCCAACCCCAACTCCGACGCCGACACCAACACCAACTCCAACACCGGCGGCTGATTTCGCACTCACGATTACTCCCGCATCAGTGACGCTGAATCGCGGCGGAGGGACAGCTTCCTATACTGTCACCATCACGCCGGCAGGAACATTCAGTTCACCCGTGACTCTTTCCATTAGCGGTCTGCCGTCGGGTGCCAGCGGCACTTTTACTCCTAACCCTGCCACTCAGTCCTCGGCCTTGAAAGTGACTGATCCTTCCAGCGTGTCCAAGGGAACCTATACCTTTACCGTAACTGGAATAGGTGGTACCCCAACTAAAACGCATACTGCGACCGCCAAGCTCGTCAAAAGCCAGAAACCCTGAGTCGCGCTTTCGCCGCGATTCTAGCCTCTGACTCGATTACGATTACGATTACGATTACGATTACGATTACGATTACGAGCATGAGCATGAGCATGAGCATGAGCTCACCACCTGAATCGCCCATCTAAGCCGAGGGTTTAACCGCTAACAAGCTTTTCGGCTTCTACGCCGAGTCTAAGCCGCCATTTTGCTCAAAGAAGTTTGGATTGTTGCCGACGAGCTGCGCAATCAAGGTGCCCGCGCTCCAGCGCTTCAACGATTCACGGTCACGATTCGCAGGTCTTCCGTAGTCCGGTTCTCCCCCGATAACCAACAACTGATAACCGATAACTACGAGGCTTTGCCTCGTTAAGGGGTGATGAAGACTTTGCCAGTATAGGGATCTTTGACTTCGGCTCCGGTGGGGAAGCCGCGAATATCGACATAGCCGGCGTTTGGCGAAAAAGGACTAATCACGAATCCAGGTTTGTTTGGCACCGGAACTCCATAGGGGAGATCTGTTCGCGGCCGTTGCGCGGGCACACTGGAGGCGGTTCGAGTAGTCACTGGCTCCGCCGTCTCCGTTGCTTCCGGTTCTTTTAGTTCCGGCGGCCTGACGTTGTTTCGTTTGACGGTGGTGCCGTTATCCCCCTTCGATTGAGTCTTGGTAGGCGTTTGCTGATGATGGCGTGGATGAGTGATGGAGTCGCGAATCCTTCGAAAGAAATCAAGCGGCCCGGCTTGCGCGACAGACAAGCCGAAGGATACCTGTCCAACAAGCAGTATGAGTAAAATTTTGCTAAAGGCGTTTCGCATTTGTCCTGAAGAATTTGACTTATTTCGAGCAATCGTTCAATGACCGACGCGTAAAGTTGAATCCGCTGGCTTCTTTTCCTGCTCCTCGCTGAATGTATCAAGCAAGCGGCCTGCCATTGGATCTAATGCGAGACCCTGCGGTTAAAACTATTAACAGATAACCGACAACTGCGAGGCTGTGCCTCGTACGGAACTCTTCCCAATTCCCGATCCTCGCTTTAACTTCATCGCTTCAACGATTCACGATTCACGATGTAACGCTTCATCGCTTTAACGCTTCAACGTGGCGAACCTCTGCCCTCTTTCCTCAGACTCGATTACGATTATGAGCACGAGCACGAGCACGAGCACGAGCATGAGTGTGAGTTCGTCATTCGCCGGCCACGCCGTTGCGTAGTGAAGGCGGGTGCTTCGTCATTTCCTACTCTGATCTCTGCCCTCTCTCCAAGCTGTAGGCCTCTACGAGCCGGAAGCTGCCCTCCGACCTCTGACTTCTGGCCTCGCGAGGCTTTGCCTCGCTCACTCTCCCAGCGGACCGAACCCGTCGAACTCCTGGACTTGGATCGGATGAAGTCCGTGTATCTCCTCCTCGAACACGGGACCGGTCAACTGATTACGCTGCGCTTGAAGGGACTGTTTGTAGGCGTTGAACTGCGCCTGGTTGCCAACCAGGATCCGGTCTTTAGTCGCGGTGGGATACACGTAATATGTTCGTCCCTTGTATTTAACCGCTGAAACCTTGCCTTCTGGCAACGCGCTTATGCGTTCCCGCTGTTTGGGCGTGGTTACCGTCTTCCATTTGAACCCTGCTTGTACGAGTAGCGTTTCCTTTTGAGACGCTGTATTCGCACCAGCTGAGGTCGTTTGGCATGCCGTGATCAGACCTAAGACTTCGATCGCGATGACAAATGAAAGTAATCTCTTCATAGAATTGCTCCTCCAGGCTCCGTTGGCACTTTTGTCGCCTCGCTTCTTCGAAGTCAAAAAAAACTTCTCTCGTTTGAGGAGCACACGCGCCCTCGCGTGTTACGCCAGTCTCGTTCGGGCCGATCGCGCCCTCGCATCCGCGAACTTCTACTCTCTTTCTCGTAGTTCTCAAACCTGAAGGGTTTATGACCGCTCCACCGCTTCAACAATTCTCGATTTACGATTCACGACGACCGCTTCAACTCTTCAACGCTTGATCGCTTTCATCGCTTTAGCGAATCATCTCGACATCCGTGTCCTAAAATGTCACAACTTTTATCAATTTACGGTGTCTAATTTTGTGAACCCTCTCCAAGCCCTATGAATACGAAATCATTCCTCGTCTGCTTTATTGTTGTGATGCTGGCAACGTCGATGGCCACGGCCGGGACGCACCATGGAAATTTCGCGTCGGCTCGAGGTGGTTTCGTTCGCAACGGAACCGGCTCATTCCACGGCGGTAGTTGGAATGGCGGCCATTGGAATGGTGGCAACTGGGGCGGCAATTGGCACCACCACCACGACCATGACGACTTCAGCAATTTCGTCTTCGTAGGCGGCTTTGGCTTTCCCTTCTTCGGCTATCCGTATGGCTATGGATATTACCCTTACAGCTATGGCTATGCTCCATACGGTTACGGGTATGGGTCGGGATACTCCGGTTATGGAAACGGCTACTATGGCGGCGGCGGCTACGGCAACAGCTACTACGGCAACGGCTACTATGGCAACAGATATTACGGCAATGGCGTCTACCGCAGCAGTTATTACTCGGGCTATCGCTCCAATGGAAGTCGATCAGGCGTTGCCCGTCTGCAGCGACAACTATCTCGTGCCGGTTACTATCGTGGTCCAATCGACGGAGTAATGGGATCTCGAACGCACTATGCGTTGCGCGCCTACCAGCACGATCACGGAACGGCCAGTTTCGCACGCGATTGAGCTGGATCGGCGATTGAGGGTTACCCTGGGCGCGAGTCCGAATAGTTGAGTCATGATGTCTGGAGCCGGCGCACCCTCGCGCCGGTCGGACCTGCTTCCGCAGGTCATTGGACGAGCAGAAGCTCGTCCCTCGAAATTTACGCTTCATCGCTTCCACGATTGACGATTCTCGATCCTCGGTTCACGATTTAACCGATAACCGAATTACTGCGAAGCTTCCCCGTGTCGGAACTCGACTTGCTCAATCTTGCCCGGTCGACCACGGAACACCAGGTCACGTGGTTTGCGCAGATGATCACCATCAATTTCGGCATGGTCGTAGCGATCTACTACTTTTTGCATGGCGCGAAACTCACGCTCAAGATATTCACCTTCTTCGCCTACAGCGTAGGGATGATGGTGCTTCTGGGAGAAATGTTGGTGGAAGCGAATATAAAAGTCGGCGTGATTGAAGCGTTGCACGCGCTGCCGGCCGAACATCTGTCACGACCGATCGTGCGCTTTCTTTCCGTTTACGACTCCTGGCTCGCGCTCATCACACGGATCACGTTCAATCTTTCTGTCTGGTTGTTTTGGTTGGCGATGTGTTACCTGCTTTTTTTCTGGAAACGAGACTCGAAGCAGCTCGATTCCAAATAATATTATCGCCGCATTTGTCCCCTTTTCTTTCTCAAGTTCCGATCTCCCAGCTCCCAGCTTCTCATTAGCCACGCGCTCCCCCGTTCCTGATTCGTCTCAGCGCTGCTGTTTGTCTGCTGCGGCTTCTTTCGCCTGGTCGCGAGGTGATTCCGTCTGTCGCGAGATGATTCTCCCTGTTTGCGCATCAACCAGGATTTCGGTGATATCCTTCATCCCTGGCTGGGCAATGTCGAACGACCAGACCAGGTGTCCCTTTTCCTTTTCGATCTCCGCGCTTTTCACCACGCCGTGAGAAACTCTCGCAAGCGCGATCTCTTGCGCTTGTGCTTTTGTGATCTTCGCCTGCTTAGTAAGCTCGGCCTCGGTCGAACCCTTGGCTAAGCCCGCCGTGACCAATACAACTATCGATAAAATAGAAAGGCCGAGTGATAAATCCTTCATCACGTCTTCGACCGCTTGCCCTCGCCAGTGTTCAAAGAACAGGTCAACACCTGGTCGCGCATAAGATCAGTTGTAGTCGCAGTAAACGCCGCCGCTCCCTGTCCGCCATCGGACGGACTCGCCGTGGCGAGCTCCGAGCTCCCAGCTTCTCAAAACAAATCTGACTCCAACGCTTGATCTGCTGTTTCACCTCAGCCGCGGTTTCGCCGAAGCCCGCTCGCTGAACCTAAAAGGCCGCGATTCCCTGGCAGGTTAGCTGCTTTTAAGACGCAGCGTGATCGCAGAGTCGAAAAACGCACGGCATAACGTTTACGTTATCCTTCTTAAGCCAGATGCTGCGAGGCATTCAAAGGTATTGCAACAGAATCCAAAGCGCGATAGCTCGAGACCCTGCGTTTATGTGGGAATGACTGGATTAACAGTTGATCAACGATTTCTGAACCACAGGAACGGCCACAAATCTTCCTGGGTCGTGAAAAGGTACGGTGACCGATTGCTGCCGGAGCTTTACGAGTATCTCAACCCCATGCCCTATGAGGCGGCCGTGGAGATGGAAAAGGATTTGGCGGAGGATTTGCGAAATCAAGGCTACACCGTGACCGGCGGCCACTGAATCGCCGCCCCTACCGTTCCTTTAGTTTTTGGACTTCCAATTGCCTGATTACCGATAACCGATAGCTCCCACGCCTTGCCTCGCAAATTGCGGGCCGTCCGCTTTGTTAAGCGCTGGCCGTCGCGGGCGAGCGTGTGAGGGCGAGGGCTCGCCGCGTCGACAGATACCGCGGAATAGCGTCTTGCAGCGAAGAAATGCGCTCAACAAATGCCTCCCGTCTCCGAGCCCTCTCGCGTTCTTTAAGCACTCGTATCTGGTTGCGAACGTGAATCGCTCCGGCCAGGAAGGGGGCTCGGCCAATGGTGAAAACCGGTTCGCGTTGGTAAATCATCATGCGCATAGTTTATTATATTTATAGTAATATCGCAATGTTTGAGTTTCCCGGATGCCTCGGATCGTAACAGTGGCCAGGCGGTTTGGCCAAACAACACCAACGGGTTACGTATAAACCTCGCTTTCTGGTCCACAGGCGCAACAAGTCAGCTCCTATATATATACGGTGAAATCGGCTTCGAGTGATCAATTTCGATACACTTCGCCGGTTTTCAACTCCTGCTCGCAATCAGCGCTTCAAGTCGGGTAGCAAAGCGGCGAACTAGGCGGTAGCGGCTAAGGTCTTCGACCCGCCCAGATCTCTTTGTCCTCAGACTCGATTACGATTATGAGCACGAGCACGAGCACGAGCACGAGCACGAGCGCGAGTTCGTCATTCGTGCTTCGTCATTTTCTACCCTGATCTCTGATCTCTGATGTCCCAATACACCCGCGGTTCGGCGGAAGGTGACAACGGCGTTACTTTTAAGGGGCAGCGCGCCGGTGCAAATGGTTGTCAATTTTAGTGATCTCATGAAAGGAGCGTTGAAGCCATGAAAAACACAACACCCACGCCGATACGCGTCCGCCGTTTCATCACCGATCGATATGCCTACCGAGCGCGGCCCGACTATTCCTCTGAGCTGATTACTTTCGGAGTAATCGTTCTCACCGTCTTCTGGTCGATGTTTGTATTGGCTAGCGCAATGGCGGGGATACCGAAATGAGCCGAAGTCGGAGAAAAAGAATTTTATGAGCTTATTGATTATTCTTCGTTCTCTCGTGCTGCGAGTCCTGGATGATCTCTCGCATTCGAGAGTGTCCCCGAAATAAAGCAGCCGATCGAGGTTTTAACTGATCTCTTTCCTCTGACTCGATTACGATTACGAGCACGAACGTGAGTTCGTCATTCGCGGGCCACGCCGTTGCGTAGTGTAGGCGGGTGCTTCCTCATTTCCTGATCTCTGACCTCTGGCTCTTCCTCCCGGCTCCCTGCTTCAGGCCCCCGCTGCTCCCTAATACCCGCCGCCTGGTCCTTGGTTCTCGGACTTCTTCTTTTTGTTGGGCTGCACGGCTTGCCCCTTGGTGTGAGTCGGCGCGCCCTGGGGCTGATGCGACACTACTTGCGGG
>Ga0193729_1001466_pt1 | contig 12062 bp, 11 predicted proteins | sample U1c2metaG_FD_143036 | JGI IMG/M metagenome (GOLD analysis project Ga0193729, IMG submission 143036) | Soil microbial communities from a riparian zone of the East river system, Colorado, United States - U1c2 | ecosystem: Environmental > Terrestrial > Soil > Riparian zone | place: USA: East River... | reverse complement strand
ATCATTCTGCGCATCGAATGTCAGGGCGCCACTTGACCATGTTGCCGCAACGTTATAGCGATAAACGCCTGGCGTAAGGGTCTTGCCGCCGAGGTCTTGCCCGGTCAGGTTATTGGCGGGCGGAGAAGCCAGGCCGGCAAAGGCGGTGTAGGCGGTGGCCAAGTCAGCATGAGCCTGCATCGCCGTAGCGTCATTGGCGTGGAGTGCGCCGTCGCTGACGGTGCCTGGCGGGAAGCCGGTGATGGCCGAGCCAGGACTGACTCCGACGTTGCCGGAAATGAAACTGGCGCCGGTATTGGTCACGGTCGAAGCGCCCAGGACAGCGAAAGTCTCGGCCGATTCGAGGGATTGCGCCTTAACTTGAGCCGCGAAAGTCCCCAGCGTGGCGAACGCGAGGAAAAGTCCCGGGACGAGCCCAAGACGAAGTGATTTAGTTCGATTATTCATGGTAAGTTCTCCTTTGTTCTAAGTCTCCGGCTGGATCCCGCCTTAATTATGGACGAGGATTCGTGTAAACGCGGCTTCTGCTAGGGTTTGTGTAATAATATCCGCCACCAGGCAGCCCGTTTGGATTAATAAAGCCGTTCCAAGGGCGATTATAGCGACAGGGTTGGTTTTAATAGTTGCTTTAATAGCAGCTATCACTCCTTTTCTCGTTCTAATAGCCCGCGGCTAATACGTAATTTCGGCAGCGAATGACACGGGCGCTTTGGGAAGCAAAGGCAGAATCCATGGACCTGCAGAGATGATTTGGATTGAGCAAAGCACCCGAAGCCCTAAGATCTGTTGCCTTGAATCCTTGAATCCTTTTGCAGCGTAGCGTGTAGCGGGGATTCAATGATTCAGGGATTCAATGTGCCAGAGGTTCACTCAACCCTGCCGCCCCGCATTGAATCACGGCTGCAGGATTACATGGACATCAGGGGATTACATCGCAGCCGCCCGCCAGCTCGACTGATTTGGGGCATCGACGCTATTGGCTTAACCCAACCCTCCTTTCGCGCCGCGGCACTCCCCACGGCGCAAACCGGCCACTTGGCCGATATCGCGGCGCCGCGCGGGAGGAGCCGCGAACACGGGCGGTTGAAATACTGGGAGATCATCGCTGACAAAATCGCTGCGTCTGGTTGGACGTGGGGCTACTGCATTGTCGCTACCGCAAGCGGATCGCATTACATCGTTGACGCGCACTGCGGAGACGTTTCGGGTTTTCGCTAAACAAAGCGTGACATTCACCCGGCCGCTCTGGTAGGGTCCGAGTGCCTGCGCGCAGGCGCAGGACCGTATGAAAAAAGCATTCCTCATCACAACAATCATCTGCGGAATGATGGTGGCCGGAACTGCTTTTTCGCAACACACCCAGTCACTCTCGCTTACTCCCAGCGGGACGATATTCATGCCGAATGATACATTTACCGTCGATGTCACCCTGACCTACGCCGGCTATAGTGCGTACGGTCCCTTCTATTGGCTGGAAACAGCTCCTGGGACGCAGAATTTTTTCCGCATTACGGCCCATGACTATTTCACATTCACCGACCCGGACCAGCCTACCCTTCCAAATAACTTCGATTTCGTTATGACGAACGGCGTGGATACCGGCCAGTTTGCCACTCATTATAATTTGGGTGCGACAAATAACCCGCTGACACTTGTACCGCCTGGCACCTATTTGATCACGCACATTACCTTTTCGATTACCCGCGCCGCGCCTGGAGTTTACACGTTCTACACGACGAGCACTAATCCGCGTCCCTCGATAGTCACCGATGACCAGTTCAACGATAATGCCATCCCGCGGGCCTCATTCATGATCACGGTCGTGCCCGAGTCGAGCACGTTCGCCCTGCTGGCGCTGACGGGAGCTGGGGTTGGCTTTGCTCGCGTATTTGCGCCGCGTCGCGTTGCGCTGAGAAAAAACGCTCGGCTCGAATCGGATGCGCGTTTTCAGCAGCTCCATGCAATCGGATGGAACTCCTTAACGTCCAACTTCGACGTTCGAATGTTCGCTAAAGAAAGCGTGACATTCGCCTGGCCGCTCTGGTAGGGTCCGAGTGCCAACGATAAGGAATACCGCTTACACGTGAACGGAAATAAAAGTCTAACCACGGACCCCCAAACACATATGAAACGAACATTACTCATCACAACAATCATCTGCGGAATGATGGCGGCCGGAGCTGCCTTTTCGCAGCACACCCCAGTCACTCTCGTTCAGAAATAAAATTCCCAATGAAAAAGAATTCCGCTTCTCAATCGGCCTTCTTTAATCCACGTGTCTTAATCGGCTTTATTTTCTGCTTAGCCGGCGTTTTTCTGGCGCTCCTCGGCTTTGGCGCGTTCTCGAACGTGTTCGCCCAGGCAAAGGGCACAAAAACGGGTCCACAAACCAATCCTTCCAATGGGACACAGGCTCCCTTCGGTCCGCCGGATGTAGTGCAGATGGTCGGTCCTGTTGCTCAAAATCAGGATTTGCGCAGTCTTCCTTACATCCCGCCAAATAAAGAGGTTGAGGAGCGACGGCTAACGCGGTATCCGCACCCCGAGACGGGATCGCCGGAACGACAGGGTTCATTCCCGCTGATAAGAAAACTTCTGCGGCCAGCGCCCACGATGCCGCTCCCGCTGCTTACATTTGATGGGATGAATTCGGCACAGAGCGGCTGCGGTTGTTTACCGCCAGACAGCGAGGGCGATGTCGGCCCGAATCACTACGTCAACGCGGTCAATACCTCGATCAAGATTTTCGACAAGTCTGGCAACCCGCTGAATGGCCCCAACGGCACCACATTCAACTCGTTCTTCGCACCGCTGACGGGAACGCCTTGCAACAGCCAGAACGACGGAGATCCTTTTGTTCTGTATGATCAGATGGCTGATCGCTGGGTGGTGAGCGACTTCGCCTTTCCCTCGTTTCCCGGCACCTCATTTTACCAATGCATCGGCGTATCCCAGACGGGCGACCCTGTGTCGGGCGGCTGGTTTCTCTACGCCCTGCAAGTGGATCCGGCCAATCCAACGTTCCTGGGCGATTACCCCAAGTTCGCCTTGTGGCCGGACGCCTACTACCTGACGATGAATCTGTTCTCCAGTCCCACCACTTTCAACGGTGTCCGCGTTTATGCACTCGACCGCAACAGCATGATCGCCGGTGGACCTACCAACGCGATCGGCTTTACTCTCACCGCGGGCGATGTGGGCGCTTCCTATAGCTTTGTCGCTGCGAGCTTTCGCGCTGGCGATCCGCCTCCTGCGGGAAGGCAGGAATTTGTCCTGGCCGTCGACAGCCCGGCCAGCGGCGGCGTGACCTTAACCCAGGTCCATGGCCGGCTGTTTCATGTCGATTTTGCCAACCCGAATAATTCTATTTTCGGCGTTGGCCAAAACCACCTGCCGAACGCCGAGATCACAGTCAACGGGTTCGTTGACGCCTTCACCAATACCACGACTCTCCTTGTGCCACAGCAAGGAACGTCGGCCAAGTTGGACACATTGGGCGATAAAATCATGACGCCCGCTGTTTACCAGAATCGCAGTGGGACGGAATCGTTGTGGGCTTCGCAAACCGTTTGTACCGACCAGAATTGCACCGGTCCAACGGCTATTCGCTGGTATCAATTCGATGTAACCGGCGGCACGTTTTCCGCGACTCCTGTGCAGCAGCAAAGCTGGACCAATGGCGGCGACGGCTTATGGCGTTGGATGCCTAGCATAGCAGTCGACCAAAACGGAAACGCGGCCATCGGCTATTCCACATCCAGCGCGAGCATATTCCCCTCGATTCGTTATGCCGGACGTCTCGCCGGCGACCCGTTAAATGACCTCGGGCAGGGAGAAGCCATAATGACCAATGGTGGCGGCTCTCAAACCAGCGGCAGCGGGCGCTGGGGCGATTACAGCATGTTGACTATCGATCCCGCCGATAACGCTAGCTTCTGGCATGTGAACGAATACTACGTCGTTACCAGCAGCTCCTCCTGGGCTACGCGAATCGCCAAGTTCAGGTTCAGTCCGCCAGCCCGATATGATTTCAACGGCGATGGTTTCCCTGATTATCTGCTGTTCAATGCGAGCACGCGCCAGACTGCCATTTGGTATCTGCAGGGTACCACGTTTCTGAGCGGCGCGTATGGCCCAACGCTGCCCGCCGGCTGGGTGGTGGCGTGCGTGGCCGATATGAATCTCGATGGCAAACCCGACTACGTGCTCTTTAACCCGGGCACGCGGCAAACTGCGATCTGGTACCTGAATGGTGTGACCCTCGTCAGCGGCGCTTACGGTCCGACACTTCCACCCGGCTGGACGCTGATCGACGCAGTCGATTTCAACAGCGACGGGAAGCCCGACTACGTGCTATTCAATCCGGGCACGAGGCAAACTGCGATCTGGTACCTGAATGGTGTGACCCTCGTCAGCGGCACATACGGCCCAACGCTGCCTTCCGGCTGGACGCTCATCGACGCAGTCGATTTCAACAGCGACGGGAAGCCCGACTACGTGCTAGTCAATCCGGGCGCGAGGCAAACTGCGATCTGGTACCTGAATGGTGTGACCCTCGTCAGGGGCGCATACGGCCCAACGCTGCCTTCCGGCTGGACGCTGAAGGGCGCAGTCGATTTCAATAGCGACGGGAAGCCCGACTACGTGCTGGTCAATCCGTGCACGAGGCAAACTGCGATCTGGTACCTGAATGGTGTGACCCTCGTCAGGGGCGCATACGGCCCAACGCTGCCTTCCGGTTACAGTCTCGCTGCTCCCTGAGTTTGGACAGAGGCACGGCGCATTGATCACGAGGAACGACAACTTGCTTTGCATTCGTTAGGTTCGGCCATACGTTGTCTGTGCTCTGGAAGCAAGTGGCCATAAACCCTTCCCAACAGCATTCCGCCGTCCTGGTGGCCGAGCCATTCGGCAATCGTCTTGAAATCAATGCCTGACATCACTGCCATACTCGCAAAGTGATGGCGCAGATCGTGGAAGCCTACCCATTTCAGCTTCGCCTTTTCGCGCGCTATCGAGAACGACTCCCTGAATGTCTTTGTTGGCCTGTCTATCTCGCGCCGCTGAGGACTCGGGAACAACCATTCACTGTCCGGCACCTGTCGTGCGGCCATGTCCTTCAGATGTGCTTCCAACTGCGAATTGAAATCAACATATCTCACCTTGCTGTTCTTGGAGTTTCCGTCGCCACCAATCCTGAGAAACTTCTGCTCAAAGTTCACGTCATCCCATGTCAGCGCCAAAGCTTCATCGCGTCGGGCACCGCTGTAGGCCAACAGGCGCAAGTAGTCGAGAAGCTGCATGCCGTTCTTGCGACACTGAGCCGCTCCTTTGCACAGTTCCTCAAACGCTGATGGCGACAGCAACGGCCGGATTGGAGTTTTCACCTTCCTCGGTCGTACGTCGTCCGTCGGCAGATGAGCGATCAGACCATCATCCTTCGCTTCTTTCAGGACACTGCGAAGAACAATCACATCAATATTCACGGTCCGCGGCTTTAGGCCGACCGCGAGACGCGCCTTAACGAAGCCGGTTATCATCGGCTTGGTGATTTTGTTGAGTCGCACATTGCCGATCGCCGCCTTCCAGTGAACAAGCGAATGCCCTTCCCGGTCGATCGTCCGTGCCTTCTTTCCACTGTCAGAAGCAGTCCGGTGAAATTCCAGGTATTTATCGGCATAGTCGGAGAGCAATGGGCGGAAGCCTGTGTTCGGCAGTCCCTCGATGCGCTTCTTCTTCTTGAAGTCAGCCATCTCGTCGCGTGCCAGTTCCAAGGTGGTGGCCTTCAAAGGAATTCTTCGAGCAGACCTTTCGCCCGATACTCGGGTCTGCTACATGTAGAGCTTCTCACCTCGCCTCCACAGTCCGCGCACTTTTCGATTGCGGGAGTCTTTGACAATGATAAAGCGATACCGGTGTTTTACTGGATGTTTGAGCTTCGCGACCGGAACCGCGCTTTGAGATTTACTTACGGTTTCATGCGCTGGCATAGGGTCAAAGTAGAACAAAAAGTAGAACATCAGCAAAAAAACTGATAAACAAGCCGATTTACCTAGGTAGCCGGCGTGGCGGAACTGGCAGACGCGCTGGACTCAAAATCCAGTGATCGCAAGATCGTGTGGGTTCGAGCCCCTCCGCCGGCAATCTTTCTAAAACGCGTTGTGACGTCGTGATGACAACAACTTGGCAATTGCTCGTCCTGAGATTTACATCGGCAGATCTCCACCGACCCTCGCTTTTCGCGAGAATTCCACCGCGACGTGACCGGTATGTCACTTGTTTATGGCGACGAGCACTACGTCATCTCTGGGATTCCTCTGCGACCGACAAAGCCGGAAGGAGATTTTGCCGTCGGGTCCCTCTTTCAATTACCAACCAATTCCGCGTTTCAGTTCCCAAAGGCGGACTGCGGCAAGAATTAATCCTTTTGTGCGAGTAAACCTTGCAGATGGACGAACAATATCTTCGGCGCCATCGTTATCAGGCAACTCGGGAGTCTGCTCCTGGATCCTCAAATTTTTGACCGACCGAGCCAATGACGGACCGACACTTGTATCGCCGTTGCTGCGCGTAGCGCTTTTCGGATCCCGATATAAACTCGGTGCGCCCATCGTTGATTCAAGAGTCTCGCACCGGCCCGTTACAAACGAATGGCTGACAGGTTACATTTTGGAAACGTTTTTCGTTGTCCTGTTCGATATTAGCGTTTGCAGCGTCATTTCAGACATGAGTTTGCGGACATCGGACACGCCGAAGTGACTCAAATTATTCAGCGAATATACAAATCACTCGAATCTTGCACCGGGTCTGCGCGCAGATTTGATTGCGCGGATACGCCCTAAAGGGTTGACATGCTTACGCATCTGCACGTAATATTGGGTCATGTTTATCAAGTCTCTTCAGATCGCTTTTATCGGGTTGATTGTTTTCACTGCAAGTGCGTGGGCCGGGAACTCGGTTATTCAGGGGATCGTCAAGGATCCTAAAGGACAAGCAGTCAAGGGTGCTGACGTTCGAATCGAGGCGAAAGACGGAAGCAAAGTGTATAAGACAGTGAAGACGGATGCGAGTGGTCACTACATTTCAGACGCTTTACCCGCAGGCACGTATCGGGTCACTTTAATTGTCAATGGGGCGGTAAAAGCTTCGGTCAACAATACCAAGACCAAGCTCGGTGCGCCGACAGAGTTGAATTTTGATCTCAAGCCAGTTTCCACATCGCAAGCATCCGGGTCCGTAAAGAAAGGAAAACACATGGTGTGGATTCCGCCGAAAACCGGGACACATCTGGGGGGTCGCTGGGTCGAAGTCGATGACAATGGCAGCGGCACGGCAGGCTCCCAGAACGTGGAAAATGTCAGCGCCGAACAGCTGGAACGACAGGCTCACAGCGCAGGCATGTCGGGCCAGGGCCGTTAAAGGCGGCGTGCTCGGGGAATACCGCAGTTCAAAGCACGCTGAGACCGGGGCGCTTGTGACGTCACGTCGACGTTCCGGCTCACGCCGTTGCAGCTGAAAACAATGTCTTCACCGGTAGTAGCAGCGAGCTATCACTAACTGCAAAAAAAAGCGCCACATTCGAAGGGAAGGGAAAGGGGTCAGTCAACAATTCTTGACAGTGGGAGATGAAAAATCGCCTAACAACAATGCGGACCGCAATTATCGAACAGCCGGTTGGGCAAAGATCACGCGCAAGCTGCGATGCCTCCTTTGTTCCCTTGTGAACTGTTAAGATAAAGTTTGACGCGGTCACGTGATGCTGGTAAGAATGCTGTTAGTTACGTCACCCGACGTTTCACCGCATCTTTGGCCGGGCTAAGCTGCCCGTGGGGCTGGATCTTCGCTGGGACACCGCTTTACGCAATTGCCAGGACCTAACTGGAGCCCCGAGTCAGCCGAACTGAGGCCGCACATCTCATCATGCGCCTCGCGAGGATGGTTCCGGCTCCGTGCGGGACTGGAGCACTTGAACCAACGAAAAAGGACCAACCTCATGATCTCGAAAATTATTAGCCGCGCAGCTTGTCTGGCGGAACTCACTTCCAATCCCAAATCCTTCTCCAACTGTCCAGACTTGCACGGTGGTGTTCCGCGCTTGCCCGGAGGGAGTCGCCCAAAAGGAACGGCCCGCATCGCTCGGTTAGGCTACGACCTGAATCCGGATCACGCCGGGACCGGCATCGTAGTAGCAGTGAGCTGTCACTAACTACAAAACTCCGCCAAGTGGCGTGTCGCCCCGGAAGCATTCGGGGCTGGCCGGGTTAAGAAGCTCGGCGGAGTCTTTGCCTCAACTCAGAATGGTTCGGAACATCGGCGGGACGCGCGGGAATGAATTCGTTGATACCTGTTCCATCGGCGGAGTTTGATTGTCATCATCATTTGTATCGGCCGAATCATCATCTTCATTGGTATCGGATGGCGGCGCGACCGACCGCAATTCTTCTTTCTGCAATTTGTCGTAACGCTGGCGAACCTCGGCCGGGATTTTGTCGAGATCTTCCTTTGTCTCGACCGGACCGCTGAAGAGCAGTTTGCCTTGCGGATCTTTCGCGGTAAGCAATTTCTTCCCATCAACGGTCTCCAGTTTCATCTCGCCTTTGTCATCGGAAAAAATGATCTGCGCTTTGCCGATGTCAATCTTGGTCGTTTTTAATCCGCCATCCTCATTGGTTGTGATGTTCCATCGACCAGCACGGCGCGCTTCTTCCACCGCGCGCCTCGCTTGCTCGCGGGCCTCATCACGCGCACGCATCGCTTCTTCACGAGCTTTCACCACAGTGTCGTGGATCATTCCCTTTTGAGCGCCCAGTTGCTCTTTCAAGTTCTCCATTTGCTCTTTGAAGTCGCCGTTCATTCCGAAATCGCCGAACGAGAAATCTTCGTGCCGATGACGACCCGGACCGAACTCATGGCGCTGCGGCACTTCCCTTTTCGCCAACTTGACGGTGATTTTCTGCTCCTGCCCTTTGCGCAACACCGTGAGCGTGACGTTTGTTCCTTCCGAATAACTGCGCACGAGCTTTGACAGCTGATCCGGCTCGGTCAGAATCTGGTCGTTCAACATTTTCAAGATGTCGTTTTGCTGCACGCCCGCGGCTGCGGCCGGACCGTCGGGAACAACGTAATCGACCACCAGCCCGAAACCTTTTGCCAAACCCAACTGTTCGCTCACTACGCTCGGAACCTCGGATGTTTCGACGCCGAGAAATGTCACAGGAACCTTCAGCATTTTTTCATGTCGATCCGGCGGAGTCGGTGGAGTCGGCGGCGTGGGTGGCGCGGGTGGAGTTTGCGCAAATCCTGCGATCGGCAGGAACGCGATGGCTGCGATGGTAGCGATGGATCTTGTGTTCATGGTTTGTTGGTTGGGTGAATTTTGAGAATCATTGGCCGGAAACGGGAATGAGCTCGACTTGTTCGCTCGGATAAGAAACACGCAGCGAGGCGCCGGTGGCGGCGTTACGCCATTGCAACGTCTCGTGCGTTTGATAGCGCACGCGGCGCATTGGCTGGTCCGAGCCATCGGCAAAATGCAAGCCCTCGTCCCGCGTATTGTAAACAACTTGGGTGAAACCGGCGGGCAGGAGCCGGTCATTGATCGCGCTAGGCTTGGCGCGCGGCGCTGGAGTAAGTGACGCGACTACCGGGATTTTTTTCGCCGGACGATTGATCTCGATACGGGCGACGACCAGCAACACCGCGGCCGCGGCCAGCCCGAGGCCGAGCGAGATCCAGTTAACTCGGAAGCGATCGGGACGGACAACGTTATCGGCGGATTTACTTTCCTCTGCAACATCGCCAAGCGCACGCTCAATCCGCGAGAAAAGCTCTGGTGAAGGCGGCGCCGGGCGCAGCTTTCTTAGCTCGCTTTCGAGTTCGGAAAAGTCGTTCATTGTGGGGCGAAATTCTTTCGTAACGCGCCGAGGGCGTAGCGGTAACGGGACGCGGCCGTGTTTTGCGAGATGCCGAGGACGCTGCCAATCTCAGTAAACGTCAGTTCGTTCCAAATTTTCATGACCACCACTTCGCGTTGCTCGTCCGGCAAATCATCCACGGCCGCGGCCAGCGCCCGCTGAGTTTCATCTTCGGTCGTGAATTTTGGCTGAACGGAGTGTTCGATTTCAGAGACAACGTCAGATTCGCGTCTCGCCCGGCGGTTGTCGCGGCGAAGAAAATCGAGGGCGATGGATCGAACCGTGGCATAAAGCAGGGCGCGGTTTTCAATGTTATGATTGCGCCGCCAAAAGCGAACGAACGCTTCCTGAACAACGTCTTCGGCATCAGCTGATGAGCGCAGCCATTGCCGCGCAAAAAGCAGCAAGCCGGGAGCAAGCTGGGGAAAACAAACCTTCCAATCTTCATGAGTGGCGACATTGTCCATGACCTTTTCACGGTCTTTTATGATCAAGACGCTGCCAAATAAGGATTTTGTCTGAATCGCGCGATTTTTTTCGCTGTAGCCGCTCGTCGCCGAACGCGGCCAGGGCGCAGTTAGAGCCGAGGTCAGCGACCTCGGCGCCAAATTTTCTTGCTCCCGCAAGTCGCGACTGACAAAAGAGCAATTATGAACTGGTTAGCTATTATTTGCGCGGCAATCGCCTACTGGATTTTGGGTTGGCTCTGGTATTCAGCTTTGTTCGGCAAGATCTGGGTTGCGGGGTTGGAACAGCATGGCGTGAAACTCGAAAAAGGCGGCATGGCGCCGAAGATGATCGGCACTTTTATTGCAAACCTTGTCGCGGCCGTGATCATGATGCGGCTCCTCGCGCGAACAGGGATCGTGGATTTGGCGCATGGGTTGAAGCTGGGAGCCGGTGTTGGTATCGGTTTCTCCGCGACAGCGATCACCATTCAGTATCTGTGGGAATCGAAGCCTTTTAAAGTCTGGTTAATCGACGCCAGTTATCACTTCTTTGGCTGCATTCTTCTCGGCGCGATTCTTTCGGCGTGGCATTAGAAAAATTGAGGGGCGTTTCTGTGAACCCCGAAAACCTTCGGGGCTGGTACAGAAGGCCTACAATCATTTAGTTTTCCGCGACGCACGCAGGATCAGATTGCCCAGCCAATCCGGATTTGCGATGCCGTCGCGGTAGTCTTGCAAAGATTCGACCGACGAATTGACGCGCAAGTTGCTGTAAGATTGATCGGGATTCTGCCAGCGCTCATGCCAGTAAACCGCGGCTTTGATGCGCGGATACCGCGTCCGAAAAAGTTCCAGCCCCTGTCTGATCCATTCTGGTTTGTGGAGTCCTGGCTCATTGACAGCATACGGAAATTCGCCGGTTGCCCATTCGGCGATCATGATTGGTTTCTGCGGATCCAGTCCGCACATTTCCTGATACGGCCAATCCACGAGCGAACGAATATCCGGGTTTGGTTCGTCTTTGAATTGCTGGCCGTAAACACTCAGGCCTAACCAATCAACATACTCGGATCCCGGATAGTAAGTCGGCGCAAAATTCCACGTATCCATCGGATAGGAATAATTATTCGCGTGAAACATCCACTTGATATTGCTCGCGCCACGCGCCCGCACGCGATCGACGACGTGGCGATATGCGGCCTTGAAGTTTTCCGGTCCCGCCCAATTCTTGCGCTCTTCCCGCCACTCGTCGCCGCCGTAGTAAATGCCCGACCAGGGAAACCAATCGCCATTCATTTCCACGCCGAACGCAACGATCATCGGGTGGCCGAACTTGCGTGCGGCGTCGCCCCACTTATCAATGTACGGGTCCCACTTGCCGCTGATGATCTCAAATAAACTGAACCGATCCGGCCCACGGTTTTGTTCGTAGGGTTTGTCCCAGGGCGACCAAAAGACGAGCGGCAACGAGCCATGCCGCCAGATGACATTTAAGTTCGCGGTCGGAAAACTTTGCTCACCCCAGTAACTTGAAGAAGCGATGATCGCCTGGTGTTTGCCGACCATCTGTTCGAAATCTTCGATCATCTCCAGACTGACATCGTCTTCTTCGTCACCGAAATCCATGAATGCGCCCGTATAAGCGCCATGTTCTGGAATCACGACCTCGACCGGACCATTTGAATCGATACGCGCCTCG
>Ga0193729_1001463_pt1 | contig 12077 bp, 8 predicted proteins | sample U1c2metaG_FD_143036 | JGI IMG/M metagenome (GOLD analysis project Ga0193729, IMG submission 143036) | Soil microbial communities from a riparian zone of the East river system, Colorado, United States - U1c2 | ecosystem: Environmental > Terrestrial > Soil > Riparian zone | place: USA: East River... | reverse complement strand
ACCCCGAGGTCCGCGGCGTGCACGAGCTGCGCACACGATCGGCGGGCCTCACGAAGTTCATCCAGCTTCATGTCGTCCTCGACCCGACGATGCCGCTCGGCAACGCCCATGTCGTCGGCGACCGCATCGAAGCCATGCTGCGCGAGGCCTTCCCGCAGGCCGAGATCATCCTGCATGTCGACGGCTGGGACGATCGCGAACTGCGCAGGCCCGCGGCCTGACCATGAGCCGGCAGCCCGCCTTCGTCGTCGAGGATCAGTCGGAGACGATCGTCTTCCTCGAAGCGCGTTTGTCGCCGGTCAAGCGCATCGACACGCATGGTGCCGTGGTCTTCCTCGCCGGCGAGCGCGCCTACAAGCTGAAGCGCGCGGTGAAGTTCCCCTACATGGATTTCTCGACAGTCGACCGGCGCGCCGCGATGTGCGCCGCCGAGATCGAGATCAACCGCCAACTTGCACCGGAGATCTATCTCGGCACGGCGCCGGTGCGGCGCGGCCGCGACGGCAAGCTGGCGCTGGGTGAAGTCGGCGAGAGGGCGGCCGATGCCGTCGACTGGCTGGTCGTCATGCAGCGCTTCGACGAGGACGGCCTGCTCGACCGCATGGCCGAGCGCGGCGCCCTGACGCCCGAATTGATGACCGCGCTGGGCGCCCGCGTTGCCCGCTTCCATGACGGACTCGCGCCGATCAGAGCGGGCTTCTGCACGCCCGACGACTATCGCCACTCGGTGGCGGCCGACGTCCGCCAGATGCGCGAGGCCGGCGACCGGCTCGATCCGCCGACCAGCGAGGCTCTGGCCGAGACGATGCCCGCGGCGCTGGAGCCCCATATGGAGCTGGTGGCCCGCCGCGTAGCGGCCGGCGCGGTGCGCCGCTGCCATGGCGACCTGCACCTGCGCAACATCGTCATGCTGGGCGATGAACCGGTGCCGTTCGACGCCATCGAGTTCTCCGAGCGCATCGCCAATATCGACGTGCTCTACGACCTGTCGTTCGCCCTGATGGACCTTTGCGAGCGCAGGCTCAGGCCGCTGGCCAACCGCCTGCTGAACGAGTGGCTGTGGCGCATCGCCGAGTTGGCCGACGCCCCGCACGAGGAGGCACTCGCCCTGTTGCCGATGTTCCTGTCGCGGCGCGCCTCGATCCGCGCCTTCGTCGATGCCCAGGCGGCGGCGGTGGGCGGCGCCGACACGACACGCGCCCGCGACTACCAGAAGGTGGCGCTGTCCTTCCTGCGACCGGCGCCGCCACGGTTGGTGGCGATCGGCGGCCTGTCGGGCAGCGGCAAGACCACCTTGGCCCTCAGCCTGGCGCCGGAGATCGGCCGCGCGCCGGGAGCCGTCGTGGTGCGCAGCGACGTCGAGCGCAAGCGGCGGGCAGGGATCGCCCTGGAAGAGCGCATGCCGGCTGGCAGCTACACGCCGCACGCCTCCGCCGCGATCTATGCGGCTTTCCTGGCCCGCGCCGAACGCGTCCTGCGGGCGGGCCACAGCGTCGTGCTCGATGCCGTTTTTGCCCGCGAGGACGAGCGCGCCGATGCCGAAGCGCTGGCGCTCAAGGTCGGCGTCCCATTCGAGGGTATTTGGCTCGATGTCCCGAAGGAGGTGGCGCAGGCGCGGGCGGCGAGCCGCAAGGCCGACGCATCGGACGCCACGCCGGCGGTCGTCGAGCGCCAGTTCGGCTACGACCTGGGACGGATCACGTGGCAGCGGCGTCATGCGGATCGTGGCTCGCCGGCGCCCTCGTAACGGGCGCCGAATTATCGGTATTTCCGGTATTTCCGGCGGTCGATTTCGGGGCGCCGGGACTTTCTGTTTTCGAGCAGCAGAACCTCGGCCAATTTCCGCAAGCGCTCCGCCAATCAGGGCGGGCGTCTCCGGCACGTGCCAGTTTGCACAGGGTGGGTCGGCCGACGGACATGGCGATGCTCCTCGGTTTGTGGCCGAGCATACGTAAGTATAACTATAGTAAAAGTCAAGTTGTACTTTTAGACAGGCAGTCGCCCCAGTAAATGCGTGCCATGCGGCGCAGAAACTCGAGGCGCCGCGCGGTCGGTGCAGGCAGCCTTATCGTCCGCCTTCGCCGATCAGGATCTCCTCGGAGACTCTGCCGGTCAGCTCTTCTTCCTCGTCCAGCAGGCGCTTCTTGCGCCAGCCGCCATGCAGGTAGATTCCTGCGGTCAGGAGCGTGATGAGGACGTTGGTTACCGGCACAGACCAATAGAGGCCCTCGGCTCCGAGGGACGTGTGCCTGGACAGCACGTAGGCCAGCGGGAATTGCAGCACCCATTGCGACACGATCGTCACCATCATGCTGATCACCATGTTGCCTGAGGCGCGAAATACGCCGGTCAGCGCAAATTGCGCGCCCATGAAGCCCCAGGACAGTGCCATGATCCTCAGGAACTTCGCTCCCTCGGCAATGACCGCGGCGTCCTGCGGCACAAAGAATCCCACGAGCTGAGTCGGGAAGAAAAAGACGAGCAGGCCGAACGCGCTCAGCACACCGAAGCCCATCAGAGCCCCCAAGCGCCCGATGCTGGCGGCGCGCGCGACATTGCCAGCGCCGATGTTCTGCCCGGCGAGCGCCGACACCGCCATCGACAGACCCATCGCCGGAATGATGATGACCTGCAGGATGTTCGAGCCGACGCCGTAGGCCGCGAGCGTTGTCGTGCCGAAGCTGGTGACGAGGAAGGTCATCACCATCAGGCCGAGGGCGCGGGCCGACATCTCGACGGATGCGGGAAATCCGAGGAAGAACGCCCGCTTTATATGCGCGACGTCGGGAATGAAATCCACTGCCCGCACATGGATGCCGTGCATTCCCGCCCGTAACACGACGATGCCGATGATCGCTGCGATGCTCTGTGTGCCAAGCGTAGCCAGCGCCGCGCCCATCACGCCATAGCCGGGCACCGGTCCCCAGCCGAAGATCAGCAGCGGATCGAGGGCAAAGTTCAGGAACACCGTGCCCAGCACGATGTACACCGGCAGGGTCGCGCGACCGATCGAGCGCATGATCGCCTGGAAGACGAAGAACGAGAAATTGAAGATCAGCCCGATGAAGGATACGCGCATGAAGCCAAGCGCGCCGTCATAGACGTCGGGCGCCACGCCCATCAGGCGCAACAGCGCAGGGGCAGCAAAGAAACCCGTCGTGCCGAGCACCAGCGAGGCGGCGATGACCATCAGCAGGGTCTGGCCTGCAACGTGGCCGACCATCTTGTGGTTGCCGGCGCCGACGAACTGCGCGATCAGGGTCGAGCCCGCGATCGACAATCCGGCGCCGATCGCGAACATCAGAAACATCACGGGAAAGGATAGCGACACCGCCGCGACCGCCGCCCCGCCCAGCCTGCCGACCCAGAAGGCGTCGATAATCTGATAAGCCGACTGGAGGATGTTCGCCGCCACGATCGGTACGGCAAGCGTCAGGAGCGAACGGAGGATCGGTCCTTCCAGGAGTCTATTCTTCGGGGATGCCACGCTGTTCGCTTACTCTTTCGACTATTCGATAGCTACCGAGGGAAAAAGGCGACAATTGACCCCGTAAGACGGCCTCGATGCCCGCGATCTTCATGGCAGCCCTCGGGGCCGCGTATACGGCTTCGATGGTGCGACGCGCGACTTCTGCGCTAGGTTCGCCGGCACTGTCCAGCACCATCGCGTAACCATCGAGGAAGCGACCCATGACCGATCGGCTGATCCCCAGCGAGACCCCCATCGGCGACGAACTGGCGGTGAGCCGTGCCAAGGCGGGCCAGCCCCCGATCGTGCCGGCGCGTCAGCGCGACCGCGGCGTCGGACCCTTCAAGCGGCTCGTGCTGCGGGGCGCGACGGTGATCGACGGCACCGGCGCGCCGCCGATCGGGCCGACCGATATCGTGGTCGAGAACAACCGCATAACGCTCCTGAAGAAGGTCACGGGCAATCTCGCCAACGCCGCCAACCGGCCGGCCGCCGGCGATCACGAGATCGATTGCCGCGGCAAGTGGGTCACGCCCGGCTTCATCGACTGCCATGCCCATGCCGGCGTCCCGAACCACGCGGCCAACGGCTGGGTGCCGCCCGTCGACTGTGTCTACAAACTCTGGCTGGCGCACGGCGTCACCACCGTGCGCGAGATGGGCTCGATGAACGGCCTGGGCTGGATGCTCGACCAGAAGAAGCGTTCGGCGGAGAACAGCATTGCCGCCCCCCGCCTGCTTGCCTACGCGTACTTCCCGGCGGTCAACGACATGCTGAAGGTGCTCCATACCCCGGACGAAGGGCGGGCCTGGCTGCGCAAGCTCAAGGAACGCGGCGCCGACGGCGTAAAATTCTTCGGCGCGCCACCCGCCATCATGGAAGCGGCGCTCGACGAATGCGCCAAGCTCGGCCTCCGCTCGGGCTGCCATCACGCCCAGATGTCCGTCACCCGCATGAACGCGCTCACCACGGCGCGCTGGGGGCTCACGAGCGCCGAGCATTACTATGGGCTGCCCGAAGCCCTGTTCGAGGATCGCGTGGTCCAGAACTTCCCGCTCGACTACGACTACAACGACGAATATTTCCGCTTCTCGGTCTCCGGACAGATGTTCAAGCAGGGCGCGGAGCCCGGCTCGGCGAAATGGAACGAGGTGCTGGAGAAATTCCTCGCGCTCGACTTCACGTTCGTGCCGACCTTCACGATCTACGATGCCAATCGCGACCTGATGCGCGCGCGGCAGGCCGACTGGCACAAGGAGTACACCTGGAAGTCGATGTGGGACTACTTCACGCCGCAGCGCGGCGGACACGGCTCCTACTGGTATCGCTGGTCGACCCAGAACGAGATCGAGTGGAAGGAGAACTATCGCCTCTGGATGGCGTTCATCAACGAGTACAAGAACCGCGGCGGCCGCGTCTGCACCGGCAGCGATTCGGGCTTCATCTATCAGATCTTCGGCTTCGGCTATATTCGCGAGCTGGAGCTCCTGCAGGAGGCCGGCTTCCATCCGCTCGAAGTCATCCGCTCGGCCACGTCGCAGGGCGCCGCCCTGTGCGGCCTGCAGGACGAGCTGGGCACGCTGGAGGTGGGCAAGTACGCCGACCTGCTGGTGCACGACCATAACCCGCTGACCGACTTCAAGCTGCTCTACGGGACGGGCGCGATGCGCCTCGACGAGGCGACCAACCGCGTCGAGTGGCATCGCGGCCTCAAATACACGATCAAGGACGGTGTGATCTTCGACACGGCCGAGCTGCTCAGCGACGTCCGCGACCTGGTCAAGGCAAGCTGGGCGGAAGAGGCTCCCGCCCAGGAGGCCGCGCAGTGAACGGGTCCACGGTGAACGAGGCCCCGGTGAACGGGGCCGGGGGGCCGGATTTCGTCGTCCTGACGGGATTTCTCGGATCGGGCAAGACCACCTTGCTGCGCGACTTTCTCCGCCTTCCCGATGGCGCCGACACCGCCGTGATCGTGAACGAGGCGGGCGAGATCGGCCTCGACGGCGCGATCCTGCGCGAAAGCGGCGCGGGCACGCCCATCGCCATGCTGTCGAACGGCTGCATCTGTTGCCAGGCGGGCAGCGACCTTGCCCACACCGTCGACGCGCTGCTCGCCGTCGAGCGGCCGGGCGCCGGCGGCCCGCTGCGGCGGATCATCCTGGAGACCAGCGGTCTCTCAAAGCCGGGACCGGTCCTGCGCCAGCTCGCCAGCCTCGCGGAGCATCGCATGCGGGTAACCGTGGTCGCGACCTTCGATGCCACGCGCGGGATGCAGCCTGCTTCGTTCGAGGAAGCGGCCGCGCAATGGGCGGCGGCTCACCGCATCGTCGTCACCAAGGCCGATGCCGTCCCGGACGGCGCCTTGACGCGGGCGCGCAGTGGGGTCGCAGCCCTCAATCCGCTGGCGGAGATCGTCGCGACGACGTCCCGCGCCGAGGCGGTCGCGGCCGCCTTCGCGTCTCTGGCAGGACGCGCGGCGATGCCCGCCCTGCCGCGCAGCGCCGCGACGGCCGCGCATCCGCGCATCGCCGTGCGTCTTGCGCGGCCGGCCGGCATCCTGGGCTACGACGCTCTCGCGGCGTGGCTCGACAATCTCGCCGGTGCACTCGGCGACCGATTGCTGCGGCTGAAGGGCCTGGTCCGTGTGGCAGAAAGCGAGCGCCCGGTCCTGGTGCAAAGCGTCGGCACCTCGTTCTCAACCCCGCGCCCGTTTGGTGCGCCAGACTCCGACATGCCGCTCTTTCTCGTTGTCATTGCCCGCGACCTCGAGGACGCCGAACTCGACGCCGTCCAGCCGGCGGGCCTCTTCGCGTTCTCTTCCTGGACGGAACCCCTGACTGTTGCCCGTGCGGGGTCGCTTCAATCCGCCGTGGTGGAATGGATGTGATGCCGCGGGCGTGATCATGGGTGAGACAGTCTGTCTATCCTCGGCGCAGCGAGGCGACGCGCGAGACGAGGCAATGCAACGCAAGGCGAACATCCCCGTGCGGCCATGATACGAAAGGCATAGGATCTCGACCATGAACGCGCTGTTGGACCGCATCACTATCGACCCCAGAGTTTGCGGCGGAAAGCCTTGCCTGAAGGGGACACGCATTTGGGTGTCGCTCGTGCTCGATTTCCTGGCAGACGGGCTGACGGAGTCGGAGCTGCTGGCGGAGTATCCTCAACTCGTTCATGAGGATGTACTCGCCGCCATCGCCTACGGAGCAGAAGCGGCCCGCGAACGCATCGTGCCCGTGCCGACCGACCGCGCTGCGTGAAGTTCAAGCTCGACGAGAACATCGGCCGTCGTGGCCTTGAAGTGCGATTGCAGCCCGGCCTTCACGTATCCCACGCGTAGACACGCTTCTCGTGTGCCTCCACAAAACCGAGGCGCTGCAGGTTGGCCATGGAGTGCGGCAGCATGGTCAGCGTTTCCGATACCAGAAGATCGCATCCCAGCCGGCGCGCCTCTTTAAAGCGCCGCGCGATCAGGGCCTGCTGCGCGCCACGGCATCTCGAGCCCGGTTCGGTGCTGGCGAAAGCCAGGTAGCCCACGCCTTCGAACAGGGCGAGGGCGGCGGTCGCGACCGGACGTGACCCATCGAACGCCATGAAGTGATGGAAGCCGGGTTGGCCAGCCGTGACGACATAGTCGGTCCAGAGGGCCTCGCCCAGGGCATCGCGCGCCTGCCGCACGTCCTCAGGGTTCACTTCCCGGATGGTCAGATCGCTGACCACTTGGCGCTCTGCAAGATCGCGAGCGACCAGCGTCGGGTATCGTGTCCAAGCCACCTTGGAGAATCCGGCAGCGACCAGCCAGTCATGGGCTATCGAGGCGTCGGGACCCGGGCTCAGCCACACGAAGAAGCGCTTGATCCCACGATCCTCGAACAGTCTGACCAGGCGCTCAAGCCCTTCCGCACTCAAACTGTCTTGCGTGCCGCACAGGTAGACACGATTCTCGTTGAACGAGGCGGCCGTCGAGTTGCTCGCTGCGTCGAACGTCAGGTAGGCGTCGCCGAAGGGCGGCTCGTGGAACCGCACCGTGTCGAATGGCGCGCTGCGCCGGCTTCGGTCCAGCCAGACACGCAAGCGATGCAGCCAACGGATGAGCTCGGTGCCGTCCATCTATCGCTGTGACCCAGGGTCCGGACTCATGAAATCCATTCTACGATAGCGGCCCCGCGGCAGACAGAGGCGAGGAAATTACCCGCCGGTTCGATTCGTTCATACCTCGGTTGAGAAACTTCGCCGGCCAGTGCATCTTCGCCCCATGAATTGCAGGACCCTGTTCGGCATCGTCGCGCTTTCCGCGCTGGCGGCCTGCCAGTCACCGGGCGGGCTTGCCCAGAAAGCGCCGGCATGGACCGCCGGCTACCACGTACCCTATGACGCGATGGCGAACTGCCTTGTCGAGCGGGAGCGGTCTCCGCTGGTCACCGTGACTCCGTCGATCTATCCGGGGGAACGTCGCGCGACGGTGGCCGTCACCGCTCCGACAGGCTCGGCTCTGGGAGTGTATGACATCCGCCAGATTTCCGGCGGCGACACGGAAGTGGCCTATCGAAGCATCTACGGCGGGCCCGGCAGCGGCGCCGGAGGCGACGCCCAAGAGAAAGCCACGCGCTGCGGCAATCCTGTCTAGGGCGTCATACGTTCCAGTCGGAATACGCTGTCAGGCGCGCTTCTTGGCCGCCGCGCTGCGCGGCAACATGCGGGCGAGGTACTGGCCGGTGTAGCTCTCGGCCACCTTCACGATTTCCTCGGGCGGACCTTCGGCGATCAGCCGACCGCCGCCGGCGCCGCCGTCGGGGCCGAGATCGAGCACCCAGTCGGCGGTCTTGATGACCTCGAGATTGTGCTCGATCACGATCACGGTGTTGCCGCTCTCGACCAGGCGATGCAGCACTTCCAGGAGCTTGCGCACATCCTCGAAATGCAGGCCGGTGGTCGGTTCGTCGAGAATGTAGACCGTGCGGCCGGTGGCGCGGCGTGAAAGCTCCTTGGCAAGCTTCACCCTTTGCGCCTCGCCGCCCGACAAGGTCGTCGCCTGCTGGCCGATGTGGATGTAGCCCAGGCCAACCTGTTGCAGCGTCAGCATCTTGTCGCGGATGACCGGCACCGCCTTGAAGAACTCGACGCCTTCGTCGACCGTCATTTCCAGCACGTCGGCGATCGACTTGCCGCGGAAGTGGATCTCCAGCGTCTCGCGATTGTAGCGCTTGCCCTTGCAGACGTCGCATTGGACGTAGACGTCGGGCAGGAAGTGCATCTCGATCTTGATGACGCCATCGCCCTGGCAGGCCTCGCAGCGGCCGCCCTTGACGTTGAACGAGAATCGGCCGGGCTTGTAGCCGCGTTCGGTCGATTCGGGGAGCTGCGAGAACCAGTCGCGGATCGGCGAGAAGGCGCCGGTATACGTCGCCGGGTTGGAGCGCGGCGTGCGGCCGATCGGCGACTGGTCGATATCGACGATCTTGTCGAGATGGCCGACACCATCGAGCCCGCTGTGCACGCCGGGATGCTCGCGCGCGCCGTTCAACCGCCGCGCCAGCGCCTTGTAGAGCGTCTCGATGATCAGCGTACTCTTGCCGCTGCCCGATACGCCGGTGACGCAGGTGAAGGTGCCGAGCGGGATGCTGGCCGTGACGTTCTGCAGGTTGTTCTCGCGCACGCCCTTGATCGTCAGCCAGCGGCCGCCTTTGGCGGGCGGCTCGCGGCGGACCTTGGGGATGGGGACTTGCCGGAAGCCCGACAGGTACTGACCGGTAAGGCTGGCGCTGTTGCGCATCACCTCCTCGGGGGTGCCTTGGGCGACGACGTTGCCGCCATGCGCGCCGGCGCCCGGCCCCATGTCGACCAGATAGTCGGCCGAGCGGATCGCGTCCTCGTCATGCTCGACCACCAGCACGGTGTTGCCGAGGTCGCGCAGCCGCGTCAGCGTCTTCAGCAGCCGTTCGTTGTCGCGCTGGTGCAGGCCGATCGACGGTTCGTCCAGCACATAGAGCACGCCGGTCAGGCCGGAGCCGATCTGGGAGGCGAGGCGGATGCGCTGGCTCTCGCCGCCCGACAGCGTGCCCGAGGTGCGGTTGAGCGTCAGGTAGGAGAGGCCGACATTGTCGAGGAAGCCCAGCCGCTCGTTGATCTCCTTCAGGATGCGGGCGGCGATCTCGCGCTGCTTGGGCGTGAGCTTCGGCGCCAGCTCGAGGAACCACTTCACCGCGTCGCCGATCGAGAACTCGGTCGTCTGGCTGATGTTGAGGCCGGCGATCTTGACGGCCAGCGCCTCGGGCTTGAGACGGGCGCCGTTGCAGGTCTCGCACTTGCTCTCGCGCTGGAAGCGCTCCAGCTCCTCGCGCACCCAGGAGGAATCGGTCTCCTTCCAGCGGCGGTCGAGATTGGGGATCACGCCTTCGAACGGCTTGGTGGTCTGGTACTGGCGGATGCCGTCGTCGTAGCGCATGGCGATCGATTCGCCGCCGCTGCCGTGCAGGATCGTATCGCGCACCTTCTTGGGCAGGTCGCGCCATGGCACCGACATCTTGACCTTGAAGTGCTTGGCGATGCTCTCCAGCGTCTGCATGTAATACTGGCCCGACGAATCGGACCACGGCGCGATCGCCCCCTCGGCGAGCGACAGCCGGTCGTCCGGCACCACCATCTCCGGATCGAAGAACATTTTTACGCCCAGCCCGTCACAGGCCGGGCAGGCGCCTTGCGGAGCGTTGAAGGAGAACAGCCGGGGCTCGATCTCCTCGATGCTGAAGCCCGAAACCGGACAGGCGAAGCGCGCCGAGAACACCGTGCGCTCGCCAGTGTCGGCGTTCTCCGCCACGGCCAGGCCTTCGGCGAGATTGAGGGCGGTCTCGATCGAATCGGCCAGGCGATTGCCGAGATCGGGCCGCACCACGATGCGGTCCACCACCACGTCGATGTCGTGCTTGTATTTCTTGTCGAGCGCCGGCGCCTCGGCGATCTCGTGGATCTTGCCGTCGACCTTGACCCGCTGGAACCCCTTCTTCTGCAGTTCCTGTAGCTCCTTGCGGTACTCGCCCTTGCGGCCGCGCGCGATGGGCGCCATCAGGTAGAGCCGCGTGCCTTCGGCCATCGTCTTGATGCGATCGACCATCTGCGACACGGTCTGGCTCTCGATCGGCAGGCCGGTGGCCGGCGAGTAGGGCACGCCGACCCGGGCGAACAGCAGGCGCAGGTAATCGTAGACTTCGGTGACCGTGCCGACCGTCGAGCGTGGGTTGCGCGACGTCGTCTTCTGTTCGATCGAGATCGCGGGCGAGAGGCCCTCGATCGAATCGACGTCGGGCTTCTGCATCAGCTCGAGGAACTGGCGGGCATAGGCCGACAGGCTCTCGACGTAGCGGCGCTGGCCCTCGGCGTAGACCGTGTCGAAGGCGAGCGAGGACTTGCCCGAACCGGACAGGCCGGTGATCACCACCAGCCGGTCGCGCGGCAGGTCGAGGTCGACGTTCTTCAGATTGTGTTCGCGGGCGCCACGGATGGAGATGAAGCGATGCGGCTCGGCGACGGTGGAGCGGTTTTTTGCCATTGGACCGAGAGAATAGGCGATGGGCGGGACCGCCGCATATGGCGATTAACCCCCAGCCCCGCCAGTCCCGGCGTCAGGCTGTCGCTGCCTGCAATGCCTGCATTCGGGCGGTCGGCCGGTCGTTCATCAGGAGCTGCGCGGTTCCCGCGGCCAGACCGACGAATACCCCGATCTTCCAGGCAAGGTCGTAGGAGCCCATCAGATCAAAGAGATAGCCGCCGCCCCAGGCGCCCAGGAAAGACCCGGCCTGATGGCTCAGGAAGGCGATGCCGGTCAGCGTCGAGAGGAAGCGCAGGCCGAAGAGCTGGACGACCAGCCCATTGACCAGCGGGATGACGCCCAGCCAGAGCGTGCCCATGGCGGCGCCGAACAGCACCACCGACAGGGGCGTCGGCGGGGACATGAAGAAGAGCGCCAGGAAGAGCGAGCGCAGCAGGTAGATCCCGCCCAGCAGCAGGCGCTTGGGATAGCGGTCGCCCAGCCAGCCGAACAGCCAGGAACTCACGACGTTGAAGCCGCCGATCAGCATCAGCACGATGGCGCTGTAGCTCGCATCCATGCCGCACTGGGCGAGGTAGGTCGGCAGGTGGGTGGTGAGGAAGACGAGCTGCAGGCCGCAGACGAAGAAGGCCATGGCCATCACGACGTAGCCGGGATGGCGGCGCGCCTCGTCGAGGGCGCCCCGCAGGGTGAGCTCGCGGTCGGTCGGCCGGCCGTTGGGCAGCTTGTCGGCGCGGCTGCCGATCCAGGCGGCCGGCAGCATGGCGATCGCCAGAATGGCAAAAGCCCAGACGGCGGTGCGCCAGCTGTCGTGGTTGAGCAGGTAGGCGGCGATCGGCGCGGTCAGCATGGTGCCGACCGAGCCTGCCGCCGAGACGATGCCGAAGGCGAGCGTGCGGCGGGTCGGCTGGACGACGCGGGCGGCGATGTTGGCGGTGATGCCCGAGGTCGTGCAGGCCAGCGCCATGCCGATCAGCACGCCGGCGCCGATCACGATCGGCAGGGCGCCCTGGGCCGTCGCCGTGAGCCAAAGGCCGGCGATGAACAGGACGCTGCCGC
>Ga0193729_1001462_pt1 | contig 12083 bp, 10 predicted proteins | sample U1c2metaG_FD_143036 | JGI IMG/M metagenome (GOLD analysis project Ga0193729, IMG submission 143036) | Soil microbial communities from a riparian zone of the East river system, Colorado, United States - U1c2 | ecosystem: Environmental > Terrestrial > Soil > Riparian zone | place: USA: East River... | reverse complement strand
GATTATGTGCGTCGCCGTCGCCGCCTTGTCGTTTGTGCTGCCGCTCATCTATGGCCCGCGGTTCGCCGATGCCACAATTCAACTGCTGATTTTGCTGCCGGGCGTTTGCCTGATTGGCGTTGAATCCGTTCTGGTTCAGCACTTCACGGGGACAGGTCTGCCGGTAGCGATTCCAGTATTCTGGCTGATCACGTTGACAGTGAGCGTCGGGTTGAACCTGGCGCTGGTGCCGGTGTTTGGGGCGCGGGGCGCGGCGGTAACTTCGACGCTCAGCTACTCGTTAATTTTTCTATTCGTCGCGGTCTATTTTTGCATGAAGACCGGCCGGCGGCCCCTTGAGATATTTCTCTTGCGCGGCCGCGAGTTCAGGCACTTGCTGGCCCAGGTCGGCCTCGTCTCTCCAGCCACGTGCTCTGCCAACGCACACGAGTGAAACCCGATATGAAGATAGTGTTGCTGGTGCTTGGCGGTAATCCGGAGCAAGCCTCCGAATATTTAGAAAAGAACCATCCCGGCGCCGTTATCGAGAAGATCTCTCGTGACCAACTCGTAGGCTCCTCGCCGGCAGATCGCCTGCGAGCGTTGCGGGCGCTGGGCCCAAAGATTTTTGCGGTGGCTACGGAACGGCTCGCGTGGCAGCAGGGACAAAACGCACTTCTTCTGTTTGGCGCATCGGCGGGCGCCGGGCGGGTGGTGCTATTTGATTCGCACGGCGCCTGCCGGGAGGAAACCCGCGGACAAGTAATCCTGCGCGCGCCCTTTCGATTTGTCCGAGACGCTTGGGTGAGCTGGCAGACTGTAAGACGCGCTCGTCGCGATCTAAGCAGATTGGAAAGACAGATTGCCCCAGGAAATACTGACGAATTCGACTTGAGATCTGGTGTCGAGGTCGCGCCGCGAATCACCTATCTGCGGACGACTCCTGCTGCGGGTACGCAGTCCGGCGGCGCCAGCACGCACACAATCGGTTTCATCAAAGGCGCAATCGAATCGGGCGCGCGACTGTCGCTGATTAGCAATGACCACCTTGCCGGGCTTGATGAGTCACGAGTCTCAATGACTTTGATCGAGCCTGACTCGCTCGGTCTCACGCGGGCCGCCTTTGATCTTCGCAATGGGATGCTTTTTACGGACCGATCTCGTCTGGAAATTGAAAAACAATCGCCAGACTTCATCTATCAACGATACAGTCGCTTCAATTGGAGTGGCGTCGAAGCAAGCTTGCAGATAAAGCGGCCGCTATTCCTGGAGTACAACGGCTCTGAGGTTTGGATGGCGAAACACTGGGGCCGTTTGCGGAGAGACGATTTGCTTGAGCGGTGCGAACTTCTGAATCTGGCAGCCGCCACGCGCATTTTTGTCGTCGCTGAGGTTGAGCGAAACAATCTGATCGTCGCTGGTGTGCCGCGCGAAAGAATCGTCGTTAACCCAAACGCAGTTGACGTCGAAGAATTTCGACCCGATGCCGGCGGTGAAGCCGTTCGTCGCGAACTTGGAATCAATGAAGATGAGACTCTGGCCGGCTTTGTGGGAACGTTTGGACCGTGGCATGGCGTGTTGACTCTCGCCGAAACGATCTCGCTGCTGCCCGAAGGTTGCGGCGTCCGGTTCCTGTTCGTGGGCGACGGTATGTATCGCGATGAGGTCGAGCGAATCATTACTGAAGCCGGGCTGAGACAACAGGTGATCTTTGTTGGACAAGTAGTACATCAGCGCGTGCCGGCGCTATTGGATGCGTGTGACCTGTTGTTATCTCCACATGCGCCGATGACCGATGGCAGTGAGTTTTTCGGCTCGCCGACGAAACTCTTCGAATACATGGCGATGGGAAAAGCAGTCGTGGCGAGCCGGCTGGGCCAGATTGGTGAAGTATTGGTTGATAATCAAACCGCGTTACTGGTCGAGCCCGGCAATGCGCGGGAGTTGGCTGATGCGATCCTGCGATTGAGCGGATCGCGCGACTTGCGTGAACGTCTGGGCGCGGCGGCGCGCCGGGCGGCGATCGAACGACATACCTGGAAGCAAAATGCGCAACGCGTGATAGATGAGTATTTCTCTCTCTCGAAGTAAGACATGGCCCATAGTGAAGACAAACAGCGAGCGCGCGAACAATGGGGCAGCGATCCCGCCGGCGCCGTCTACGGGTCGCAGCACCAATTCGGCACGCGCGAGTTTTTTGATGAAGTGGAGCGACATCGTTATCAGGAATATGCGCCCTGGATGCCTGAGGTGATGGGTTTCAATGATTTTGCCGGCCAGCGATTGCTCGAGATCGGGTGCGGCATGGGCACGGATCTTTTGCAGTTTGCTCGGGGCGGCGCGCAGGTGACGGGCGTCGATCTCACGCCGCGCTCGATCGAGATCTCCCAGCATCATCTTTCGCTCTATGGGCACAACGGCCAGTTCGCGATTGCCGATTGCGAACGGTTGCCATTCGCTGACGAAAGCTTTGACGTCGCATATTCCAATGGCGTGCTACATCACACACCGGACACCGCCGGCGCGGTGCGCGAGATTCATCGCGTCCTGCGAGTTGGAGGAGAGGCGCGCGTCATGCTGTATCATCGCGGCTCCTGGGCCTTTTGGAGTCAGGTGATCGTTCGCTACGGACTCATGCATGGTGAATTCCTGCGCGGCAAATCGGCGGCGGATATTATGAGCAGATACGTTGAATTCAATGAAGGCGGCGGCCGACCGCTGGTTAAGGTTTATAGTCGTCGCGAGGCGCGCGAACTTTTCTCGATGTTTCGCGAAGTTAAGTTGCAGGTCGAGCAACTGATCGCCTCTGAGGTTTTTCTCCTGGGCCGGCTTATTCCGCGAAACATTTTTCGTCGTCTACAAAAGAGCATTGGCTGGAACGTTATTGTTGCGGCGCGAAAGTGAGGGGGCTTTCGTGTAATTTCGTGGATCGTCTGCCTAAGATGCGCACGCCACACGATCCACGAAATCATACTAAGCTACGCGAAAGAACACGGCAGGTCTTGAATGAAGCGTCCGCATCGCGACAAAGGCGTTGACACTGACCGCTCGCCGGCGCGAGCGGTTCTGTACCAACGCGTGCTGACCATCGTCTTCATCATCGCGGTCGCCTTTTCCGTCCGCGCTTTAACAGCCAACTTCATTCGCGCGCACCTTGACGATCCGGGTTGGTTTCCTTTCGGCATCTACGCGGCCTTCGACGCACCCGCACAGGATTGGCTTGATGCCCGCGCGCCGATCTTTTGGATCGACGATTCGACGCGAACGGACAAAGCGATTTACGCGCCCGGTTATCCGCTGTGGTTGGCGTTGCTTTACAAGACAACCGGCTCACGATCGCCGCAGGCGGCACAGAATGTTCAGTGGGTGATCGATTCGTTCGCGGTGCTTCTGATAATCGGTGTCGGCGTTACGGCATTTGATTGGCGCGTCGGCTTATGCGCTGGAGGATTGGCCGCGCTCTGGCCATTGCTCGCGACCTACGGCGCGGTGCCGTTGGCGGACGCACCGACGAGCTGGATTATAGTTGGAGCAACGTGGATGTTGCTCCTCGCGGCAAAAAAGAAAAGCCTGGTTTGGGCCTTAGGCGCGGGCGCGTTGCTCGGCGTTTCGTGCTGGCTGCGAGCGAACGCTTTGTTGCTGGTTTTCTTTTGGGCCGCCGCGATTTTCGTTTTTGTGAAAGCGACCTGGTCTCGTCGCGTTACGTTGGCTGCCGCGGTGATTGCCTCAGCATTGTGTGTCATCGCCCCGATCATCGTGCGCAATGCTCTCGTCTTCCACGCGTTCGTTCCGACGGGCCTCGGCGCCGGAACCAATCTGCTGGAAGGAATTGGCGAAACAGAGAGAGGGATGACGGAGTTCGGCGCTCCGGCGAATGATCGCGACGTAGTCGAACAGGAACGCACGGCCTTAAACGCTTCGCAAGTCGCTGGTTTCGATCTCTATTATCCTGATGGCATTCAACGCGATCGCGCGCGCACCCGCAGAGCTTTGGCAATCATCGCGCGTCATCCATTCTGGTATGCGGGTACCGTCGTTCGTCGGATCGCCAGCGTCTTAAAATATGCGGGGCAGCCGAACGGCATTTACGGCAGCGCCGGGATCAACGTCACGAGCAGGAAAAGTTTGCCGCCACAGTCGCAGGGACGCGTGATTTCGCTCCTGGTTAATGTGCTGGGAATGGTGCAGAGCATTTTGCGTTACATTTTGCTGCCGTTGATGCTCGTGGGAGTTTACTTCGCCGTGCGGCGCGACTGGCGATGTGCCGGCCTGATCCTGACTACGATCTTTTACTACCTCGTGGTTGGATCGTTGATACACACTCACATTCGTTATGGACTGCCGATGCAGGGGTTGCTAACGATTTTTGCGGCGGTGAGTTTGACTGAAATAGCGGCGCTGGTCAGCGAGAGAATAAGCCGGCGGCGGACCTTACGAGCCGGCATTTAAAGCGCGGCTTCTTTTGTCAGCAGTTCGTGCAGGTACTCGTTCAAAGTGCCCAAAGTCGAAAAGGGACTCTTCTCTTTTGATAGCAGATTGTCGTCGGCGATCGTGATGTCGGTGCCGAATTCAGCGTTGATCTTTTCTTCGACTTCCATAATCAAGGTCACGAAATCGAGTGACTCCAGCTTTCCGGTAGCGCCGTAGAGCGGTGCATCCAGAGACTTCTCGATGTGCACGCCTTTCGGCAGTTGCTCGTTCAATTCGTCAACCGCCGCAAATACTGCTTTCGAAATTCGTTCGTCGCCTGGCATTCGTCTCCCTTTCGATGCGGAGGATTCTAACGTAGCCACTCGCGAGATCAAAGAACGGCCGCATCACCTGGGGCACGGTAAGTAACTTGTGGTAGCGACGGCCTCGCTGGTATACTGCTTTCGCTCGCCTCGTTGGGCAATCGGCCCGACTGAACGCTTCGCAATCAATTCAGGCTGTGAATAGGTGAGCGAAGATTTTTGAAGCCGGCAGATCGCCGGCATTACCGGAACCGCAACCAGGTTTCAGAGCGCGTTTAAGTTAGAACGCCCCGCTCCCTGGCGATGTCCAAGCGACAGTCACGCGGTCAATGGAGTTCCTTTTTGAATCAGGCTTGTATCCATCTGTTCCTACAGATGGTTTCCAAAAATCACGCGGGGGATCTCGATCTGTTTGATCGAGGCCGAACGCGTCGCCACTCGCTTTCGCTGGTGGCATCCGCAAAACAACTGCCGGCACATTCTGCCGGCAACTTCCAACAACAGAGTGAGCAGAAATCGCGAGCACAGATGTTCGCGAACCGCACGCTGAGGTGTGCGCTCCGAATCAACAGAAAGAAATATCAATGTCAAGAGAGTTAATTGTTAGTGTGAATGGTCGCGAAAAGAAAATCGCGATCGTGGAAAATGAAAGAGTCACTGAGTTCTACATCGAACGCGGTGAACAAAACCAGGGCATCGTCGGCAATATATACAAAGGCCGCGTGATGCGCGTCTTGCCGGGAATGCAGTCGGCGTTTGTCGATATTGGATTGGATCGCGACGCGTTCCTCTACGTTACGGATTTCTTTGACGAAGAAGCCGAGTTCGAACGCATCGTCGTCGATAAATCAAAGAAGGGCGACGCTGAAGGCGCCGCGCGCGCGGCCGCCGAACACATCGAAATCGGGCGCGTGCAACGCGAGCAACAGGTTGAATCTACCCAAGAGCGCGCCGAGCCCCTGCGTGAAGCCGAGCCCGAGGCAATCGTAGCCGACGAGAAATCTGATGAAGCTGCCGAAGAAAGCGGCCCGCGGCGTCGCGGACGGCGAGGTGGACGCGGTCGTGGCCGGGCGACGAAGACCGCCCCCGCAGACACCGAAGAGCGCAGCATCATCCCGACACAAGCTGATCCGATCGATACTCCGTTCGTGGTCGGCGGAGTGTCGTTCGAACGCGTCAGCGACGACGAAGAGCGCGCCATGAATGGTGAGATGTTCAAGGATGCGCGATTACAGGAACGGATTACGGACGCGGTCCACGCGGTCGAATTCGATCTTGAAGATGTACCGAGCGCGCCGGTTGGCTCGTTGTTGTCCGAGGGACTAAGTGAAGGCGGAGACTTTCAGCGGGTAGCGGATGACGAAGAAATCGCGCCATCGGCGGCCCGCCGCACTCCGAAAATCGAAGCTGCTCACGTGGACCACTTCGTCGATGAAGTTGTTCATGAGAACTCACGTAATGTTTCGTTCCAGCGAGTAAGCGATGATGAACAAGGACAAGCGCAGGAAGAGCCAGTTAAGGAATTACCTTTGCCGGCTCCCCCAAAGAAAGAGACGGCTGCCGAGCGTCGCCGTAAGAAAACCGGCGTAATTGGCCGTCTGTTCAAATCGAAGAAATCTGAAGACGATGAAAACGAAACCGAGTCGTCACCCGCAAAAACTTCAGAGGCGCTGCCCGATTCAGAAGCGAGCATTACTAGCGGCCGTCCGCACGAAGAATTAGCAACGCGTCGCGGTGGCCGCCGCCGCCGCCGCCCTTCGCAGAAACCGCAAGGCGCAGGCGACATTAACGGTTCGAATGGTGTGGACGAGCACGCAGAGGATGAACATTCAGACGAACCGGTTGAAGCCCAGGCGCCTGAGACGGTTGAAGAGCCGGTTACGGTTTCGGAAGAATCGTCCGAACCCGTAGAGTCGAATGACGTTGCGCCAGGCCAGCGACGCCCGCCAGCTCGTGGTCGTGGTCGCAGGCCGACCCGGCATGATCGTGTGCAGCCCACGATTACGGACTTGCTGCGCGAGGGCCAGGAGATCCTGGTTCAGATCGCCAAAGAGCCGATCGCCAAAAAGGGCGCGCGCATTACCTCACACATTGCTTTGCCCGGCCGGTTTCTGGTCTACATGCCGACGGTTGAGCATCTAGGTGTGTCGCGGAAGATCGATTCAGATTCTGAACGTGCCCGCCTGCGCAAGCTAATTCAGAAAATTCATGCGGACGAAAAATCTCCCTCGGGCGGTTTCATTGTTCGCACTGCGGGCACCGGAGCCAGTGAAGCGGATCTGCGCGCCGACGCGCAGTACCTGCTGCGCACCTGGTCGGACATGCGCAAGAACGCGGAAAAAGCGAAAGCGCCGGCACTCGTGCATCGCGATCTCGATCTGGTACAGAGAATCCTGCGCGATCAGTTGTCCGAAGACTTCACCGCGATTCGCATCGATTCGGAAGACGAATATCAACGCGTCGTCGAGTTCGTGAACCGCATGCAGCCGCGCATGGTCAAAAAGGTGAAGCTCTATACGCGCGACGCCCCGATCCTGGAAGCCTACGGCGTGCAAGCTGAAATCGATAAAGCGATTAAGCCGCGCGTCTGGCTCAAATCCGGCGGCTATCTCGTTATCAATCAAACAGAAGCGCTGGTGTCGATCGACGTGAATACCGGAAAATTCGTGGGCCGTGGCGCGACGCGTTTGGAAGACACGATCACGCGCACCAACATGGAAGCCGTGGAAGAAATCGCCCGGCAGATTCGCCTGCGCGATCTGGGCGGCATCATCGTGCTGGATTTGATCGACATGGAAGAACGTCGTAATCGTCAGCGGGTGATGGGGACGTTGCAAGACGCTTTGCGCCACGACAAGTCGCCGACAAAGGTGCTTTCATTCAATGACTTTGGATTGGTGATCATGACCCGCAAGCGCGTGAAGCAGTCGCTCGAACGCACGTTGTGTACGCCGTGCCAGCATTGCCAGGGCGCCGGTCTGGTGAAATCGCCGCAGACTATCTGTTATGAGATCCTGGAGCAGTCGCGTCGCCTGGCGCGGGAAGGCGAAGGTTCGCGGCAGGCAATGCTGCGGGTAAATCCGGAAGTAGCGAAAGCTTTGCGCGGACCAGAGCGGGACGTGCTTAACGAGATCGAGGATTATCTAGGTTCGCTGGACATCAACAGCGATCCGCTGATCTTTCAAGAGCAATTTGATTTTGCGTTTGTGTAATGCATTTATAGCCACAGATAAACACGGATTGACACAGATCGGTTTAGTTTTCTATCTGTGAAAATCTGTGTCAATCTGTGGCTGCTGTTCGGCGATGGAGTCCGCCATTAACCGCCTGCCGGGCTGATGACTCCTACCACAACTCTGGGTTTGACTGGAGCGCAAGCGTCCTCGCTTGCAATCGCCGCTCAGGGCGACAACCGGGAACGGTTGCGTTCCAGTCCGGATAAGGAGTCATCGACGTGGCCAAATTATTTCTGGCAGGCATTGGCGGTTTCATCGGCTCAGTCCTGCGCTACTCCGTTAGCGGGTTCGTCCAAGATCTAAGCCGCAGTATCGACTTTCCCTACGGCACGCTCGCCGTCAATCTAATGGGCTGTTTGGCCATCGGCTTTCTTTCACAACTTGCTGAGACGCGCGGTTTCTTCACGGCTGAAACGCGCACGCTCGTCTTCATTGGCGTGCTCGGCGGCTTCACCACGTTCTCGGCTTTCAGCAACGAAACCATAAATCTTTGGCGCGAAGGCGAAAGTCTGCTCGCCGGGATCAATGTCGCGGCCCATCTGGTCCTGTGTCTCGGAGCAGTTTGGATAAGCCGCGCCGTGGCCTTTCAAATCTGGAAGTAAGGCACCGCGGGCTGCTGGCTTGCGGCAGTCGTGCAAGTTACTAACTTGCGAATTGTTTTTTTGAAGAGGATTACTCGCGATGATGTTACCCGAAGAAGGTTACCTGCTCCGCATTTTTATTGGTGAAAGCGATCGCCACGACGGCAAGCTTCTGCACGAATGGATCGTGATGAAAGCCCGCGAGGAAGGCCTGGCGGGCGCGACCGTAATGCGCGGCATGCTGGGGTTCGGCGCGCACAGCCGCTTGCACACATTCAAGATCGAGCGTCTGTCGCAGGACTTGCCAATCATCGTTGAGATCGTCGACACGCGCGAGAAACTCGAAAAGTTTCTGGCGCTGATCGATCACGAAATTGAAGAAGGCATGGCGACGCTCGAGGAAGTTAAGATTCATTTCTATCGGAGTGGTCAGAAACCCGACTGTTAGGGAGGGTGCAGGTTATTTCATCCGCATGTTCAAGGAATCAATGGTCATGCATGCGTTTCGCTCCATTAGGAGCGAGATATTTATAGAAACCGGAACAAAACAAACGAATCAGCTCAGTAGGAGCGAAATCCAACACGACCTGATATTACGCTCCTAACGGAGCTTGATGGTTCAAACGGGTCGGGTGGTTCTATAAACGTTGCGCGCCTGACGGCGCTGAGAACAGGGACGCGATTTAGCGTTCGACCGTGTACTTCTCACTCTTGATCGGTTTGAATCCGCGCTTCAAATAATTCGGCAGCGCCGCCGGATCATCATCGGTGCACGTATGCAGCCAGACGCGATTCGCGCCGTCAGCCCATGCTTGTTCCACCGCACAGGTCAACAAGTGTTTACCCAAACCACGGCCGATGAATTGCGGCATTAACCCGAAGTAAGCGATCTCGGTCGACCCATCATCACATTTCTTTAGTTCGAAATAGCCGGCCGTCACACCATCATAAGTCATCAGCCATACCGAGACTTCAGGTTGCTGCAAGTACGCGGCGATCTGTTCATCGGTCCAGGGCAGACGGTCGGTCCAGTAATAATTCTTGCCGACTTCAGCGTACAGAGATCGAAACAGCTCGACCGAGCAATCGCGCTGTAGTTCGATCTTGATCAGCGCGTCGTCGTTATGCGCCGGTAGCAAGAGGGACGGAGTGCGCATTTCGAGATAGGTGCGAGTAACTTCGATCATCTCGGGTGAAAGATTAACCACAAAGACACGAAGTCACAAAGAAGGAATTAGGAGCGAAGCCGTTTAAGTTGTTAAGAGTTTGGGCCTTTTCTTAGTGCCGTTCGTGTCTTTGTGGTAAGGCAATTACTTACCCTTAGCGGCAACCCGCGCCCGCGGGTGAAATCGATCGTAAGCCTTGCGCATGTGCAGGTCAGTGATATGGGTATAAATCTCAGTCGTCGAGATGTCGCTATGGCCCAGCAACGCCTGCACCGAACGCGAGTCCGCGCCGTGTTGCATCAGGTGCGTACCAAAGCTGTGACGCAGAGTATGTGGCGAAATATCCGGCACGCCGGCGGTCGCGGCATGCGTCTTAATGATGGACCAGGCGGTCTGCCGGCTCAGCGAATGGCCGCGATGCAGAAACAGTTCCTGCTTCGCTTCATTCCCGAACTGTTTGCGAATAGACAGGTATCTCTGCAGCCAATGGACGGCGCTCTTGCCGATCGGAATCCGGCGCTCCTTGCTGCCTTTACCATGACACGTCAGCAGCGCCGCATCCAGCTTCACGTCATGCGTTCGCAGTCCGCACAGCTCCGAGACACGCAACCCCGCCGCGTACATCACCTCAATCATGGCGCGATCGCGTACGCCGAGGTCAGTTTTGATGTCAGGCGCCAGCAGCAAACGCTCCATCTCGTCCTCAGATAAAAATTTTGGTAGCCGCGAATACCTTTGCGGGGTGTGAATGTCCTCAGCCGGGTGACGCTTAACGTGGCCGTCGAGCATGAGAAAGTTAAAGAACCCACGCGCCGCGCTGACTGATCTTGAGATTGAGGACGGCGCCAGGCCGTCGCGCGACATGCGCGCAATCCACTCGCGCAAGTCTTTGCGATCAAGTTTTTCGACCGGCTTGTGATTTGTTTCGGCCCACGAATGCAGCTTCGCAATATCGCGCGCGTAACTTTGCAGCGTGTTTCTGGACAGGCCTTTTTCGACTTGAATGTAAGTAAGGAATTCGCGGACGAGATCGCGATTCGGAGCTTTGCGGAACATCGCGCTCAGATTATCACAACCCGCTGGGAGCGCGGGCGTCCCCGCCCGCTTTGAGCGCGAAGCGCGAACAAATGTCACGCGGCTGAATTTCTTTCGGTAGCGTGCTGCCACGCTGTGCGGACGAGGACGTCCGCGCTCCCAGCAGACGGAACTCCGAACCTCAAAAGCTACGGCAGACCAAACGGATCTTTTGGCTTCGCTGGCGCTTTGTACTTGTCGATCAGCTGCTGCATGCCATCCGTTTGGCCATTGTGACGATACTTGTAGTTGGTTTCGAGGTACTGCATTTCCTTTTGGCGAATAGTCGCTAATTGTGCGACTCCCTCCGACAGCGCAATAAAGTGTGCATCCGCATCGATCACGCGGTCCAGGAAGGATTGCGCTTTTTGCAATTCCGCCGTTCTCGCGGGCCCGTCGGGCAGGGCCTGATACTTCTTCGCCGCTTCCTGGTAGTCATCGTTCACCGACCCGGCCAGCAGCAGATAATTGAATGGATCTTTCGGATCGAGTTCTATTGCCTTAGTTAGACGCGCCTGCGTTGCCGGCCGATCGCCTTTCACCATTCCGAGAATGCCCATGGTTTGATAGAGCCTTGGCAGCAGATCTTTGTATTCTTTCCAGGTTGCGTCACTCATGCTTGGAGGTTTGTTATTTGCCTCGATCAACTCGATGGCATGCAGTCCGAACTGCTCGCCTTGCGGAACGAATTTCCCATTCCTCTGTTTTGCCTGGTCAGTGGCTATGGTCGTGAGTTCGACCAACACGCCAACCGAATCCGGATGCTTGCCCAGATATGTGGCGCCGGCGGTGAAAGCATCGTCCGGCCGTTTCGCATCACCGTAACCTACGATCAGCACGGGCATAATCATTTCTTCTTCGGCCGGATCGTTGAAGATGGTTTGAAATTCCTGCGCGAGTGTAATTTTCTGTGCGCCATCAGTTACTTCGTGAATTTGATCGGCGATTTTTTGTGCGTACCCTGGCCGCAGTGAACTCTTGGGGTACTTCTTGACGAAATCGGCGGCCGCCTTGGCTTTGCCGGCGGCATCCGGCGCCGTGTCGATTGCCTGCGCCATCTTTTGTTCGTCAGGCGATACTTTGGGTTGGGCAATTAAAGCCGTGGGCGCGATTAAAAGGGCGATAGACAAGAGAAGTGATCGAGTGCTCATGTTGTTTCCTTACGAGGGGTTCATGGAGTAGTTGGCTGAAAAAGGCGCGACCATATTGCTTCACGAGGGGCTTTTTCGGCAAGCGTGGTCGCGCCAGAAGCTGTAGTTATTTTGATGTACCGGCAGGTACTGCCTGGGGCACGCGTCGATAACGATGGGCGAG
>Ga0193729_1001461_pt1 | contig 12086 bp, 12 predicted proteins | sample U1c2metaG_FD_143036 | JGI IMG/M metagenome (GOLD analysis project Ga0193729, IMG submission 143036) | Soil microbial communities from a riparian zone of the East river system, Colorado, United States - U1c2 | ecosystem: Environmental > Terrestrial > Soil > Riparian zone | place: USA: East River... | reverse complement strand
GCCGAATTTTCGAGTGAAAGTGATCGAGATGATCCCCGCCGAAGGGAACACAGTCGTGATCCAAGCCGAGATGAGCGGGCCCATACCCGCTGAAGTCCCGGCCATCGCAAAGAAGGGTCAAGACGTGCACATTCCTCACTGCTACATTCTGCGGTTCGACGCGAACGGCAAAATTACGCGCCTTGACGCCTATTGGGACAACACCGTTCTGAACAGCATCCAGGCGAGCGCTGTGTGATGGAGCGACCTAGCCGCGGAGGCTCTTACTATCGGCAACGCTTTTTGTGCAGAACATATCAGAGACGTCCCTAAGGAGGGAACGTGGTTTCGAATCTCGTATGCACAAGCTGTTTGAAACGAGGAGAGCGAGCTGACATGAAAGTATTGATTCTCGGAGTAACTGGGTTGGGCAGAGCACATTGGTGCAAGCCGTGATTTGGCCTCGATGCACTGTATGCACCGGGAGGAATGGGAAAGCCAACAAATGAGTGACCCCAATACTTTCAACGAATTGAGACCCAGCAGCTGCAGAAAGACAGCTCAATGAAAATCGCACTAGTAGGAGCAACAGGAAACGTTGGCACTCGCCTCATTTCAGAACTCACGCGTCGCGGCCACCACGTAACGGCGATTGCTCGTCATTCCGAAAAACTCCAAGGACAAGCCGCGGTGAGACCGGTTTCAGGGGACGTGCAAAACGAGAGCGCACTTGCCGCGGTGCTTGCTGGGCACGATGTCGTGATACACAGCGTGAAGTTCCTCAGTACGAATGTCTCGAAGATCATCGCCGCAACCAAGGCGGCGAAAGTGCCACGGCTGCTCGTGGTCGGGGGCGCTGGAAGTCTGGAAGTTAGCCCCGGACTTACTCTTGTGAACACCCCAGACTTTCCCGCTGAGTACAAGCCTGAGACGCTCGCCGGCGTGGAGTTCCTGAATGTCTTGCGTGGGGAGAAGGAACTCGATTGGACGTTCTTATCTCCATCCTACTTTTTTGCTCCCGGCGAACGCACCGGCAAATTCCGACTCGGTAAAGACGAACTTTTGGTCGCTGCTGACGGCCAAAGCCGCATATCCACCGAAGACTTTGCGATCGCACTCGTGGATGAGTTGGAACAGCCGAAGCACTCTCGCCAACGATTCACGGTTGGGTATTGATAACTGATCTGTGCCCGAACTGAACGGCGGAGCAAAAAGCCAATCGCCGACCACGGACTATATGAAAGCGAGGGAGGTAGGGAATGGTTTTAGCAGGAATCAAAGTACCCGACACAGTTCTGGTTCGCGATGCGATTGACTTGTCACGGAGCGCGTCAGAGCCATTTCTCTTCAACCATGCGATGCGCTCCTGGCTATTCGGCGTATTGCTTTCAGAAAGCGCTGAACGTGCTCCGGATGCCGAGTTGTTGGCAGTAGCCACGATTCTGCATGATCTGGGCTTGACTGACCGCTATACGGCGGAAAATCGTTTCGAGGTGGATGGCGCCAATGCGGCGCGCTCGTTTCTGAAGGGGCGAGGTATCTCGACGCAGCAGATGCAAGTTGTGTGGGATGCCATCGCGCTTCATACCACACGATCTATCGCTCTTCACAAAGAGCCCGAAGTGGTTATGACCCATTCGGGAATAACGGCGGATGTTCTGGGGGCAGGCCTTGATCGAATTCCGCATGACAAACAAGGCGCGATCCTAGCCGAATTTCCGCGCCTGGCACTTAAAAACCGATTTAAAGAGTGCCTTTGCAACATCGCTCGTCGGAAGCCGGAGTCCACCTTTGACAACATCGTTCGGGATTTCGGCGTTCGATATGTCGAGGGGTACACATCCCCCAACTTTGCCGATGTCGTCGCGAATGCACCATTTTCCGAATAGACGACCCGGTTCTGGATCTTCCCTTGGTGTTCTTTCTGCAAGTGCTCGCAAGAGTTTGAGACCGCGCGGACAGAAGCGCCCAGCCAAAGGTTTGGTTCAATGAGGAGACGAAAAACTCAAGAGGAGAGGTCATGACAAGAGATCGCATCCAACACGCGCTCGACATTATCTACGAGAAGGTCTTCAACCTAGGCCAAGCCGACCTGTATCCGGGTCTCGTGAGCGGGCCATATCTCCAACACAACCCGCTTTTCCCGAATGGGCTCGATGCCATCGTGGGCTACATCAAGCAGGCCGGGCGCATACCCTGCGAGGTCAAACGAGTCGCCATCGACGGCGATCTGGCTTTTGTACACGTGCGCTACTTGGACTGGGGAGGCAAGGAAACCGCGGGTGTTGACATCTTCCGCTTCGACGAGAACGGCAAAGTTGTCGAGCACTGGGACGTGCTGCAGCCCGTACCAGCCTCCTCGAACAACGCCAACACGATGTTCTAGGAATTACAAGCCTTTTTGATTTCTCGGGCCGGATCATCCTGAACTCGAACCGGGAACTCCCGTGTGGACTCCGGGACATTAAAAAAGTTCGGCGCAGCCTACCTGAACCAGGGTTTAAAGGAGTAACAGGCAGGCGTGCCCAGCCATCGGCCTGGACAAATTCCCCTAAAAATTCGGATGGTTGCAGGGTGCCGGGAACTCGTTCACAGGAAAGAACAATTGATTGCAGAGGCCTGATTTGAACTAACGACCTCCTATAGTTCGGCGGCGCTCCTGCTCACGAGGCAGGCGCGTCACTCGACGTGACGAAGGGCCAACCCAGGACTTGCTCGCTTGTCGCCGGAAGGATTTTCGACTTATCTTTTGAGCCATAACGGTTTCCGAGACCGTTGTAGCCGATTGGGAGCCTGTAACAGCTCCCTTAAAGGCGGATGCTTGCAATGCTCGGGCGTCTCGGGTTCTTGATCCACTTGCACCCAAATGTGCCCAAATAATTTGTGCAATCTTAGGGGTCACCCCAATTGCAGGGTCCAACTGGGGTCCAAAACTCGACCTTTTTGCGGTTCTTTCGGGGGTCTCATTGCTATAAGGGCAACCGAATCAATGGGACTTAGAGTGTGATCGTCAACTCATAACCCGCTGAACGGGATCGGTGGTTCAAATCCTGCTCGGCAAAATGGGCGTCCGCACAGCAATGTGCGGGAAGATCACTCGTCAAAGTCGGTGGAACCTAAGGCCCGCTGTGCGGGTACGGCAATACCGAACTAAGCCTCGGAAGAACGAGGAAGGCGTAGAGACTGGATGGCGAGCATCCCGTTCCCCGGGATGAAGGTACAGTCCGACTCTCAGTGAAAGCTGAGTCAGATTGCATAACCCGAAGGTCGTCAGTTCAAATCTGACCCCCGCAACCATTTCGTGATCCACAAGGCCGGAGCCCGGATTCCGGCCTTCAGGAATGCGGCTTCGAAGTTTCGCGCACTATGGGACTAGGTTCTTATGGCACGCACTGAACTCCAGAGCGCACCGCGATTGATCCAATCAGGGTACAGCTTCAGCATTTCGTCATATAGTTCCTGCGCGGTCGTCGTCTGCATGGCAAGGCGCTCGAAATCGCGGATATATTTCCGGGTTTCTCCAATGATCCGAGGGCTATCATCGTTCCCGACGCGCTTGTGCCCAGCGATCACTGCGCGTGGCTTAAGCGACTCCATTTTATCGAGGGCAGCGATCCACTCTTTGCGCTTTTGCTGATCTGGCGACTCTGACAGATGCAGATGATCGCCGTTGTAGGCGGCATCACCCGCAACGATCAAACCGATGGACGGAACATGAAGGCAGGTCGTGCTAGCCGTATCGGTGAATCCAAGCGGCACACTGACCAAATCGTGGCCTTCCAGGTTGATGACGTTTCCGGTCAGCTCTTCGGCAATTGTAAGATGACTGGAAATCTGGCCGGGAAAACGCGGATTCCAAAATGTAGCGAGAGACTCTGGCGATGCCTGCTGGCGCATAACCTTAATCACCTCCGGCCGCGCGACAAAGCGGGCACCTGGAAATCGTTCAAGAACTGTGCTGGTGCCAAAGAAATGATCGCCGTGGCCATGAGTGGCGTAGATCGTCGTCAGATTCTTTGCGCTCGCCACAACCCAATTCGCCAGGGCGCGCGCCTGCTCAACTGTAATAGGGGTGTCAACCAGGACAGCGTCGCGCTCCCCAAAAATAAGGGTTGAAGAAATAGGCGGCCACGGCCGTTCTTTTTCACCCGGAGGCAACTCGTCCGTGATGGCAGGTATGCTGGGCGCCAGGAACACGTCCCATCCCAGAACTGTTTTTTGAGTTGTTCGGCCGGTTTTGGACGCACCAGTGTGGGATTGTTCCCGAGTTGAGCGGGCTTGGTCAGCCCGGATTGGCCAATTCGTACCCGATACGAGAGCGATTCCGAAGGCATTCGATAGGAACTCACGTCTTGAAGTCATTTTGGCCTCGTTTCGGTTAGACTTGGGCTCTGCCGCCGTCAACGAATAGTTCGATACCCGTGACGAAACTGGAGTCATCCGACGCGAGGAACAACGCCACCTTGGCAACTTCCTCGGGTTCCCCCATGCGTCCCATCGGGATGGTGGATACAATCCGCCCAATCACGTCTGCAGATTGCCGACTCACCAGCGGCGTATTGATCGGACCCGGACTAACAACGTTTGAGCGGATACGACGGTCCTTCAGATCTGTAGTCCAGGTTCGCACGAAAGAGCGGATTGCAGCCTTACTCGCGGCGTAGACGCCGAAGGCGGCAGTACCCTTAACACTCGCGACAGAGCCGTTGAGAATGATAGAACCACCATCCTTCAGTAGCGGTAAGGCCTTTTGCACCGTGAACAGCGTTCCCCTTACATTGATGTTGAATAGTTTGTCGAAATGCTCTTCGGTGACGGCCCCAAAGGGAACAAATTCGCCAACGCCGGCGTTGGCGAAGACAATATCGATGCGCCCTTTCAGCTTAGAGACGGTCTCGTAAAGACGATCAAGGTCAGCTAATTGGGCTACGTCTCCCTGAACTCCAGAAACGTTGGTGCCGATTGCCTTCACGGCCTCGTTGAGCTCCTTCTGGCGGCGGCCCGTGATGAAGACATAAGCACCCTCTTTGACGAAAAGTTTTGCCGCAGCCAACCCAATCCCTTCTGTGCCGCCGGTGATGACAGCGGTCTTGCCTTCGAGCTTTTTAATCATGGTTTTCCCTTGTTGCTGCCGAGTTCTGATGGGTGTCGAGCCACTTGCGAATATTCGAGACGGTATCCTCGTAGAACGTCTTGTAAAGACCATGCGATACGTAGCCGATATGCGGCGTTGCCAGCACGTTTTCAAGCGTCCGGAAAGGGTGATCCGGAGGCAGCGGCTCAATGTCGAATACGTCGATCGCCGCGCCGGCGATTCGCTTGTTCTTCAACACGCTGATCAAAGCTTGCTCGTCGACGATCGGCCCGCGCGACGTGTTGATCAACCAGGCTGTTGGCTTCATTCTCTCCAGCTCCGCGAGACCCACCAGGCCGCGCGTTCGGTTGCTCAACACCAAATGCACCGTAAGGATGTCGGCGCGTTTGAACAGCTGGTCCTTGGAAACCAAGATTGCTCCCGCGCCTTTTGCGGCGTCGGGCGTCATGTTCTGGCTCCAGGCAATCAGGTTCATTCCAAAAGCGCTCCCAATCCGCGCGATGTGTGATCCAATCCGCCCAAGTCCTAGAACGCCCAGGGTCTTTCCACGGAGATCCGTGCCCACTGTTTGCTGCCAGCCGCCGGATCGGACGGAGTTGCTCTCCGTCACGATGTGTCGCGCGGAGGCCAAGATCAGCGCCCAGGTAAATTCGATTGTCGGGTCCGACCTATACCCCGTGTGAACCACTGCGATCCCGTGATCGCCCGCGGCGGCGAGATCGATCGACGCGTTTCCAGATCCCGTCGAGGCAATGAGCCGTAGATTGGGAAGGCGCTCAATGACGTTGCGGGGCAGCGGGGTCCGCTCGCGCATCACACAAACGACATCAAAAGGCAGCAACCGTTCAATCACGGCGTCCGAATCGGCGAGGTGGTTCTGAAATACGGTGATCTCCGCTCGATCGCGGAGCACCGACCAGTCGGCGCTCTCAAGCGCCACACTTTGATAATCGTCCAGAACAACAATCTTGTACCTCTTCATTGGCATCCACCCCGCGGTGATTGATTCGAGCCTTCGCATCTCGCGACGGAGGCTCGGTCTACCAAATCGTCAGTTCGTTTGTCACGGCTTAACATTAGCCTTCGCACCCCGTTCGATTGCCAAGAGCAAGTCAGCGGACGGGAATTTTTCTTTCATAGCATTAATAAGGCTATCCGCATCTTTGGCTTTTTTGAGTTCCTCTTCAAAAACTAATAAATAGTTTTCCGTAAAATCTACGGCCGTACTCGCGTCAAGAGGAGCTCCAACCTTGCTATGTCCAGGAATGACAACCGAAGGTTTTAATTCTCTGATTTTCTGTAATGAGTTCAACCATTTCCCTCTAGCCTCGCTGTCCGTTTCCGCCGTGTAAACGTGCATGTTGTTGAACAAAACGTCGCCGGCAATGAGAATTCTCTATCCGGGAATCCAAAGCATCGTGTTTTCATCGGTGTCGCCTCGGATGTTTTTAAGGACCTCTATTTTTGAGCCCTCAAATTCAATAACCTTGGCGTCGAATTTTTCGATAGCAACGACCTGAGAGGTTGCACCCGAGGCCAAGATCTTTTTCCATTTATCGATTTTTTCTTGATAGACCTTGTTGATTCGGTCCACTACCGCAGAATTTGCGATGATCCTTACTCCGGGGTATGCCTCCCTAAAAACCTCCAGACCAAGAAAGTGATCGGCGTGCTCGTGGGTAATGTAGATAATAGACAGCGGCTTTTTAGTCTTTTGGATTTCCTCTAATACTCTTTCAGCGTTGGTTTTTGTTAACTGCGCATCGACTAACATCACCCCATGTTCTCCCTCGATAATGACGGAGTTAGTCCAAAACTGATCGTCGGGAGAGGTGAACACCCTGATTGAAAAACCGGGCTGACCACCCGCAAATGCAGATGGCCACGAAATTAGAAATATGAGCCCAATCACCGCTGAACCAACAGCAAGACGCTCCATAAATTTTCCTCTCTTGATCCATACGGGCAGTTACTTGGCAGCCAAAAATCGGCGGCAAAGCAATTGCCAATGGCCGGGTCCAGCAATTCCGATGGTCCCAACTTGATCCGTCGGCTTGCCCCGCAGCATTACTACTTTTGCGGTGAAGGCGCGTTCTCGTCCCATCGATCGGTAAATACCACCGGCACCCAGCTATACCCACTCCCGTCCTTGCGCGAGCGACCCAGGGCAGGAAACAATGACGTATGCGGCGCGGCGATCAAAACATCCTCGCGCGCGAGCTTAGACAGCAATTGATTCCGCGTCGCCGCAGCCGCAGTCTGGTCGATGTCGAAAATCGCGGTGACCTCGGGATGCTGCAGTTGGACTCGCTGTGCATGGATGATGTCGCCCCAAAACAGAATTTTTTGTCCCTTTGACGAAAATTCATAGCCGGTATGTCCCGGGGTATGACCAGGCAGCGGGACGATTTGCATGCCGTCGACGATTGGCTCGGAGCCACTGAACGTGTGCCATTTGCCGGCCTTGATGTACGGCGCGGCGATGGCTTGCGCACTCTGGAAGAACGGTTGCGCATCCTTCGGCGCCTTAGCAGCGATTTCCGACGACAGCCAAAAGTCGCTTTCGGCCTTCGCGACGTAAACATCGGCATTGGGAAAGACGCGCCTTCCATCCTGAGTGGTTAGGCCGCCGACGTGATCGGAATGGAGGTGCGTGACCAAAACGAGGTCGACTTCTTCCGGCGTGCAGCCTGCGCTGCGGAGGCTGCCCACCAACCGCCCGAGTGCTGCCCCACCCCACCAGGTGCCGGCGCCCGCATCCACGAGGATTAGCTGCCTGCCCGTGTTAACTAGGAAGCCCATATCAACGACATCTGACATGTGCGGATCTTCCTGCAGTGCCTTGACAACGCCATCCATCGTCGTCTTCGTTCCGTTCAGCCAGTGCGGATCGAATACGCCGGTGCCATCGTATAGGGCCGTCACTTCGAGGTCCCCGACTTTCAGTCGGTAGAAGCCCGGCACCTGATCACGATGCTGGGGTGCGGCATCCAGAGCGGCGTTCGGACCGGCGACAAAGATGGCCAGCGCTGCCAGGAGAACGGCGGCGCAGCGCGTCAAATTTCTCTTGAACACGTTTCTTGTCGTCTGTGCAGAGAGTTCCACTGCTTTGTCTATGCTTTTCATTGGTATGTATCCCTCTTCTGAGTTCGAATTCGGCTCTGATGTTACATTTGGGCTCTTGCAAGCGGATCAGTCGAGCGACCCGCCTTCTTCCAGTCTGGTTGCATGATGCAACCATACACAGGATGCCTGAATCTGGTATAATGATGCAACCAAATTTTCTGGCGATTAGACACGAGGAGATATGCGACACAAATCCTTCAAAGCCAACCTGTGCCCTGTGGCACGCTCGCTCGATACCATCGGCGAATGGTGGTCTCTGCTCATCGTTCGTGACGCCCTCTTTGGCGTACGACGCTTCTCCGATTTTCAGAAGAGCTTGGGTTTGGCAAAGAACGTCCTGAGCACGCGCCTTAAGAAGTTGGTTGCAAGCGGAGTCATGGAACAAGTGCCGGCTTCGGATGGCAGTGCCTACCAGGAATATGCCCTAACCCAAAAAGGCCGAGAGTTGCTCCCGGTTCTCGTTGCTTTGCGCCAGTGGGGAGAAAGTTATCTCTTCTCCCGCGGCGAGAAACGTCTTCAGGTTCTGGACAAACGCACCCGAAAACCCCCGAGACTGGAAGTGCAAAACGCGAAAGGGGAAATCCTTACGGCGGACGATCTGGAACTGGTTACCGTTAAGAATTGAACGGACGCTTACGGCGTCCAACCTCCTCCTAGCGCCCGAAAGGAACCGACCGCCACGCGAGCAGAGGTTTCCCGGGTCAGAGCAGATGTTGGAATTACAGGGCGGCCCGGGGCCGTTACGGCGCAACAGCGATCCATCACTCCGGAGCCGTCTAAACCGGAAGATTGCGACTGGAGGTGGCATCGGGCTGTTTCGAAGAGTATCTTAGGGATGTTCCCAGAACCGAGGGGGCCCTTAGAGAAATGGTCAGTTGAGTTGACCGAAAGCTCGGCACGTTTGTAATGCACGTATTTGTACCTTACTTCTGATCTCAACAGGCGGCATTCGCCATGACCAGCGCCAAATCGTCCATCGCTGTCCTGGATCAGGTATCTGCACCATCCCCAGCACCAACGCAAACTCTTTCCAGCGAGGGGGTGCTCGATGCCCTCAAAATGATTCTCACCGATGCGCCGCTCAACGACGTTCTCCACAGCGTCGCTCTCCTTATCGACGCTCACTCGGAAGGAATGTTGTGCACGATTTACCTACTCGATGAGGACGGCTTGCGGCTTCGATTCGCTGCGGGCCCAAAGCTGCCTGATGCCTATCGAGTCGCGACCGACGGCGTACATATTGGCCCCGAGGTCGGTTCCTGCGGCGCGGCGGCCTACCTGCGCAAGCCAGTCTTCGTGGCTGACGTCATGACGCACCCGCATTTCGCTGGCTTCAGGGATTTACTTGTGCAAGCCGGACTCCGCGCCGTATGGTCATCCCCCATTATTTCTCACGACGGCAAAGTGCTGGGCACGTTCGGAATGTACAACCGCGCAGTTCGACTCCCAAGCCCGGCCGAGATGCAGCTCATCGATTATGCCGGCCGGATTGTCGGAATTGCTATCGAGCGCGATCGATCCAAATCCGCGCTGACGTTCGCGTTAGAGAAGATCAAGAAGTCTGAAGCGGAACTAAGACAAATTGTCGACGTTATTCCGCAAGCGATTGTCGTCATGACTCCAGATGGAAAAGCCATTTACGCAAATCGCGCAACAATTGAGTACACTGGGTTGTCTCTGGACGAAGTACGAGCCGACGACTTTCGCTCGCGTGTTTTCCATCCCGAGGATCTTCAAAGACTTCTTGAACAACGGCGCAGAACTCTTTCCACTCCAGTTCCGTTCGAAAACGAGTATCGAACTCTGGGGAAAGACGGCAAGTACCGTTGGTTTCTGATCCGCTATAACCCACTACTGGACGAAAACGGAAACGTCATTCGATGGTATGCGACCGCAACAGATATCGATGATCGTAAACGTGCCGAAGATCGCATGCGGAATGAAACCATCGCGCTGCGCGAAGAGATCGTGCGCTCTTCGATGTTCGAGGAAATCGTCGGTTCCTCCGAGGCCCTCCGCAAGGTGTTGGAGCAAGTTTCCAGAGTGGCTCCTACTGATTCGACGGTTCTGATCCAGGGTGAGACCGGAACCGGCAAGGAGTTGATTGCCCGTGCGATTCATAATCGGTCCAAGCGGGTGAACCGCGCGTTCATTCGCGTCAACTGCGCTGCGATTCCGCCTTCTCTGATTGCTTCCGAACTATTCGGACACGAAAAAGGTTCTTTCACCGGAGCACTGCAGAGACGCCTGGGACGCTTCGAATCAGCCGACGGTGGAACGATTTTCTTGGATGAAGTCGGTGAAGTCCCACCAGAGACGCAAGTTGCTTTGCTGAGAGTCCTCCAGGAGCGAGAGTTCGAACGAGTGGGTGGGAATCAAACAGTTCGGGTTGACGTGCGAGTACTAGCGGCGACAAATCGGGACCTAGGTGCATCCGTCGCTGATGGCACTTTTCGTCGGGATTTGTTCTATCGCCTGAACGTTTTCCCGATTCAATTGCCGGTGCTTCGTGATCGAATCGATGACGTCCCATTGCTAGTGGAGTACCTGGTCGACCGCTACGCCAAGAAGGCTGGCAAGAGAATTCGAAGTATAAGCAAGGACACGCTCAGTTTATTCCGGAGCTATGACTGGCCCGGTAATATTCGCGAATTGCAGAATGTGGTCGAGAGGGCAGTGATTCTATGCGACGGGGAAACATTCTGTGTTGACCCGAGCTGGCTTACGCCGGGACCTCCTAGGCCGGCTGCCTCGGATGTCCCATTGGTCGAAGATCTTGCCGAGCGCGAGAAAGTGATGATCGAAAACGCGCTGCGTGAGTCGGGCGGCCTGATTTCTGGCCCGACAGGCGCCGCTGCAAAACTGAGGCTGCCGAGACAGACGCTCGAATCAAAGATTAGGAAACTGGGAATCGACCGGCATCGTCTCAGGACCCCGTAGTTTCCCAATCAGTTTTGCGAACATTGCTTCAATAGGAGCACATTCGTCGATTCCTGCCTGATTTCACCACGCGTAGACAACTTCTCTAACCCACACGAAAGGGCATCCACCCTATATGACCGCGATCCCAGCGGCGTGATGCTGAATTTTCAGCGTCGCGCCGAAATTACGGCGTGACTTCAAAACCTAAAGATCAACGATTCAAGTAATTACAAATGGCGCTGGTATTGCAATCCATTCAGAAGTGAAACGCCCGACAGGTCAAACATGACCTTGAAGATCGAAAGATATTCCGAAGGACCCAGCACGACGATTCGACTGATTGGGCGAATGCAGGCGGAACACTTGGCGGAATTGGAGAAGCAGATTAGGGAGAGCGGATCGAAGATCGTAATCGATTTGGAGGAAGTGGACTTGGTCGATGTCCAGGTCGTTCGCTTCCTCGGGGCTTGTGAAGCACAAGGGATCACACTCCTGAACTGCTCGCCTTACATACGCGACTGGATCGGTAAGGAACGAGATTAGAGGAATAGGAGAACAACAATGTCTAAGAAATTGGAAGGAAAGATTGCACTCATTACGGGTGGCTCGCGCGGTATTGGTGCCGCAATCGCCAAGCGTCTGGCCGCGGACGGAGCGAACGTGGCCATCACCTACACGAAAGGTGCCGATGCGGCCGCGTCGCTCGTTAAGGAGATTGAGCGCGCTGGCGGAAAGGCGATCGCGATCCAAGCGGACGCTGCCGATGTCGAAGCTGTGAAAGCTGCGGTCGAGAAGACCATTGCGACCTTCGGCCAACTTGATGTGCTTGTGAACAATGCCGGCACGGCCATCCCGAAAGCATTCGAGGAGACGACGCTGGAAGAGATGGATCGCGTGCTCGACATCAACGTCCGCGGCGTGTTCGTCGCCACGCAGGCGGCGCTGAAACACATGAATGAGGGTG
>Ga0193729_1001460_pt1 | contig 12086 bp, 12 predicted proteins | sample U1c2metaG_FD_143036 | JGI IMG/M metagenome (GOLD analysis project Ga0193729, IMG submission 143036) | Soil microbial communities from a riparian zone of the East river system, Colorado, United States - U1c2 | ecosystem: Environmental > Terrestrial > Soil > Riparian zone | place: USA: East River... | reverse complement strand
CAAGATGTTTACCGACGCCAAGGTTTCTTTTGCCGTAAATCAAATTAAGCAGTCGATTGCCGCCGGTAAGTAGATCAATCCTTTGCACCGGGATGCGCGGTCATTCGCTTGAAGTAATCATGCTTCACACCCTCGCCGTCTCAAATTACCGATCTCTGCGTCAATTCATTGCACCCCTCGGCGAACTCACTCTCATCACCGGACCCAATGGCAGCGGCAAGTCCAATGTCTACCGCGCCCTACGACTCCTCGCCGAAACTGCGCGCGGCGGTCTGATCGCCTCGCTCGCCCGCGAAGGCGGATTTGCATCGACTCTTTGGGCCGGACCGGAGTCCTTTTCGAGCGCCGTGAAACGCGGCGAACACTCCGTACAGGCGACCATGCCGACGGAATCTCAGGCGCTGCGCCTAGGATTTCGCGGCGACGACTTTAGCTACGCCATCGACTTAGGCCTTCCCATTCCTTCTGGATCCGCCTTCGCCGGAGATCCCGAAATCAAGACCGAGGTCATCTGGCACGGCGAGCAGTTGCGTCCTGCGAGCCAATTGGTCGAACGACGCAACGCGGTGGTGCGTATCCGACGCGACAATGGCGAGTGGGACTTAGTGACCAGTCAGCTGCAGCCATTCGAAAGCATGATGGACATGATCGCCGACCCGCAGCGTGCCGCTGAAGTCGTGGCGCTGCGTGATCAGATTCGCACCTGGAGGTTTTACGATCATTTCAGAACCGACGTCGAGGCACCTGCACGCCAATTGCAGATCGGCACGTACACACCTGTCCTCTCGCATGACGGCCGCGATCTTGCAGCCGCCTTGCAAACCATTATGGAAATTGGCGATGCGCCGGCTCTGGAGGCTGCGATTTCGGATGCTTTCCCGGGAGCAGAGCTTAGGATCACCGGACAGGACGGCCGCCTCGCCGTCGCCATGCGTCAACATGGCCTGCTTCGCCCTTTGAGCGCAGCGGAACTGTCCGACGGCACCTTACGGTATCTGTTATGGACTGCCGCGATGCTGACGCCCCGCCCGCCCCGCCTCATGGTCCTGAACGAACCCGAGTCCAGCCTGCATCCCGACCTCCTGCCGGCACTCGCGAGGCTGATCGGAGTCGCCGCGAAATCTACACAGATCTTCGTTGTATCGCATGCGTCGCGGCTCATCGCGGCCCTCAAAGAGAATTCCGCATGTCTGTCAATTGAACTCGACAAGCAACTCAGCGAAACCCAGATCCTGGGCCAGGGTAGACTCGATGTTCCCTCGTGGCGCTGGCTGAGCCGCTAGGAGAGATATCGAGTCCCCGTCGATTTATGGGGCGCTCACCAGTCCGACCAGCGATGCCCGATCAAGGGCGCGATTGGAGAGCAACGCGGTTACGGTCGTCGCCTTCGCGTCGGCGGCCAACGCAGTCTCGGTGGTCGGCAGCGCCCATATCGTGAACTCGTAATGATGCAAGCCGCTGCCCTTCGGCGGGCATGGGCCGGCGTACGCCGCATCCCCGAAGTTGCTCACAATCGCCTTTGCAGGGCTGGGCAGTGATATCGCGCCGCGCGGTAGGGAATTCACTGCGGCCGGCAAATTGACCACGATCCAGTGGGACCAGTGATCCGGCTTTACATCGACGTCAATCATCGTGAGCACAAAACTTTTGGTGGCGCCGGGCGCTCCGCTCCAAGAAAGACTCGGCGAGATGTTATCGCCGCCGCATCGGGGATAGATGTGTGCGATAGGGATCGCGACGCCCGGCCTTACGTCGGCGCTCGTCAAGCTCATCTCCGCCGACGCGGCACCCGTCACCAGAGTGAGCACCAAGGACATTCCTGCAGCTGCTTTTCTCATAGACAACCTCCCAGGCCATTTCCGGCTGACTCTTCCCGATACTCTGCAGCAGGACTTGCAAGCCGGCAATGCCTTGGCAACCCCACCTCTTTATGTTGGCTTTTTGAGTCGCTTCTGGTGCTGCTTCGAGGCGCCGCTCGAGTACGTGGGATTCTTTTTGATTGCCTCAAAGGTAAAGTACGAATCACACTGCGCGACGCTAGCCGCGAGCGCGGGTCAACCAACTATTTGATTACTCTGTGCGATCGTCGTGATCGCTCGCAGATTAATCCGGCCGGGAAAGCGTACCGATCACTTCTCGAACCACGGCCAGTGAAAACTCGTGCCCTGACGCCCAGCCACTGGCCCGCGGGCCCGCGACGTTGAGCACTTCGATCTTGCATCGCTCAATGAACTTCAAGACCGACGCCGCGGCGATGCTCGGATCCGGTGTCTCGCGGACATCGATGAGAATGTACGGCCTGTTCAACAACGCGCAAAGATTGCGCGTCAGGCGTGTTCCACCCGTCAGTGACTCATAAAAGAAAATCGCCGTCCCGTCGCTGTCCACCACATTTAAGCGCGTGCGTTGCCGGTAGCCGCCGTTCGGCAACAGAATCAATGGGTAGCGCTCGGGGATGATCCCGTCCTCGGCACTGCGGTCCCCGGGTGCCCATCCGCCGCAATCAAAATGTGCCGCGAGCGCCGCGTCCAGTGCTCCCCGATCCACAGCCGTCTGCCCGCCGGAGACGATTCTCCTAAGTGTGGTCGACATCACAGCGATGATCATTCCGGCAACTCACGTCCCTATGAATACGATGCGGCATAAAAGCGCGGCTCCAGCGAGGGTTACATTGAATCTGGCTACATTAAGTTTTAAATCAAACGCGTGCAGCACCAAAACTGTCGCTACGGCGAGACATCAAGCCCAGGATAAATGCAGCGCGCGGCGGTGGGTGAACCTCTTGACTCCACTCGCCCCGAAGGGTAGACGATTCGAAGATCGACAGCCGCCGCAGCTGGACAAACCGCCGACGGCCGCGAAATATCCTAAAGGCAGTGGCAAAATGCCGGGAATCCGTTTGGGAAGAGCCACGATGAACGTCATGAAGTGGTTGCTAGATTCCGATCCTGCGATCCGGTGGCAGGTCATGCGTGATCTCGCCGAAGAAGGCGAGCCGGTCGTTGCCGCCGAACGCTCGCGTGTCGCGACCGAAGGATGGGGTGCACGGCTGCTCGACAGTCAGTCACCCCGCGGCCGGTGGGGTGCCGGCGAGGATAAGGGCGGGTTGGTCACGGTCCATACACTCACCCTGCTAAAGGATCTTGGGGCGGATCCCGAGGCACGACAGGTCCGCAGAGCCGTTGATCGCGTGCGAAAGCACGTTACCTGGTATCAGTTTGACGGCAGACCTTATTTCGACGGCGAGACGGAGCCGTGTATCAACGGGCGAATTCTGGCGACCGGCGCATATTTTGGTGCGCCCAGTCAGCGGCTGCTGGATCAGCTGCTCGATGAGCAACTGAAGGATGGTGGGTGGAATTGTGAGGCCCCGAAGAGTAACTGCTCGTCGTTCCACTCGACGATCTGCGTGCTGGAGGGCCTTCTTGAATACGAAAAGGCGTGCGGCCGGTCAGCTCGGGTGACCAAGGCCAGGGCACGAGCCGAAGACTATCTTCTGAAGCGACGCATGTTCCGCTCGCTGAGGACCGGCGAAGTGATTGATCGCTCGTGGACGCGCTTCCAGTTTCCACCATCCTACCACTACGACGTGTTGCGGGGTCTCGACTACTTGCGAAGCGCCGGCATTAAACCCGACGAGCGCGTTACCGAGGCGATCGAAATCGTGCACGACCGGCGCCACCAAAACGGACTATGGCCGCTAAATCGACTCGACCCGCGTCGCTTCACCTTTGACATGGAACCCGGTGTCGGCAAGAGAAGCCATTGGAACACGCTGCGCGCCCTGCGCGTGTTGAAGTGGCATACCGGCGGCTTAGCGTTTCGGTGCACGATCCCCCATCGAAGTGTGCCCGTGCGAATACAGCGCTAAATCAGGCGCGCTTCCCTAAGCTCGCGCTTCACGTACGCGTAATAAATGGGTGCGGCGATGAGGCCGGCAATGCCGAACAAGCTTTCCATGACCAGCATCGCGAGCAGCAGCTCCCAGGCAAATGCTTGAATCCGCGCCCCGATCAGGCGTGCGATGAAGAAATATTCCAATTTGTGTATGACAATCAGAAATGCGAGCGCCGCGAGTGCCACGAACAATGAGACTGATAGCGCGACGACGAAGATGAGGGTGTTGGAGATCAGATTGCCAATTACCGGCAGCAAGCCAATCACGAAGGTAAGGACGACCATTGTTTTCGCTAGCGGCAGAGCTACTCCGAACAACGGCAGCGCGACTAGCAAGAACCCGCCTGTGAACAGGGTGTTCAGCGCAGAAATCTTCACCTGCGCAAACACGACGTCGTGGAACGCACTCACAAGATGCGCAGCGCGCGCTTTGAGCGCGACACTCAGTGGGCCCCCCTGAGGACGTTCTTTCGCACTATGCAGGGCAAGCATAGCGCCGAGCACGATGCCGATGCCCAATTGTACGACCACACGCACGGCCTGCTTGCCGGCGACCTGCAGTTGCGCAGTGTGCTCGCCCAACCATTCCATGACTGCAGTACGCATTTCCGCCGAATCGTCGGGCAGGCGATCGACGATAAACATCGGCAGCTGTGTACGCGCCCGCTCGACCAGCGGGGTCAGGCGCTCAAAAAATAAGGTGGGATTGCCGCTCTCCGAATGCAGAAAGGCGAAAGCGGCGACGATGGCGAGCGTGAGGGCGCCGACCACGACGATCGCAAGCAGCGCGACGACGAGCCAGTGTGCATGCACGCCGGGCACGAGCCGCTGCACTGCTGGAGCGAGCGCGGTGACGAGTGCGTACACCAGCAATCCCGCAAACAAGGTGGGAAACAAATGCAGTGCGAGCACGAAGGACAGCGCGGCCGCTGTCAGCACATAGGCGGCAGCGTTGAGGCGCGCAGGACTTTCGTTCGTTCGCATTAGCCTTTGTCTGTATGCCCGATAGCGGCACGAACCTTAGGCGGCGTGAACGGCACGGAACGAAGCCTGACCCCAATGGCATTGAATACCGCGTTGCTGATGGCACCAGGTATCAGTGCCGCGGTGGGTTCTCCTGCACCCCAGGGAACCTCATGCGGTCGATCGATCAAATCAATCACAACTTTGGGCACATCGGGAAATTGGAGAATCGGATAGCTCGCCCAATTGACGCTCGTCACCTTGGACTGACTGAATTGCAGTTCTTCTTTCATCGCGCGGCTGACTGTCTGAACCACATTCCCTTCGATCTGGTTTCGCAGACCATCCGGATTGATGATTTGTCCGCAATCATGGGCCACGAAGAAGCGCTTCACCGCAATTTCTCCGCTTTTACGGTTGACCTCGGCTTCACAAACCACGCCGACATAAGTCCGCACGAGCTCATACTTGGTATACGCAAGACCCCACCCCGTGCTTTTGGGCGCATGCCAATCAGGCTTAGGCCGCGTTCGCCAGCCGCTTAAAACCGCGAGCCGCTCGAGCAGCTCCTTGCCTCGAGCATCGGTTAAATATTCAAGCCGGGCAGCAAGAGGGTCCATCCCCAAATGGGCAACGATCTCATCAAAGAAGGACTCGTTTGCGAAAGAATTCTGCATTCGCCCCGGTGAGCGAATCCAGGAGGGCTTGAAGGGCGTCGAGGCCAATCGATGGGCGACCGTTTTTACATTCGCGATGGCGTATGGAATGGCTAGATCCTGAATCACGCCGCCGGGACTTAGTTTGCCGAGGCTGTCGAGCCCCGCATGATCAGCACCCACGAGCGCGACCAATCCGGCCGCCCCATCGGGGATAAATAGCTCCGACTCCCATGCGCTGATCTTGCCGCTTGAATCGATTCCCGCTCGCATGTCGAGTAACGTAGGCGGCCCTTTCGGATCCCATCCGTGCTCATCCTCTCGCATCCACTGAACTCTCACGGGCGCACCCACGGCGCGGGCAAGCAGCGCCGCGTCCGCAGCGGCATCCTCGTGAGCGTTTCTGCCATAGCAGCCTGCGCCATCGATGTAAACGCAGCGGACTTGTTCATCCTTCAAAGACAGCATGGCGGCCAGCTGCTTGCGCAGATTGTGAGTCGCTTGTGAGGCGCTCCAGCAAGTGAGTCGATCAGCGTCAAATTGCGCGACCGCGCAAGATGGGCCAATTGAGCCATGCGTATGGATGGCAAAATCATAAGTGGCTTGCAGCCGATGCCTGGCTGAGGCGAGCGCACCTGCCGAGTCGCCCGTGTTGCTCGTGACATCATCTTTGATCACTTTCGTCTGCCGAACGTGCTGCCACAATTCGCTCGAGGCCGGCAGTTCAGACCAGTCGGACCAGACCACGGCAAGCTGCCGCATGGCCTTGATGGCTGCCCACTCGGTCTTGGCGACGACTCCTAGGAAGTTCTCGAGCCGCACGATTTTGACAATGCCGGGAATGCCCGCGATGGAAGCCTCATCGACGCTAATGAGTTTCGCGCCCATCCCTGCGGGCCGGATGACTCGTCCGTGATACATGCCAGGTACCTTGAAGTCCTGCATAAACGTGAATTGACCTGTCACTTTCCCGGGAATATCCAGGCGCTGAACCGATTGGCCCACGAGCTTGAACTTATCCGGATTTTTGAGAGGCGCGGCCTTGTCCACCTTGACTGATAACGTTTGACTGCCGATGAGCGCTTTAAGGGGGAGACGTTGTTGATCGGCCCCGATGACGGTCCCCGAATCAATCGTAAGAGTTTCGGGCGCCACCTTCATGCGGGCGGCGGCAATCTTTAGGAGTGTTTGTCGCGCGGTGGCGGCGGCTTGGCGCAGCTGAACACCGCCGTTTTGGATCGACAGACTTCCGTAAGTCACACCCTGGTCGGGCGTCAGTTCCGTGTCGCCTTGGATCAGCGTGACATTGGCGAACGGGACGTCTAGCTCCTCGGCAACAATTTGCGTCAATGCCGTTCGTACACCGGTTCCCAGGTCAACTTTGCCCGAGTAGACGGTGACCAGTCCGTCCGAATCGACGGCGAGATAGCTGTCAACCGAGTCCAGCCCAACGGGCTTGGTGGCCTTGGTCTGCGCCGCGCGACCGAAATGAGGCTCGAGTGCGAAGGTAATGATGAGTGCGCCCGAGGCTTTGAGCAGCGCACGACGCTCGATTAGGGCGCTCAAGCCCCTGCTCCCGCTTGCGCGGCCCGCATCACGGCACGCACGATTCTGATGTGCGTCCCGCAGCGGCACAGATTGGGGCGCAATTCCTCGCGAACCTGATCTTCGGTGGGCTTGGGCGTACGCTTCAGGAATGCCGCCGCCTGCATGATCATGCCATTGATGCAGTAACCACACTGAAGTGCCTGCTCGTCGATAAACGCACGTTGTAATGGATGCAGGTTTTCCGGCGTGCCCAACCCTTCCAGCGTGACGATTTTACCCTGGACGTTACCGACCGGATACACGCACGAGCGGATCGCGGCGCCGTTCAAATGCACCGTACACGCGCCGCACTGACCCAGTCCACAGCCAAATCGAGGGCCATGCAACCCCAACTCATTGCGCAAGAAATAAAGCAGCGGCATGGTGGGATCATCAACGTCGGCGCTGACATCTTTGCCGTTAACATTGAGTTGATATGAAGGCATGCTGTTTCCCCGTGTTGTTACGTCGATGAGTTGAACGATAACGGTCTGATGCGTGATCGATGATGTGTGGCCTTGGCGGCATCGGGCACTTCATTGGCCACGCCGTCAGATGTGGACCCTCGCGAAGCCTGCCGAGTATATGCTGCCGGCGGCCGATACGGCGAAGGTTGGCGATTCAAGCAGATGCTATTGCCCTCCAGTTCGTGGGGGAGCTCGGACAACATGGTCGCCATCTTGGAACGTACAGTTGAGCAAGGAAGCTGAATGCCATTCGCCCACGAGGCCGACTTACGGGACGCCCAAAACCAATCGAAAGACATCCATAAGTCAGCCGGCCACTAGGCCGGACCCGATCCAACCGACAGTATCCCGCGTCGCGCAACGGCGTCGACTCCATCCTTCCTGACAATTGCGGCGGGACCACCTGCCGCGTCCCCACAGCGCGTCAATCTCGGTCGAGGCGGCACAGCGGTCGTGCGCCGTGGTACCGGAGAATGTGCGCGATTGGCTCACGACTGTGGCGATCCGGTCGATCAAACTCGTGCGCAATATCGATCAAGCAATTTCGCAAGGCAGCGGAGGGAGATGTCAATGGCACCAACAGGGGCGGTACTGGAAGAGAAGAAGACGACGGTAGAGGATGATGCGAAGTGTGTGGAAATGACGACGGCCCGCAATCTGGTGAGGCACATACATCATCACGCCTACGCTTGTTGGGATTCCGAGGAAACTCGTCATTTCTACGAAGACATTCTCGGAATGCCGCTCATTGCGGCGGCGGCGGTGACCGATTCGAGCGCAGCCACCGGGATGTTCGCCTGGACGAGTTGGACCACTACAAGGCCGTGTTTCAGCTCACAGGCCACTCGACGATCTATCAGAACGATCAGTGCGTGCGACTCGCCGAGGGGGATGTCGCGCTCGTCGATGCGGCGCGACCCATAACGTGCGTCTCCGACGACGCGCGCGTGCGACTGCTGTCCCTGCATCTGCCCCGCCGGTCGTTGGTTTCCCATCTCGGATTTGAGCCGCAAGGGGGAGATTGCAGGTGCAGCGGAGAATCACCTGCCGGACGTCTCCTGTACGAAGTTGTTCTCGATGCTCTCAAGCAGGTTGGATCCGCATGCCCGCCGACCGATTCGTACATGCAACTTGCAGTCTACAACCTGCTCGGCGCACTGTTTGCACCGCCCGACCCGCCTCCCTCCTCACCCCATGCGCACAAGCTATTCATGCGTATCCGTGACCTCATCAACGATCGCACGACGTCCACGATGCGCTGATCTAGGCTCTGCGCACTTCCCCCGCAAACGAACGCCTCAAGGAAACAATCTCAGGTCACTTTAATGAACACCCAAACAATGTCGAAATTCGCAATCTTGGCAAGCTTCTTGATCAATGGCTTGATGTTGGCCGGAGTGAACTATTTGTTCAACGACCATATACACGAGCACACATTCCGAGCTTCGCTGGCTCCGCAAGCGGCCGGCGCGCGTCCGCTGTAGTCGTGGGAACTTTCGGCTATTTTATTTCCGGGCGTTCGTCTTCAGCCACTCGGTCAGTGCGATGCGCCCGGTCGTGGAAAAATCGGTGAAGATGCCATCCGTACCTAAATCGAAATACGCCTTGTATTCCGCTTTAGCGTCCCCGCCATAGGTTTTGGTCAGATGTTCCGCTTCATCCCGAAAAGTATACGGATGAACGAACAGACCGGCCTTGTGCGCATCGGCGATCAACGAAGTGGGCGCCAAATTCGAGGCGCGATCCAGTGCAGTTACTGGGCGGCCGGCAGCATCCACGCCCTGTGCCGGTATTATATAAAACTTCCACGGGCCGATGCCGTCTGCGTAAGTCTTGATCTCTGCGAGACCCGCCGGGGTTACCATTGCCGCAAATGTACGTGGCTCGTGGACTTGCAGCCAGGAAAATGGTTTTGCGCTATCGGGTGAATCATAGGTGATCGCACCGGTTTTGTAGTCAATGCCCGCACCGTCGATCAATTGGACCACTTTCGTCCTCAGACCCAGTTTGCGCATCAATTTCAAGCTGCTAGGTTCGAACGATTGCACAAAGACAGGTGAATCCGCGCTATTCCAGCCTTCCTTGGTCAGCATCGCCACGAGGGTTTCTTCCAACGGCAAACCTAACTGATGCTGGTAAACCGGATTTTTGGTTTCAGGGTAGATGCTGATCCTGCGCTTGGGATCCACGGCCATGGCCCGTTTGGCCAGATCGATGATCTCCTGGAAGGTTGCCATCGGATACAGGCCGTCATACTGTTTGCTGCGCGCGGCCACCGGCTGCTTCACCCGCAGCGTTTTCAGTTCGGCAGCGCTGAAATCGCTGATGTACCACTCGGGTCCGGTAGTAACACCGTCCACCAGGCGCGATTTCTTTCGTGATGCAAACTCGGGATGCTTCGCAACGTCGGTGGTATCGCCCAAAAAGACGTTATGGCAGGCAAATAGCACGCCATCGCTCGAAGATTGAAGGTCAAGTTCAAGCGCATCGGTACCCGCCGCTATCGCCGCCCGATATCCGGCGATGACCTCTTCCGGATAAAGGCCCGGCAAACCCCGATGTCCAATTATCAACGGCGGGTTGCCATCCAGTGTCTTCATCGCAATGCTCGGCTGGCTGGTGCACACGGTCAATATCAAGGCGGCGCTACAAGAACCGAAACGCCATCCCAGTCCTCGCGCGATGAGTAAGATTGCTTTCACAACTTTCATCTTAGCAGTCCGATGGGATGATGCGCCCACGCGACGGCGCGCACTAAGCGGACCAGGGCAGCAGCACAATCTTGCCGCCCAGTCCGCCCTTGTCGATGCGGGCGTGAACTTCGCTCGCGGCCTCGAGTGGCAGTCGGTCGATCACGACCGGATGAAGGACACCCGCGCGCAACAACAGGAACAGCGTCGTCATGTCGGCCTGGAATTCCTCAGGGTGAGCCGATCGACGCGCCGTAATACTGTAGAAGACGGCGCGACGGCCACCGAAAAACACACTCAATGCGTTCCACAGCTTGAGTCTGGCCAGGCCAAGTCCCGCGGCCACGAGGCTTTCGCGGCCAACCGCCATGGTTTGCGCCCCGTAACCGACCAGCAGCCCTCCGGGCGCGAGGCATGCAAATGAGCGGCTGAAATGCGCGCCGCCGATCGCATCGAAGGCGATATCAACGCCGGGGCCGCCTGTGCGGTCCGCGGTCAGCCGGCGCACGGAAGCGACGAAATCACCGGCGTGATAGTCGATCGCCGCGGCGCCGAAGCGCTCGACCACCGGCAGGTTGGCAGCGGAACAGGTGCCAATCGCCTTAAGGCCAAGATGCCCCGCCAGATCGAGCAACGCCGTGCCGACAGTGCCGGAAGCGCCGATGACCAAGATGACGGCACCCGGCGACAGATGGCGATAACGAATCAGCATCTGAAAGGCAGTGAGATAGGCAAGCGGGATGCACACCGCTTCGGCGGGATCGATGCCATCGGGGACCGGCACGAGGAAGCGTGCGGGCCGGATTGCATACTGCGCATAGCCGCCGGTCACACACAGATCAGCGACCGTCTGGCCCTCGAGTGGTGCGGTCACACCGGGACTAATCTTCTCGACGATGCCAACGATGTCGTAGCCTGGAGTGAACGGCAGCGGACCTTTAAAGTCCGGATAGCGGCCACGCCGAATCATCGTATCGGTGAAGCCGGTGCCGGCGGCAAGTACCTTGATGCGAGCCTCGCCAGGGCCCGGTTCGGGTATGGTCGGTTCCGCGGCCATTTGCAAGACTTCGGGACCGCCAAACCGCGAAATGCGGAGGTGTTGCCAAGGCATGCAGCCAGCATAGACGCAAGCCCAGTGTGGGTCGACTTAGCATCGCCGAATTGAGCAGTTGGCGGTTATAGGCGAACGATCGGCGAAATGCGGACAATGTTATTTCTGGCAAGATCCGCTAATCGGTTGTTATTACTAACTATTATAAGACCGCACGGCCATGACAAAGTCAGTCGAACAACACCATCGTCCAATTGATCAGTACCAGGTTTTTCTGATGTAGTCGAAGGCCGGAATTTCAACGACAGGAGCCATATGCCGCAGCGCGTCCTTTATCGCACTCTTAAAATCGACGGACTCTCGATCTTCTATCGGGAGGCAGGACCGACCGTGTCACCCACGACACAGACTCATCAATGAGTTGCGGACCTCAGAATCTATAAAGAGCCTGAGCATTTCCCCGCAGAACCATGCGCGCCAGTTCACCGGCACGCGATTGGCTGATCTCTCCGTCGCCGAGCATTCCCGTCAGCGCTATGCCCAGTGCCTGGCGCGCATTGCGATTTGCAATCCAAGTCGCCTCCGGCCAGCCCAATGCATCCGAGTAAGGATACCCGTCGGTTCCGAATAGCACTTTCTCCGGCACAATCTCCAGCCACTCGCGCAACCACCGTGCTTGCGTACGCGGAGTCATGGTGAGCGACTGGGAAGAAATGTCCGCATAAACGTTCGGCTTCTGCAGCAGTGCTCCGACCTCTCGTACAAAGGGCCATCC
>Ga0193729_1001459_pt1 | contig 12092 bp, 7 predicted proteins | sample U1c2metaG_FD_143036 | JGI IMG/M metagenome (GOLD analysis project Ga0193729, IMG submission 143036) | Soil microbial communities from a riparian zone of the East river system, Colorado, United States - U1c2 | ecosystem: Environmental > Terrestrial > Soil > Riparian zone | place: USA: East River... | reverse complement strand
CGGCCGCAATCAGCAATGCCGCCAATGCGCATCCCGCCAATATTTTTAGTGGTCGATTTTCTTTCTCCGGAGCGACAGCGGAACTCGCTACCGCGCTGATGCCTGAGCTGCTCATCGGGGCGCTACGGCCTTCGATGACATTTTCGATGGCAATGCGCGCTTCGCCAATGGACTGCAACCGCTGCCGCGGTTCCTTGTTCAAGCACCGGCGGATCAGTTGGCGGATTTCGTTCGGCACGTTGGCCGGGAAGGAACTCCACTCCGGTTCACCGCGAATGACCGCCGCCAAAGTGTCCGACACGGTGTCGCCTTTGAAGGCCATTTTCCCGGTAAGCATCTCGAACGCGACTGCGCCGAAAGACCAAATATCCGCGCGCCGGTCCACCGCTTTTCCGCGCGCCTGTTCCGGCGCCATATACGCCGCCGTGCCAAGAATCAATCCTGCTTTGGTCGCCGCAGCAGTTAGTGTCGGAGAATTCGAAATGTCGGTCGGCTTACTCTCATCCGAGAGAGCTTTAGCTAAACCGAAATCCAGAACTTTGACGGTGCCATCCGGCTTGATCTTTATATTCGCCGGTTTCAAGTCGCGGTGCACAATGCCCCGGTCATGAGCATATTCGAGCGCTTCAGCGATTTGCTTCATGATTGGTAGCGCGTCTTCGACAGGCACCGGGCCCTGCGCGATCCGGTCGGCCAGTGTCGGGCCCTCCACCAATTCCATAACCAGCGCGAGCATGGTGGAAGATTCTTCGAACCCATAGATGCTGCCGATATTGGGATGATTCAAAGCGGCGAGAAATTGCGCCTCGCGAGCGAAGCGCGCCATGCGGTCTGGGTCGTGCGCGGTGGCGTCTGGTACTACCTTGATGGCCACTTCACGGCGCAGCCGCGAATCTTGGGCGCGATAGACCTCGCCCATGCCACCTACGCCCAGCGGAGCTACGATTTGGTAAGGCCCTAGTTGTGATCCAGTCAGCAGAGCCATGCGCGGGCAGATTATACTGTGCTTCGCGTGAATTTCATCTCCGCTTTCGAACACGCTGTTCGATTCGGTGAAACAAAGCACGACGACCCGCACTGTTTTGCTATATGGGTCTTGATGTTCTGGTTATATCAGCGGTGAAGAAAATGGCCATCCTCCTCAGCGCGTGAGCCGGGTTCCTTGACGGATGAGATGCCCGACGTTAGATTGGAAATGTTATGCACCTCGGCAAGAAAAACGTGAAACACCGCTCTGTTAGTGATCCGTTTATCGCTTCGCGGCTGCGTTCGCGAGCGCGAACCCTCGCGGCAGAATTCCCCCTCGTTATCATCGGCAGCCTATTTTTGCTTCTGCCCGCTCCATCCATCCAGGCACAAACAGTCAATTCACCACCGCCTCCTCCGCAAGCCGTTCGCCCGCAACCGCAAACTGCCCCGGTCACTAACATCACCGTGGATGCCAGCGAGCCCATGTTCACCACCATGTGTGCGTTGCTGGCCTCCGGCTTTGAAGCCAATATCAGCGCGGAAAATTGGCGCCCGCTTCGCGCTCAGCTTCGCGATCGCATGCAGCATCAGCAAGGCCCGGCCGTCGATGCCATTCGCGAATACTACAAGCAGCACGACTCTGCCGATCCCGGTGCCGCGCTTTCCCGCTATTTGTGGTTTGGCCTGGTGGCTGGCCCCGCGCCGGATTTCAAACCGACCATGCGGCGCGAGGATCTACCGCCCGAAGTATTGGCCCTCGAAGGCTTCAACGAACTGCTTTCCAAATATTATCAGGAACAAAATATTCACGAGCTATGGCGTCAAATGCAGCCCGCCTACAACCGCGAAATTGAACGCATGCACGACGCCGTTTCACAAATTGTCTTTGTAGCCAGCGGATATTTGCGCGCCATGGCCCGAGCCTCTGAGCAGCGCACCTTTACCATAATTGTTGAGCCGCTGGTCGGTCACATCACCAATGTTCGAAATTTTGGCGATCACTACGCCATCGTGCTCAGCGGCGCGGATGATATTCCCGCGGATGTAGTGCGCCACGCTTATCTGCACTTCATGCTCGATCCCTTGCCGCTGCGTTATTCGCACGTTGTCGCGGTAAAAAGACCGTTGTTTGAAAAAGCCGCCAGCGCGCCTCGCCTTGCGCCGGACCTGAAAGACGATTACCCCTCTTTCTTCGCGGAATGCATGGTGCGCGCCGTGGAATTGAAATTGAGAAGAATGTCGCCGGGCGAGCGCGACGCCGCCCTCGAGCGCAACGACTCCGACGGCTACGTTTTAGTGCGCCCGCTTTTCGCGGCGCTGCCAAAGTTTGAAGGCGCCGATCCATCCATGGAGCTGTTTTTCCCCGACCTGGTTCGCTCCATCGATGTCGCCGCCGAGCTAAAGCGAGTAAGTGCGTTGCAATTTGCATTTGCCGATCGCCAGCGAAATACCAGCGACTTGAATACCGAAGAGGTCGCTCGCCGCCGTGCTGCCGCCATGCCCGGTACCGTTCCAAATGATGCCGAGGCTATCGCCGCTCTCACCGAAGGCGAGCGTCGCATCGCCGAAAAGAACGCCCGTGCCGCCGAGGCTTCGTTTCAAAAAGTCGTTGCGAAGTATCCAGACCAGCCGCGCGCCTGGTATGGTCTTGGCCTGGTTGCTCTTCTCGATCATGATGGCCCGCGCGCGAAAGAAGTTTTCGGCCGTCTAACTGCCGGTGAGCATGCCGCTACGTCTGACCCCATGGTCTTGGCCTGGTCGCATGTTTACCTCGCACGGATTTATGATGGTGAGGGTCAACCGCGTCAGGCCGAGGCCGAGTATCAGGCGGCGTTAACGGTGCAGGGCGGCCCGGAACAGGCCCGGCAGGCTGCGCAAAAAGGTCTGGCCGATACCGCTCGTGAAAAGTCCATGGAGCGCCCGTGAATTTCCGGCGCTCCAATCGATTTTAAAAGGCAGCAACACCAATCTGGTGTGAGCCCGCACACTGGTGGTGAACTCTACAGGAGAAATCACACATGAAAGTTAAGTGGAACACGCGGCTCACAACGGGCACGCTGATGGCGTTTATGCTGGCAGCAGCCCAAGGGGCCGTAGCGCAGAATCCTCCCCCAGCCAATAATCAGAACCCTCCGCCCGCGACATCGACGGACAAAACAAAAAATCCGCCAAATAATTCTCTCACCCTCGATGATCCCAATGCCGCGCCGGTCAACGCCGAAGAAGATGGAGCCTTCAAGGCCTTTTCAAACACGCCGTCAACCGATCAAGCTAAGCGCATTGAACTAGGCGAAGCCTTCTTGCAGAAATATCCCAACAGCCGCTATCGCTCCCCCGTATACGGCACCCTTGTGATGGCTTACGTCCAAAGCGGCCAAGTGCAAAAAATGGAAGAGGTCGCCGACAAGGAAATCGCGCTGAACCCTAATGACGTACAGGTTATGGCGGTAGTCGGCCAGACTCTTCCACGAGCCATGAATTCAAAGACTCCGGAGCCCGACAAGGTATTGGCCAAAGCCGAGCAATACGATCGCAAGGCTATCGAACTGACTCCCACCTTACCCAAGCCGGCTAACATCACCGACGATTCTTTCTCCACCCTCAAGAACCAGACCTTGGGCATGGCCCACGGTGGCCTCGGCCTCGTGTATATCCGGCGCGGCAAGTTCAGTGAAGCCATTCCCGAGCTGAATCAAGCCGTGACCATCGATCCCACACCCGATCCCGTAAACTATTACCTGCTGGGAATTGCCAATGGAAAAACTTCGCATTTCGAGGACTCCGCGGCCGCTTACAACAAATGTGCTGCAATGCCCGGCGCCATGCAGGAAACTTGCAAAAAGGGCGCGGAGGAAGCCAAGAAACTTGGAGCCACCCAACTTAGCGCGCCAAAATAACGCCTCATTCGGATTGCCGGTCTGTGCGTGAGATGACTCCCGCGGATGACGCGCTTCTGGAACAGCGTTTGGGCCACAAATTTGCCCGCCCCGTGCTGTTGCATGACGCGCTCACGCACAGCTCGGCAGTTCCCGAAATGCGCGCCAGTCAGGGCGAATCCTTCACCGCCAAAGCCGCGGTAAATAACGAACGCCTCGAATTTCTCGGCGATGCTGTCCTGGAGCTGCTCACTAGCGAATATCTCCTTGACGCTTTTCCGGATTGGTCGGAGGGCCAACTCTCCAAGAGCCGCGCACGCCTCGTAAATGCATACTCGCTTGAAGCAGCTGCGCGACGCCTCCGCCTGGGTGAGCACCTGCGTCTCGGCCGCGGTGAAGAAAAAACCGGTGGCCGCGAAAAGCAGACGCTTCTGGCGGATGCTTTCGAAGCCGTACTCGCCGCCATTTACTTGGACGCTGGCTTAGCTGCCGCCCGTGAAGTCTTGCGGCGTACGCTTTTTGAGCAAGCCTTGGAAGAGGCCGGCTCACGCATGGCCGAATCCGACCGCAAGTCCGCGCTCCAGGAACTTTTACAATCGCGCGGCCAGGTCCCCGCGGAATACCGTGTGGTTGGCGAGTCCGGCCCGGATCATCAGAAAATTTTTAAGATCGAAGTTTGGGTGAATGGTTCGCGGGTGGCCAGCGCTGAGGGCGCCACGAAAAAAGAAGCCGAGCAGCGCGCGGCTCGCAAGGCTCTCACGCTGTTAGAGCTTGCGAAATAATCCCGCTTGCTGCCACAGTAAATGTTCAACCGGCGCGTCGAACTCTGCAATTTTCAACGACTCACCTTGGAGGCTGGAACGCGATGGCGGACGGCACAGAAGTTCCGGTCGAAGGCGCACTACCCGAAAACGCACCGCCTGGAAATCTTCCGGCAGAAAATATACCGGAAGAAAAAGCGCTTCCGAGGACGAGACATTCGTCGATCTACCGCGAGCAAACCACTTTTTCTGAATACCTCGAATCCCTGCTCGTCACCATTATTCTGGCGCTCTTCGGCACCAGCTTTATCGTGCAAGCCTTCAAAATTCCTTCCGCTTCCATGGAAAAAACCCTGTTAATCGGCGACCATCTGCTGGTCAACAAATTTATCTTTGGCGGCCAAGGCGCTTGGTATGAAAAATTCCTGCCTTACCGGTCCTTGCAGCGCGGCGACATTATCGTTTTCAAATATCCATACCTCGATCATCCGCATTATGTGAAACGTGTCATCGGTTTGCCCGGAGACCATGTAAAGCTCGTCGATCAGCAGGTGTACATCAATGGCCAGCTGTTGAACGAGCCTTACGTCGTGCACGATCCCTCCGTTCCTTATGATCCCTTCAACTATTCGTTTCCCCCTCTGCGCGACCAGATGATTCCCCTGAATGTCATCAACGAGTGGCGGCCCCAGTTGCGCAAGTATGTTCAAGGCGATGAAATGGTAATTCCTCCCGGCAAATATTTCGCCATGGGGGATAATCGCGATCATAGCCAGGACAGCCGCTACTGGGGTTTCGTCGACCGTGACGCCATCATGGGCCATCCCTTTTTTATCTATTGGTCGGTCGACGCCACCAGCTCTGATTACGCTGGCGACAGCACTTTCTGGCAGCGCCTATTAGGAATCTTCGATACCCTTATGCATCTTCCGGCGCGCACCCGTTGGCATAGAATGTTTCACACTGTCCATTAGCAGTTCCTCGTGCGACCGCTCGCAATGACGCAATGACCAAAGGGATCACCATTCCGGCTGCACCTTTCACCACCCCGCGCTATACACATTTTTGCCTTAGTCTGCGAGACTTTTGACCGTGACCAATCTGCGGAATTCGTGGAAGATCGCGCTTTGGGTGACCGCCATCCTCGTGGCCACTCAAATCGCCGCCTCTATTTCCGTGCGCACCCCACGCGTTCGCAATTATTTCAGCGCCCGTCTGGAAGATGCCTTCGGCCGCCCGGTGCAGGTGAAGCATTTCAACATTGAAATCCTCCCGAGTCCTCGCATCTATGCCAGTGGCGTAACCGTGGGCGAAGATCCCGCGTTTGGTTATGAATATTTTTTGCGCGCCGAGCAGCTCACCGCCGGACTCCGCTGGTCTGGTTTTTTGCGCGGCCGCTTTGAATTTGGCACTTTGAGTCTCGACCAACCAAGTCTCACTCTCGTTAGGAACAGTGAAGGCCGTTGGAACTTGGAAGATTGGCTGCCGCCAGCCAAACGCCCGGGCGCTGCAACTCCTGCAGCCTACGGGCCTAGTCGCGCCCCCACCATTGCCAACCGTTTGGAAAAAATCGAAATCGACGATGGCCGCATCAATTTCAAAAAAACCGATATCAAGCAACCCTTTGCCTTGATTTCAGTAAGCGGCTCCGTGGAACAAATTTCGCCCGGCCGTTGGAAGCTGGAAATTAAGGCTCAGCCTTGGCGCAGCGGCGTCACTTTGCAATCAGCTGGAACCGTTCAAGTCCGCGGCGATATTGCCGGCACTTCCGCACGCTTGCAGCCCGCCGCTCTCGCGGTGCGTTGGAATAAAGTTTCCCTCGCAGATTTGTTCCGCCTCCTGCACGGAAAAGACTACGGCGTGCGCGGCACCTTTGAGTTGGAGGCCACCGCAAAAAGTGGCGCTCCAGTCGATGCCGCAAATGTTGATTCCTATAATGATTCTTTTGTCGGCGGAGATTGGTCCTACTCGCTGAAAGCTTCTGCCGCCCAAATCCATAGCTGGGATCTTACCGAGCGCTCCGACAATCCCGCGCTTACCGCAAACCTACAGGGGCGTTGCAATGTCGCGCTAAAAAGACTTGCCGCGGAGACCCTGTCCATCGAGACGCCGCTATCGAACCTGCATGGAACGGCTGAATTTCTCAGCGCAGCAAATCCCTTCATGCAGCTTAAATTCGACTCCGCCGGCATTCAAGCTGCGGACATTCTCTCCTGGTACCGTGCATTTCACGCCGACGTAGCAGACACAACCTCCGCCGACCAATTTTTCACCGGCAGTCTGCAGTTGCAGGCTTGGCCCCTTGAGCTTCAAGAAATAAATGTGTCCAGCTTTGGCGGCGCTGTCAATCTGCGCAACACGGAAGATGTTCTGAGAATTGGACGATTCCACGCCGCTCTCAATCGCAACCGGCTGGTGATGGATCCGATCCATGTCGCCCTCATGAGCAGGAACTCCTTGGCAGTGCCACCCGCTCCGGCTAGCCGATTGACCAAACTCCGCGCCACAAGTGAGCCGACTGGCGAGGCAAGCCTCACGCTGGTCCACGATTTTGCTATGCATTCCGGCGCCCTCGACGTGCAGGGCCATATCGATAACGCAGAAAAGTTTTTGAGGATCGCCGCTGCTTTCGGACACACCCTCAATCACGGTTGGGATCTCACCGGCCCTGTGCGCGTCGACATGCGCCGCCAATGGAGTTCCACATCTCAGGCCGCGTGGACTGGCGCGGCGGAAGTAACCGACGCGCAACTCGCAGCCGCAGGCTTAAATCAGCCCGTGCAACTTCAAAAAGCCCGGCTCGAATGGAAAAATGGAAACCGCGTCGCGCAGATCGGCCAAGTCGAAGGCTTTGGCGCCACCTGGTCCGGCAACATCGCCGAGATAAAGTCATCCGATCCTGAACGGCAGGGCGTCTGGAATGTTCAACTTCACGCCGATCATCTCGACGCCACCGAACTGGACCGCTGGGTCGGCCCGCGCGCGCGCCCTGGTTGGGTGCAACGACTTTTGCCTTCGCTATTCAGTGGTAAAGCACAAACGGTTCCCGCCAGCGAATTGGTCCGCCGCTTGAACGTCGTCGGAAATGTCCAGGTAGACGAGTTCACCATAGAAAAATTGAAACTACAGCAGCTGCGTCTGCAAGGTTCGTTGCATGACTTGCAGCTCAATGTCCCCGATGGCCGCGCGCAATGGGCGGGCGGCGCCGTCCGTGCCACCATGCTTGCGAAATTTCTTCCTCGCCCCGCGTATGATGTGCATGCCCAGTTGGATGGCGTGAATCTGACTCAACTGCCCATTGATGCATTGCTGGCTGACCGGTTGGCAGGGCTCGCTTCCGGCACCATGCATCTCAAGACCACCGGCGTAGGCCGCGACGAACTGCTGCAAAAACTCACCGGCGCCGGCAAAGTTCGCTTGGACAATCTTGAATTTCGCGGCTGGGACGTGAATGCCAGCGTGGCAGATGGCGAAGCCCATCCGGGAGTTTCACATTGGCCATCCGGCGCTGGCACCTTTACCGTTCGCGACCGTAACGTCTTTTTAGAAGATGTACGGCTGGATGGTGGTACGCAGTTCACTTTAATTGACGGAACGGTTAGTTTCGACCGCGAAGCCGATCTTGCTGTTGAAACCAGCGCCGCAAAGCGCGCGGTTCGCAACACCACTGGGCCCGGGCAGGTGCTGAAAATTGTTGGACCGCTCGATGGTCCCCGCGTCACAAGCGAAAAGAGCGCCCCACGTCAACCGGCGGATTGACTTCGTTGAAAAGCGAAATGTATCAGCAACAAGAATATTGCGGCAAAAAATAAGTTCGGCCGGGAGCCCTGTTAATGATTCGTAAGCTACTGCTTGCGCTCGTGATTTTCCTATTTTTTCTGTCGCATACTCCCGCGCAATCCTCCTTCACTCTCGAACAGGTGCTGAGCGCTCCATTTCCCGCCGATTTAACCGCTTCCAAAACCGGCGGCCGTTTGGCTTGGACTCTCGATCAACAAGGCCGCAGAAATATCTGGGTCGCGGAAGCGCCAGAATTTCATGTGCGCCAGCTGACTAAATACGACACCGACGAGGGTCAGCCCCTGTCTGACCTTCATTTTTCTTCGGACGGCAACACCCTGGTATTTGTGCGCGGCGAGGGAAAAAACACCGCTGGCCAGTCACCTAATCCCACCAGCAACACTGCAGGCTTCGAGCAGTCCGTGTGGTCCATCGGATGGACCGGTGGCGAGCCAAAGAAACTGGATGCCGGCAATTCGCCGGCGATTTCCCCTTCGGGAACCGTCGCCTACATCAAAGACCACCAATTATGGCTGCTCAAACTCGACGCATCCGACAAGCCGCTTCAAATTGTCGTACGCGGTAAAAGCGCAGATCCACAGTGGTCGCCAGACGGCACGAAACTTGCCTTCGTTTCGGGCCGCACCGATCATGCTTTCATCGTCGTGTATGAGCCGTCAAATAAATCGTTGCGCTATTTATCTCCTTCGGTCGATTCCGACCAGACTCCTCGTTGGTCGCCCGACGGGAAATTCATCGCCTTCGTCCGCCGTCCGGCCGCGCCACGCGATAAGCCTGAAGGATTTTTTATCGCCCCCGATGTGCCAGAGCCGTGGGCCATCTGGCTCGCCGATGTTTCCAGTGCTTCCACGCATGAAGTCTGGCATAGCGGAAAAGAGCTAGCCGACTCTTTTCCCGCTATGGCGGAAGAAACTGGCGGCGGAGTGCTCAATTGGGCGTCCGATAACCGGCTGATCATCGCAAGCGTAAAGGACGGCTGGCAGCATCTGTATTCGCTGTCTGCTGACGGAAAAAAACAGGAAAATCTCACTCTCCTCACTCCCGGAAATTGTGAGGTGGAGCAATGGGCTTTTTCCCCCGATAAGCAAACCGTAGTATTCAATTCGAATTGTGGCAGTGCCAAAGAAGACATCGATCGCCGTCACCTTTCGCGCGTAGATGCCGCTGGCGGTAGCGAGCCCGTCCAAATCACCACCGGCGAAAGCATCGAATGGAATCCTGTCGTTCTCAGCGACGGCAAATCTATCGCCTATTTAGGCTCCGACGCGAAACAGCCCGGCCGCCCCTTTGTTTCACCGCTCGCTTATGATTTTTCGCCGCGTTGGCTGGATTCCGGTACTTGGCCGGCTGATTTTCCCGCCGCTCGCCTCATCATCCCGCAACAAACAATTTTTCGTTCCGGCGACGGTCTCGAGCTGCACGCTCAATTATTTTTGCCTCCCATTAGCAAGCCCGGCGAGAAACGCCCTGCCCTTATTTTTCTTCACGGCGGCCCCATCCGCCAGATGCTCTTGGGCTGGCACTACATGTATTACTACTCAAATTGCTACGCCATGAATCAGTACTTGGCCAGTCGCGGCTATATCGTACTGGCACTGAATTACCGCAGCGGCATTGGCTATGGCCACTCATTTTATGAAGCCCCGCGCCGCGCCGGACGGGGCGCTTCGGAGTATCAAGATGTCGTAGCTGCTGGAAAGTTTCTGGCCGCGCGCAATGACGTCGATGTCACGCACATCGGCTTATGGGGTGGCAGCTACGGCGGTTATCTCACCGCGCTCGGCCTAGGCCGCAATTCTGATCTGTTCGCCGCGGGCGTCGATCTGCACGGCGTGCACGACTGGCCCACCGACAATTGGGACGGAAAAAACATCCCTGCCGATCTCACCAAGCTGGCCCATACCTCCTCTCCAGTTACCGCCGTTGACACCTGGCGCTCGCCGGTGCTCTTCATCCACGGCGATGATGATCGCAACGTGATTTTCACCCAAACCGTGGATTTGATCGCGCGTTTACGCGCCAAAAAAGTGGAAATCGAGCAGCTCATTTTTCCCGATGAGGTCCACGATTTTCTTTTGCACCGCGACTGGCTGGCCGCCTACCATGCTGCCAGCGATTTCTTCGACCGCCACTTCGGCGGCCCCTGGAAGTGATCTCTGATAATTAGAATTACAAAAATCGCCAGCGCGAATCTCCGCATCATTTATTTTCTGCTGATGTTGGCGGCGTTATTCATCGCTACTCAGATTCATCCGGGCATTGTTCAGCCCAGCGTCGCCGCCGCTCCAATCGCACGTAACACGCTGTTTCCCAAGCTGCACGCTGGCCAGTCCTTCACCTACTTCATCCAATATCGCACCAAAAAGAACGTCAAGACCGAAAGTCGCGTCGTAACGCCCACCGGGCCACAGGACGCCGAGTCAGACGCTCAGTGGCTCTTGCGCGTTGATATTTTGGATGTCCATCCGCAGGGCGAGCGCTCCACCATCCACGCCCGCTCAAGGTTTCAAAGCGTCGCCTCCGCGATGGCCCAGAATAATACTGGCACCCAACAAAGCTCTCCAGGTTCACCAACCCAGAACCTTGAAGCGAAATCGATCGAATTCACCATGCTCCCCGACGGCCGCGTGGACTCAGTAACAGGCCTCGCCGACCTTTTTCCCGACCAGCGTCAGGTTTGGCAAGTATGGCTGCGCCAATTCGCCATTGCCGGCGTTTTTCCTCGCGACGGCGTAAGACCCGGCCAGTCTTGGAAATCAAGCGAACCCGAGCAAGCTCCATCGCCCATCGTAAAGCTCGAGTGGGAAAAACAAGCCACCTACGTTCGTGACGAACCTTGCACCGCGATTCAATTCTCGGAAGCCGGTATCGTCACTCCCAAAAATTCTTCAACCGAATCATGCGCCGTGGTCCTCACCAGCGCTATTTTGAAACAAAAGTCCTCTCCAAAGGACACCACTCCCAGCGACTTCCGGCTTCATGACCTTCGCACCACCGGCAACGCCACTGGCAAAAACGAAACCATCTCGTACATTTCTCTGCAGTCCGGTCTCATCGTCCGCGTCACAGAAGATGCTCAGCAATTCATGGATGTGGTCGTAGCCAAGTCCGACGCATCCAATCAAATCCATTACAATGTACAAGCCGCCGGACACACGGAAGTCCTTTTGGTCGCCGACGCACCGGCATCAAAACCTTGAAATTGTGAACGCGTCATGACCCTGTCTCGATCCACTGATTAGAACAGAAATCCCTTACCTGAAAAGGTTTGCGTCATCGCGTATAATGAAGAATTCTGCAGTCACCAGCAAAAATATCCGATGCACACCGGGTGGCCGCACTTAATTTGGCTCCGCTCCGAGGAACCTGTGAATGAAGTTCAAATTACACAGCAATTATCAGCCGCGCGGCGACCAGCCTGAAGCCATAGACCAGCTCTATCGCGGCCTCGAAGCCGGCGAAAAGGAACAGGTATTGCTGGGCGTCACCGGTTCCGGCAAAACCTTCACTATGGCCAAGCTCATCGAAGCCGCTAATCGCCCTGCTCTGGTCTTAGCACACAATAAAACCCTCGCAGCCCAGCTCTACCACGAATTCAAAAGTTTTTTCCCCGAAAACGCTGTCGAATACTTCGTCAGCTATTACGATTTTTACCAGCCGGAAGCCTATGTGCCTTCCGCCGACA
>Ga0193729_1001458_pt1 | contig 12096 bp, 8 predicted proteins | sample U1c2metaG_FD_143036 | JGI IMG/M metagenome (GOLD analysis project Ga0193729, IMG submission 143036) | Soil microbial communities from a riparian zone of the East river system, Colorado, United States - U1c2 | ecosystem: Environmental > Terrestrial > Soil > Riparian zone | place: USA: East River... | reverse complement strand
CTTCCAGGTCACATCGGGCCCGAACGGCACCCCCTGCCCAGGCACGCTGCCGTTCAACCCGTCGCTGGCGGCTGGCAGCCCGAACATCAACGCCGGCAACTTCAGCCCCCTGACCACGACGATCAGCCGCTCCGACGGCAGCCAGGACATCCAGAAAGTGCAGCTGCACATGGCGCCGGGCATGTCCGGGATCCTCGCCGGCGTCCCGCTCTGCCCCGAAGCGCAGGCGAACGCCGGCACCTGCGGCGCCGGGAGCCTGATCGGCGAAACGATCGTCTCGGTCGGGCTCGGCGGCGACCCGTTCACCGTCACCGGCGGCAAGGTCTACCTGACTGAAAAATACGGTGCGGGCGCGTTCGGCCTGTCGATCGTCAACCCAGCTGATGCCGGCCCCTTCCATTTGGGCAAAGTGGTGGTTAGGGCCAGCATCCAGGTCGACCCGAAGTCCGCCCAGCTCACGATCACGACCGGGGAAATCCCGCACATCATCAAGGGCTTCCCGCTGCAGATCAAGCACGTGAATGTCCTCGTCAACCGCCCGGGCTTCACGTTCAACCCGACGAACTGCAGCCCGCAGTCCATCACGGGAATGATCGGCAGCGTCGAAGGCGCCAGCTCGCCGGTCTCCGTCGCCTTCCAGGTCACGAACTGCGCCACCCTGAAGTTCACCCCCAAATTCTCGGTCTCGACATCCGGCAAGACCTCCAAAGCGAACGGCGCGAGCCTCGTCACGAAGGTCGCCGAGCCGCCCGGCGCATTCGGCACCCAGGCCAACATCACGAGGGTCAAAGTCGAACTGCCCAAGCAGCTGCCCTCGCGCCTGACGACGCTGCAGAAGGCCTGTACGAACGCGCAGTTCGAAGCGAACCCCGCGGGCTGCCCCGCCGCGTCGGTGATCGGCCACGCCAAGGTCATAACGCCACTGCTGCCCGTGCCGCTGCAAGGCCCCGCGATCTTCGTCTCCCACGGCGGGGAAGCGTTCCCCAGCCTGATCATGGTCCTGCAGGGCTACGGCGTGACGATCGACCTCGTGGGCACGACCTTCATCGACAGGGCGGGGATCACGAGCACGACGTTCAAGACGGTGCCCGACGCCCCCTTCAACACGTTCGAACTGACGCTGCCGCAGGGGAAGTTCTCGGCATTGGCCGCGAACGGCAACCTCTGCACGTCGAAGCTCGTGATGCCGACCGAATTCGTCGGACAGAACGGCGCGCTGATCCACCAGAAGACGCCCATCAGCGTCACGGGCTGCCCGAAGAAGAAGGCGCTGAGCCGCAAGCAGAAGCTCGCCAAGGCGCTGAAGGCCTGCAAGAAGAAGGCGAAGGGCAGGCGGGCAGCGTGCGTGCGGCAGGCACATAGAAAATACGGCCCTATCAAGAAGAGAAAGAAATAGGACGCTTCTCCTCCTCGCCGCGAACCTTGACGACCTGCAGCAGGTGAGCTTCTGCGCTCCTCTCAGCCCGCAAGAAATACGACTCCATCAAGCGAAGAAAGGCAATAGCCCAGACCCCCCCGTCGCTTCCAGCTGAGCATTCTGTCTGGCTTCGCCCGTAGCTTCGTCACTTGATGGCGACGACCGGGAAGAGGTGGAGCAAGGCGCAAACGACCTGCCCACGCCCCGGGCATGCGGGGTCGCGGGTCCGCTTCGACGGCCAATACGGCAAGCCGGGCCACCGTCGCCAGCTCTACCGCTGCGTGCCGGCCAACGGCGAGCGGCCGCATCGCTTCACCGAGCTGTTGCCCCGGGAGGAGGCCTGGCACGACGCTTGCGAATCCTGCGAGCGGCCGGTGCACCTGCACGAGGGGCCACACGCCGCTCGCCGCTACCAGTTCGTCGCCCGCGGGATCGCCGAGGCGCTGGAGGCAGTGGGAGCCGGCGCGACCTATCGCCAGACGGGGCTGGTGGCACGGGAGCGAGCGCGGCGCTTGCGCGCCGACCGGGTCGAGGGGGCCTTCGCTGGCCCGGCGTTCTGGGAGCCGTTCGTCCGCGACGCTCACGCCGCCGAGATCCCGCGTCTCTCGGACTGGCTGGAAGGCGCCGGTCGGGTGGTCGAAGGCCAGTTTCGCCGCCGCGGCCTACGCAGCCTGCGACCCGTGGACATGCCGCTCTCGACCTCGCCCATGGACGGCCTCATCGCGCCGATCCGCGACGCGCTTCACCCTCGCCGCTACGGCCTCAAGAACCGCGAGCGAACGAACCGGCTGCTCTTGCTGATGCAGCTGCACGCGAACCGCCAGGCGGACCCGCTCGCCTACACCAAGAGCATCCGAGCATGGCTCGAGGCCAACGGCGGTCGCCCGCAAGTCGCCCGCCGCGCGGTTACCGATTCAGGTCGCGCTCCCTCACTGCGTTGACATCGCCGCTCAGAACGCTCTACGAGAAGCGACGGGGGGGCCCAGACTAGTACCGATGACCCGCCGCTCGCCTCACCCACAAAGGTCAAAAGGCATCGTCGCCTCATCGACGGTGCATCTGAGGGGTTTGGGCGGGCGGACCCACCCGCGACGACCACGACCTGGTAATCGATGAGCACGTGAGCGACTCCGTGTCACGGCCACCGGCGCTCTCCCCGAGCGCGATGGCGTGCCGCGAATGCGCCTCGCGGCCGACGAGCTCGCCGCAGGACGCTGACTCACTGCGCAACGAGGACAGCGCGGCGCAGCGCTACCGGTGACGAGCGGTCGAGGACGCCTTACCGGCGCACCTCGACTGACTGACTACTTGGCCGACCTAGCGATCTGCTGAAGGCGCTCCCGCGGCTCGGCCAGCGACCTCTCGAGCTTCTCGGCGAAGTCCGGATCCAGCGCAGTCTCGGGCGTTGGCTCAGCTTCCAGGGCCTCTACATCGTGCTCGGCTCTGTGGACGTCCGAAGCGAGGCGCTGAGCCTGCTCCTGGAGACGTGCGGCCAGAGCGCCCAGGTCGACATCTGCGTCAGTCATGTTCCACCATCCTCTGCCTCTCCTCGACGGGCGCGTACGCAGCCTGTGAGCTCGCCCGTCCTCTGTCAAGCTCGGCGCGAGCGTTTATGCGCCGCCCGCGGCATGAACACGCGAGCGCGCGCCACTCAGCCCATCTACGCTTGCTGGAGCGGGTCAGTGCGGTTGCTCGTTGACCCTCGCCACCCGCTCCGATAGAGTGACCGTGGACGTTTATCCAGCCTCGCCGAAGCGTCGTACGGATAACCAGAGGAGTGTGCGTTGATATGAGAGCGCAGTCTGAGCATGTAGCGCTGTCGCAGGGACCCTCGTTTGAGCCTTCTCGCGCCTGGTTGCGGTACGCGCCACTGACCGCCGTCCCAGTGTTGGCGCTCCTCCTCGTCCCCGTGCTTGCGTGGGCAACGCCTTCCCGCGCCGCCACGGCGCATGCCTCGCGCACGTTCTCGCTCAGCGAGACCGGCCACCTGCACCTCACGAGCCACCACGGCTTCACGCTGAACGAGAAGGGCTCAGCGTCAGGCACGATCTCCGGGACGATCTACATCCACCTGAACGTCGTCTCCACGAACCGCGTCACCGCGGAAGTCAACATCTACCCGAGCGGCGGATCGCTCACGGGCCACGCCAGCGCGAGCTACCATCCGGCGGGCGGCGTCGCGACCTTCAACGGCACAATGGCGATCGTCCGCGGAACCGGTCGCTACAGCCATGCCCGTGGCTCCGGCCTCAGCTTCACCGGCACCGTCCAGCGCTCGAACGACGCCGTCACGGTGCACGTCAACGGCCGGATGTCCGCTTGACGCGGAGGGCCTTGAGGCCATGACGTCCAGGCTCCCGCTCCTCACGGCACTCGTGTTGGTGCTCCTCTGCGCGCTGGCGCCGGCGGCCGCCCGCGCGACCTCCGAGCGTGCATCGCTGCACGCCTCCTTCAGCCCGAACAGGCTCGCCACTCCCACCACGATCTCCTTCGGCTTCTCACTCTCAACGACCGAAGGCGCTGCGCCCCCGCCGCTCACGGCCTTGGTACTGCGCATGCCCGCCGGCATGAACTACACGACCACCCAGCTTGGCCTTGCCATCTGCCAGCCCGCCGCGCTCCTCGCCAGGGGGCTCGGCGGCTGCTCGCCCAACTCACGCCTCGGCTACGGAACCGCCTTGGTGGAAGTGCCGTTCGGCGTCGGCTCAGGCCATGAGATCCCCGAAATCCAGGCCGTCTCAGGCCCATCGCCCAACGGCAACCTGGTCGTCCTCTTCTACGCCAACGGCGTCTTCCCCGTCTCCGCACAGCTCGTCTTCTCAGGCGAAGTGCTCCCCGACACCGGCCGCTTCGGCTCCCAGCTCGCTACCACCGTCCCGCCGGTGGCCAGCGTCCCCGGCGGCCCCGACGTCTCCATCGTGAGCGTCCAGACCACGATCGGCCCCAGTCACCTGACCTATTACAAGCACGTCCACGGCCGCCGCGTCCCGTTCCGCCCGCGCGGAGTCGCCGTCCCTGAACGCTGCCCCCGCGGAGGCTTCCCGTTCGCCGCCGAATTCACCTTCTCCGATCAGAGCCGCGCGAGCGCCGCGACGACGGTCCCCTGCCCGCCGGCACGTCATCGCTGAGCGATGCCCGGCCCCACGGTACAGCCACTCGAGCGCCTCTCAAAGCGTGGCGGCGAGAACGGCACCGCGCCCCTCACGCCGCCGGGGACAGGCGGCGGCCGCACCGTGGGCGCCGATCGCGCGCGCGGGCACGGGCAGCTCGCGCTGGGGTTGGTCTTTTGCTCGACGGTCGCGCGCTACCTGACGAGCATCCTCCCGATCGTCACCCGCGAGCTGGCGCATTGGCGGAGAGGTGCACGACAGATCCCGGACCCGGTTCTGCGCAAGCTGGCGCTACAGGCCATCTCAAAGCGCGGCAACATGGAGGGCGCCGCGCTGTTTGCCGTGCTCGCTCCCCGTGCTCGCCGCCGGCAGACTGTGCGTGCGCTCGTCGCGTTTCAGACGGCCTACAACTATCTCGACACCCTCGCCGAGCAGCCGAGCGCCGACCCGATCAGCAACGGCCGCCGGCTGCACGAGGCCCTGCTCGTCGCGCTCGACCCCGCCGCCGAGCACGGTGACTACTACGTCCACCCCCAGCGACGAGATGGCGGGTACCTCGCCGAGCTCGTCGACACCTGCCGCTCGGCGTTCCTCACGCTGCCCTCCCACGGGGCCGTGTCGGTCGCCGCGTGGGCCGCGGCAGCGCGAATCGTCGCGTTTCAGAGCCTCAACCTCACGCGCGAGCAGGGTGGCCACGACGAGCTCGAGCGCTGGGCGCGCTACCAGACACCGCGCGCCTCGGGCCTTGACTGGTGGCAGACGGCCGCCGCCGGCGGCTCCTCGCTCGCCGTGCACGCCCTGATCGCCACGGCCGCCCGCCCCGATGTGCAGCCGAGCGAGGCCGCCGCGATCGAGGGCGCGTACTTCCCCTGGATATGCGCGGTTCACTCGCTGCTCGACAGCCTCGTCGATGTCGAGGAGGACGAGCGCGCGGGCCAGCGCAGCCTGCTCAGCTACCACGCCTCCCCACGACAGGCCTCCTTCGCGATGAAGATGCTCGCCCAGCGCGCCGCAATCGCAGCCCGCAGTCTCCCCGACGATCTCGCTCACCGTGTGATCCTGACCGCGATGGTCACCTACTACCTCTCGAGCCCCGAGGCCTCGACACGCGACGCTCGCACCACGGCCGGAAACGTCGCTGCCGCGCTCGGGCCACTGGTGGCGCCCGCGCTCGTGCTGTTCAAGGCGAGGCGTCTCGCGGCCCGGCTCACACACGGCGCATACGGGTAGCCGCGCCGCATGCTGGAGCTGCGCGACCTCGTAAAGCAGTACCCGGCGGTCGGCGGTGAGCCCGTCCGCGCCGTCGACGGCGTGACGCTGTCCGTTGGCGCGGGGGAGATGGTTGCGCTGTACGGCCCGAGCGGCTCCGGCAAGACGACACTGTTGCTGATGGTTGCCACATTGCTGGAGCCCACCAGCGGCGCGGTGTGGATCGCCGGCCGGGACGTCTCCTCCCTGTCCGAGCGTGAGGCCTCGCAGTTCCGCCTCTCGCAGCTGGGCTTCATCCGCCAGAACTTCGACCTGCTGCCAGGCGTCACGGCGATCGACAACGCTGTGCTGAAGCTCCTCAAGTCGCTCCGCTGGCGCGAGGCACACCGTCAGATCACCCCGCTGCTCGAGCGTCTCGGCCTCGGCGGGCGCCTCGCTCACCGGGCCGAGACGCTGTCGATGGGGGAGAGGCAAAGGGTGATGATCGCCCGCGCGCTCTCGACCGGGCCGAGCCTGCTGCTGGCAGACGAGCCGACCGGTAGCCTCGACACCCAGCGCAGTCGTGAAGTCCTGGAGCTGCTCCGCGGGCTCTGCCGCGAACGGAACGTCGCGGTGGTCCTCGTCAGCCACGACCCGCTCGCCGCGGGCTATGCCGACCGTGTCTATGCGCTTCGCGACGGCAAGCTCTCGGACTACCAGCCCGACCGCACTCCTCTCCTCGGTCCCTAGATGGATGATTTGACGGTCGTGCGTTCTGCCGTGGGTGGTGCGCAGAGTCGAGCCGCTCGCGGACGCAGGGCGAAGCCTTGGCTGGTAGCCAAGGCGAGCCCGAGGACAAAGAGCGGCGAAGGCTATGCGTGCCACCGATGAAGGTGGGGAACGTACTGCACCTGTACCGCGTCCGTGTCCGAGCACGGCTGGTGCAGGAGCTCTTCGCGGTCCTCGGGATCGCCGCGGGGGTCGCACTCCTGTTCGCCTCCCAGGTCGCGAGCCAAAGCCTGCAGAGCAGTGTCTCGCAACTCTCCCATGGCATCGTCGGCAACGCGAGCGTCCAGCTGCTCGCACGCGATCCGCACGGCATGGCGGAAAGCCTGCTCGCCCGGGTTCGCGCCATCCCAGGTGTCCGCGTCGCCGCCCCGCTGCTTGAAGCGAGTGCGAACGCGACGGGCCCGAAGGGAAGCGAGTCTGTGGAGTTGGTGGGTGCCGACTCGAGCCTCCGAGAGCTCGGCGGCACGCTGGTGCGCCACACCGAATTGGAACCGTTCGCCGGAATCGGCGCGGTCCTCCTTCCGGGTCCTCTCGCCGCCCGCCTTGGAGTCACGAGGTTCGGCAGGGAGGTGACGCTCCAGCTGTACGGCAGGACTGAGCGGGCACCGCTGTATGAGCAGCTCGGCGACAGGCAGATCGGCGGGTTGGCAGCGAGCCCGATAGTTGTGGCGCCCCTCTTCTTCGCTCAGGAAATGACCGGCTTTGCTCACCGCGTCTCCCGCGTCCTAGTGGAGCCCGCCCACGGCAGGGAGGGCGCCGTGCGCCGAGCGTTGGTTCGGCTCGCCGCCGGCCGCCTCAACGTCGAGTCGACGAGCTACGACGAAAGACTGTTTGCGAAGGCGGCGTCCGCGAGCAACCAGTCGACCGCCCTGTTCGCGGTGATCAGCGCCCTCGTCGGGTTCCTCTTCGCGTTCAACGCGATGCTGCTGACGGTTCCGCAGAGAAGGCGCCTGATCGCGGATCTGCGCCGCGACGGCTACACCCCCCGGACGGTGGTCGCAATCCTCCTGCTCGACGCGATCGTGCTGGGTGTGGCCGCGTGCCTGCTCGGGCTTCTCCTCGGGGAGGAGCTCTCGATCCACCTGTTCCGCTCCAACCCCGGCTATCTGGGCTCGGCGTTCGCCGTCGGCAGCCAGCGGGTCGTCGGCTCCCAGAGCGTCGCTATAGCCGCCGGCGGCGGGATGCTCGCGGCGATCGTCGCGGTCCTGAGCCCCCTGCGCGACATCCTCTCGCGCGATCCGCTGGCGGCCATCACGGTTAAGGAGGGCTCCGCGGCTCCCCGCGCCAACATCAGGACTGCGCTCGCGGGCGTGCTGTGTCTCGCGGCAGCCACCGCGATCCTGCTCGGCGCGCCCAAGCTGGCGATCCTTGGGATGGTGCTGCTGATCGCGGCGCTGCTGCTGATCCTTCCGGTGGCGCTGGGCCTGGCGCTCATGCTCCTCACGGGGCTCGCGCGTCGGATGACGGGAGCGGTGCCGCATGTGGCGGCGATGGAGCTGAGCGCCGCGCGCGCGAGGGCGATCGGCGTCGCTGCGACCGGAGCCGTCGCGGTGTTCGGGGCGGTGGCGATCCAGGGCGCCCACACCGATCTGCTCAAGGGCCTGGAGAACGCGGCGCGCGATGAGAACGCGTTCACGGACGTGTGGGTGTCACCGCCCGGCGCCTACAACCTGCTCAGGACAGCGCCGTTCACCCCGACAGAGCAGCGAACGCTTGAGCGTCTCCCCGGCGTCCGCGCGGTGCGCGTCTACCGCGGCGGCCTCTTGGACTGGGGCGAGCGCAGGGTGTGGGTGATCGCCCCGCCGAGCGAGGCGACCCCATTGCTTCCCTCCTCTCAGATAACCGAAGGCTCCGTCGCGAAGGCGACGGTGCATCTGCGGGCGGGTGGCTGGGCCGTGTTTGCCCAGGCTCTGGCGCAAGAGCAACACCTGCACATCGGCGAGGGCGTCACGCTACCGACGCCCGTGCCGACGACCGTAAGGGTCGCGGCGCTCTCGACGAACATCGGCTGGGCCCCGGGCGCGGTGATCATGAATGCCTCCGATTACGCGCGCGCGTGGGGGAGCAGCGACGCCAGCGCCTACAACGTCCTGCTCGCCGCCAACGTCTTTCCATCCCAGGGGGCCCACGAGATCGAAAGCGCGCTCCGCCCGTCCTCGGGCCTGTCGGTGCAGACGGCTCAGGCGCACGCTGCCGAACAGAACGCGTTGAGTCGCCAGGGCCTCCAGCGCCTGACCCAGATCGCGACGCTGATCCTGGTCGTCGCGGTGCTGGCGATGGCCGCGGCAATCGGGAGCATGGTCTGGCAGCGCCGGCCCCGCCTTGCGAAGTTGAAGCTCGAGGGCTTCCCGCGCACAGAGCTGTGGCGGACGATCCTGCTCGAGAGCCTGCTCCTGCTCGCCGTCGGCTGCCTGACGGGAGCAGTCTTCGGTCTCTACGGCCAGCAGCTCCTCGACCGCGCCCTCGCCAACGTGATCAACTTCCCGGTCGTCTACTCGGTCGCACTGCCGGCTGCGCTCCTCAGCCTCGCGATCGTTACCGCCGCAGCGCTGGCTGTCGTCGCGATCCCCGGCTATCTCGCGGCGGGAGTCCCGCCGGCCGTCGCCCTCGAGGACTGAGGACCCTCCGCACGCCGCACCTCGCGGAACCGTGTTCGGCTATAAACACAGCGATCTCGTTTATACCGAGGACGGCTTCCTCGGCGCTCTCACGAGCTGGTCCCGCAACATCAGCACTGCCACGCGTAGGGAAACACTAGGCCTTGACACGCGCGAACCGGATCAGATAGCCTCTCCGCGCGCGTTTATCTCGCCGGGATTCGATCCCAAGGTCCGACGGCGCGCAGGGAGAAAGTGGCATTCGCACGGCGCGGACATATGGCACCCCGGGCTTGCTCGAGCATAGCCAGGCCCTCTCCGGGCGATGCTCGAAGAACCCCGGGGCCGCACATCCCTCCCTCCGTGCGATCCCGGCTGGGCGCCGCGGTCCCTTCCCCGGACCGCGGCGCCCACCCCGCCTGAATGAGACCGAATCTCCCGAAGCCGCTGACTTCGCAGGCGGACCGGTGTGTCAGTAGTCAATCTCGCACTTCTCTCGTGGGCGTTCGTCAACGCCCTAACCGTGCTGGTCATGTGTTTCTCGCGCAGGGCACCTCGTGCGTGTGCCCGCTGCGGGGACCGACGCCGCCTGCAAGCTCTCGCCCTCGCGCGAGCTCGACCCGGCTACTCCGCGCCGGTCGCGGTCAGCTACCGGTCGCGAGCTGCGGTGCGATGGGGTCCTCTCGCGGCGGAAGCGAGCCGCGCGCAGCCCACTCCGCAAGGAACGTCTCGGCGGCCTGCGCGTCCAGCGGCCGGGCGAACAGAAAGCCCTGCCCGCCGTCGCAATTCTCACCCTGCAGGAGGGACAGCTCGTTTGGTTGCTCGATGCCCTCGGCGATCGTCTCGATCGATAGGGCCTTGCCGAGTTGCACGAGAGTGCGGATCAGGCTCTCGCCTTCGAGGTTGTCTCTCACCCCGCTGATGAATGAGCGGTCGATCTTCAGCGCGTCGACCGGGAACTGACGCAGGTGAGCGAGAGAGGAGTAGCCCGTACCGAAGTCATCGATCGCCACCCGGACGCCGAGCGCCTTGATTGCGGTCAGCCTGCGAACGGTGTCCTCGGCGTCGCGCATCAGTGTCGTCTCGGTGATCTCCAGCGTCAACGCGGAGGGACCGAGGCCGCTCTCCGACAGTGCATGTTGCACGTCCGCCACGATCTCGTCGCTGTCGAGTTGTCGCGCCGAGACGTTGACCGCGATGCCGACCGGATAGCCCGCCTCGCGCCATTCTGCGCCCTGCGCGCAGGCCCGCTCGAGCACCCATCTACCGATCTCGGTGATCAGCCCGGTCTCCTCCAGCAGCGGGATGAAGTCATCCGGCTGGACGATGCCACGCGTCGGGCTGTTCCAGCGAATGAGGGCCTCGAGCCCGGTCGGGCTCATGTCCTGCAGGTTGAAGGTCGGCTGGAAGGCGAGGAAGAACTCGTCGTTCTCCAGGGCCACGCGCAGGTCCATCTCGAGCTCCATGCGGCTCTGCACCGCATCCGCCATCCCGCACTCGAACACGACGTAGCGGTTGCGTCCGGCCCACTTCGCACGGTACATCGCGATGTCCGCGTCGCGCAGCAGATCGCCCGCGCTCGCGCGGTCGCCCGTCGCGATCCCGACGCTCGCCGTCACGGTCACAGAGGTTTCGTCGTCTCCGAGCTTGACGGGCTCCTTCAGCGCGTCGAGCAGCCGTTCTGCCACCAGCTCCGGACCAGCCATCAGCGACATGTCGCCGGCTACCACCACGAACTCGTCACCGCCCAGGCGTCCCAGCGCGTCCACGTCACGCACGATCCCGTCGAGCCTCGCCGCGACCGCCGTCAGAAGCTCATCGCCGGCGGTGTGGCCGAGAGTGTCGTTGATGGTCTTGAAGTTGTCGATGTCGATAAACAGCGCTGCGACGGGTGTGTTGCTGTGGCGCGCCCGCAACAGCATCTGCTCGAGACGGTCCACGATCAGCGTCCTGTTTGGAAGACCCGTGAGCGCGTCGTGAGTCGCCATGAACGCGAGCTCCTCCTGGCGACGGCAGAGCTCCTCGTCGGCGAGCCGGCGCTCTGCATCGAAGCACTCGCACATCTGCACGAGCGTCAAGCGGAAGCTGGTTTCCAGCATCCCAAGCGCTTGGGAGAGCGCCTCGGGTGACATGGCAGTGCGTGCCGCCGCCTCGCTCAGGATCTCGGTCGCGGCGTCACGCCAGCGCCAACACCGCTTGGTGACCTCGTTGAGCGGCGCCGCGCGCTGCGCGGCGAGCTGGCCGAAGATCTGCCAGACCTCGTGGCCAACCTCCATCGCTGCCTCTGGGCTCTCGCCGGCCATCCAGCGCGCGACCGCGATCGTTGAGATCTCACCGACGCGTTGGAAGCGCTCCTCGACGACCTCGGTAAGGGCAGGGCCCGACTCCGCGCTGCGCGCGACGGTCCTGCTCACCACCTCCTTGGCCTGAGCGTGGAGCTCATCACCGAGACGACGCACATCCGCCTCGGTGTCTCCGGCCGGTACTGCCGGCGGCGTCACGGACGCCGTGACCACGCGAGATCTGAGCAGTCGCATGAACACGGCCCGTGATTCGGCTGATCCTCCCCCCGGCCATTAGGTTCCCTAGGCGCTTCTCGACGGATGTTTATCTCGCACCGGTGCGCCAAGCGAAAGCGTGCCCCGCGAGAAGGCCGATCCAGCGAATTCCTCGCAAGATCGTGGCTGCACAGTGCCCGCCGCTGCAACGTCCCTGGGCCACCATTCGGCTTCGAAATGGACCATCTGGAACGTTTATAGTGTTCTTGCACGGGGGCATGCGTACGCCGCGCATGTCCCCGGCACTTCGCCGATCAAAGGAGCCCGCGAACCGATGTCAGCCACAGCCGAACCCTCCGCAACCAGCTTCGCCGCCGAGGCGGCGGTCGAGGCGATCTCCGGCGCGGCGGGCCAGGACGTCACCTTCTCGCTGGCGCTCAGCCAGGACCAGAAGGACATTCGCGACTGGGTGCACGGCTTCGCGGCCGACGTCGTGC
>Ga0193729_1001457_pt1 | contig 12098 bp, 11 predicted proteins | sample U1c2metaG_FD_143036 | JGI IMG/M metagenome (GOLD analysis project Ga0193729, IMG submission 143036) | Soil microbial communities from a riparian zone of the East river system, Colorado, United States - U1c2 | ecosystem: Environmental > Terrestrial > Soil > Riparian zone | place: USA: East River... | reverse complement strand
GCATAAACGCTCCACATGTAATCTCGCTCCTCGTCGGTCACCATTTCCAGCGTGAGCTCATCGTGGTTGCGCAGAAACATCGCCCATTGGCAGTTGTCGGGAATCGGTGGCGTCTGATCGAGGATGTCGATGATTGGAAACCGGTCTTCCATTTGCAGGGACATGAACATTCGCGGCATGAGCGGGAAATGGAAACTCATGTGCGACTCATCGCCGTTTCCGAAGTAGGCGACGGCGTCTTCCGGCCACTGGTTTGCTTCCGCTAGCAACATGCGACCAGGAAACTTTAGATCAACATGTGCACGAAGCTTTTTCAGATACGCGTGCGTCTCAGGTAGATTCTCGCAGTTGGTACCTTCGCGCTCGTAAAGGTAGGGAACCGCATCGAGCCGCAAACCATCCACGCCCATGTTCAGCCAAAAATCACAGACCTTCTCGATCGCTTCGTGCACAACGGGATTGTCGAAATTGAGATCGGGCTGATGCGAATAAAAGCGGTGCCAGTAATACGCCTTGGCCACCGGGTCCCACGACCAGTTCGATGTCTCGAAGTCCTTAAAAATGATGCGCGCGTCCGGGTATTTTTCCGGCGTATCGCTCCAGACGTAGAAGTCGCGCTCCGGCGAACCAGGCAATGAGCGCCGCGATTTTTGAAACCAGGGGTTTTGGTCCGAGGTGTGATTGATCACGAGCTCGGTAATGACGCGCAACCCGCGTTCGTGTGCCGCCCTCAGAAACGCGCGAAAATCATCGAGCGTTCCGAAGTTCGGATTGACGTCGAAGTAGTCGGCGATGTCGTAACCGTCATCACGCATGGGCGATGGATAAAACGGCAAGAGCCAGATCGCGGTGATGCCGAGCTCTTGCAAAAAGTCGAGCTTATCGTTCAGGCCGCGGAAGTCGCCCATTCCGTCGCTGTCGCTGTCGCAAAAGGTCTTGACGTGCAGCTCGTAGATGATCGCGTCCTTGTACCAAAGCGGATCACCCACTGCTTCGCTTCCAATCGCCGGCATGCCGGTAACCTTTGCCGCACAAATCGCACCGCGCAATCATCGGGTTTTAGGGAATACGTATTGCGGTTGGCCGGCGACAGAAAACGGCAGCGATCACGTTGAAGTGACCTCTGCCGTCAGAATGCACGCGCTGGCGACGCGCAAAAATAATTATCGTTAGGGCAACTTCATTATCTGGCTGGCCACGCATTGCCACCGGCCGCCCCGCTCCACCCAAGTGTCGGTAAAGCGAAACTTTCGATCAAATGGCTGGCCATCTTTACCCGTGCCCTTCTCGTGCGCGGTGCCGACAACGACTGCTACGTTCGGACCATAAGTGTGTACGGCGAGCCTTTCGTTCGCGGCCGATTTGTAGGTGTCCCGATCCTTCTTCGACTCCGCCATCACGCTTGACCTACTCATGACTTTGCCGTCGAAATAAACGCCGACGAAATCATCGGCCACCATTGATCCGACGCTGACTGCATCATGTTTGGCGATTGCGGCTTCCCAGCGGTTCTCGTTGTCCTTCAACGCAGCTTCCACGCTCATCTTCTTGCCGGAGGGCGCGGCCGCAGCTTTCGCCGCGCCAGCCGAAGCAGATTTCTCAGGCGCGGCCTTTAACGGCATCTCCTTTTTCTGAGCGGGCGGTTGCTCTGGGGGCGTCGCGGTCGCTCTGGTTTCAGGCGCGGTCGACGGTGTTGGCGCCGGAGCTTCTGGCACGGTGGTGGAAGCGTTTTGTTCCGGCGACGCGGACGGTGATTCTTCTTGGCCAAGCGCTGAGCTGACGAAAGTCAGTGCAAGGATGCCGAGAAGCGATGTAATTAATTTCATATGAATTTCCTTTCGTGACGTTACTCTTGGAACGCAGGATCGCGCAGCACCCGTTCCCCCACTCTGGCGGCCATCGAGCGCAACTTTGCGCTCAGTTCGCGTTGTCATCGCAAAGCGTATTGGAGCAACTGCTTGTCGGTCAAGCTTATTGCAGCGGCCCGCATTGAAACGGTTGGACGAAGCCGCTAAGCCAGACTAATGCTCTGTTTCGCACTCCTGCATGAATCGAAAATCGCAGATCGCTGCGCCTCCAGACGGCGAGACGGAGACCGGCGCCCGCGCGCGGACGACCATGCCGGAACTTGAACCAGGTGCGCCGAGCGATCTCGATCTAATGCAGGCGATCCAGGCTGAGGACCCGGAAGCGCTTTCCCAGCTCTACGATCGATATAACGGGATTCTGAAAGCGCTCATTTTGCGCGTGATCCACAACGAAACCGAGGCCGACGACTTGCTACAGGAAATTTTCATGGAGATTTGGAATCAGGCAAAGAATTTTTCCGCGCAAAAAGGGAAACCGCTTGGCTGGATGGTCACGCTGGCGCGCCGGCGCTCGATTGATGGCTTACGTAAAAAGCAGGCTTACAAGCGCGCCGAAGAGCGTTTACAAAGCGAGACCGAGCAGCGACCTGAGGCCTGGGTGCATAACGCCACCGCGGAAGAAATCGCCTTTAGCGACACCCGGGTCCTTGTGCGCAAGGTGATCAACGGGCTCCCGCCGGCGCAACAGCAGGCAATCGAGCTCGCATTTTTTCGAGGCATGAGCCAGCGCGAAATCGCGGCAAAAACGAATACTCCATTAGGCACAGTCAAAACCCGGCTGGAGTTGGGACTAAAAAAAATTTATGACGGCCTGAAGGAGCTAAAAGATGAGCTTTGAAGAATTCCAGAACCGCTCGCGGCTTTACGTCATCGGCGCCCTGGAGCCCGAAGAGATGGAAGAGTTCGAGAGAGCGCGAAAAAAGTTTGGACAAAAGGCCGAAGATTTTATCGGCGAGTGTTATGCCTTGCACGAAGCGTTCGCGTTGAGTTTACGCCCCGCGAAGTCGTCCGCCGCCATTAAGGAACGGCTCATGTCGATGGTACGAGACCGCAAGCAGGGCTAATCAGAATTTTTTCCCGAGCAATCGGTGACTTCTCGCAAAATAAACTCCTGAAGAAAGCCGTAGAAGTTTACCTGGAATAAGCTCAAGTCGCGGCGCGACCCGATGGGTGAGCGATAGTGATCGCACAGCTCGCCATCGGTGAAATTATACTTCTCGGCAATGACCAGCCTTGCCTGATTGAGCGCACTGAGCCAGGCATCCGCATGCTTCGCCGGAATGCGCAGAGTGCGGTTCGCGAAAGTCTTTTCGCTGCCGCTCAATTGCTCCAAGTCGGCGGCCACGGTCTCCGTCGCCGTCCGAAAGAGACGCCTTAACTCCGGTTGCACATAAAGTTTCCACTCCGCGCAAATCTCCCTTTCGCGCGGACCCGCGGGTGGACTGAAGAGTCGCTGCTCAGCGGCTGGCGTTCCCTCCGGATTAGCGCTCGCCGGGATCTGCCGGAGCAATTCCGCCAGGAATGGGTCGAGCTCGGAGATCTCCAGCTCGTCTTCTCGCCGGCAAATTTCCATGTCAACCAACTTTCTCCAGCGTCGCGAGCAAGAGATAACCGTGCAGTTGTTGCACATAAAGCTCCGCTCTCTCGCGCATGCCGCTCCAGAGAATGGAGCGTCCCTTGTGATGCACTTCCAGCATGTGGCGTTCCGCTTTCTCGCGCGGATAGCCGAACACCCGCTGGAATACCATCGTCACATAACTCATCAAATTGACCGGATCGTTGTGCACCACCACTTGCCACGGAAGATCAAGCTCTTCTTCCGAGCGCGTTTCCTTTTCGATTGCCGGAGCGTCGATCGTTGCAGGGTTAGCGTTCTCGTCCGAAATGCTAATCGTTCCCGCGGATCGTTCGCTTTGCGCCCCCCATGCGCTGCCCCGCCGCGGTTGCCAGCTCATAGATGAGACGCTAACATACGCCGCCTCCAGTTCAAACAAGGTTGCGCCCGGAGCGCGGAACAGCCAACACGGCTACAACTGCTACTTCAACGACGCCGCCAAAATTTTTTGCTGCATTCTTGCCATTCTTCGCGCCTCGACCTCGTTTCGATCGTCAAAGCCGTGCAGATGCAGCAGTCCATGCACAACATAAAGTCGCAGCTCCTGCCCGAGCGAACTTCCAAACCTTCGCGCCTGATCATGCGCCATCTCGGCGCTGACGAAAATCTCACCATGCTCAAATGTCATGACGTCGGTTGGGCCCGCCTTGCGTAGGAATTGTCGATGTAATCTCTCCATCCTCCGATTGGAAATGAGGAGAACAAATATTTCGCGCACGCGTTTTAATTGCGTCGGCTCATTTCGATAAATGCGAAAACACAACCGCAAAGCCTGTTGGGCAAACTCCTGGAGAGCAGCCACATCGATCTGGACCGTTCGTTGAAGATTGCGCACCGCGATTTCGGGAAGAGCAACCAAGTTCTGGCCGCGACTCATACCTATCGATTTTGATCTTGGCAGCGGCTCCGTAGGAGCGTCATCTTTTTAGTCCGGCGGGCGCTGTTCCGATTGAAAGTTTCGCGTAATAAGTCGCGCGCCTCTGTTGAAGCTGAAATACGCCCACGCCCATTGAAAGAGCACGACGAAGCGATTGCGAAAGCCGACCAGAAAAATAATGTGCACAAATAGCCATGCCAGCCACGCTGGCAACCCGCTGAAGTGCACGAACTTCAGATCGGCCACGGCCCTGTTTCGGCCAATCGTGGCCATGCTGCCTTTGTCCCAGTACCAGAACCGCTGCGGTTTGCCTCCTTCAGTCATCGCCAAAATATTGCGCGCGGCGTGACGGCCCTGCTGAATGGCAACCGGCGATACGCCCGGCAAAGGCTTTCCGGTTTGATGCGAGAAATTTGCCAGGTCACCGATTACCTGAATCTCAGGATGTCCAAGAATCGTAAGATCGTCGTTGACGATCACGCGACCAACCTTGTCGATTGGCACGCCGAGCGTCTTGCCAACAAAGGATGCGTTGTTGCCGGCCGCCCAAATTTTCACGCGGCAGGGAATGAATTCGCCGGCGACTTCAAGTCCGGCATCGGTGAGGTTTGTCGCGCGCACGCTGGTGCGAACTTCCACGCCAAGATCAATAAGTTGTTTCCGCGCGCTCGCCGACAAATCTTCCGGAAAAGCGGCGATGAGACGTGACTCGCCTTCGACCAAAATCACACGGGCCTGCGACGGATCGATGTTGCGAAAGTCTTTCGCTAGTGTGTAACGGGCGATCTCGGCGATCGCGCCAGCCATCTCTACGCCGGTCGGTCCGCCGCCGATAATCACGAAAGTCATCGCGGCTTTGCGCGCCGCTTCATCCGTGATTTTTTCGGCATACTCAAACGCCAGCAACAAGCGGCGGCGCAGTTCGATTGCGTCTTCGAGGCTTTTTAATCCCGGCGCCAAGTTTTCCCACTCATCATGGCCGAAGTAAGAATGTCGCGCGCCGGTTGCAAGAATTAGAAAATCGTAGTCGATCTCGCCGTCGGTCACTTTCACTTTTTTGGCATCGACATCGACCGAGTGCACTTCCGCAAGCATGACCTCCATGTTTTCGCATTTGCTTAATATAGCCCGCACCGGCGCCGCGATGTCGGCCGGCGACAGCGCGGCCGTCGCCACTTGGTAGAGCAGCGGCTGGAAAAGATGATAATTGGTGCGGTCGATTACCGTGACGTGCACATCTTTGCACGCCAGTTTCTTTGCCGCTTCGAGTCCGCCGAATCCCGCGCCGACGATCACAACCTGCGGTCCCTCCAATGATGCGTCTTCCATGCGCGAGAATGTTCCGAGAACGAGAATCGATGCGAGCAGATTGTTGCTGTAGCCGCTCGCCTGGGCGAGCGCGACGCGCGGATTGTAAAGACGCGCACATCGCGTCGCCCACAAGGCGATGGCTACAGAAAAGCATTTGTTCTCACGTAGCGATCACATTATCTTCTGCACCTTATGCCGAAGCCAATCGCTCGCAGCAAAACACGCAAAGCAGTCGCGAAACGATTCAAGATCACGGCGCGCGGCAAGGTTTTGCGAGCGCAATCCTCGCGCCGCCATTTACTTTCGGCGAAGAATGCGAAACGCAAAAGGCAGCTGAGCAAGGCTGCGCAAGTTGACAAAACGGACGTCGCTCGGATCAAGGCGAACCTGCCGTTTGGCTAGTCGGTAGATGTCGATCTAACGACTGTAGCGGCGGTCTGTGACCGTCGCATCTTTCGGCAAGAAGTTCGACCGACAACAATTGCGGTAGATGTCGATCTAAAGATACGGTAGGGGCATCGGCCTGATTTCTTCAGGCTCGCTTGGTCGCGTCCCATTTACGTCGTCGTAGCGGTTCTTGTCACCGGTGGCATCGCGTCCGGCGGGGGCTCCGGACTATAAGAGCGAGTCGATCCGCGATTTCCCGCGGGCGATGCAACCAGAAGCGCGCGCCTGTTAACGCCTGGCGCATCTTCGATTTTCAAAACCCGATTGCACGATGTCGATCTTGCGCGAATTTTTCTTCTCCGTCAGGGGCTATGGATGAAGGACGTACGAACCCCGCCAGGGCAGGAATGCAGCAACGGTAGTCTGATCCTCCTTGCCGTAGTTCCCTGGCGGACTTTTTAGGGGCGCGACCGCCGGGCGCGTCGAAATCCTAAAGAACGGACGGTCCGGCGGTTCGTCCCTACCAACGTGAAGCTTCTGAAAGTGAAAACGGCGCGCTTTGCGCAAGTGGTGGAGAGATGCGGGAAACCTGAGGTTTACACACTTTGGCAGAAACCGTCGGCAGATCGTCATTTACAATCACAGATCAAAAACAATCGCCTGATGACGGTCCAGAAAAGTGACGGTGGAACTGAGTTTGGGGTTGCTGGTTTCAAAGAGAGCAAAGGCGCAAGTCATCTGATATTTCCAAAATCGCTCAAGCGATTCGAGAACCAGCGAATTGTCGGAATCAACTGGGATCTTGTTGCCCGGTAGGGGGACGACGGAGCCGTGGAATTTTTCGTCGGCTCGACAGAGTAGCAATTGCATCAGTTTGATTTGGCTTTAAGCGCTGTAGGCGCGCTCTGTTTATAGCCAAGATGTGCGCCCGAATTGAAAGCTCCGTCAGGAGCGACATGATCCAGGACCTGTCGCTCGGCACGAAGCTCGGTTCGCTTGTCGAAACGAAGGTCTATAAACGTGACGCGCCTATGGCCGCTTAAAATCTGAGACCGATACGCTATCGACACAGGGATTCGTTTACTTCAGCTCTCTCACCTATCGGGCTTCCCGTTCATGTTGCGCCCCCGGCTAGCTCCATTCTCGCCCTACCTGCTCAGAACCGTGCTAGAATAAACTTCAGAGCATGAACGAAAGCATCATTGACCAGGAGAGGAGCGCGAGCGTTCACTTGAGTGGCGAGGAGACTGCGCGCTACTCGCGCCATCTCATGATGCCGGAAGTTACAGCCGACGGACAACGCCGCTTAAAAGCTGCGCATGTTTTATGCATCGGTGCGGGCGGACTTGGATCGCCCGGGGCCCTTTATCTGGCGGCGGCTGGCGTTGGCAAAATTGGCATTGTCGATTTCGACGATGTCGACCTTTCAAATTTGCAGCGGCAAATTCTCCATGGAACAAAGGATATTGGCCGTAGCAAATTGGAATCCGCTCGGGACCGCTTGCGCGACGCCAATCCGAACGTCGAGGTCGAACTGCATGGGTGCCGCTTTTCCAGTGAGAACGCGCCCGGACTCGTTGCGCGCTACGACCTGGTCATAGACGGCTCCGATAATTTCCCGACACGATATTTATCAAACGACGTTTGCGTTTTTGCGCGCAAGCCGAATGTCTACGGGTCCGTCTTTCGCTTCGATGGGCAAGCCACCGTTTTCGCGCCGCATCTTGGTGGTCCGTGTTATCGCTGTCTGTTTCCAGAGCCACCAGCCCCAGGGACAGTCCCGAATTGCGCCGAGGCGGGCGTTCTCGGTGTGCTGCCGGGGATCATTGGGATGGTGCAAGCAATCGAAGCGATCAAATTGATCCTCGGTGTCGGAGAGACACTTGCCGGACGTCTTCTGCACTTCGACGCGCTGAAGATGAAGTTCCGCGAGTTCAACGTGCGTCGCGATTTGGAGTGCCCTGTTTGTGGTGAACGACCAACAATCACAGAACCGATCGACTACGACCAATTTTGCGGGATCGCCGCGGATGTGCCCGCGATCTCCGTGCATGAATTGAAACGAAAACTTGATGCGTGCGAAACGATCCAGCTAATCGACGTCCGCGAGCCGTTCGAATTTGAAATTGCCCGGATCGACGCCGCGAAATTGATTCCGTTAGGCCAATTAGCTGATCGCTTGCATGAGCTGAAGCAGAATGGTCACACCGTCGTTCATTGTCACAGAGGCACGCGCAGCGCGCAGGCCGTCGAGATGTTACGGCGAGCTGGTTTTGCCAACGTCTACAACCTCGAAGGTGGCATCGACTCCTGGGCAGAAGAGATCGATCCGGCAATGCAAAAATATTAGTAGGCACGGCGCTCCGTCGCCATGTGCGCCGCGAGTGAGCCGGGCGGCCAGACGCGTTCGTCGGCAATCGACGATTTATTTCACAATTGCCGACAACTTCTCTGCACTCGGCACATCATTCCATTGTTGCAAGAGCTCGCCGTTTCGGGCGAAGACGAAGACGCGAAAGTCTGCCGATTCAAACCGCGCGCCGAGTTGTGCCGTTGCCGCGCCATCAAAATCTGCGACCGCGAAAATGTCGCGTCGCGCATCACGTATGATATTCTTTTCGTTGTAGCGGCTCTGAAGTCGCCATGCTTCGGCATTGAGACGATGCCGCATGAGCGCGCTCAGAATTATGCGCGTTGGTTTCGCGCGCTTTTTCTGGAAGTTGACCACGGTGATCATCCGGTAAGTCGGATTCCCAAGACAATAACCGGGAACGCGGTCGCCGACCCCGCGCGCCTGGTCGATATTTGATTGAGTCGTCAAGACGACGACCGTGACGTGACCGTCGGCCGTCAAAAGAGTGTTTCCATCGACATCGACAACCTAAGCGCGTAAATTTGGCCAAGAGAAAGATCCGCCAGTAACGCGCGCGCGCCGAAAAAAAAGAAAGCGAGGGAGAAAAAGAATTGGAGTGCGCGCAGTCTCACGAGTAAGCAGGTTGGCGAGGATGAGGGTGGCTGACAAGTTTCCGCTTGGATTGTCGATCTTGCTCGTGTTCCTGCTCGCCGGCTGCGATCGAATGATAACGACGCGCCATGCCCAGCTCATCAAAGACGCGGACAAGAGATCGGCCCAGGGAGATTTTATGCGCGCGATCAATCTTTACGAGGCTGCGCTCGATGACAGCCCTCGATGCGCCGAGATTCATTACAAGCTCGCGCTGCTTTACGACGACAAGATGAATGATCCTCTCAACGCCCTGCATCATTACAAGCGCTATCTCACGCTGAGCTCGAACGGATCTCATGTGAACGATGTGAAGAATTCTATGAAGCGCGATGAGATTGCGCTGCTCACGAGCTTGTCGGGCGATTCCGTGGTGACTCGGGCGGAAGCAGCTCGATTGAGAAATGAAAACCTCAATTTGCACAAGGAATTGGAAGACCGTTCGTTGAAGTCATCGAGCGCGCCGGATAAAGCGCAATCAGGCGGTCCGCCCTCACAGGAAGCTAGTGCCGGGAAATCGAGCAGCCGAACCTATGTCGTTCAAACCGGCGACACGCTCGCGTCAATTTCGAGAAAGTTCTATAAATCGCCGGCGCGCTGGAAAAAAATCCTCAACGCCAATAGAAAGAGCGTCGATGATCCTGAGAAGTTGAGGATCGGCCAGAGCTTGATCATTCCCTAGAAACCGTCTCGTCAACCGCCCGGAGGACCAAGAGGAGGCGCGTTGGCGAGTGGTTGCGGATTATTTGCGCCGGCGCCGGCGAAAGTGCCAGTCCTGCTTCCGTTGCCGCCGAAGCCAGAATAGTTAGCGTGGTTTGTGAAAACGGAGGCAGGATTTTGGCCCTGAATTGTCACGGTTACATTGTTAAAGATAGTGACGGAGTTGCCCGCGATGATTTTCTGACTGGCGCCGCTCAAGGTAACATCGGCGATAAAATTAACCGAGCCGTTGCTTCCGGTTGAATAGAGCTTCAGCGTCGTATCGGCTGAAAGGGTGCCACCGCCAATGTTCAGCGTGCCGTTGTTCCCCAAGGCCGCGACTTTGACGATATCGGCGCGCACATCGGCATTGGTCAGGTTCACGTTGCCGCTGTCGCCGGTGTGACGAATATCGACCGCGCCGCGATCCGCTTGCACCCTGCCGCTCACGTTGACGTCGCTATTTGCGCCGGTCGCCACGATGGTAATTTGTCCGCCCGGCCCCGGGGCAGCCGCATCGAGCAAAGCGAGAAGCTGCGCGCTACTACCGACGTTGATTGCCACCGCACGCGCGCCGATCGCGCCGGCCTTGCCGCTCGTGATGTGGATGTTCCCGCCTCTTGCGCTTCTGCGCACGACAGGCGGCGGGACCGAGGCCGGAGGTCTAGATGAAACCTCGATCCGCGAATTCACCGTGACGGTGCCGTTAGTTGAATTGAGATTCACCGTTCCACCATCGCCAGCAGGTGTGGCGAAAGCGAAAGCTATAGGTTGGTTTCCGGAGGTAGCTTCAATATCGGAATTTACCGTGATTGGCCCCGTGGTATTAACTGTCAAGATGCCGCCACCGCCGGCCGGAATCTGGTTGCCGTTGCTGCCGATTCTTCCATCGGCGCCGTTGAAGTTAGCGCCGTTAATTCCTGTCGCGACACTGAAAACTTGCGTGTCGGCGTTGATTGTCAGTAGGCCGCCATGGGAGGACGGAGCGGAAAAATTATTCCCGCTAAAACTAATCCCGTTTGGCGACTGAACGCTCGAGACATTAAAAGTGTGCTGCGCATCGGCACCGCTGGAATTGATAAATGGCGTGATCCCGCCTGATCCAGCGTTCAGGACACCGTTGGGCGCGTCAAGACTCAGAACGGCAACATGATCCGCCGCAATGTTGCTGCCCGCACTGACCGAGGGCGAAGAAAGCTCGCCAGCAACATTGATCGTCGTTCCGGCAGCAACACGATCACTTGCAAAAACACTGCTGCCAATGTTGATGCTCGTCCCGGCCGCCACGCCTACCGCGCTAACGCCGGACTGGGCACTAAATGCGCCACCCGCGGTAATGATATCGCCGCCGGAAGAATTGGCACCGTTCTGCGTACCGTGAATGCTGATGTCGCCGGTGGCTTCCAAGAGAAGCGAGCTGCCGTTCGCAAATATGACATTGGGCGCCTGAATTCCGCCGCTTCCGGCGATGAATGAAACCACCGCGCTGCCGAGATTCAACGTGTTCGGGCTGTTAAATTGCAGATTGATCATGGTCGCCTGCCCGGTCAGCAAATCTCGAGTGAATGTGCCGCCCGGATTGAGGACCATGGTTAGCGTATTCGCAGCGTTCAAATTAATCGCGCCGCCAGCGACGTCGGGAAATTTACTGGCGTCAACGTTGACGTTGGAAAGCGATTGAATGCTGATGTCCGTCGCCGTCACCGTTCCGCTTCCGGCGAGAAAATCTCCGCCGGAAAATGCCTTGAAGTTTGTCGCGCTTTCATCGCCGTTGATTTGGATGGCGCCTTGCGCCCAAAGCCGGATCCCCGTCCCACCGGAAATCGCCGAGCCGAGCGTCAAATTGGAACCGGTGCCACGAGCGTAAAAGTTGATGTCATGAATGCCGGAGAACGCAATCTCGGGCCCTATATTGATTGACCCGTCCTGTGTCGCAAGCAGCAGTCCGCGGATGCCGGCAAAAGTGAGCGTCCCGCCCGGACTGCCTGAAGTAATGCCGTTGACGGCGATCAGACCGAGATTGATCACGCCGGTTGGTATCGAGACCGTGGGGTTACCGGTCAATTGCAACGAAGTAAACTTGAAGCCGGCGCCGCCGCTGCTGTTCTGGCCGTTGAGCTCAGTATCGAATCCGCTTGCCGTATCGAAGGCTGAAGTCGATCCAAAGATAAATGCCGACAAGGGACCGTCCTGCGCCGGGCCGCGCCAGATTTTTCCGTAATCGGTCACACCGTTCGTGGTAATCGCCGGGTCGGTTGAAATGGTCGTGCCGCTTGTGATTATGTAAGGAATCCGCGAAGTAATTACGCTCGGCGTGCCAAATTTGCTCGGCGTGGG
>Ga0193729_1001456_pt1 | contig 12105 bp, 9 predicted proteins | sample U1c2metaG_FD_143036 | JGI IMG/M metagenome (GOLD analysis project Ga0193729, IMG submission 143036) | Soil microbial communities from a riparian zone of the East river system, Colorado, United States - U1c2 | ecosystem: Environmental > Terrestrial > Soil > Riparian zone | place: USA: East River... | reverse complement strand
GAAGTTGATTTGCAAATCGAGGCTGGTAAAACTCTCGCCCTCTTCCAAACTTGTCGCATGCGCCGTTCCGATCGCAGCATCAGCGATATCGCACAACACACCGCCGTGGATCGTGCCCATCGGGTTAGCATGTTTTTGCGCGTCCGCAACAAGTTCCATCGTCGCTGTTCCGGGCCCCACGTCAATCAACTTGAATCCCAGCGTTTTCGAGATCGCCGGTGGAAATATGAATCGAGACTCCTCTGGCCCTGCGTCTCCGTTGCCAGCAACCAGTTTGAAGAATTCCAAATTAGAGAGTTTACTCATCCTTCATTCCTCGAATCATTTGAATTGAAACGCCCCGTTCGTTCAGCCACAACCGAGACCATCTGAGAGCGCTTGATTCACCAGGCCCGTTGACCACCAACCGCTTCATCAATTGATCCTGCATAGCGCGTCAGGCAGCCTTATGCTCTGGAGCTTCCAACCGTGCGTGCTTTTCGATCAGTCTCCCAATCGATTCTTTGCCCGTGACCCCGACAATGCGTTCAACTTCCTTACCCTTGTTGAAGAGAATCATTGTCGGAATGCCCTTGATGCCGTAGTTCGCAGCCGACCGGGGATTGTCATCCACGTTCAGCTTTACTACTGAAGCACGCGCCCAATATTGTTCGGCGATTGCCTCGATCGTCGGCGCCAGCAGGCGGCACGGACCACACCACTCGGCCCAAAAATCCACCAGTACAGGCTGGTCAGATTGAAGTACCTCATTTTCAAAAGAATTGTCATTTACTTCTTTAACTCTTTCACTCATTTTTGTTTGTCCTCTCTCTCCTACGACGCTTATTTGCTATCTCGACTCTGTGATTCCTCGGGCGTCACGTCGATCGTCAATTTGTCGGTGCCTCTGATCACCGTCAATAATGACTTCCGTCCGATCCGCTCCTCAGTCAAAAGCTTGTGTAGGTCGTCAATGCCGGCAGTCGGGTGATCGTCAAAGCCGGTAATAATGTCGCCTTCACGCAAACCACCTTTCCTGGCAGGACTGTCGTTCTCGAAAGAAACGATGAGGATGCCACTTTCAACCGCAAGATTGTAAAAACGAACGAGGCGACGCGGCAGCGGCACGTTCTGTCCCGCGAGGCCGATGTAGCTGCGACTGACCTTGCCGTCGCGAATCAGACGGCTGGCTACGAACTTGGCCGTGTCAATCGAAGTGGCAAAGCAGATTCCCTGCGCCGGCAAAATCATCGCCGTGTTCACGCCGATCACCTCTCCACGAGAGTTAACCAACGGCCCACCCGAATTGCCGGGATTGAGCGCGGCGTCGGTCTGAATCACAGCATCCATCAGACGGCCCGACTGTGCCCGCAGCGATCGCCCCAGGGCACTGACCACTCCGGCGGTGACGCTATATTGAAAGCCATACGGGTTGCCGATCGCGATGACCAGTTGCCCAACACGAATCTTTTGCGCATCGCCGAGCTGCGCCGGGACCAGATTGGGCGCGTTGATTCTGATAACCGCAAGGTCTGTATCTGGATCGTCGCCAACCAGATCCGCCTGGTGCTTATGACCGTCCGCAAGGGTCACTTCGATTTTCTTAGCACCGTGAACCACATGACTATTCGTCAGAATGAAACCGTCCGGCGTGAAGATGAAACCCGAACCACTCCCCCGTCGTTCCTGTGGTCCGCGCGGGTTGTTTGGACTGCGATTGCTTATGCGTTGCTCTACTTCGATGTACACCACTGAGGGGCTGACCTTCTCGGCGGCGGTGATGACCGCGCGCGAATAAGCGTCCAGCACGTCATCATCCGCGTTCACTAAATGTTCCGCTCCCGCACTTTGTGGTTCGGACGCTTCCTTCATAAGAAATTCAATTTCTGTTTTCATAGTTTTCCTAATCAAGCTTAAGCTAGTTCTGGAACAGTCATTCCAGAACATTGCAAAAAATTTTAGTCCAGCACTGAAAGCGTGACTTTGACCACATCATTCAGCAGCTTTCGATCACGTGTGGCCTTGGCCATCAGGAGCACCCCCTGAAGATTGCTATAAAGAAAGCGGGCCACCGCACGCGTGTCCCGAACACGCCGCAGTTCACCCTGCTCTTTTCCTTTTTGCAGGGCCCTCTGGAACATTTTCTCCGCCGAGGCCATGCTGTTACAGGTTCTGGTGGCGGTCTCTTTGCAGTGACCCGCAAGTTCAGACATCGAATTGCCGACAAAACAGCCCCGTCGCCCTTCCGCCGACAAAGCCCTCGCAACCGTTTCTTCGAATAACCGGCGGAGATTGTTTTTCATTGAGCCAGGTCTTTCGAGCACCTCGAATACTTTTCTGCTGTGGATCTCGCAATAACGATCCAGCGCCTGGAGAAAGAGCGAATGCTTGTCGCCAAACGTGTCGTAGATACTCTGGCGGTTGATCTCCATATGCTTCACCAGATCCTGGATCGAAGCTTTCTCGTAACCGCGCGTCCAGAAGACCTCCATTGCTTTGTCGAGGACTTCATCGCGATTGAACTCTTTCTGGCGCGCCATTCGTGTTGTCTCGGTTATTCTTTATACTCTTTCTGGAACGAACAGTCAAGAATCAGCGCGCCGGGGCTTGTTGGTCTACAAGGCGGGGTCGGTCCCTCATTTGCCCACCATCAGAATTGAAAACGACCCCGGCACCATGGGACCCCGCGCAGGGCGTCCCGCTGGTCCTGGCTGCGCGTTAGCCGCAGGCGGTCCAAACTCTGCCGTCATGGTCAGGACGTGATTCGTCTTTGTATCCAGAGCCAGCGTCTTAGCGCCCACCATCGTTTGCAGCGTCTGCTCGACGACGAAGTTCGTGGGACTGTTCTCCTTGATGAACGTCATCGAGCCCGCGCCTTCCGCGCTGATGGCTTCCATCGTCGCGGGATTGAAGGCGACGGTGTCCACGCCCGTTCCGGTCGGAAGAGTGGTGATGATGTTGCCGTTCTTGGCATTGACGATGATCACTACCGGTGAGGGCTGACGATAATATGCAAAGAGGATGTGATTTTTTGGATCAAAGGCGAGCCCACTTCCGCTGCGCCCTTTCGAGCTAACGTCATAGTGCGCCGTAACGGTCATGGTCTTTGCGTCCACCACCGCAATGTTCGCCTTGTCCGAAATGTTCACGTAGATGCTTTGCCGTCGCTCACCGCCTGCTCAGGTGCGCCGCCCAGATCCAGGGTCCCAACTACGGTGCCTTCCTTCGCGTCGATGACCGTGGCAAAGGGCGCCTGATGGCTCAGTACCCAGACACGTTCATTGTAAGGATCAAACAAGATCCCATCGGGACGACCGTCTACATTAATCGTCTTGATCACTTTCAAAGTCGTTGAGTCCCACATCGTGATGGGCTTGGTGGTGGAGAATCCGTGGTGCGATTTAGGATCAACGGTGGCGCCGCCGGAGCTAACGTTGTCAATTTCTCCTGCCGGTTCGAGCGTATCCAGATTGAAAACAGCCAGATGCCCTTTTGCACCACCGCGCGGTGTGTACAAGCGTCGTCCCTTGACGTCCGCGAAGATGTAATCGAATCCACCTTCGCCGCCTACTCTCGCTGTCTTTATTACTTTGTAAGGACCTGTGGTTTGGGCTTGCTGGATCAATCCCGTTGACGCCAACGTAGCGATTGCCGCAACTACAACTGCTAAACAAAATGGTCGCATAAAACAATTCCTCCGTTCGGCATTGTATGTCCGTTTAGGGCTACTTACCCATCTGATTTCTCGAAAACGAAACCGCCCGCACAAGCGCTACCTGTCCCTGTGACGTCAAACTAAAACTTCAATCGAAAAGAAAGCTGTAATCTGCGCGGAGGCTGCGCCGCTATAGCCTGACCGAAGAAGGGTGAACTGAGATTGCCTATGAAGCTACTGTAATTTACCTCGTTCAGAACATTGAACGCGTCCACGGCCACAGTTGCTTTCACGCCTTCCTCTTTTTTCTTTCCTTTGCGCACAGTGAACTCCCGCGACCAACGCAGATCGAGATCGGCATAGGCCGGCCCCTGGAGACTATTTCTTGAGACTCCCGCCGGGCGGCCATTGGCCGTGCCCGTATGAAACTGATCGATACCGGTAATCAAAGTGTAGGGCTGGCCGGAATAAACTGATACCGAAACACCTAGATTGAGCAGCTTTCCCGGATTGATGTTCCCGAGCAATTCAAAGCGATGGCGACGATCGAAGTCGGACCGGCCCCATTCACCTGAAAGATCATAAGCATTCGGCGGAAGATAGTTGATGCCGCTGGTGTTGTCGTGCGCGAACGCCAGACGATATTGAGTCATGCCGCTAAAGAAGCGAGTGACGTTGCCTCGCAAAGTGAATTCGAGTGAGTCAGTTGCCCTACGACCTTCAGATTCAATCTCGCGCAACACACCAATCGATGTGTTGGGTCTGCTTAAGAAAGCGGGTGGCAATGGCGCATTGATATCGCGTGAACGGAATTGAGCGAAACCGCGCGAGCCCAAATAGGTGATCGCCAGTGTGGTTGATTTCTGTAACTGACGTTCCACATTAAAACTGTACTGAAGGAGGTAAGGGATGCGAATGTTTGGTTCCAGTCGCACAATGCTGACGGGTTGGCTGCTTAAAGGCACTCCCGAACTGAACGGGTCGGGATAAGTCGGATTGACGAGGACAAACTGTCTTAGCCTCGCTCCATTGAAAAGTAGAATGTCCTGGATCGGTCTGGCGCCGGAGCGGTCGTAGAAAATTCCGGCGCCGGCGCGAATGACTGTCTTCTGAGTTCTGCCGGGCGAATAAGCAAATGAGAGACGGGGTGCGAAGTTGTTGTGGTCATGAAAGAAGTTCTGCCAGTCATAACGCAACCCGGCAGAGACCATCAGGTTCTTGCGTGGGTGATATTCATCCTGAACAAATAACCCGATGACCTTTTCCAGAAAGACCACGTGGCCGTTTCCCTGTTGCTGCACGAACGAGAAAGGACGGCCCAGCGCATAGTCGGCCAAAGTTGAGAAATAGAATGTGCCCGCGCTGTTAAGATTGTTGTCGTAGCCGCGACGGCTCAAGTCCGGAACATTGATACCGCCTTTGATCAGGTGCTTGCCAGTGGAATAAGCGAGCGTCTCCATCAACTGGGCGTGATATTCAGTTCGCAAAGAATTGGCCTGCGCGCCGCCACCGGTAAAGGCGTCGAGCACGATGATTCTTCGATTGTCGTTGACGCTTTGGTTTGATTGCCTTTCAACACCGAGCAGCAGACGAAAGTTATTCACCAGCTTTGGTGACAGGACAACCTGCTGGCTGAAGGTGATCTCCTGTTCCATGTTGTGCGAGTTAACTCCGGCTTCTGCCAGAGTGGTCCCGCCAACGTTTTGATTATCTGTGCTCTCAAGCAGCAGCGACTCCCGCACAGAAATGGTGTTGGTGTCGCTAATCGCATGAGTAACTTGGGCGCTGAGCTGTGAGGTACGTGAGGGCGCTGGGACGTTCGCTCTAATTGCTCCGGACAGTCCTGCCGCGACGACCACAGCTTGAAGATCTTCTTCTTTACGGCTTACTGAAAACACAAACGAAGTCTTCTTGCTGTGTCTGATCGGGCCGCTCAGATAGCCTTCATAGATACGACGCTGCTCGGGCGGTCTGGTCAAGGCAAATGGATCGCGAGCGTTGAGATGTGCGTCCCGGAAGATGAAGTTAAAGGTGCCATGATATTCCGGCGATCCGGGTTTCGTAGTGACCTCGACACGACCGCGACCAGGGCGCTGATATTCCGCCGAATATGGATCTTGATTGATCTTGATCTCTTTGATCGCAGACGGAGAAACTCCGAGATTGTTCACTTCCATGCCATTGACGACGAGGGACACACCGTTGTTGCCCACGCTCCCAGGATCGAGAAAACGTGACATCGCACCTATGTAGTCCTGATCGAATACCGGCAGGTTACTCAGCGATTGTTCGCTCAAGGTAACGGTATCTTTGTTATCACTGGCTTCGGTGGTGATCGCAGCAGGCTCGCTGGTCACGGTTGTCTCCTGACGCAAGCTGGCGATGGCCAATACCAACTGCAGCGGCGCGGGAGATTGCGAACCAACCGTCACATCGAGCTTACTCGATTCGAATCCTGTAGAAGAGACTTGAAGTCGATATGTCCCGGACGCGATCCGCTTGAATTCAAAACGTCCAGTCTGATCGGTAGTCGTGGACTGTTTTCCGGTTGTGCTCGCGTCGTCCAATTCCACCCGCGCGCCAACAATGGCAGCGCCCGATTGATCCTGCACCATGCCTGAGATTACGAAGCGCGAGGGTGTTTGGCCTTCCGCCACGAAGCAGACAATCAGGGCCAAAGCCGCAATCACTGCCAGGCGATTCATTGAATCAGACATTTCTCTTTCGCGATAATTGGACAGGCCTATCAATATACAACTTCACTAACCCCCTAGCGCGGGGGTCTCTTGCGCCATCTCTGCTGAAGACCAGCGATTGCCCAGCCGGCCAGCACCACGAGCACAAACAAAATTACCCAAAGGATATGAACGAACACATTAACCCGCCTGACGCAATCATAGAAAATTTCGCCTTAACGTTTGATTAACGCGTCGTGAACTGGGAAGTCGAATTGAAGAGACGCTTCCTTGTGCGGATGATTCTTCCAAAGTAACTCGGCCGCCATGCAGATTTGCAATCACTGCGAGATTGAAAGTCCAAACCAGCGCCACGTCGGTTCGGAGTGAGTACTCCGTTTCACTACCGCTCGCGGTTCTATGACACGGAATCGATCAACGGACCGGAACATTTCCGGGTAATGCGCGTAATCTGAGGATATGATTTCCAAAACCTCCCCACGCCTGCTCGGCCGCGCAATCGCCCTTCTTTTTCTGCTGACCATCATTACCGGAGTATTCGCGCAAGCTTTTGTCAGCGACAGACTGTATGTCTCCAACGATGCAGCCGCCACCGCGACGAACTTCATGACGCAGAGAGGCCTGTACGAGTTGGCCTTCACAGTCTTTATCATCGAGATGGCCAGCAATATCGCCACCACCGCGCTCTGGTATGTTCTGCTGCGGCCGGTGAACCGAAGCATTGCCTTGACGGCGGCGTTTCTCGACCTGAGCGGCGGTATCGTCAAGACTTTCGCCCGCGTCTTCTTCATCGCACCGCTGTTCGTGCTGGGAAGTGGCGCGGCAGTATTCCCTGGCTTCACCACGCAGCAATTGCAGTCCATCTCGCTGATTCTTTTCAAGGTGAATAATCAGGGTGCAGCTCTGGCCATGGCCTTCTTCGGCTTTTCAGTATTGCTGAATGGCTATTTGATTTTCCGCTCAACGTTTCTGCCGCGCTGGCTGGGCGTGCTGGGGCTGATTTCAGGTCTATGCTGGCTGACATTTATTTATCCGCCATTCGGCCGCGGCATATTCGTCTACACCGCAATCTTCGGCCTCTTGAGTTCCGTCGCGATGATCGTGAGGCTGCTTATCGGCGTGAATGAAGAGAGATGGAAAGCAAGCGCCGCCGCGGCCACCTGAGCGCGTCCTCCGGCGTTTCTGATTACTCATCACTCAATACTCATCACTCTGCTTTTGCTGCCACGATGAAGCGTTGAATTGCTGATTAATATAAAGCGAGCCGAGCTGTTTAATTCAGTCTTCATTTTCTTCCTGGGCGCGATACGCAGGTCAGAAATCGCAGGATCGCAGGCCTGACCCCAACCCTGGTTCTCTGCAAATTGCCCAAATAAGCCTTATCCAAGGGTGGTGAAGACGCCAGTCTTTCTCCCTTCTCCCACCTGGGAGAAGGGGTTGAGGATGAGGGTTTACGAAGCAATCCTTTTTCAAATTTCTATCAGTGCGCGAATGTCATTCAGCGACAAAGCTAGTCAATTGGCGTTCGTAGCTTAAGCCCTCACCCTGACCCTCTCCCAGTGGGAGAGGGAAAAGCGTTGCGCCTTCGCCACAACAACCGACAGCTCCACCGAACCGAGCAGCATTGATGGCAAAACCACATCCAACGACGCCCCAACAACTTGCCGGAACGTCATAGCGACGCGCGATGACGACAAAACAACGCGCGGGGACGACAAGACAACGTGCAGTGATGCCAAAACAACGTGCAGTAACGACAAAACAACGCGCAGGGATGACAGAACAACGTGCAGGGATCACAGAACAACGTGCAGGGATCACAGAACAACGTGCAGGGACGACAGTACAACGTGCAGAAACTCCAGAACATTGAGGAAAATCGCAAAGTCAAGCTGAAACGCCTTGTTTTCATCCACTGCGGCTACCAAATCTCTGATCAGAACAAACGAGGGCCGGCAAGAGGCGGCGGTCCCATGTCGGTTCTGGGAGCTCAGCCGCAGAGCGGCGGCAGATCTGTAGCCCACGGCGTTAGCCGTGGGTAAGGGTCGCGCAATGTTGAGGAGCCGCAGAGCGGCGAAACATCAACCGTCGAGAAATGATCATTGCGAGGCGGTGATTGTTTCGCCGCTCCGCGGCTGCGGCCCCCGGACGTTCTTTTACCCACGGCTAACGCCGTGGGCTACAGATCTACCGCCGCTGCGCGGCTATGCTCGGTGCTATTAAGCAGGGGTGCCCGCTGGCCCGCGCATCACCAGGACCTACCGGACACAAAGCGTTTCCTAGCCGGCAAACCCGGAATTACCCAAGCCGGTCAACTCCTAACGCGGAAACACCTCACGATCTCCTACGATCGCGAAGTGAAAAACATTCAACCAGCACATTTCCTCAGGAGGATATTTCCATGAATGACAACGATGGAGTTACTCACCAGATGTTAGTCCGTTCGCGTGAAGCGTTTGCGCAGTCCGTCAACGACTTTTCTGAAGTAGGCGCCGCGCGCCAGACCTTCGCCCGCTTGCAGACCAGAATTCCTAAAATCGAGCAGCTAGCCGCTGCGTTCGGCGTCGGCCGCAGCGGCGCCAAACAGGGAACTCAGACGATCAATGACGCACGCGAGGCGATACTCGCCGATCTCTTCGCGATTCGCGAAGCAGCTAAGGTTCTGGGCGTCGAGGAGAAGTTTCCTTACCCGCCGCGAAAGAATGACGAGCAGCTTTTGCAGCTGGCCGGCGTTTACGCAAACAACGACCTGGCCGCCGACCTGGCAGAACTCCAGAGCGCGTTTGCGGAACGAATGAATGCCGTCGGCGATCACATTGCCGCGCGCCAGGAACTCGACGATGAACTCGCTGGCGGACTCGAAGACGTTCGCGACCTGACCAGCTTCATGAAAGTGCAGTATGCCAACAACCCCGGCAAGCTAGCCGAATGGGCCGCGGCAACTCACATCGAACGCGCACCCAGACGAGCCAAACCAAAGCCACCGGATTCAGCAGGAAGTCCAACCCCGCCAGCGCCTCCGGGTTAGTAGGCGCGTGTCAGTACCGCGAGCTGCTCTTCTCCTCTCCCTTTGGGAGAGGTAGGGTGAGGGTCCCGACTTTGTCGGGATAGCGACCGGGTCGTGAGCTCCGCCCGCGGAGCGGGTGACGGCATAAAGTCTCGCACCCCAGCCGAGATGCTCGGCTGGGGACCCCGCCCTGGGGTGAAGCGAAAGCGGAACCCCAGGAACCAATCAGACAAAACGAACAGCCCGCGAAGCGGGCGGCAGATTCTGGAGTGTCACGACTAGTCGTGCTCTAAGCTCCAAAGCGCCGACAAGTCGGCGCACTCCAAATTATTTCTGTCGCCATTATTTCTGTCGCCCGACGGTATTCGTCTGCGCCCAGATGGAGTTCGATCTGTTCAGGGAGAGGCGAAGAAGTGACTCCTTTAATCAGATTTCAGTCTCCCTGGTTCTTGAAAGTCCTCGGCGTATTGAAGGTTTGCCAGCCGTCTTTCTTGCAATGTAGCGACGTACTGAGTCGGTCGCCGTGGGGCTCACGGTGAACGCCGCATAACCTTCTTGCCATGTGAATCTGCGATTAAAATTCTCTTTGGCCCACGCGAACGATCCTTTCTCCAAGTGAACAACAGCCGATCGGGGGTCAGGCTTGCGATTTTGCGATTCCTCAACATTAGAGTGCGCGGAGCGCACGACGGCATAAAGACTTCCAACACCAACACCCAACGCCTTTCTTTATTTGCCTTCCTCCCTGCGCTGATGAAAGAATGCGCGCCGCTTCATCATTTCCAATACGACTGATGAGGGTGTGAGCATGAAGACCTCCGGAAGAAAGCTGATTCATATGCGGTTCAGGTTGGTGATTCTGTTCGTTCTCTCGATCACTTTCAGTGCGTCAAGACTCGACGTCGCTTCACTTGCCGAGGCCCGGTTAACCGGCGACTGGGACTTTTACGTCATGGTCGGCGCGGCGCCGAACGGGGGCTTTGAAGCGCGCCGGCGCATGGGCTTCGCCCACTTTGACGGGCCCGCTGCAAATGGCGCGTGGTTCAAGCGTCGCAGCGGCGCTCCTCTTTTTACAGTCACAAAGCTGACGGTCACGGGCGATCGTCTCACCGTGTCACTCGATAACGGCAGCGAAATCCGAGGGACCCTGAAAGGCGACGTCCTCGAAGGTCGAACCTATCGCGACGGCAAGCCAATCGATCGCATCTACCTCGTGAAACGAACAGAGCCAATTGCCTGGGAGTCGAACTATGCGCTCTGGCCGGGCGACAACTCGCGCCCTACGTTTCAAGTCACTGTAGATCCGGCCGTGCCGATGACCGCCCGCGACGGCACCACGTTGATGAACTACGTGGCGCGCCCGATAGACCCCGGCGGGGCCGGGCCGTTCGGCGTCGTGCTCGAACGCACACCGTACCTGCGCATCGACAAAGCCAACGGTGAGTTCTGGGCGTCACGCGGTTTCATCTATGTGAAGCAGGACCAGCGTGGCCGCGGAGGATCAGGTGGGATTCTCGACATAAACGCGATGCAGGAACAGGACGGGTACGACGCCGTCGAATGGGCCGCGAAGCTGCCGGGCAGCAACGGAAGGGTTGGAGTAATTGGCGGATCGAATCCGGGACTCAACGCCTGGTACGTTGCCATCGCGGCGCCGCCTCATCTGGCTACAATCGCGCCGACGGTTGCGACGGCGGATCCTTTGCGCATCATGCCGTACATCGACATGGTCTTCTCGCCGACCGTCGTGCCGTGGCTTTGCCTGACGCAGGTGAAGGACAAGATGTCGGACATCAGCAATGTGAAAGACTCCGAGGCGTTTGCGCACCTCCCCGTGATCGCTGCGGCAGAAGCGGCCGGCTGCGGGCGCCCACAGTATTGGAACGATTGGTTCGATCATCAGAAGGACGATGCTTACTGGCGCGCGCTCAGCATCGAGCGGCGGCTCGACCGGGTCAAAGTTCCGGTGCTCGGCATCGCCGGCTGGCACGACGATGCGCGAGGCACTATCCGGAACTACGAGGTCATGAGCCGGTTACCAAACGCGCCGATGTACCACGTGGTGATGGATGCCAGCGCACACAAGGGAATCGACTATGTGAACGGCTACTTCGGGCCCCAGGCACGAATCGATCGCCGCGAGCTGCAACTCCGTTGGATGGACCACTACTTAAAGGGCGTCGACAACGGCGTTGATAAGGAACCCTCCCTCGACATCTTCGTCATCGGAGACAACACGTGGCGTAAAGAACGTGAGTGGCCGCTTGCGCGGACAGTATGGACGAACTTCTACCTGCGCCAGAACGGCAAACTCGAGACGACAGCTCCGGGTAACGAAACGCCGGATGAGTACCGATACGATCCCGGCAATCCCACTCCGTTCCTCGTGAACTCGCGCGAACTCGAATTGAGCCTCAACGAAGACTATCGAACGGTGGACAGCGAGCGGAAGGATCTAGTGACCTACACGACGGCGCCGCTCACCAAGGACACTGAGATCACTGGACCAATGACCGCGACACTGTGGGCGGTAACTGAGGGGAAAGACACGGACTGGAACGTCATGCTGCAGCACGTCTATCCGGACGGGCGGGCAGAGCGCATCCAGGACGGCGTCATGAGGGCGCGTTTCCGCGACGGCTTCGACCGGCCCTCGCTCCTCAAGCCAGGCCGTATCTACAAGTACAACATCGATCTATGGTTCACCTCCCAGGTGATCCCCGCCGGCCATCGTCTCCGCGTCGTCGTCGCCTCCGCCGCGTTCCCGA
>Ga0193729_1001455_pt1 | contig 12114 bp, 12 predicted proteins | sample U1c2metaG_FD_143036 | JGI IMG/M metagenome (GOLD analysis project Ga0193729, IMG submission 143036) | Soil microbial communities from a riparian zone of the East river system, Colorado, United States - U1c2 | ecosystem: Environmental > Terrestrial > Soil > Riparian zone | place: USA: East River... | reverse complement strand
GTCGAGAATGTCGAGCTCGGCCAGGAGATCCAGGGCGTGCCGGGGCGCGAGCGCCGCCAGCGGGCGCTCGATCTTTTGGCCAAGTGCCGGCTGAGCGACTTCATCGATCACTACCCGCATCAGCTCTCGGGCGGCATGCGCCAGAGGGCGGCCCTGGCGCGAACCTTGGCGGTCGATCCCAGCGTGCTGCTGATGGACGAGCCGTTCTCCGCGCTCGACGCCCAGACCAAGATGGTGCTGCAGCAGGATCTCGGCCGGACCCTTGCCGATACCGGCAAGACCGCTTTGTTCATCACCCACGATCTCGTCGAGGCGGTGGCGCTGTCCGACCGTGTGCTGGTGATGAGCCAGCGTCCGGGCCGCATCATCGAGGAGATCGCGGTCGACGTGGCCGATCGCGACAATCCGATGAAGCGCCGGCAGCATCCGCGGATTGCGGAATATGTCGTGCGGTTGATGGGCCTCCTGCAAATCGAGCAGGCCGCCGCGTAGTCGAATGTTCAAGAGGGGGCTGGCGATGTCGAAATTCTCGAGGGTGCGTCTGGCGATGGCGGGTCTCTGCCTGGCGGCGGCGGTGACGATCGGGAGCGTCCCGGCATCGGCCGAGGACATCACCTATCTGTTGCCGGCGCCGCTCTCCCTGCCGGCATTCGGCCCGTTCGTGCTGGCCCAGCAGCGCGGCTACTTCAAGGCGGAAGGCCTCAACGTCACGTTCCAGGTCGGCAAGGGCGGCGTCGACGTCGCCAAGCAGGTCGGCGCCGGCAACGCGGTGATCGGCGGCGGCATCGGCGACACGCCGATCATCGTGCGGCCCAACGGCGTGCCGGTGAAGGCCGTGGCCGTGCTGGGCGGCGGCGCGCTGATGCAGCTCGTGCTCGACAAGGACAAGGGGCTGACCACGGTCAAGGACCTCAAGGGCAAGACCGTCACGGTGCTGGCCTACCAGGACACGACCTATTTCGCGCTGCTCGGCATGTTGGCGAGCCAGGGCATGACCAAGGACGACGTGAACGCTCAGGCGGTCGGTCCGGTCAATGTGTGGAAGCTGTTCATCGCCGGCCAGTCGGATGCCTTCGCCTCGACGCCCGACTGGACGGCGCTGGTCATGATGGCCAAGAAGAACATCGAGGTGATTCCCTCCGACCAGCTCTTCAAGAGCATGGCGCAGGCCATCATCGCTTCCGACGACACGATCAAGAACAATCCGGCGCTGATCGAGAAGGTGGTGCGTGCGACGCTGAAGGGCATGAAGGACATCATGGCCGATCCGGCCGCGGCCGCCGTCGACTTCGTCAAGGCGACGCCCGAGCTCGCCGGCAAGGAGGATTTCGTCACCCTGTCGTTCAAGCTCTACAACCAGTACGTCTATGGCGGCCAGAAGGTCTTGGGCGAAATGGACGAGCAGAGGCTCACGGCGCTCCAGGACTTCTACGCCAAGGAAGGGCTCATCAAGTCCAAGACGGCCGTGAAGGATCTCTACACCAACCAGTTCGTCAAATGAGCGCTCGGTTCGTCGCCCTGCAGCCCGGCATGCGCCAGATGGTGATGGGCAGCGCGTTGCTGTTCGTCATCTTCCTGGTGGCCTGGCAATGGGCGCCGGGCCTGTTCGGCATTCCGGCCTTCATCATTCCGCCCGCCAGCCTGGTCTGGGACGAGTTCTTGAACATGCTGGCGCGCGACCGTCTCGTCTATCACACGTCCATCACGGCGATGCAGGTCGGCATAGGCTTCGTGCTGGGCGTCCTGCTCGGCATCCTGTGCGGTTTCGCGCTCGGCATGTCGCCCGCGGCCGAATTTGTGCTGTCGCCTTACATCCTGGCGCTTCAGATCGCGCCCAAGGTGGCTTTCGCGCCGCTATTCATCATCTGGTTCGGCTACACGGTCTATCCGAAGATCCTGGTCTGCGTGCTGATCGTGTTCTTCCCCATCATGATCAACGTTTTAGGCGCGGTGCGGGCGCTCGATCCCGACGTCGTGCGGCTGGCCAAGTCCTTCACCGCCAACCGCCTACAAGTCTTCTGGAAGATCGAGTTTCCCGCCGCCATGCCGCCGCTGTTCGCCGGCCTTCGCATCGCGGCCACTTTGGCGGTGATCGGCGTCCTGGTGGGCGAGCTTGTAGGCGGCAATACCGGGCTGGGCTATCTGCTGGCCTTTGCCGAAGGCTCGGGCGACACCGCGAAAGTCTTCGTCACCATCATCCTGCTCACGCTGATCGGCATCGTGCTCTACGGCATCGTCGTCGCGATCGAGACGCGCGTGCTGCACTACCTGCCCGCGCGGGCGCGGCTCGCCACATGAGCCTGCAGGGCCGCACGATCCTGATCACCGGCGCCGGGCGCGGCCTGGGTCGCGCCTTTGCCGAGGCCTGTGCCGCGGCAGCGGCCGAAACGATCGTTGTGGCCGATGTGCAGGCGGAGTGGGGCGAGGCCACGGCTGAGGCGCTGCGGCGTTCGGGCGCGAAGGCCGCCTTCTTTCCGGTCGATCTCGGCGACCCGGGTTCGATCGAGGCGTTCTCGGCGAAGGTCCACGCCCAATACGGCCATATCGACGGTCTGGTGAACAACGCCGCGATCGCCACGGGCATCGGCGGCAAGACCTTCGAGGAGATCGACATCGCGACCTGGGACAGGGTGATGACGGTCAATGTCCGCGGCACGTGGCTGATGACCAAGGCGATGGCGCCGCTGTTGCGCCGCTCCCGGCTGGGCGGCCGCATCGTCAATCTGGCGTCGGACACCGCGCTGTGGGGCGCGCCGCGCCTGCTGCATTATGTCTCCAGCAAGGGCGCGGTGATCTCGATGACCCGCTCGCTGGCCCGCGAGCTCGGCGCCGACGGCATCGCCGTCAACGCCATCGCGCCGGGCCTCGTGCTGGTCGAGGCGACCGAATACGTGCCCGAGGAGCGCCGGCAGCTCTACGTCTCGGGCCGCGCCATGCAGCGCGCCCAGCTTCCCGACGATGTCACCGGCGCCGTCGTGTTCCTGCTGGGCCAGGGCGCGGGCTTCGTCACCGGCCAGCTGCTGCCCGTCAACGGCGGCTTCGTCTTCAACTGATGGACAGGATCCTGGGACTCTGAAATGGCAAGCGACCCGCTTCCGACCGAGACCAAGTACATCGTCCCCGCGCTGGCGCAGGGGCTGGGCATCCTGTCGTTGTTCAGCGGCGCCCAACGCAGCTTCACCGCGCCCGAAATTGCCAAAAAACTGTCGCTGCCGCGCACCAAGGTCTTCCGCTTGCTGCAGACGCTGCTGTCGATGGATTACCTGCGCTGCGAGGAAGACAAGCGTCATTTCAGCCTGGGCCCGGCGCTGCTCAGCCGCGGCTTCGAGTATCTCGCCTCCCTCGACATGGTCGAGGTGGCCCAGCCGATCCTGCAGCGGCTGCGCGACCGCACGGCGCTGTCGGCCCACATGGCGATCCGCGACGGAAGGGAGATCATCTATGTCCTGCGCTTTCCTGCGCGCAGCACGATCGCCAGTAGCGTCAATATCGGCACGCGTTTTCCCGTTCACGCCACGATCATGGGCCGCATGACGATCTTCGAGCTTTCAGACAAGGAACTGGAGCGGCTGTTCCGCGACCAGCCGCTGGAACGCTTCACCAAGCAGACGCCGACGACGCTCAAGGCATTGAAGGCGATTTTGGCCGAGGATCGGGCGCGCGGCTACGCCGTCAGCCAGGCCTTCTTCGAGGCCGGCGTCAGCTCGATCGCCGCGCCGGTGCGCGACGGCGCCGGCCGCATCGTGGCGGCCATCAATGTCACGGCGGTGAACGCCCATATCGATGAGCAGGACATGCATGGCGAGCTCAAGGATGCCGTCATCGAGGCGGCCGCCGAGATCTCGCAATGGCTGTGCCGCAGCGCGACGGCGGAAGCGCCGGTCACCCCGACTAAACGCGTCAAGGCGAGGGAGAGCGTGCATGCTTGAGAAAGTTTTCGTTCAAATTGGAGGAATGTGCCATGCCAGATAGCAGCCTATCGCAGCAGCCAAGCGCCCTCGCGAGCGAGATGCGCGCCTATACGGGCCTGTTCACCGAGAAGACGTTCGACTGGGACGCCTTTCCCGCCAGCCGGGGATTCCCTGATCTGCTACGCGCCCAGCTGCGCTATGTCGGCGCCGGCGGATCGCCCAAGTCGAACGATCCGACGACTCTGAAGGCCGAGCACTTCACCTTCAGCCTGGTCAACCAGCCGGTCGGCAAGTTCGCGGGCTCGCACGCCCACGAGGTCGTCGAGCATTTCTTCATCCTGCAGGGCGTCCTGACGGTGGGGACGGTGTGGGGCGACGAGGTGGTCGAGGTGAAGCTTGGACCGAAGGACCTGCTGCTCAACAAGAGCGGTCGCCCGCACGGTTTCCGCAACGACGGCGTCGAGCCGGTCCTGATGCAGATCACGGTCGGCAGCGGCACGCCCGAGATGCCGGTCCATGTCTGCCATCCCAAGGACAAGGATCTCGAGCTGGCGCGCCGCTTCGGCGCCCCAGGCCCCGAGAAGATCCACCTGTTCTCGCCCGACAGCACCGACCGGCGCCACCAGGAGCTGGCCAAGCACGTCGTTCGCTACCGCGACCGTACGCCGGTCTGGGACAAGGCGGGCTTCGCACGCCTTTGCTACGTTGGAGAGGGCGGCGCGCCGGCGCACGGCTATCGCATGGACATGATCCATCTGCCGAAGGGCGTCGCCGTCAGGCCCTATGTCCGCGACGTCGAGGATGTCTATTTCGTGCTGGACGGCGCGATCACCGCCGGCTGGGTGCAGGATGGCGAGGTCGTCGAGCGTCGCCTGGGCGCGCGCGACCTGCTGTTCAATCCGGCCGGGCGTCCGCACTATTTCCGCAACGACGGCGTCGCCGACGCGGAGTTCACCATGGTGGTGGGCTCGGGCGCGCCGGAATCGGTCACCTTCGAGGCGGCATGACGGCAAGTCCCGGGGCCTCCCGCCGGATCGAGGGCGGGAGCTTCGTTTTTACCTACAGCGAGGCGGGCGCCGGAACGCCGCTCGTCCTGCTGCACGGCATCGGATCGGCCGCGCGCGCCTTCGACGATCAGCTGGCCGGCCTCTCGGACCGGCTGCGTGTCACTGCTTGGGATGCGCCGGGATACGGCGGCTCGACCTGTCTTGCGCCCGAATCGCCCCGGGCCAACGACTACGCGGCGGCGCTCGCCGCGATGCTCGATGCGCTGGGCATCCCGGCGTGCCACCTGGTCGGCCATTCGCTCGGCACGCTGATCGCGGCGTCCTTCGCGGCCGACCATCCGGAGCGCATCCTGTCGCTGACCTTGGCGAGCGTTGCCGCAGGCCAGGCGCGGCTGCCGGCCGCCGAGCGGGAGAAGGCCTTGGCACAGCGCCTGGGCGACGTCGTCGAGCTTGGCCCCCGTCGCATGGCCGAGCAGCGCGGTCCGCGCCTGCTGGCGCCCGCCGCAACGCCCGAGATGCTGCGGCGGGTCGTCGAGACCATGGCTTCCGTCCGCCCCGACGGTTATAGCCAGGCGGCGCGCATGCTGGCGTCCGGCGACATCAAGGCTGACATCCCGCGCCTGCCGGCGGACATGCCTGTGCAGTTCCTCTACGGCGACGGCGACGTCATCACGCCGCCGGCGCGCAACATCGACGTCGCGGCGTTGCGGCCCACGGCGCCGGTCCATGTCGTCAAGGACGCTGGACACGCCGTCTATCTCGAGCAACCCGCCAAGTTCAATTCCATCGTGTCCGATTTCGTCACCAGGAGTACCCGTTCATGAAACGCCGCACGCTGCTGGCCCTGCCGTCTCTCGTGGTCCCGGCGGCCTTCCTGGCCGGCACCCGCGCCAGCGCCCAGGCGTATCCGTCCAAGCCGATCCACATCATCGTATCGGTCTCGGCCGGCGGGTCGATCGACACCATCGCCCGCTCGATCGGCGAGGCGTTGTCGCAAAGCATCGGCCAGCCCGTCGTGATCGAGAACCGGCCCGGCGCCAACGGCAACATCGCCGCCGCGGCGGTGGCGCGCGCGGCGCCGGATGGCTACACGCTGCTGGCCACGGGCGGCAGCACGCTCAACCTCAACCCGTTCCTGTACCGCGAACTGCCGTTCGATCCGCAAAAGAGCTTCACGCCGGTCACGCTGACGGTGCGCACCAACTTCATCCTCGTGGTCAATCCCAAGCTTGGCGTCGATTCGGTCGAGGCGTTCGTGGCGCTGGCCAAGGCGCATCCCAAGACGCTGAACTACGGTTCGGCGGGCAGCGGCAGCCTGATCCACATCGCCACCGAGCTGTTCAACACGACGACGGGCATCGAAACCAACCACGTGCCCTACAAGGGGTTGGCGCCGGCGGTGAACGACCTTTTGGCCGGCCAGATCGATTTCATGTTCGATTCGGCGACGACCATGTCCCACATCCAGGCCGGACGGCTGAAGGCGCTGGCCGTCATCGGCCCGAATCCCCTGCCGGCCTTGCCGCAGCTCAAGCCATTGTCGGCCTACGGCATCGTGGGCGTCGACGTGGCGTCGGGCTGGCACGCTCTGTTTGCCCCGGCCGGCACGCCAACCGAGATCATCGACCGCCTGAATGCCGCCCTGCAGCCGATCCTGGCGTCGGCCGCGCTCAAGGAGCGCATCATCTCGCTGGGCGCCGAGCCCGCGTCCAGCACGCCCGACCAGCTCGCCAAGATCCTGGCCAACGACCTCGAGCGCCTGCAGCCCATCGTCAAGCGCACGGGCGCAAGCCTCGACTGAACCGCGGCTGCGCACGCGCTCAGCCGCGGCGGTGTCGGCAACTTTTGTTTTGGCACCAAACAAATCCGCGCCTAGGATCGACGACGAGGAAATATCCAAGTCGTGACGCAAGAACGTACGCAAGTCGGCATCATCGGCGCCGGTCCGGCAGGGCTCCTGTTGGCCCGGCTGCTGAAGGCGCAGGGAATCGACAGCGTGATCCTGGAAGCGCGGTCACGCGACTATGTCGAAGCGCGCATCCGCGCCGGCGTCCTGGAGCAGGGAACGGTCGCCCTGCTGGAAGAGGCGTCCGTCGCCGAACGGCTGCATCGCGACGGGCTGGTGCATGACGGCGTCGAGATCGCCGTGGCCGGCCGGCGCTTTCGCGTCGATTTCCGGGCCCTCACGGGAAAGACCGTCACGGTCTATGGCCAGACGGAGGTCACCCGCGACCTCATCGCCGCGCGCCTTGCCGGCGACGGTCCGATCGTCTGGGAGGCGGCCGAGGTCGTCCTGCGCGATATCGAGAGCGCGCGACCCAGGCTCGGCTACCGGCTGGCGGGCGCCGAGCACGAGCTGGCCTGCGACTTCATCGCCGGCTGCGACGGCTTTCACGGCGTCAGCCGCTCGAGCCTGCCAGCATCGAGCCAGACGTTCGAGCGAACCTACCCGTTCGGCTGGCTGGGCATACTGGCCGACGTGCCGCCATGCTCGGACGAGCTGATCTACGCCAGCCATCCGCGCGGCTTTGCCCTGGCCTCGATGCGTTCGCCCACCCGGAGTCGCTACTACATCCAATGCAGCCTCGATGAGAAGATCGAGGAATGGCCGGATGAGCGGATCTGGGACGAGCTCAAGTTGCGGCTGGGCCCCGAAGCGGCCCCGCACGTCACGATGGGGCCATCGATCGAGAAAAGCATCGCGCCACTGCGTAGCTTCGTGTCCACGCCGATGCAGCATGGCCGGCTGTTCCTGGCCGGAGACGCGGCCCACATCGTGCCGCCGACCGGCGCCAAGGGTCTCAATCTCGCAGCGTCGGACGTGCACTATCTGTGTCGTGCGCTGGTGGCACACTACAGGAAGAAGGACGACACGCCGCTCGGCGCCTATAGTGACACCGCCCTGGCGCGTGTGTGGAAGGCCGAGCGCTTCTCCTGGTGGATGACCATGCTGCTCCACAAGCTGCATGCGGAAACGAGCTTCGAGTCGCAGATGCAACGCGCGGAACTCGACTATCTTGCGTCGTCGCGCGCCGCGCAGACGGCGCTCGCCGAGAATTACGTCGGCCTGCCGTTCTGAGCAGCAAGCCGCCCTGCGCACCGCGCGGAAGGAGCACCACCATGGTTCGACCCCACCAGCCCGGAGAGTCCGCCTTCAGATCGATCCTGCCCGAAGACATCGATTGGAAACCGTTCCCCGCGTTTCCGCCGGAAGCCCGATTGGCCGTGCTGGTCGGGGATCCCACGCAACCGGGACCTTACGTCGTCAGGGTCAAGGTGCCGTCTGGCGTGAAGCTGATGCCGCACAGGCACCCGGAAGACCGGATCTATACGGTGATGTCGGGCGTTTTCTATATCGGTCTCGGCGACCAGTTCGACGGCGAAAAGGTGAAGGCCTATCCGCCCGGCTGCCTGGTCGTCCTGCCGGGCGACACGCCACATTTCCATTGGGCAAAGTCGGGCGAGTACGTCACGCAGGTGACGGCGATCGGGCCGCTTGGCCTGGAGTACATGGACTCAAAAGACGATCCACGGAACAAGAGAAGCTGAACATTCTCGATTCCCCTAGGACGGCAGCTGCCGGTATGCGTCCGCCAACGCACGTTAGGCAGCATCGAGGTTGCGGTTGTCCGAATCGGGGCATCGCCGCACGAAGGCGATTTGGCGGGCGGGGACGCTCTTTCCCAGGGGCACCTTGTGAACGAGATAGGCGTCGAGCAACGTCTTGCGCGGCTGGGGCACGACCGACACGCCGAGCCCGGCCGCCACCATGGCGATGATGGCATCGATGGAACGCAAATCGACGACGCGTCGCGCCTCCGGGCAGATCTGGCGCACATAGCGCGCCGCGATGCGTCCGCCGGTCAACGCGGGATCGTATTGGATAAGCCCGTAGCGCTGCAGCAGCTGCTTCGGTGAGCCGGTTCCCGCCTCTGGCGGCGCCACCATGACGAAGGGTTGCCGCTCGAGATTCTGCCAGGCCAGGCGGGACGATCCGCCCGCCGTCGGCCGCACCAGCACGGCGGCATCGATGCGGCCGGCCTTCAGTGCGAGCAGCAACGGCTCGGAGTCCTCGAGCGAGATCTCGACCTGGAGTTCAGGGTGGCGATCGCGCAGCAGGCGCAGCGCCGGCGGCAACGCAGCGGTCTGCACGCTGGCGATCGTGCCCAATCGGATCCGCCCGGACACGCTCCTCGCCGGACGCGCGCGCAACGCATCGAGGCGCAGCGCGACGTCGCGGGCCACCGCGGCCACTTCAAGGGCGAAAGGCAGCGGCTCGACCGAGCGCGCCGAGCGGTCGAACAGCGGCCGGCCGAACCAGGCTTCGAGCTGCTTGACCTGGAGGCTGATCGCGCTCGGGCTGCAGCCGACGTGGCTCGCGGCGGCGGCGAGGCTGCCGCGGTCGACGATCGACACCAGGGTCGACAGGAACGCGAGATTCATGAGGTTTTCTCATTTAACGTTCGAGAACATATCGATTTTCTTATTCTAGAGGCCGGTTAGCGTGGGCGCCAAGGGACCCGCCGACCAATGCGTACACACGACTTCCGAAGTGACACTGTCACGCTGCCGACGCCCGCGATGATGCAAGCGTTGAACGCTGCACCTCTGGGCGATGCCGGCCGTGGCGACGATCCCACGGTGAATGAACTGGAGCGGCTTGCTTGCGACATGACGGGCAAGGAGGGCGCTCTGCTTCTTCCGTCGGGCACGATGGCCAATCTCGTGGCGGTGATCGCTCACGATTGCCGCGGCGGTGAAGTCGTCGTCGATCGGGGCGCCCATATCTACAACGCGGAGGGCGGCGGCCTGTCGGTCATCGCGGGCGCCGTCGCGCGACCGATCGAGAGCCGTGACGGGATCCTGTCGCCGCCTGATGTGGCGGCCGCCCTCACGGGAACCGCAGACCCCGCGCGGGCGCCGACGCGGTTGGTCTGCCTGGAGAACACCCACAACGCCGCCGGTGGGACGGTGACGCCGGTCGAGACGATGGCAGCCCTTCGAGAGGTGGCGTGCGGCGCCGGCGTCCCTGTCCATCTCGACGGCGCGCGGCTGTTCAATGCCGCCGCTCACCTCGAGGTGCCCCTGGATCGTTTGTGCCGGCCGGCTGATTCCGTGTGGTTCGCCCTGTGCAAGGGCCTGGGCGCCCCGGTCGGCGCGATCCTGGCAGGCGATGAGGCCTTCATGTCGAAGGCGCGACGCGCAGCCAATATGCTGGGCGGCATCATGCGTCAGGCCGGCCTGATCGCCGCGCCGGCGATCGTCGCGCTGGAGAATGACCCCTATGCGCTTCATCGGCGCGATCACGCGCTGGCGCGCAGGCTGGCCTGTGGCCTTGCTGACCTGGACGACAGCCTGGTCGATCTGGGGACCGTGCAGACCAATATCGTCAACTGTTTCGTCGACGATGCGCTGGCCGTCGTGCGGGCGCTGCGCCAGCGAGGTATCCTGGCGCTAGGCAAGGGTCGGAAAATCCGCTTCGTCACCCATGCGCAGGTGGACGACGAGTCCGTCCGTGCGGCCCTCGGGGCGATGGCCGCGATCTTGCATCGAGATCGTCAGGATCGTTCCACGAGCCGGTGTTCTCCGGCGCGTGTTTCGACGACCGTCGAACGGGGCACGTAGCGAGGGAGTGTCCAGGATGAAAGATAAAGGCAGGCTTGCCATGCAAAAGCTGCTTCTGGCGACGGCGGTTGGCCTCGCCGCGGTCTTCCCGTCGGGCCACGCCCTGGCCGGAAAGGACCTCGACGCCGTCAAGGCGCGGGGCGTCCTGATCTGCGGCGTGGCCGCCGGCGGCCTCGCCGGCTTCATGCTGGCCGACAGTCAGGGCAAGTGGAAAGGCCTCGACGTCGATATCTGCCGGGCGGTCGCGGCCGCCATCTTCGGCGATTCGGAGAAGGTGAAGTACACGCCGGTATCGGCCCAGCAGCGCTTCACGGCGCTGCAGTCCGGCGAAGTCGACATGCTGTCCAACAACACGACATGGACGCTGACCCGCGACACCGCGCTTGGCCTCGATTTCACCGGCATCACGTACTATGACGGCCAGGGCTTCATGGTGAACAAGAAGCTCGGCGTGAAGAGCGCCAAGGAGTTGAACGGTGCCACGGTCTGCGTTCCATCCGGCAGCACGACCGAGCTCAACCTGGCCGATTATTTCCGCGCCAACAAGATGACCCTGAAGCCGGTCGTCTTCGACGACATCGACCAGATTCGCGGTGCCTTCTTCGCCGGGCGCTGTGACGTCTACACCGGCGACCGGGTGCGCCTCTACGCCACGCGTGCCGCCAACGCGCCCAATCCGGACGACTACGTCATCCTGCCCGAGATCATCTCCAAGGAGCCGCTCGGCCCGGTGGTTCGCCATGGCGACAATCAGTTCGCCGACATCGTGCGCTGGGCGCAATACGCGATGATCGAGGCCGAGGAGTATGGCATCACCTCGAAGAACGTCGACGAGATGCTGAACAGCGAGAACCCCTCGATCAAGCGCATCCTGGGCGTCACGCCGGGCATGGGCAAGGCGCTGGGGGTCGACGAGCGGTGGGTCTACAGCATCGTCAAGCAGGTGGGGAACTACGGCGAAGCCTTCGAGCGGAACCTGGGCATGGGGAGCCCGCTGAAAATCGACCGTGGGCTCAACAAGCTGTGGACCGAGGGCGGCATCCTCTACGCTCCGCCCATCCGCTGAGGAATTGATAGTGGCTAAGGTTGGTTTGTCTTGATCGTAAGGTTGGCTGTCGCGATGGCGGCCCGCAGCCATTTTTCGAAGGCTGCGATCTGGGTGCGGGTGCGAAAGCCCGGCGAGCGCACGAGAAAATAAGACGTCGTCTCGACAGTATGAGCACCATCGCCGAAGGGCGCGACGAGGCGTCCGTCGCCGAGCTCCGTCGCCGCGAGAATCTCGCTCTCGAGCACGACCCCCAGCCCATCGACTGCCGCATCGATGGCCATCGTCGAACGATCGAGCCACAACTCGTTGCTTGGCTTCACGTCGCCCGCGCCGACCCGTCGCAAGTAGTCGGCCCACGTGAGGGCGTTGACGGAGTGGATGAGGGTTGCGCGCGCGAGGTCCTGGGGGGTGCGAAGGTCGAGCGCGACGGCGAGTGCGGGGCTGCAAAGGGGACGCAGCCGCTCGACCAGCAGCGGTTCGACAGGTCGTTGGCTCGCGGGCGGCGAACCATAGGCGATCGCGA
>Ga0193729_1001454_pt1 | contig 12115 bp, 12 predicted proteins | sample U1c2metaG_FD_143036 | JGI IMG/M metagenome (GOLD analysis project Ga0193729, IMG submission 143036) | Soil microbial communities from a riparian zone of the East river system, Colorado, United States - U1c2 | ecosystem: Environmental > Terrestrial > Soil > Riparian zone | place: USA: East River... | reverse complement strand
TGTTGAAAGAAAAGAAGGGATACATATTATGAGTAACGTGATAGAGAGCATTCTTGACCAGAAAACGCTTGATCAGGAGCAATTAACTGCAGTAGAGCTGACAGACAAAGAACTGGAAAGCGTTCAAGGTGCCTGGGGAATGTTCCCTCAGTCTAACAACTCGACTGCCTTTGCTGTGACAACAATTGCTTTCTCGCAAAACAACAACTCGTCATTCCCGTGTTTCTTCTAGTCCCTGTTATAAAGCTGTGATGGGGTCACTATAAATAAACGCTAGCACTATTCCGTTATGGGCTCTTCTGAGTCCGTAGCGGATGTGCTATTTATTTCTGCCTTTCAACTGACAAGGAAACAGTCATTCCTGGGGTACGGCGGGCGCGATAAATGACTCTGCGGAAAAATCCCATAAGCATGTCAGGACAAGAAAGCAGGAGGGTCCTGAGTGGCAAGCGTATTGCCCCGCCCACCCCACGGACGCGATAAATCGGGTCCCTACACTCGGGCAATGAATTGCTCTAGAGACTTGATATATCAAATTACACCTCTTAAGCAAGACATTGCCTTTCTGTATGGTGGGCAATTGACCACCACCCAGAAAAAGGATGGGCCATGAGACTCCCCAATGCGATGCATCTCTTGCATGCTATGTGGCAATTTATTGCGTGTATTGTAGGGACCCGATTTATCGCGTCCTCTGGGGTGGGGCGGGGGCTCGCTTTCGCCCATTCGGTTGTCCAGACAGAAAATTTCCGCAGAGTCATTTATCGCGTCCTTTGGTTCTTGATAAAAGACACGGTTTTCGATCATCATATTCAGATGGAGTAGACTATTTATAATTGATCAGCTTGACTTTTACTCGTTTTTAGGGTAAACATATATTTGTATAGCAGAAAACAATGATCCTGCTTGCAAAGATTGTTAAGACCTTTTTGAAGGAAAGGAAAGGACCACACATTATGAGTGGCGTAGCTAAGAGACTGCTTAACCAGCAGAAGCCAAGAGTTATCGAATTGACTGACAAAGAGCTAGCAAGAGTCAATGGAAGTTGGTTGTTCCCTATTAGCAGCTCAACGGCATTGTCTATAACAAACGTTGCCTTTGCAGCTCCTGGAACAGCGTTGGCTGTAAGCGCAATTTCCTTCGCAAACAACAATAGCAGTTTCTAGTTTTTATTAGTGAATTGAAAATGTAGGCGTAAAACATACATGCAAATCCGCTACAGGTTGCATATGAACCTGTAGCGGATTTTTGTGCCATATCTCAACTACAATGTGATCGTGGCGACATTATGGATGTGATTTATGGAGGGAAAAGCAACGAATTTTTTGTGGATATATTGAGGAAGAGTGGACTATTTATAATCGATGAGCTTGACTTTCGTTAGTTTTTAGGGTAAACCTATTCATGCGAGGCAGAAAACAACGAACCTGCTCGCAAAGATTGTTTAGATCTTCTTGAAATGAAAGGACTACACATATGAGTGACGTAACCAAAGAGATTCTCGATCAGGAACTTACAACTGTTATCGAGCTGACCGACAAGGAATTGGAAGAAGTTAATGGATCTGGGGGATTTTTCCCTGAAAACAACAACTCAACAGCATTCGCAGTGACCTCAATTGCCTTTTCAAACAACCAGAATTCCGAATGCCCGTTCTTCAACTAGTTTGTAGCAGTTGGTAGGTTGGCGATAGAACTATAGATGCTATTGCTTTTGCAAACAACCAAAATTTCGAGTGCCCGTGATTCTAGTTTTTGTTGATGAATTGATTGTGTAGACGTAACCGTACATGCAGATCCGCTACAGGTTGCATATGAACCTGTAGCGGATTTTTTGCTATAACCCAACTATAATATGATCGCGGTGACATTATGGATGTGGTTTATGGAGGGAAAAGCAACGAATTTTTTGTGGATATATTGAGGAAGAGTGGACTATTTATAATCGATGAGCTTGACTTTCGTTAGTTTTTAGGGTAAACCTATTCATGCGAAGCAGAAAACAATGAACCTGCTCGCAAAGATTGTTAGATCTTCTTGAAATGAAAGGACTACACATTATGAGTGACGTAACCAAAGAAATTCTCGATCAGGAACTTACAACTGTTATCGAGTTGACCGACAATGAACTGGAAGAAGTTAATGGTGGCTGGGGGGGATTTTTCCCTCAAAGCAATAACTCAACAGCATTTGCAGTGACCTCAGTTGCCTTCTCACAGAACAATAACGAGTGTTGCCCATTCTTCTGCTAGCTTGTAGCAATTGACAAATTGGCGATAGAACTATAAATGCTATTGCTTTTCTGCTACGGACTCATATGAGTCCGTAGCAGGAGTAATACGTTTCGGCGAAATTTTAGGCCTCCGTTGCCGTGTCTGTAATCTCTGTCCCCTTTTCTTAATTATCAATTGATAATTACAATTGCACCTACTAATAAGCGTCTATAGAAGGTAAATGCTATGTCACAAGCGCAACGTCCACTGTTTCGTGAACATGCACTGAAGCATTACTTACAAAAGCGCGAAAAGGATATTCTGCCTCGTCTTGTTTCACCTCCAACTTTCATCTGTGGCTGGTTTCTCCTCTGTCTGGTCGTCGCCGTTGGGGTAGTTGCCTGGTTAGAAGAGGTCCCTATCTTTGTCAATGGCTCTGGTATTGTCCTGGCACAGGAGCAGGGGAATGTCTCTGGCAATGGGGGAACGGTTCGTATTTTCTTGCCTGCCAGTCAGGCCCGCTTGATACACGTTGGAGAAACTAGCCTCCTACAGGTTGGTAGGACTGGACCAAGTTTTACGACTAGAATTGTGCATGTTGAACCTGGGCTGCTCAGTCCAGATGATGTACATAAGCGCTATGGCTTCAATTATTATGGTATGCCGGTGATCACTGAGCCTTCCGTGGCTGTAGATGTCAAGGTAAAGCCATCCGTCCTCTCTCGTCTCTATGCGGGTAGCCCAGTCAGTGCGCAAGTACAGATCGGGACGCAACGCGTCCTCTCGCTCTTACCTGGATTTAACAGTTTGATTGGAGATTAGTTCATGAATAATATATTCTACCAGAAGCCTGTGCCGCCAGATACAAATGTTCCTCCGGTGTCCGACCAGTCTCCAACACACAAGCTGAAACGTGTTGTGCCGCAGCGGTCCCAGTCCGGTCTTTGGCATAGAGTTTCTCATCTTTGGTCAAGAAAGCTACGGCGTAGAGTTCCTCCAGTCTTGCAAATGACTGCTATCGAATGTGGTGCTGCTTGTTTGGCCATGATCCTTAGCTATTATGGTCGTAAGACCAAAGTTGCCGAGGTCCGTGATCTGTATGGTGTTGGCCGCGATGGACTCTCGGCTCTGGGTATTGTCAAAGCGGCACGCAGCTATGGCATGCGCGTTAGGGCCATATCGCTCCAAGGTCAGATAGATGACTTCCGCTTTATCAGCCTTCCCGTCATAGTGCACTGGGAATTTAACCATTTTATGGTCGTTGAACGCTGGTCTGCAGACCATGTCGATGTTGTTGATCCCGCTGTGGGACGCAAGCGTTTGAGCAGAGAAGAATTCGAACAGGGCTTCACTGGCGTTGTCATTATGATGGAGCCTGGGGAGCAGTTTCTGCGTCATCGCAGAGCTTCTCGACTCACATTAGCTTCATATGCTGTACAATACGTCAAGCGAGCCCCGCTGGCACTGCTGCAGATTGTAGTCGCTTCGCTGATCCTCCAAGTTTGTGGCTTAGCCATTCCTATATTAACCAAAGTTGTGGTTGATCAGGTCATTCCTCTCAGGTTAAATTCGATTATGCCTCTTTTGGGCATTGGTGTGGTGAGTCTGCTCTTAGCACAATTGGTAATCCTTGTTTTGCGTTCGTTCATCTTGATTTATCTCGAATGTCGCATTGATATGCATATCCTCCCCAGTTTCTTTGATCATATGCTTATGCTTCCGCTCAAGTTTTTTCAGCAGCGTTCGACTGGGGATATCCTGACGAGGATATCAAGTAATACGGCTATTCGTGATATCGTTAGCACGCAATTTCTGACAACCTTATTAGACGGTAGTCTAGTTATCGTCTATATGGCCATTTTGTTCTGGCAATCGTGGTCATTTGGTCTCATTGTCCTGGTGATCGGCATTCTGCAGTTTGCCCTTTTACTGGGGACAAAAGACGAGTTTCATCTACGTTCAAGTCGTGAGCTGGAGACCACAGGCCGATCTCAAGGCTATACTGCCGAAGTACTAACTGGCATGACAACAGTGAAGGCTGCTGGTGCGGAGCAGCGGGTATTTCAGCGTTGGTCCAACCTATTCTGTGAGCAGTTAAATGCCTCCATACGTCGGATCTACCTGGCATCAATCCTCACCACTTCTATTACTATTCTGCGCATTATGTCTCCGCTCATACTGCTCTGGTTAGGGACGGTCCAGGTTCTCAATGGAACCATGCAGCTAGGTACCATGCTTGCTCTCAATGCCTTGGCAACCACCTTTGTGACTCCATTGGCCTCTCTAGCCTCTAGTGCGACTCAACTACCGATCATACGCTCACACCTTGACCGCATTAGCGATGTGATAGAGGCGCCGATAGAGCAAGAAGTACAAATTGCACATGAGCCTCCCCGACTGACAGGACGCATCGAGCTACGGCATGTCACCTTTAAATATGATGCCAATTCACCAACTGTTCTGAAAGATATTACGGTAGATATTGTACCAGGACAGAAGGTTGCTATTGTTGGACCAACGGGATCGGGGAAAAGTACTCTGGGCAAACTGCTGCTCGGACTGTACCTGCCAACGGAGGGGGAGATTCTCTATGATGGTATTCCCTTGCGCTCATTGAACTATCAATCGGTGCGGTCCCAATTTGGCGTTATCATGCAGGATGCCAGCATCTTCAGCGGAAGTATTCGGCAGAACATCGCTTTCAACAATCCTGATATGGACATGGAAAGCATTGTCAATGCTGCAACGTTGGCAGCTCTTGACGGCGATATTCAGCAAATGCCGATGGAATATGAGACATTTGTAGCCGAAAGTGGCAATGCCCTTTCTGGAGGACAGCGCCAGCGCTTAGCGATTGCTCGCGCTCTGGCAAATAATCCCAGCATTCTCTTGCTGGATGAAGCAACCAGTTCCCTGGATGTAATTACCGAGCGTGTCATAGAGCAAAATCTGAAGTCGCTAGCCTGCACACAAATCATCATTGCCCATCGCCTGAGTACTGTACGTGATGCTGATATCATTCTCGTTTTGAATCAAGGGGGCATTGTGGAGAGTGGTTCACACGCAGAGCTGCTGGCAAAGCAGGGCTACTATGCTAGGCTGATACAAAATCAACTGACCACGTGATCGGGTGTGCGGAGCATTTTGGCAAACGGACGCGCAGTATTGATAGTCAATTGGGGTCCCTACAGGAGTATATGGCCCGCTGAAGCGGGCGCAGGACGCTCTCGCTGTCCTGACTTGCGACACTCTGCAAATCCGCAGGGCTTTAGCCCGAGTCAAGGTAGGGACCCGCTTCAGCGCGTCCGTGGGGCGGGGGACCATATTCGTTTGCAACCATCCTCCGCACACCCTATCCTTCCCTGCCGGAAGACGAATCATCAGGAAATGTTAGAGACCGTATAGAGACCGTATTTCTTCCTCAAATGCTCGCTCCTTATCCAAATGCTCCTTTTTTTGTTCTTGTTTCTTTTGTTCATGTTGCTGTACCATTTCTGGAAAACGGCTATTCAGAAAGGCTTCTGCTTCTTTTGCTATAGCCGGGTACGCCCTCACATCATAAGATGAGTGTTGGAATGACCCGTTTTCGCGGCTCTCTTGCAAAGCTTTATCACGTTCAAATTTATGGCTACCTTCCATCATAGTTTTCTCAAGTTCGTGTTGTTCATAAAGATCTATTCTTCTTTGTTTATCATATCCTGATCGATCTCCTCGTGATAATAGCTCATCTCCTTGGTCTTTTTCTTTTAAGACTTCCATACATAGTTTCTTCTGTTCTTCTTCTTGCTTAATTTTTCGCCCTATTTCTTCTCTTTTCTCTTTCATTGGTTCTATTTCTTCTTGATAAGCCCTGGCACTATCAGCTTGCATTATTTCACTCGTGTTTTTTCGAGCTTGTTTCTTCAATTGTTTAATATTTTTGTCACAGGCTATGAGTATCTGATTGAGTTCCTTGGTTGGCAGTTGCCTAATAGAAGAAGCATCGAGTGGCTGGTTGTCTCCCTGCTGAGGGGAAGTATCAGGCCTCTCTCCTAATGAGTCCACCCCTTCTCGCTTACTTCTAGATGCAGCAATTCTTGCAGAATCGTATGTTGGTTTCTTGCCTTCTGGAGAAGGAGAACTTGATAACTCCCTTTTTGGTTTCTTGCCTTCTGGAGAATTAGATCGCGAATCCATTTTTTGCCTTTACAATATACTATCGGTACTTTGTTGATAGCGGAATGCTCTTCGCTTTGGAAGAGGTAAACATCGCACTCTTGGATCAGATGAATCTAGGAGTAGATAGTCATCAGCAGAAGAGCTGAAAAACAGGTTGACCTGCGTCAACAAAGTACCGATATTACACTAAGGCTGGATAGAATCCATGGCAGAACGGGATGATCAAGCATCCTGTAGACATATACAGTGATGGTTCCATCATGGATCTATCTGCGCCTCAGGGTAAGAGGATTACCTGTCACAGTCACGATGGGAAAAACGAAAACTTTCGCGGAAGCTAAATCTCTCGCTGAAGTCGCGTCTGTCATTGAAGCCGAAGCGTCTGTCTTCACGATCAGACTCATGACGGTCGCTATCGTGGTGCCATCCTCCGCGGATGCCTTCAAGCTCCTGATCCGTCAACTCGAGTATTGTGACTTGGTCTTTTGAGCTAGCATTAATCATTTTAGTATGCTCCTTTCTTGATAAGTGGACGACTGCAAAGGTTTGCAATGGAATGTTGCATAGGAATGAAATGGCTATGCAACATTCTCTCAACCATAGTATGGTGGAACCTTACACTTGCTCCACATAGAGCAAGCCTAAAAGGGGTCTCAAAAAGCTTGACCTCATTCGATGCTCCTCCAAGAGTCAGTATAGAATGAGTTTGTACCTTTCGCTAGGGGGAAACAGGGACAAATGACATTTTTGATAGGTCCTAACATTTCCCATCCTCTAATTGGCTATTGCCTTTTCATGTATTTGTATGGTTCAATACTCCTATGGGCCGCTGTAGGGTCTGACACTCCCCGCCTTAAAAGAGCGGGGGTTCTTCCTTCACCCATCGAGCTTGCCACTTTCCTTTTGAGGGAAGAAGCAGTAGAGGTTCAATGTCCAGAAGCGTTTTGCGAGACGGGCTCGCTGGTTCCCGAGTGCCCCTCGGTACCATTTTGATCAGGAACGCCCATTCATCCCCCGCATCAATGACGGGGGCTTTCTGGGCCGAGTTAGGTAAGATTTATGCCACAATCGCCACGTCCACTATTTCGTGAACATGCATGGCAGCATTACTTGCAGAAGCGCGAAAAGGACATTCTTCCACACTTTGTTTCTCCTCCGATCTTTGTCTGTGCCTGGATACTGTTCTGCTTGATTGTGGTCGTTGGACTTATTGCCGCCACGCAAAGAGTTCCCATCGAAGTTGATGGCTCGGGCATTGTCCTTGCACAGGAATATAATGATGCCTCTGGTAGCGATAGAGGAACAGCTCTTCTTTTCCTACCCGCTAGTGAAGCCAGACAGGTCCACGTTGGCGAGCGTAGCCAGCTCCAGATTGGCCTGACTGGACCAAGCTATACCACTACAATTGCACAGGTCGAACCTGGACTGCTTAGTCCGAATGATATATACAAGCGGTATGGTCTCAATTGCTCTGCCATGCCGACGATTACGGAGCCTTCTGTCGTTGTGCATGTGAAACTGGCGCCATCCTTGTCCTCTCATCTCTACGCTGGTAGCCCGGTCAGAGCACAGGTACAAATCGGGACGCAGCGCATCCTCTCGTTACCTGGATTGAACGATCTAATCGGAGTTTAGCGCATGAATGATAGCTTCTTACGCGGCGTTTCCAGTCTCTGGCGAACCAAGGTGCGACGTCGAGTCCCTCCGGTACTTCAATTAACAGCCGTGGAATGTGGTGCTGCTTGTCTGGCCATGGTCCTTAGCTATTACGGGCGCCAGACCAGGGTTACGGAGATTCGTAATGGCTATGGTATTGGTCGCGATGGACTCTCGGCCCTGGATATTGTCAAAGCAGCACGCAGCTATGGCATGCGCGTTAGAGCGATATCGGTGCGAGGTCAGATAGATGAATTTAACTTTGTCAGCTTTCCCGCTATAGTGCACTGGGAATTTAACCATTTCATGGTTGTTGAACGCTGGTCCGCGGACCATGTTGATGTTGTTGATCCCGGTGTGGGACGCAAGCGTTTGAGCAGAGAAGAGTTCGAACTGGGCTTCACAGGTATTGTGATTATGATAGAACCTGGAGAGCAGTTCGGGTCTTATACCACTTCTTCTCGGCTCACATTGCGTTCATATGCTGTTCAATACTTCAAGCGGGCTCCAATGACGCTTGTGCAGCTTGTGGTTGCTTCATTGTGCTTGCAGATTTTTGGCTTAGGCGTTCCTCTATTGACGAAATTTATTATCGACCAGATCATTCCTCTCAGGCTGAACTCGATTGTACCTATTATGGGGATTGGCGTGCTGAGTTTGATCTTAGCACAACTAGTGGTTCTCGTGTTACGCTCATTCCTCTTGATTTATTTGGAATGTCGCATTGATATGCATATATATCCCAGCTTCTTTGATCATCTGTTTATGCTCCCGCTCAAATTCTTTCAACAGCGTTCGACTGGTGATATCCTGACGCGCGTATCGAGTAATAATACTATTCGTGATATTGTCAGCACGCAGTTTCTCTCGACGATACTGGATGGGAGTCTGGTTGTAGCCTATATGATCATTTTGTTCTGGCAGTCATGGTTATTTGCTCTGATTGTGCTTGTGCTCGGTGCTCTCCAGTTTGCCTTTTTGCTGGGGACCAATAATGAGTTCCGCCTGCGCTCAGATCGTGAACTGGAGGCGATTGGCAAATCTCAGGGGTATGTGGCCGAAGTATTGGCTGGTATGACGACCGTGAAGGCAGCTGGTGCGGAGCAGCGTGCCTTTCAAAAATGGTTTAATCTGTTCTGTGACCAGTTGAATGCCTCCGTACGTCGGATCTACCTGTCATCGATCCTCTCTACTGCTATCACCATTATGAGCATCGTTTCCCCGCTTCTCCTGCTCTGGCTGGGCGTTATCCAGGTTCTCAACGGGACAATGCAACTGGGCACAATGATTGCTCTCAATTCTCTGGCATCTATCTTTGTGACTCCATTGTCCTCTCTGGCCACGAGCGCAACTGAACTGCCGATTATCCGTTCGCATCTAGAGCGCATTGGTGATGTGATGGAGGCGGATGTAGAACAAGAGGTCCTGCAAGCACAGGAGCCTCCGCAACTGACGGGACGCATCCAACTGCAGCATGTCAGCTTTAAGTATGATGGTAATTCTCCAATTGTTCTGAAAGATATTACTGTGGATATTGCTCCGGGACAAAAAATCGCTATTGTTGGACCAACGGGATCGGGGAAAAGCACTCTGGCCAAACTGCTGCTTGGATTGTATCTGCCAGCGGAAGGCGAGATCCTCTATGATGGTATTCCCTTGCGTTCCCTCAACTATCAATCTGTGCGGTCGCAGTTTGGTGTGATTATGCAGGATGCCCGTATCTTCAGTGGAAGTATTTGGGAGAATATCGCCTTCAATAATCCTGGTATGGATATGGAACGCATCATCAAAGCTGCAAAGTTGGCTGCGCTGGATGACGACATTTCGCACATGCCGATGGGGTATGAGACATTTGTTGCCGAGGCAGGCAATACTCTCTCAGGAGGACAGCGCCAGCGTCTAGCGATTGCTCGTGCCCTGGCAAATCATCCCAGCATTCTCTTGCTCGATGAAGCAACCAGTTCCCTGGATGTGATTACCGAGCGTGTCATAGAAGAAAATCTGAAGTCGCTGGCTTGTACACAGATTATCATTGCTCACCGCTTGAGCACTGTACGTGACGCTGATGTCATTCTCGTTCTCAATCAAGGGTCCATTGTAGAGAGTGGTTCACACGCACAACTGCTGGCGAAGCAGGGATATTATGCCAGACTAATACAGAATCAACTCACTACTTCCTAATCAAGTTACATCTCGCCATCAAGCTCAAGTATCAGGGACATGCTTCGGGGAGAGGTTCAAAAACAATACGCAAGTGTGTTCCTGTGGCTCTTGCAAAGCGTTCAAGCGTCTTGAGCGTTGTGTTCTGTGTTCCACTTTCAAGGCGGGCAATAAGGGATTGTGGCGCATCCATGAGCTTGGCAAGCTCTTCTTGCGTCAGTCCTGCTTTGCTACGCGTGTCAATGATAGCGGCTGCAAGCTCAAACTCTGACCTCATGGCCTCGTACTCCGCCCTGTAAGACGGGTTTTTCATCCACTTTGCATGTAGCTCTCTAACGTCCGTCATTGTTCGATCTCCTTTGCCCGCTTCAATGCCAGTTCTATTTCCTTGCGCGGGGTTTTCTGTGTCTTTTTGATGAAAACTCGTACCACTACCACCCGCTTTGGTTTTGCGACCACATATAGAGCGCGTGATATGCCATTCCTGCCCTTTAGTCGCATTTCCCATAGTATGCCTTGCAGGTGCTTTACGTAGGGTTCGCCTACCTTTTCCAGTCCGTGAGAGCGTATAAGCTCGCTTATCCAAAAGAACCGTGCCTTCATATCATCCGGCAGGGTCTCAAGTTCTCTGTCCACGGTAGGGTTCAGTGTTTCTATCTTCCACGTCATGCAGGCATATTATATCATATAAGTGATAATTTCAATAGGGTTTTGAGTGGCGGGTTTACCCCCAATTCGCTTGACATGTTTTCGTTTATAAACATAATAGAGTATGTACGAAATTCGCCACTATCTCACTGCGGAGGGCAAAGACCCGGTTCTCGAATGGCTCAAGCAACTGCGTGATCCTATCGCCAAGGTGCAAATCGTCAAGCGCCTCCATTAACCGCGCAGTGAGGTTCTGGCAAGACTGGCAAAGGAGACCCAACGATGAAAGATAGAGCACACGACGACGCGATAGGCGAACTCTTCCGCGAAGATGCGGATTTCGCCACGCATTACCTGAACGAAATTCTAGAAGAGGGCGATCAGGCGGATCTTCTCATCGCACTTCGCCAGATGGCGAAAGCCTTCGGTGGCGTGACGATGATCGCCGAGAAGGCGCACCTGAACGCGACGCAGCTTTACCGGACGCTTTCCCCGGAGGGGAACCCTGAGCTACGCAGCTTGACAGCAGTGCTGAAAGCAATGGGAATGCGGCTTGCCATACAGCCACTCCACCACGCCTGAGCGTACCTTTGACACCGACCCTCCGACTGTCCCAAATTGCAACACTTTTCGACTGCAGTTCTGATACCAATCCGCATTCAAAAAGATAATTCTCCAATGAGGCACAGCGAGGTCAGATTGCACATACGAGATTTGTACCACGGAACGCGAATTGGTATGAGATCTCAAGTTGGAAGGCTCTTGTGCCCATGATCCTATCCCACCGAAATAGCGCTTACCCATCTATTCCTGAGCGAGCACGAAACGAAATAGGCCAGTGAACAACGCCCCGCCGTTCATTGCGAGCGCCGGGGCTTGTCGCTATCGCGATGGGCACCAAGGATTACTGAGAGGCGTTGGAGACAAGGAAGAGCTAATATTCCCAGCTACGATCCTTCTTTTGTTTCTTTTTGTCCTGCTGCCCTTTCTTTTTCTTTCCTTTTTCTGTCAGCAGTTCTACGTGCTAGTACGTCTTCATATGCCATATTATCTGTTAATTTTTTTCTACTACGCCTTGAAACTTAGATCTTATTTTACCGTACAGTTCTCCATATTCCGATCCAGTTGCTTCCCTGCTCAGGATGCTTTTGAATGTTTCTATGTCTCCTTCGCGAATGATGACACTTTTCTGTATCTTCTCAATATTTTGGGGTAAAGTAGCCTGAGGGCGTTGATCATCAGGGGAAGAAGGCGCTTCTGGCCTAGATTCATCCGAATGAC
>Ga0193729_1001453_pt1 | contig 12117 bp, 11 predicted proteins | sample U1c2metaG_FD_143036 | JGI IMG/M metagenome (GOLD analysis project Ga0193729, IMG submission 143036) | Soil microbial communities from a riparian zone of the East river system, Colorado, United States - U1c2 | ecosystem: Environmental > Terrestrial > Soil > Riparian zone | place: USA: East River... | reverse complement strand
AGACGATCACCCGCTGCTCGCCGAGGAACCGGTTGACGAGCGAGGACTTGCCGACGTTCGGCCGGCCGATGATCGCCAGGCGGATCACGTCGGCGTCGGCGTCCTCGTCGCCCGGGGCACCGACGCCAGAGGCGTTGGTCAGCAGCTCGACGATCCGGTCGAGCAGGTCGCCCGAGCCGAGCCCCTGGGCGGCGGACACGGCGAGCGGCTCGCCGAGCCCGAGGCGGTGGAACTCGGCGGCCAGCGGCAGCTCGGCGAGGGCATCGCACTTGTTCGCCGCGACGATCGTCGGCAACGAGGAGCGGCGCAGCAGGTCGGCCATCTCCTGATCGCCCGGGCGCACGCCGGCGCGTGCGTCGACGACCAGCACTGCGACCTGTGCGTCGGCCAGGCCCGCGCGCGCCTGTTCGCGGATCGAGACCGCGAGCGGGTCCTCGTCCTGGAGGTCGACCCCGCCCGTGTCGATCAGCTTGAACTGCCGCCCGTTCCACTCGCAGTCGAGCTCCTTGCGGTCGCGCGTGATGCCGGGGCGCTCGTGGACGACCGCCTCGCGCGTTCCCGTGAGGCGGTTGATCAGCGAGGACTTCCCCACGTTTGGATAGCCGACGACGGCGACCTTCATGCAGCCAGTATGACCCGGCCGGGCCGCCCGTCCGGCTAGGAGTCGTGCGAGGCCGCGCGCGCCAGCGCGGCGATCCGCGCGACGACGTCGTCCACGCTCGTGCCCGTCGTGTCGAGCGTGACGGCGCCGAGCGATGGTCGCAGCGGGCTGTGCCGGCGGGTGGAGTCGCGCTCGTCGCGCAGCGTCTGCTCCGCGAGCACGGTGGCCGGATCGGCTCCCAGCTCCTCGGCGCGTCGCCTGGCACGCTCCTGCGGGCTGGCCGTGAGATACACCTTCAGCGCCGCGTCGGGCGCCACGACGGTGCCGATGTCGCGGCCCTCGGCGACCCAGTCGCCGTCGGCGATCAGCGCGCGCTGCTTGGCCACCAGCGCATCGCGCACGCCCGGATCGCGCGCCACCCGCGAGGCGGCCTCGGAGACCTCCGGAGTGCGGATCTGCTCGGTCACGTCGCGCCCGTCGAGGATCGTGCGCGGCGAGGACCCGGCGTCGCCCGCGCCCTCGCCCCCCTCCCCCAGCTCGATGCGCGCCGCGCGGGCCAGCTCGGCCGGCTCGCGGCCAGGCTCGGCGAGCGCGAGCAGCGCCACGCAGCGATACATCGCGCCGCTGTCCAGATAGGTGAAGCCGAGCTCCCGCGCGACGGCGCGGGCGACGGTTGACTTGCCGGCGCCTGCGGGGCCGTCGATCGCTACGAGCAAAGCCCGGCCAGGTCCTCGACGAAGTTCGGATAGGAGACCGCGGCGGCCTCGATGCCCAGCACCTCGACACCCTCCTGCGAGGCGAGCCCGGCGATCGCGCCCATCATCGCGAGGCGGTGGTCGCCGCGCGCGTCGATCGCCCCGCCGCGCAGCCCGCCGGCACCGCGCACCGCGAAGCCGTCGTCGCTGGCCTCGATCTCGGCGCCGAGGCCGCGCAGGCCCTCGACCACGCCGGCGATCCGATCGGACTCCTTGACGCGCAGCTCCTGGGCGCCGCGCACGACCGTCTCCCCCTCGGCGAAGCAGCCGAGCAGCGCGACGAGCGGCAGCTCGTCGATCGCGAACGGCACCTCGTCGGCCTCCACGACGGTCCCCTCGAGCGCGCCGTGCGCGACGTCGAGGTCGCTGACGGGCTCCTCGCGCAGCAGCTCGCCGGTCTCGTCCTCGAGATCGCCCAGCACGATCCCCTGCATGCGGCGCAGGATGCGCAGGAAGCCGGTGCGCGTCCAGTTGACGCCGACGTCGCCGATCAACAGCCGCGACTGGGGAACGAGCACACCGGCGGCGACCAGGAAGGCCGCCGAGCTCGCGTCGCCTGGCACCCGCACGCTGTCGAGCAGCAGCTCGTCGGCGTTGACGACCGTCACGTGACGGCCGTTGCGATGGATGCCCACGCCGGCGTGCAACAGCATCCGCTCGGTGTGATCGCGGCTGCGCGCCGGCTCGCCGAGCGTCGTCGCGCCGTCGGCGGCGAGCGCCGCCAGCAGCACGCAGGACTTGACCTGCGCGCTGGCGATCTCGAGCTCGTAGGAGATCGCCCGCAGGCGCGCCCCACGTACGCTGAACGGGGGAAAGCGCCCGTCGCGCGCGCTCAGCTCGGCGCCCATCTGGCGCAGCGGCTCGGCGATCCGGTCGACTGGCCGGCGGCGGATCGACTCGTCGCCGTCGAGCGTGAACGAGCGCCCCTCCTGGGCGGCCAGCCATCCGGGCAGCAGGCGCAGCAGCGTGCCCGCGTTGTGAACGTCGATCGGCGCGTCCGGCTGGCGCGCCTCGCGCAGCCCGGTGCCGCGCACGACGATCTCCTCGTCGCGCAGCTCGACGAGCGCGCCTAGGGCGCGCACCGCCTCGAGCGTGGCGTCGGTGTCCGCCGCGTGCAGGTAGCGCTCGATGCGCACCGGCTCTGCGGCCATCGCGCCGAGCAGCGCGGCGCGATGGGAGATCGACTTGTCCGCCGGCGCGCGCAGCTCGCCGCTCAGCCCCCGCGCGGGCTCGAAGCGCAGGTTCATCGCGCCACCACGATCGGCGCCGCGCTCATAGGGCAACCTCTCTCATGCGCGAGCCACCGGGAAGCCGAGGCCGGCGATCAGCTGCTCCGCGCGCGCGGCGTGCTGCTCGCCGCCGATCCACAGAGCGACGACCCCCTGGCGATTGTCCTCGGAGGGCGACAGGGCCATGTCGAGGATGTTGACGCCTGCGCCGCCGAGCGCCAGCGCGATCTCTGCGATCACGCCGGGGCGATTGGGCACCGAGGCGCGCAACTCGCTGACCGGGCCGCCAGCCAGCCCCGCGCCGAGCAGCTGCTCGCGGTCCCCGCGAGCTCGCTCGTTCCAGGCGGTGACGGCCTGCGGATCGGCCGCCGCAAGCGTCGCGCGCACCCCCGCGAGGCGACCTGAGAAGTCATCGATCTCGGCGATCAGCGCGTCGCGGTTGGACATGTAGATGTCGGTCCAGATGGCGCTGTTGGCGCCGGCCACGCGCGTCGCGTCGCGGAAGCTCGGCCCGACCGCCGGCAGGCGCCCGTGCTGGCCGATCTCGACCGGGCCGCGACCGGGTCGGCGCCGCTCGCCGACCAATTGCTCGCCGCTCAGCGCGCTGGTCGCCTGCGCCGCGAGCAGGTTGGCGAGCACGTGCGGCAGCTGCGAGACGGCCGCCATCAGCCGGTCGTGCGTGTCCGCGTCGATCGCCGTCGGCTGCGCGCCAATCGTCGTCAGCAGCCGGTGCAGGCGCTCGTAGAGCACGCCGGCGGTGCTGCCCATCGCCGGCGTCAGATACCAGACGGCGCCATCGAACAGGTCCTCGCGCGCGTGCTCCACGCCGGCGGTCTCGGCCCCGGCCAGCGGATGGCCACCGATGAAACGCTCATCGACCGCGGCTGCGGCGACCACGCGCTTGGTCGAGCCAACGTCGCTGACCACGCAGTCGGGACCCGCGTCCTCCAGCGCTAGGCGCACCGTCTCCTCCAGCGCACCCACGGGCGCCGCGACGAACACGACGTCAGCGTCGCGCACGGCGCCCGCCACATCTGTGGCCGCGGTGTCGATCGCCCCGAGCTCCAGCGCGTTCGCGAGGACCCGCTCGTCGGGGTCATAGCCACATACCTCGGCATTCGCGCGCCGGCGGGCCGCGAGGCCGATTGAGCCGCCGATCAGCCCGACCCCGAGCACCGCGATCCGCATCCGATCAGCGCTGCGCCGAGTGCGTCCGGGTGGCGTTGCGATCGCGGACGGATTGAGCCAAGCCCTCCAGCACCTCGACGGTTGTCTCCCAGCCCACACACCCATCGGTGATTGACTGGCCGTAGCACAGTTCGACATCCGGGCGCAGATCCTGTCGGCCTGCGACGAGGAACGACTCCAGCATCACGCCGACGATGGCCTCGTTGCCGAGCGCGACCTGCCTGCCCACGTCCGCTGCGACAGCGGGCTGTCGATCGGGCTCCTTGCCGCTGTTGTCATGGCTGAGGTCGATCATCACGCGCCTCGGAAGTTGGGCGGCCTCGAGCAGATCGAGCGCCGCCCCCACGCTGGAGGCCTCGTAGTTGGGCTGGCCTTTGCCCCCGCGCAGGATGATGTGACAGTCGGCGTTCCCACGCGTGTACAGGATCGCGGGCGTGCCGTTCGGATCGATGCCGGCGAAGGCGTGCGGCGCCGCGGCGGCGCGCACGGCGTCCACGGCGACCTGCACGTTGCCGTCGGTGCGATTCTTGAAGCCGACCGGCATCGACAGACCGGAGCCCAGCTGACGGTGGATCTGGCTCTCGGTCGTACGCGCGCCGATCGCGCCCCAGGAGACCGCGTCGGCGATGTACTGCGGCGTGATCGGGTCGAGGAACTCGCAGCCGACGGGAAGCCCGCTGTCGAGCACGCCCAGCAGCACGCGCCGCGCGAGGTGCAGGCCGGCGTTGACGTCGCCCGAGCCATCGAGGTGCGGGTCGTTGATGAGGCCCTTCCAGCCGGTCGTCGTGCGCGGCTTCTCGAAGTAGACCCGCATCGCGATCAGCAGCTCGCCGCTCAGCACGCGCGCGTGCTGCACGAGCCGCGCCGCGTACTCGAGCGTCGCGTCGGGATCGTGCACGCTGCAGGGCCCGACGACGACCAGCAACCGGTCGTCGGCGCCCTCCAGGACAGCCTGGACCTCGCGGCGGCCGCGGATGACGACGTCCGCGTGCTCGCCGCTCAGGGGCAGCTGTTCGAGCAGCGCATCTGGCGCGAGCAGCGGGACGACCCGCTCGATCCGCCTGTCTCGGACGAAGTCGGCCGGGCGCAGCTCGGCGCCGGATAGGTCAGGCAAGGGCCGGCTCCCTTCCTGCGAGCGCTTTTCCGGCCAGCGCCGCTGCGCCCTCGACCGCGAGCGCGTACTCCGCGAAGTCCTCTGCCCGCAGCGCCTGTGAGCCATCGCAGATCGCCTCATCCGGATTCGGGTGAACCTCGACGATGATGCCGTCGGCGCCGACCGCCGCCGCGGCGAGCGACAGCGGCCTGACCAGGTCCCGCCGGCCGGCGGCGTGGCTCGGGTCGACGATCACCGGCAGGTGCGAGAGCTCCTTCAGCACGGGCACCGCCATCAGGTCCAGCGTGAAGCGGTAGGCGGTCTCGAACGTGCGGATGCCGCGCTCGCACAGCATCACGTTGGGGTTGCCTTCCTTGAGGATGTACTCGGCCGCCATCAACAGCTCGTCGAGCGTCGAGGACAGCCCGCGCTTGAGCAGCGCCGGGCGACCCGAGCGGCCGATCTCGGCGAGCAGCGGGTAGTTCTGCATGTTGCGCGCGCCGATCTGCACGACGTCGGCCACCTCAAGCACGGCGTCCATGTCGCGCATGTCCATCAGCTCGGTGACGATCGGCAACCCCGTCTCCGCCTTCGCCTCGGCGAGCAGCCGCAGTCCCTCCTGCCCGAGCCCCTGGAAGGCGTAGGGAGAGGTGCGCGGCTTGTACGCGCCGCCGCGCAGCAGCGTCGCTCCGGCATCGCGCACTACGCGCGCGGTCTGCAGCGTCTGCTCGCGCGACTCGACGGTGCACGGGCCGGCGATCAGCGCGAAGTGATCGCCCCCGATCTTGCGCCCTTCGACGTCGATCACCGACCGCTCGCCATGGGTGATCTGCGCGGATGCCAGCTTGTAGGGCTTGAGGATCGGCACCACCCGGTCAACGCCCGCCTGGCCCTCCAGCCCGAGGCCCTCCACCGTGACGTCCTGCTCGACGTCGCCGATCGCCCCGATCACGGTCACGCGCGCGCCCCGGCTGCGGTGGGCGAGCGCGCCGGCGCGCTCGATCTTCTCGACGACCGCGTCCACCTCCTCTTCGGTCGCGGTCTCCTTCATGACGATCATCATCGATTCATCCTTTCAATAACCCGGAAGCTTAGTCGTGGGCACCGGCTTCGCCGGCGCTGTCTCGGCTCCGTGACAGTCCTCGCGCGCCTCTTGGAGAGGGTCGCGAGAGGGGGCTCGAAGGCCCGGCTAGAGAGGCGCTCAGTCCTCTTGAACGAGGACCCGGTGCGGCTGGACGGGTCCGCTCACGGACGGACCCAGGCCGAAGCGCCTAGATAAATCGCCAGGTGTAGGCGTAGGACGACCACAGGGTGCTGCCGGATGTGCGAGGCAATGCGGTCATGGTCGTCTCGTTGCTTTGTAGCAGACAATCGCCGCCCGGTCGAGCGGTGGGAGACAATTTTGATGTGCTCGCCGAGCTTGCTCCACAGCTGCGCGTCCAACGCAGCTGACACTCCGTCAGGCCGACTGGAGGGTCAGGCCGCCTGGAGAACCTCGGCGAGGGCCTCCAGGAAGCGTTCGTTCTCCTGCGGCGTGCCGTAGGTCACGCGCAGCGCTCCCTCGCCTCCCAGCGCGGCGCCGCCGCGCACGAGCACTCCGCGCTCCTGCAGGCCCGTCATGACGTCTTGCTCGTCGCGCTCGGCGGGCAGGTGAAACCAGCAGAAGTTGGCCTGCGATTCGGCGGGCTCGATCCCCAGGGCACGCAGCCGCTCGTCGACGGAGATGCGCTCGGCGACGTTGCGCGCGACACGATCGATCACCGCGTCCTGGTGCTCGAGCGCCTCGACCGCCGCCGCCTGCGCGAGCGCGTTGCAGAAGAACGGCTGGCGAACCTGGTCGAGGGCGCGCGGCAGCTGCTCGGAGCCACACAGGGCGAAGCCGACGCGTAGGCCGCACAGGCCATGCACCTTGGAGAACGTCCGCAGCAGCATCAAATTCGGGTGGTGGTCGAGCAGCTCGATCGAGGAGTCGGGATCCTCGAGCAGGTTGAACTCGCAGTAGGCCTCGTCGACGATCACACAGACGTGCGGCGACACCTCGGCGAGGAACTCGGCGATCTCCCGCAGCGGCACGGCGGTGCTCGTCGGGTTGTTCGGGTTGCACACGAGCACCAGCCGCGTGGCGACCGTGATCTCGCGCAGCATGGCCGGCAGGTCGTGGCGCTCGGAGGAGTCCAGCGCGACCGTCACGGCCCGTGCGCCGGACGCGGCGCTGAGGTGCGGATAGACCGAGAACGACGGCCACGCGTAGACGAGCTCGGCGCCGGGCTCGAGCAGCGCCTCGCCGGCCGCCAGGAGGATGTCGCACGAGCCGTTGCCGATCGCGATGCGCGCCTCGGGCACGCCATAGCGATCGCTGAGGCGACGACGCAGCAGCGAGTTGGAGGGATCCGGATAGCGGTTGAGCGTGGCCAGCGCGCGCTCGATCGCCTCGCGCACCTGCGGCAGCGGCGGGTAGGGAGACTCGTTGCTCGCCAGGCTGACGAGCGGAGCGTCCTGCGCGTAGCCGCCCGCCACCGGATAGGCGGGGATCCTGCCGATGCGCTCTGAGAACTCGAGTGCCACGCGCGTATTGTGGCGCCTACTGCGCCGCCTGCAGGTCGGCGCGTAGCGAGCTCGCCTCGCCAAGGTACACGTGCCTGGGTTCGTGCCGCTCGTCGGCGTGGTAGTGGATTAACACCCTGATCACGCGCGGCAGCGAGCGCGGCACGGCGATCTCCCGCGCGCACAGCAAGGGCACGCTCTCGAAGCCCACTGCACGCGCCGCGACCGCGGGGAACTCGTCGTTGAGGTCGTTGGTGGCGGTGAAGATGCAGCTGACGACGTCGCGGGGCGCCAGCGCGTTGGCCTCCATGATCGCGTTCATCAGCGCGGTGGTCGCATCGAGGATGTCCTGCGCGTCGTTGCGATCGACGCTGATGGCGCCCCGCAGGGCAAACAGTCGCATGGCGAGCGATTGTGTCAGAGCGCCCGGAGCCGCTGGAGCTCCTCGCCGCTGAGAAGCCGGTGCTCGCCCTCGCGCAGGCCGTCGAGCGTGAGCGGCCCGAAGCGCACCCGCCGCAGCTCGGCCACCGGGTGCCCGACGGCCTCGCACATGCGCCGCACCTGGCGGTTGCGGCCTTCGTGGATCGTCAGCTCGATCTCCCGCTCGCCGGTGCGGCGCACGAGCGCCGGAGCCGTCGGCCCGTCATCGAGCTGCACCCCCTCGCGCAGCGCCCGTAGCGCGCGCTCGCCGAGCGCCCCGCCGAGCAGCGTCGCGCAGTAGGTCTTCGGCACCTCGAAGCTCGGATGCGTCAGCCGATTGGCCAGCTCGCCGTCGTTCGTCAGCAAGATCAGGCCGCTGCTGTCGGCGTCAAGGCGTCCGACGGGGTAAAGGCGCAGGCCCTGCGCCGGGACGAGCCCCAGCACGGTCGCACGACCGCGCTCGTCCTGCGCCGTGGAGAGCACGCCGACGGGCTTGTTGAGCGCGTACGTGACGCGCCGCTCCGCCCCGCTGACCGGGCGACCGTCGACCGCCACGCTCGCGCTCTCTGAGACGTCGCGGGCCGGGTCGTTGACGATCTGATCGTCGACGCTAACCCTCCCGGCGACGATCAACCTCTCGGCCGCGCGGCGCGAGGCGACGCCCGCGTGGGCCAGGTACTTGACTAGGCGCATCGGCGCCGCTCCGGGAGAGGGCTCATGTGCTGCAACCATTAGCAGTCGGCTCGGCCCGTGCGCCGCCGGCCGCATCGACCTCATGGACCTTCAGCTGCTCGAGCAGACACTCGCCGACCGCGACCAGCCGCGCTTTCGCGCGCGACAGGTGTGGGCGTGGGCCGCTGCAGGCGCGCGCGGCTACCAGGAGATGACCAACCTTCCGTCCTGGCTGCGCGAGACGCTGCAGCGCGAGCTTCCGTTCTCCAGCCTCACGCTGCGCGACGAGGCACGCGCCGCCGACGGCACCGTCAAGGCGCTGTTCGAGACGGTCGACCGTCGCCCGCTGGAGGCTGTTCTGATGCGCTACCGCGACGGCCGGCGCTCGATCTGCGTCTCCTCGCAGTCGGGCTGTCCGCTGACGTGCACGTTCTGCGCGACCGGCAGGATGCGCTTCGCGCGCAACCTGAGCGCCTCGGAGATCATCGACCAGGCGCTGCACTTCCGGCGCATGGACGGCGGCTCGGAACGCGTGAGCAACTGCGTGTTCATGGGCATGGGCGAGCCGATGCTGAACATCGAGAACGTCCTCGGGGCCTGCGAGCGGCTGCCCGATCTCGGCATCGGCCACCGCCACACGGCGATCTCCACGGTCGGCTGGACCCCGGGCATCGAACGCCTCGCCGAGCAGGACATGCCACTGCGCCTGGCGCTTTCACTGCACGCCGCCGACGAAGCGCTGCGCTCGGAGCTGATGCCCGTCAACGAGCGCTATCCGCTCAGCGACGTGATCGAGGCGTGCCATGCCTTCTACGCGCGCAAGCGCCGACGTGTGTTCGTCGAGTACGTGATGCTCGCCGGCGTGAACGACCGCTACGAGCAGGCGCTCGCGCTGGCTCGTGTGCTGGCCGGCCGCAGCGGCGACGACCGGTCGATCTTCAAGGTGAACCTGATCCCCTACAACCCGACCGGCTCCGCCAACGGCGCCGGCGAGGACGACCCGTATCGCGGTTCCACCCGCGAGTCGATAGCGGCATTCCACGCGGCGCTGCAATCGCGCGGAATTCCGGCCACGATCCGCCTCACGCGCGGGCGCGACATCGACGCCGCGTGCGGGCAGCTCGCCGCGCGCTCCGGCTAGCTCGCCCTTGCCTCACCGGCCTTCAGGAGTCGCTCGCGCAGCTCGGCCTGCTCCTCCGGCGTGGGGTCCCAGCGAGCGACGTCGGGCAGCTCATCGAGCGTGCGCAGGCCGAACAGCTTCAGGAAGTGCGTGCTCGTTCGGTAGATCACGGCGCCGAACTGCGAGTGGCCGGCCTCGTCGATGAGGCCGCGATCGAGCAGCGTGGCGACGGCCGAGTCGGCGCTCACCCCGCGAATGCGCGCGATCTCGGGCCGTGAGATCGGCTGCAGGTAGGCGACGATCGCGAGCGTCTCGGCCTGCGCCGGCGTGAGCGTCGAGGCGCGCGGACGGCTGAACAGGCGCCGCGCGGCGTCCTCGGCAGCAGGATCCGAGGCGAACGTCCAGCCGCCGCCCAGCTCACGCAGCGTGATTCCGGAGCGGCCGGGCGCATGTTGCTCGGAGAGCAGCGTGAGCGCCGCCGTCACCGGCCCCTCGCCGGCCTGCGTGGCTTCCGACAGCTCCTCGATGCTGAGCGGATCGGACGACAGGAACAGCAGCGCCTCGACCGTGCGGGCGAGCGCCGGAGCTTCGACGGGCACGGCGCTCACCCCGCCAGCCCTCCGAGCGATCGAGTCGATCCGCCGGACCCGCCGGCCAGCGCGACCGGGCCGCTCGGCGCGTGCGTGGTTGGCGCGTGCACGGCGATCTCGCCGAAGCTCTGCCCCTGCTCCCAATCGGCCTCGCCGCGTTTGTACAGCTCGAGCAGCGCGAACAGCGTGACGGCGACCGTCATGCGGTCGGCGCCGCGCACGGCCTCCTCGAAGCTGAACGCCCCGCGGCGCAGCAGGCCGCGCAGCAGCGCGAGGCGCTCGCCGACCGCCACGCGCGGCACCGCGACGTGCCGCAGGTCGATCTCCGGCGGCATCGACAGCAGCCGCCCGATCGCCTCGCCGAGCACCTGCGGGTCCTGGGATCCCCCGGCGGGCGCGATGACCGTGCGGCGCAGGCTCGCCGGCAGCGGCGCCGCGCGAAAGCGAACGCCGTGCTCGGCCGCAAGCAGCTCGCCGAGGTGCGCGGCTGCCGCGCGGTAGCGGCGGGCGTCGAGCATCCGTGCGAGCAGCTCCTCGGCCGCCGCCTCGGGCTCGATGTCGAGCTCGTCGTCCTGCTCGCCGATCAGCATCAGCCGCGACTTCAGCTCGAGCAGCGCGGCGATCAGCACGATGAACTCGGTCGCCGTCTCGAGGTCCAGCTCGCCGCGCGCTTCCAGGTGGTCGAGGTAGGCGAGCACGACCTCCGCCAGCTGCAGCTCGAGCAGGTCCACCTCTTCGCGCAGCACGAGCGTCAGCAGGAGGTCGAACGGGCCGGTGAAGACCTCCAGGTCGAGCTCGAGCTTGGCGACGCCCACGTGGCTCACCGTACCGTCTGCTCCCGACGGGGACCGCCGACGCCCATCCGCTCGCGCACGTCGGCGAGCGTCTCGGCGGCCATCGCCTCGGCGCGCGCCGCGCCGTCGCGCAGGATCGCCTCGAGCGCGTGCTCGTCGGCGCGCAGCTGCTCGTAGCTCTCGCGCACCGGCGCGAGGTACTCCACGACCGCCGCGGCAACGGCGGTCTTCAGCTCGCCGTAGCGGGCCTGCGCGAACTCGGCCTCGATCGCCGCCGGCTCGACGCCGCGCACCGCCGCGAGGATCTCGATCAGGTTGCTCACGCCGGGCTTCTCAGCCGCTCGGCGCACCTCCGAGCCGGAGTCTGTGACGGCGCTCTTGAGCTTCTTCTCGATCGCCTTGGGCTCGTCGAGCACGTACACCGTGCCCTGACCACCGGCTGCGCCGGCGGTGCCCCTGCCGCCGGTCGTCGACATCTTGCGCGTGGGGTCCTGCAGGTCCATGATCCGCGCACCGACCTGCGGTATGCGGTGCTCGGGCACGACGAGCACCTCATCGCCGTCGCCGAAGCGCGCGTTGAAGCGTCGCGCGACGTCGCGCATCAGCTCGAGGTGCTCGCGCTGGTCCTCGCCGACCGGGACCTCGTGTGCGCGGTAGGCGAGCACGTCGGCGGCCTGCAGCACCGGATAGAGCAGCAGCGCGGCCGAGACGAGCTCGCGTTGGGAGACGGACTTGTCGCGGAACTGGTGCATGCGCTGCAGCCGTCCCAGCTCCGTGACGCTGCTCAGCAGCCACGTGAGCTCTGTGTGCTGCGGAACGTCGCCCTGGCGGAAGAGCGTGCAGCGCTGCGGGTCGAGGCCCGCGGCCAGCAGGATCGCCACGGTGTCGTACGTGCGCTCGCGCAGCTCGGCCGGCTCGTAGGCGACTGTGATCGCGTGCAGGTCGACGATGCAGAAGATGCCCTCGCCGCGATCCTGGCTGGAGACGTACTGGACGATCGCGCCGATGTAGTTGCCGAGGTGCTTGCGCCCCGTCGGCTGGATGCCGGAGAAGATCCTCACGAGCGCTCGCGAGGCGCCCGGCGGCGGCGCATCGAGGCGTCCGCGAGCCA
>Ga0193729_1001452_pt1 | contig 12118 bp, 10 predicted proteins | sample U1c2metaG_FD_143036 | JGI IMG/M metagenome (GOLD analysis project Ga0193729, IMG submission 143036) | Soil microbial communities from a riparian zone of the East river system, Colorado, United States - U1c2 | ecosystem: Environmental > Terrestrial > Soil > Riparian zone | place: USA: East River... | reverse complement strand
GTATCCGGCAAAAAGAGCATCGGTGAAATCGTAGGCGGTGCCGGTTTTGCCCGCCGCCGGGACCTTTTCCAGACCAAATTGCGTGTATGCGGTTTTTCCCGTCCCCGATTGCAGCGCATCGACCAGACAGGAATGCACTTCGTAAGCGGTCTCAGGTTTGATGACTGTTTGCCGGGCGCGATTGCGCTTGGCGTCCCACACCAGCGTTCCGTCCTTTTCTTCGATCCGCTCCAAAATGACCGGCGCGCTTGCCCGCCAGCCGCCGTTTGGAAATATTGTGTAAGCCAGGGCGAGCTCTGCGAGCGTGACCTCGCTGCTGCCCAGAAACGTGGCGGGATAAGGTCGCAGCGGCGAACGAATGCCGGCTGTAGAACAAAGCTGCAAGACCGAATCGACGCCTGCGTTCATACCGATACGGACAGCTGCGCCGTCCTTTGATTTGGCCAGCGCCTGCCTCGCAGTCATTGCGCCTTCGTAGCGGTTTTCAGCGCTCTCCGGTCCCCATTCGCCAAGAATGCCGGTGGTGCCGCCAATCATGACTGCGCGATTATCGAGCGGTGAATCTTCCACGAGCGATCCCGGGAACATGCCTTTCTCGAAGGCAGCCGCATAAACGAATGGCAGCATCGCCGTTCCGGCTGGCCGCCTCGCTTGCAGCGCACGGTCATACTGGTTGTGCTCAAAATCACGTCCGCCCACGAGGACCATGATATCGCCCGTCTCGTTATCCAGGCCGATTACCGCGCCTTGAAGATATTCAGGGGCCGGTTGGTTGGCCATTGTGCCGTTTGCTTTTGCCTTGCGGAAAGTGGCTGCGTACTCGGCGTAAGTGTGATGATTGTAATCGGGATGCTTTTCAATCCGGTCGAGGTTCGCGCGAATGGAATCCTCGGCAACCTTCTGGAGATCGACATCGATGGTTGTACGAATGCGGAAGCCTTCGTTCATCGCGCGGTCCCATCCGACTGCAGCGATCACTTGCTGGCGGATGTAATCGACCGCGTAGGTTTGTCCTTGAGCGTTTTGCCGGCTCCCGATAACGATTTCTTCCGTTCGCGCCTTGGTGGATTGTTCGCGGCTGATAAAGTCGAGATCGCGCATCCGATCGAGAGCGTAATTGCGCGCTTCGTGTGAAGCGGCGCCATCGCTCCATGGCGATAATTTATTTGGGCTCTTAACCAGGCCGGCGAGTGTGGCGCATTCCGCCAGCGACATTTCACGCGCGGGTTTGCCGAAATAGCCCCGCGCCGCCGCTTCCGCTCCGTAGAGGCCGCCCCCGAAATAAATCCGGTTCAGGTAGAGCTCCATGATTTTTTGTTTGCCGAAATGATCCTCGATTCGGCGCGCCAGAAAAACTTCGAGCAGCTTGCGGCGAAATGTCTTTTCCTTGAGCGAAAAACTGTTGCGCGCCAGTTGCTGCGTAATGGTGCTGGCGCCCTGGCGCACGTGGCCGGCCGTCAAGTTTTTCAACGCTGCACGGACAATCCCCAGCAAATCGTATCCGTGATGCTGATAAAATTTTGCGTCCTCGACTGCGACGACCGCGTTGATGAGGTCGCGCGGTAACTGATCGTATGGCACTGTCTCGCGGTTCTCTACGTAGATTTGGCCGAAGATTTTGCCTTTTCGATCGAGAATCACGCTCGCCGATTCCATTTGTTCAAGCTTGTTCAGATCGAAAGTCTTGGCGTGAGCTTGCAAGTCGGTGACGAGAACTGAAGTGTAAACCGCAAAGACAATGGCGAGCACCGCAATGATGCCCACGGGAATGTAAAATTGCGGCCGCGAATACCAGGGCGGACGAAAGCGGTAGCCCGGCGGAGGCTTCAGGTATGTCGTCGATGTTCTCAAGCTGTGGAACGAGTAGCTCGCGCAACCTAGGGGGCAAACGCTCAACGCTCAACGCCCAACATTCAACTCCAGCCACTGCTGCATTTCCAGCCATTGAACGTTGCGCGTTAAACGTTGAAAGTTGAACGTTGACTCTTGAACCTGGCAATCCGGCCTTAATCGACCTTATCCGCGCGGAAATTGAAAACCGCGGCCCGGTCTCGTTTTCATGGTTCATGCAACAGGCGCTCTATCATCCTGGGCACGGATATTATGCCTCTGGCCGGTGCGCGATCGGGCGGCACGGCGATTACTTCACGAACGTGAGCGTCGGTCCGCTTTTTGGACAACTGTTGGCTGCGCAGTTCGCCGAAGTGTGGGAACGACTCGGCGAAACCGACAACTTCGTCATTGTCGAGCAAGGCGCGCATCATGGTGACTTAGCGCGTGACGTGCTGGAGTCGGCGCGTAACTGCTACCCGGGCCTTTTTGCGGTTTTGCGATACCGAATCGTGGAGCCGTTTCCAATCCTGCAAGATCGACAATTGCAAACGCTCCAATCATTTCGCGACAAAGTGGAATGGCGCGATTCGATTGAGCCGTTCGTCGGCGTTCATTTTTCCAACGAATTCCTCGACGCGATGCCGGTGCGCCTGACCGGCTCCGGCTGGGAAAAACTGGTTGATTTTGATGGAGACAGATTTGTTTTTGTCGAGCGATTAGTTGATAAGGGCGCTGCGATCAATCAGGCTGCACTCGATTGGGTCCAAAACGTCGCGACACAGTTGCAGCGTGGTTACGTCATGGCGGTCGATTACGGATATTCGCGCGGTGAATTTCGCCAGACGGTGCAGGTTCGCGCGAAACATCGCTTTCTTGATTCACCTTTTGAGCAGATTGGCCACGCAGACATCACCGCGCATGTGAATTGGACGAGCATCGCGGCACGCGCACAGAAAAACGGTCTGCGCATCGCAGGATTCACCGATCAACACCATTTCCTGACCGGAATCATCTCTGAATGGCCAGATCTGCTGCAAGCTCGCTCGTCCAACGCGGCGGTCCGGCAGCTGCCGGACCGTAGAGTTCGCCTTGGTGACGTCGATGAGAGAATCAAGCGCGCGCTGCAAACCCTGCTGCACCCGGAAATGCTCGGCAGAAGCTTTCAAGTTCTTGCGTTGGAGAGAGGTATTGATCTTGTCGCACCGCTGGCTGGTTTCAAGTTCGCGCGCGACCCGCGCTCCACGCTCGGGCTTGAACTCGATCTGAATGACGAAAAGATTACGCATTTCGGATGACAAGAGTCCCGCCTCGGACTTCGCCGTTCGTCATTCCTTCCGCATTCAGACGTTCGCTTGCTTAATTCCTAATTCTTACTTCTCTTCCGGCTTCTCATCGGAAAAAGTTTCAGTTACTGTCGCGCCTCACAGTGTCTTCGCCGGAAGAATTCGCGCGCAAGAAGATAGACAAGTTATCTCGAAAGTCGTGAAGGATCGTCCGTTGCAAGTAACGCTTGCAGTCGCGAAAGGGCGACAGTCGCTTCTCTGCCATTTTCTTCAATTGCTCGAATAATCTCCAAGGGAGTCCGCTTGTCTTCCTCGATGACTCGATGTGGATTAACGGCTTTCAGATCGTAAACAGCGTTCTCAATTGCCGCAGCTTTTGCGTCGGCTTCACGAGCGTCGCGCAAGGCGCTTTTCCAGCGCTCTTGCGCAATTTGAATTTCCTCGCGCTGAATTTCCTCGCGCGGACCTTTTGCCTTCCGTAGCGCTGCGAGTTCGTCGTCGAGTTTCCTTGCGACGGCGGTAAACTCCGCCGCCTTTTCGCGAAATGGATGAGCTTCCACCAGTGCTGCTTGCAGACGCGCTGCGAAATCCACCGTCCAACTCAGTGCGCTGTCTGCGCGCTGCGGTAGAATTCGGAAGAATTCTACGAAATGCGCCAGCGTGAGCGGGGTTTTCTTGCCGACTTTTATATCGGACAAGTCGTAGTACCAAATGCGCTCCGTCTGTTTGCCTTTATCGAAAAAGACAAGATTTGTTTTAACGCCTGCGCCAGCGCTCGAGAAAACGCCACCTGGCAAACTGATGATGCAATAGACGTCGCATTCCTCCAACAGCTTTCGCTTTGTTTGCACGAAAGCTTCGGCATCGACGCGAAAGAGCACGCCTTCATCCAAGAGATTCCGCAACGGCTGCCAGGCTTCATGCTATGCAGCACGTTTTGAATAAAGAGCACCTGCGTCGCGCCAGTCTTATACTCGTAAGGCGTTTGTGCTTCCTTGCCTTCCTTTCCACCGAACGGCGGATTCATCAGCACGTAATCGAAAAACTTGGCGCGCCGTCGAACAGACCGCCGTACGTCGGAATCTCCGACAACGAGTTGCCATGCCAGATGTGTGGATCGTCGATTCCGTGAAGCACGAGATTCGCGAGGCCGATCGGATACACCACGTTGTCCTTCTCGCGGCCGTAAAAGGTGCGGTGCTTCAATGTGTCGAGCTCGACCGCCGAGATTTTGTCTCCCGCCTTGTCGCGCATGTATTCATACGACTGCGCGAGAAATCCACCTGTGCCGCAACCGGGATCGTAAACTGTTTTCCCGATCTGCGGATCAACCACGCGCACCATCGCGCGAATGACTTCGCGCGGCGTGAAAAATTGACCGCCGTCATTTCCGCGTTCACCCATCTTTAACAACAGGCCTTCGTAAACTTGTGAGAGCGTGAAGACGTGCGTTTGATCGACATTCTCGCTGCTGATCTCGTGCACCTTATCCAGGACATCGAGAAAGTTCTTTTCCGAATCGATGCGGCTGCGGTCCACACCGGACATGATTTCGCTCACGACTTTCTGTCGCGATGTCGCGCCCGGTTTGTCTTTGAGCGTCTTTAATTCTGGTAGCAATTGTTCGTGCACGAGCTTCCACACGCTCGCGTTCTTGCCCTCGCGCATTAGCGATCCTGGCGCGGCCCAATCGCGCCAGCGAAACGGAGCGCTGAGCGTTGGCGTGAACGGAACACCGAGCGCTTCTGCTTCTTCCGCTTCGCGCAATTCGTGCTCGTCGAGAATGCGCAGGAACAAAATCCAGGTTAGTTCCGGCACGTACTGCAACGCGCCCGCGCAGTTCGAACGCCGCATGATATCGCAGATTGATTTTACAGCCGCGTTGAGCGACTGCGGCGAACCATGCTTTTTGCGCGGACGATCCATGAGCTTTCTTTTTACCGCAGCGTGGCAAATCAATCTAGTCGCTTCGAGCTTGACCCCTTGCAAATCCCCGCCATCATGTTCGCTCGAACGTTGCCCTTATAGGTGCTAATGTTCTACCTGTCGATGGCGTCCACTCTCCAAATCCCCGCGCCTGTACGGAAATCTACGCAGGCGCTCAATTACTTTGCCCACAAGGCCGCCAGTGGTGCGCCCATGCGAAGGCTCAACAAAATGAAGGCGCTCAAGCTGCTCTTCTTTGCCGATCGCTATCATCTGCGAAAATACGGCCGCTCCGTGAGCGATTGTGCTTACTTCGCGATGAAACACGGACCCGTCGCCTCCGAAGCAAAAAATATCGCCGAAGAAAGCCCACGTCTCGACAATCGTTCGCGCAGCTACGCGAAACGCTATGTCCGCAAAGATGATCCGTATCATTTTAGTTCGGTCGGAGAAGTGGATGATGCGGTTCTTTCCAAGACGGACGAAGAGGCGCTCGATTTTGCCTGGCAGAATTTCGGGCATTACAGCGAGTTTCGCCTGCGCGATATCACGCATCATTATCCCGAGTGGAAGCGACATGCGCGTGCGCTTAACTCGGGACGGCTCCGTGTCGGAATGAAGTGTTCCGATTTCTTCGACGAGCCGGAACCGGGATACAATCCCTGCCACGAACTCTCGAAGAAAGATCGCGAGATTGCGCGCGAGTTATATCTCGACTCAGAGACAGTCGCCAATCTCTGGAAATAATCCTGCCTTGTGGCGCACGTTCCTTTAGAGCTGCGCCTCTCTCTCCGCGAAGGAAGCATCTATTACTTCACGGAACGCAAACTCACCTCCGCTCAATCGCATTTTCACATCGTTGTTAACGATCCGCTGACTCAGCAGGTTCTGCTGTTGACGGTTGTAACGTCGAAAATAGAAAAGGTAAGATATCGAAGACGCGATTGCTTGGAGACTTTAGTCGAACTGACCCCGGATGATCTGCCAAAAATCCTGACCAGACCATCCATTGTCGATTGCAACCGGGTGATTCGCATCGGTCTTGACGAATTTTGCGGTCGCTGGATCCGAAAAGAGATCGCATCCTTCGACAAGGATTTGCCCGCAAGTTTGCGCAACGCGCTGCGCAAAGCCATTCACGCCAGCAAGATCGTTCCGGACGAAATCAAAGCGCTCGTTGCAAGACCTTAACCGCTCCGTCTTTCACAGGCCATTGTAGGGCGACTGCTCCGGTTGCCGCTCCGCAAGGTGGGCCTGCCAGCCGGAGCCTTGGCGTAGGCTGGTCAAGCGTAAGTCAAGTTGTCAGTCAACCTAACCAGCAGGCGAAAACGCCGCTCGCAGCAACGCTGCCGGAAGTTTTTCGAGTTCGGCGAGCTTCGCGACGATTGCGGTATGCAGCGCGTTTGCGGCGCAAAACTCTGCGTCTAGTCGCGCGGCGATGGCGTGACGGATCTCAGCATCTGGCATTGGAATTTCGAGCGCGGCAACATCGCTTTGTCGGATCGATGGAAGTGCTTGTACATTGGCGAGCGTTCGTAGATCAATTGTTTGCGCCCAACGAAAAATCCATTCGCTTTCCGCCTGCAGCGGCACGACGCCCATAACATTGTTGTCGAATGTCGCCTCAACTCCGAGCACGCGCTTTTTATTCGTGAGTAACGCGCCACCTACTTTCGGGAAAATGACTGTGCCAGCGGGATACGTTCGCGCCCGCAGCTGGCGCAACAGCGCTTCATCTACGGTGTTTGCAGCTTTCGTTACGAAAACTTTGGCGCCCTCGGCATTCATGTCGCTAACTTTCACGAATGGAAATGGCAAATCGGTGCGACCTTGCAGCGACTCACTGAAGCCGTAGCCATTCACGATTTGCGCGACTTCATCGAGCCTCTGCCGCGGCCACAGCTTTGCTTCTTCACTTTGAAAAACGGCGCGGAGATGAGCGGCGGGCAAAGATTCGGCGGCGGCGAGTTGCGCTTCGAGCGCCACGCGCGCCTCTACTAAGATCGACAGTTGCTCGCGTAATCGCGCCGCAATTCGCCGCTGCTCCTCGAGCGCGCACACCGGGACGTGCAATGACGCGAGCATCGAAGCGTTGAAATTTGGTTGCGCTCCTCCGCGTGCACCGGCGTGGATTTGATTCCAATAATCCGGCGTTTGGAAATAGAGAGATAAGTATTGCGGATCGATTTCGCGCTTCGCGCGCAAACGAATGAGATATGAAGCGAACACCGCGCCGGGTGGATGTTCCAGCAGGAAGCTCTTACCTGTCGTCGCGCCTGTGCGTGCAAAAACGATGTCACCGTCACGCAAACGATTCGCTTCAATTTCGGAAGCGGAGATGCGACAGCCTGGAACAGTGTTCCAGTCAACATTGCCGTTTTGAATGTCGGTAATTCGCAGAAACCGCAGCTCTCGAATGGAGTAATCCGCGCTTGCAGTGAAACCGTAGTCGATTCGCTCGCAAATCTCTCCGAGTCTTAGCGTCTTCCACATTTCCGCCGCGTTTCCATTTCCTTCGCTCATGCGACGAATAGCGTCTCTTTCGTTTTGCGCATCAACTCGGACGGCTCACCGCCTTCGCGGAGCGCGGCGAGACCGTGCAGCTTTTTGATCTCCGGAGTTTCCCAAAGTTCTTTCGCTTCCAACGCGTCGGTGCCGGCGTTCTCAAATTGTTTCACGATGGCGCGAATCACTTTCGTGGCCGGTTGCGGCAAACGGATGAGCCAATCGGGGCCGCCGTCGAATTGCCCGGCGCGTGTGTGGCGTGTGCGCGGGGCGATCCCATAGGCGAGCGCCGCGAGAATGTCGAAGAGGTCGTACTCTTCAGCCGCGTGATTGTCGATCTTAGCCGCGCCGCGCAATTTTTCCGGCAACAAACCTTTTTGCGCGAGTTGTTCCATCAGCTCGCCACGTTGCGATGGATCGAGCCATTTCTCTCGAAATTCTGCGAGCGAAGGAACCAGCTCCGTCAGTTCGGCGATGAGCCGCTGCTGATATTCCTACGGCGTGACGCGCTGCATTTTTCCATCCACGCCGAGCAAATTGAAATTGCCCGCGTGTTCGATGTCGATCTTGACGCCTTTTACTTTCACTCGCGGCGGTGGGGGCGGCGGTTCAGGTCCTTCTCCGCCGTCACCATCAGACGGCGGCGGTTCAACAAAATCTTCGCCGAAGAGCGCAGTCGCGCCGGTGTAATCGAAAATGCGGAACATCAGTTTGTTCGTGCTCTCATCGATACGCGTGCCGCGTCCAACCATTTGATGAAAAAGAATCGGCGAATGGAGATAGCGGAAGAAAACGATGTTGCGCACGCATGGCACGTTGACGCCGGTGGTGAGCAAATCTTTCGTCGTCGCGATGATGTGCGAGCGCTGCCGTCCGCGAAAGTCGGGAATCTCCGCCTGCCCGTTCACTGAAGACATGCACTTGAACGCATAGGTCTGGACGCGCTTCTGCTTGTTCGCGATGCACCAGCGTGCGTAAAGATTGTTCAGCTCGTTCGTCACCCGGTCGGCATGATGATCGCTCGCGCAGAAAACAATCGTCTTTTGCAATGGATCGCCGCCTGCGGCGGATTCTGTTTCACCGGTGGCGAGCAATCGCTCGAACAGATGTTTGCACATTGCTTTCACGCGTTCGGGCATCACCAGCCGCGATTCGAGCGAGCCGCCTTCCGTTTTCTCAGCAACCGCTTCCGGCGTAAGACGACGACCAGTTAAAACATCGGTCAGATCCTTGTCTTTAACATCAGCGCGGTAAATGCCGCGAACACGTTCGCTGTCGGTCTGCGCATCGTGGTAAATGTCGTATTGCTCGATCTCCGCAGGGGCAAGGTAACCATCTTCGACTCCCTGCATGTAGGAATACTCGTAGGGCGGCTCGCCGAAATATTCGTAGTTGTCCGCGAGTCTGCGCTGATCCTCCTCGATTCCTTTCTTCGTCTCCTCATTGTCGATCTTGCGGGCACGAATATGGCGCGGCGTGGCCGTGAGCCCGATTTGCATGGCCTCGCCGTTGTTTTCAAGGATGGCATGCCAGTCGCCCCACGCCGAGCGATGGCATTCATCAATCACGATCGCGTCGAAATAATTTGGCGGGTAATTCTGGCGGAAGAATTTCGCCTCTTTCGTGCCGTGATCGAGCGTCTGATAAGTGGCGATTAGAACGCGCGCATTTTTCTGCGGATGCAGCGTATCGACTTCGGCTGCGTCATTTCCAAAGGCACCCTGGAAATCGGTGAGACCGTTATCGCGCAGTTCGGTGCGGTCGCACACGAACAACGCTTTGCCAATTAGCCCCGCATCAAAAAGTTTCCGGAGCAACGCTGCAGCAAGCCGCGTCTTGCCGGCGCCAGTGGCGAGCGGAAGCATCACTCTCCGCCGTTGCCCTGTGCCCATTTGTAGGATGAGTTGCTCAATTGCTGCACGGATGGCGGCGTCTTGATAATATCGCAGAAACTCCCGACCCTTAGCGTAACGCGTGGTTAGCATTGCGAGCGCCGGTGAATCCGTTTTCAAATCGCGAGCCGCGAAATAGCGCTGGATAAGCTCGTCCGGCGTCGGAAATTCGCTCATTGGCACAGCTTCCGATGTGATCCCGCTCTTTTCGTTGTATTCGACGAATTGGTGGCCGTTCGACGAAAAGACGAACGGAACGTGATGAAGCTTGCCGCGCTGATAACGCTTTCCTTGCTGGAGCCCATGCTCGGGCGGTAGCCCTTCGTGTTTCGCTTCAATGATCGCGAGTGGAACCGGTTCGCTGCCTTCCCACAACGCGTGAAAAAGCAAATAATCCGTGCGGCCAGCTGGTCGCCGGTAACCCTTACCGGCAACGATGTCGATCTGCGCCGCTGTTTGCTCGACTCGAATGTCCTGGCGGTGCCAACCGCAATGGTCGATCAACATTGGATCGATCAATTCAAAACGCGTTTGTGCTTCGTTGCGCATGGCGTGCTTTCAAATACCACATCAGCTCCGCCCAAACCAGATCGTGTTTAAGGTCGAATAGGAGGGAAAAATGGGTCGCGTCTAAACGTTCAGCAGCTAGAGCCGCTAGTTATTAATTAGCGGTTATCAAGTTACAAAACCTCCATTTGCATCGCACACTTCCAGTTCCACAGGGTGATAAAGCGGGCGTCGAAATCTCGATGAGCCAACCAATCTTCTGTGACGGCACGATTGGTTTGTAGATGTAAGCGACAGTGGAAATTATGAAAACGCCTAATCGCTGGGTGATTGCGATCGCCGGTGTATTTCTCCAGATCGTTCTGGGTGCCGTTTACGCGTGGAGTGTGTTCCGCATCCCGTTGTCAAAGCAGTTTGGCTGGAGCATTTCGCAAGTCACGCTCACCTTCACCATCAGCATTTTTGTGCTCGGCTTCGCTGCATTCTTTGGCGGATTGTGGATGAATCGAAAAGGGCCCCGGGTCGTCGCGCTCACCGGGGGAACGCTCTATGGCCTCGGCGTTTTTCTGACGAGTTTCTCTGCGAATAATCTGTGGTGGCTCTATTTCAGTTACGGATTCATCGGCGGGCTCGGTCTTGGCCTGGGCTACATTGTTCCCGTTGCCGTTCTGGTGAAATGGTTCCCCGATCGACGCGGTCTCATCACCGGCATCGCCGTCGGCGGTTTCGGTGCCGGCGCGCTCGTCACCGCGCCAGTGGCGACGCGACTCATTCAATCCGTCGGTGTGTTACCGACATTCGCGTATCTCGGCGTCGCGTATTTCATCGTCGCGATCATCGCAGCGTTGTTCATGCAAAATCCCCCAGAAGGTTTCGTGCCGGAAGGATGGACGCCGACCGCGAAGGAAACCTCGCAGCGGGCCGGGCACGATTTCGTCCTTTCAGAAGCGCTGAAAGCCTGGCAATGGTGGGCGCTCTGGCTGATTCTTTTTCTCAATACGTGCGCCGGCATCGCCGTCATTTCACAGGAAGCGCCGATTTTTCAGGAACTCACTGGCGTGAGCGCCTTGGCCGCGGGCGGCATGGTCGGAATCGCCAGTCTCGGCAACGGAGTCGGCCGCGTGTTTTGGGCCTGGCTGTCCGATCTCATCACGCGGCGCGTCACATTCGCCGTCATGTTCGTTCTGCAAGTTTTTCTCTTTTGGTTTCTTCCGAGCATCGCCGTTCCGTCAACGATCACCATGGTCACTTTCGTCATTCTCATGTGCTACGGCGGAGGATTTGGCACCATGCCAGCGTTCACGGCGGATTATTTTGGACCGAAAAACGTCGGGCCGATCTACGGACTGATGTTGACGGCGTGGAGCTTTGCCAGCGTTTTCGGTCCGCTCTACATCGCGCGCATGCGTGAGACCGCCGGAAATTACGGCGGAGCGCTCCATGTTATCGCGGGGGTGATGGCTATTTCGATTTTGCTCCCGATCATCATTAGGCCGCCGCGACGCGAACAATCCACCTGAACGCTGACGCTGTAGCCGCGGGCGCTGACCGCGGCGGCCATGCGCGTGGCTACGTCTCAGATTGCCGAGGTCAACGCCCTCGGCTACAGCTCCAAGATGACCCGTTCGATGTGTGAGTAGATGTTGAACGAGGGCGGACGAAGAAAACCAATCAGCGTTTGATTGCTTTCACGCGCGAAATTCACCGCGAGTGTCGACGGCGCTGAGACCGAAGCGACGATAGGAATACCGGCGGCGAGTGCTTTCTGTACAATTTCGAAGGAAGCGCGGCCGCTCACTAGAAGAAGATGTCGATCTAGTGGGAGTAGCCTATCGAGAAATGCGCGGCCAACTGCCTTGTCCACCGCGTTATGACGGCCAATATCTTCGCGTACAATTTGTGGCCGACCGTCCAAATCGAAAATTCCGGCGGCGTGAATTCCACCGGTTCGCGCGAAATCGCCCTGCTGTTTTCGCAATAGCTTCGGAAGCGACAGCAGCGTTTGGATATCAATCCTGAGTCCGCGCGATTGGATTGCGGGAAAATTTTGCCGGATCGCTTCGATGCTGGTCTTGCCGCAAATTCCGCAACTGGATGAAATGGTTCCGAAGCGCTGTAATGAATTCAGTTTCAGTTGCAGGCCGGCGGCAAGATCGACGACAACCGTGTTTT
>Ga0193729_1001451_pt1 | contig 12121 bp, 11 predicted proteins | sample U1c2metaG_FD_143036 | JGI IMG/M metagenome (GOLD analysis project Ga0193729, IMG submission 143036) | Soil microbial communities from a riparian zone of the East river system, Colorado, United States - U1c2 | ecosystem: Environmental > Terrestrial > Soil > Riparian zone | place: USA: East River... | reverse complement strand
TCAACAGTCCCTTCGTTTCGTTATGGATCGTTTGCGCGCGCGCGTCATCGTGCTGCCGAAACGCGGCGAGAAAATCGGACAACACTTCTTCATCCTTCTTAAAAAAAGTCTGCTCGTCCTGTATTCGGGCCAGGTTCTTACGCGCTTCCGCGGCCCATGGTGAAGACGGATCTTTCTGCAGGTAAAGCATCCATGATTCTTTCGCCTCGCGCGGCGACTGAAACTCCTGCAGAGCGAGCGATTTGTTGAAGAGCGCCTCAAGCAGGTTCCCGTCAAGTTGCGTTGCCCGCGTGAACTGTTCGAGGCTTTGGGCCAACTCCTCGAGTTTCCTTTCTTTGGGTCCGGCTTTGACCAATTCAAAATGGGCTGAACCGAGATCGTTATGAATCCGCGCATCGTTGTCGTTGAATTTCAGCGCGGCTTCGAACTCTTTGATCGCTTTGAGATGCTCATGCTGTGTCTCATAGAAGACTCCAAGTGCATGAAGCGTGCTCGCGTTCGGCGACTTTTCAGCGGCCAGAATCAATTTGTTCTCTAAAAGCCGCAGATGATTTTGTTCGGCCGGGTCCGGCGCGCCGCGCAACTGACTGAGCGGCGCGTAATTGAAATCCGAAATTCGGGTTTCCGTCGGGCGCGATTGCTGATAGAGCGATCTGAGTTCGGCCAGGTCGTCGCCGCCAGACCTTCTGGTTAGATAGATCGTCAAACCCACGGCGGCGATGACGAGAACCGCAAAAGCGCCCGCATAAGCCGGTTGCCTGAAGATCTGCGACAGCCAATTCACCGGCGAGCTCCGGCTTTGCATCGTTTCCAGATCTTTGATTCGTGCCCGTTCCATCAAACCCTTCGTCACTTTCAGTTTGAGACGTCTTTCCGGATCGGTTTGCAGCGTTTGCTCAAAACCTGCCACATCCGTATCGCTCAATCGACCGAGAACGTAGTCGTTGATGATTTCGTCTTCCGCCAGCTCCACCTGCGCACAAAAATCCTGATCGCTGAACAGGAGTTCTTCGATCCTCTCCCGCTCAGCTTCGTCGGCAATTCGGTCCAGCAGATAGTCGCGGACGGCCCGGTCACTTTTGATAGATTCCGCCATTGCTCGCCGCCTAATCGGAATGCGATTTTCTCTCAGAACGTAACGCTGCTACTCATTCATGCACTGCTTGACGCAAAGGGTCAGGTTCTTTTTCATGCGCATGATTTGCATGCGCAAAGCGGTTTGCGTCTTTTTCAAGCCGGTCGAAATACGATGACGCATCTCGATCTTTTGGGTTTTCGCTTCTGAAAAGTATCTAAGCAGGAGATCGCGGCTGTCAGGCGAGAGGCTCTCCAGACATTTGTCGAGACAGTCATGCGAGAAGCTTGCTTCTTCAGCCTGGGGCGCCGCTAGCGTAACGTCATCGATCGCGACCTGCGGCCGTTCCCTTCGCAACGACTCACGATAGACATTTCTGGCTACGCCATAGCAGTAGCCCATCTTGTTCTCAATCGGTTCATCGATTTTGACGATCACCCGATTGATCGTTTCGTCCACCAACTCGTCGGCGTAGATGCAGCGGCGCCGCGCAAAGTAAGTCGAGAGGCTGTAACGCAGTTGTTCGTACGCCTCGCCGGCCCGATCACGATCCGGGTTTAGCCAATTCAGAAAGCGTGCAAAGCTTTCCGGCGTTACTTCCTTTTTCGTTTGAATATCCGGCAACTGTTGGGACTCCGGATTCGCCGCGATTGGAATTGCGGCCAGAGCATACCGCAATTGTTCAAAGTTGGATAGTTAGAATATTTTGCTGGGTATGAGGCGAGAGCCCGAGCAGGTGAAGGCCCGGGCTCTTTGATGGAGTGGTAATTGAAGCTGGGGAGTCGCGCAGGCGTGCTTCGGTTCAGTAGTACCAAACCGAAAGTTTCGTGTAGTCGAAGTCGGAATCGTCCTGAGCTATTACATCGAAACCCTGATTGTTCCAGATGAGCTGACTCAAACCGTTTGCCGGCAGCACATATGTGTGAGAGCCGTTGGGCCAGATAGGGGTGTAAAGGAGCAGCGACGGAAAAGCCGCAAAGGGCGCCGCTCCAGCAGTCAGGGTGTCATTGGACCAGATATCCTGGTAATGCCTCACCTTAACTTCCAACGTGGCGTAACAGACCTTGCAATTTCCAAGCTTAAAACTGTCGGCGAAAACCATGTTCACGCGAGGATCGTCATAGCCTTTCGGCGTAAGGTTATGGCCGCTGAGAAAGCTCGCCAGGGCCGGGCTAAGGGTCACCGGGCCGCCGGGCGGAGTGAAGTTATCGTCGACGCCATGGATCTGTACGTCGAGTTTAGATTTTGGGCACTCTCTTGGGACCGCCACGGGCACGACTGCGGTTTCTTGCGCCAGCTTAAGTTCTGGAATTAGCAACTTTTCTTCCTGAGCTGGTTGTTGCTGCTGGAGAGTCCTTGATTGCTGTGCAGTGCTGGATAAGCACAAGCTAAGCAGGATGATTCCTGCCAGGGCTAAAGACATTCGGCGTTGAGTTTTCATTTTCTTGAGGTCCTTTCTTTTCAGTTATCGGCGTAAGTTTTTTTCCCGGAGTTGGCGGACGAACCTGCGAAACAATTTATCGGTTCATTCGCCTTCCCATTTGCTAAAGACCGGCGCGAAGTTCGTGTTTCGATTTCGTGCCTGCACTCAGAGGTGACGTTCACGCGTGAAACGTAACGCGGCGAACAAGAAGAGACTCGCTCAGTGAGGTATCGACCTCGCTTGCTCTTTACATACGCGGTCGAGTGCGCACCCGTGCGCGCGCCTATCGACGGAATAAAAGAGGAGACGTCAGCTGAAGGTGTTGGGCGTCAGGCTGAGACGACGGCCGCAGGGCGTGCGTCATGAATAATTAGTTTATGTAGAAAGGGAATTACGACAGTCGAACCGGCGAGGTGAAATACAGCGTCTTTGACTCGAAGGGATCGTCAAAGATCACATGCCGGTGTGGCACGATAATCGGCCAGAGGACCTGGCAAAGCACACAGGCTGCATGTGATCGATTCAACGCTTTTCGAAAGCTCGGCTTTCTGGCTTGGTTCGTTATTGATGTCGATGGATGTGACATTTGGCTTTTCCAGAGTCAATTCTCAAAATCGGCCTCCATCTTATTGTGCGGTGGATTAGCAAAGTGTAACGATCGTTCCGTCGGTCGCTATGGTGCGCTGCCTCGCTCATCACGACCTCTTCGCCCTCGCATCTCGTCACGCAGCTGCTGAAACTTCTGCCACTGATCAGGTGTCAGCACCTTTTGTAACTGCTGATCCGTCTGCTGACGAATGTCGTTGACGCGCGGTTCTGATTCCTTGCGCAAGGCCTGCAGTTGTTGTCGCGTGTCGCCGAATATCTGCTGCACCTTCGTCTTCTGATCGGCGTTCAGTTGCAAGCGAGTCGCCAGCTGTTCGAAGCGATCGGGTGGTGTTGTCGCACGCCGCGCCCAGGCGCGATAAGCGCCCAACGCCAGCATCCCGGCGGCGAACCCCAACAGGAAGATCAAAATCGCGGCGCCGCGAATCTGCCATTTATTTCGTGATGGTGTGTCCATCTTACTTGCCCTCGTCATCGTCTGCGTAAATCGCGTTGATGACCTGATCGTTCGTCAACTGGTTGTCGTCTTGATCCTGATCGAGGACAACCGTCTCGGCAGAGTACGGAACCACTGCTGCTATTTGTTGATTCGTTGCATTGTTAGCCGGCGCCACAAACGTCAGCACGGCGAGCGCGGCGGTTGTGGCCGCCATCGATGCCACGATCGCGCCGGTCGCACTCCACAGCCGCCGAAAACTCCAGTCGCCAGGAGTCGCTCGCTGTTCGCGCCACGCGGCGAGCACCCGCGTTTCAAAAAATGGATTTGCGTTCAGTGTCTGTTGGGCCGCTTCACTGGTTCGCTCTTTGATAAGCACCGCAGAGATCGCTGCAGCTGCAAACGCTCGTTCGCAATCAACGCAGGTCGCGGCGTGAGCGTGAATCGTGCGCAACTCATTTTCAGAAAGATCCGCGAGCGACGCGTTATCGAGAATGTCTGTGATGTGATTGTGATCCATAAAGCAACTCGCTTTCTGCCTTCTGCTTACTGCCTTCTGCCTAGTAGCTTTGCCAGAGCCTCTCGCGCTTTCTTGCGCGCGCGAAACGCTCGCACTTTCACTTTCGATTCCGACCATCCAGTCACTTCAGCAACTTCGTTCACCGAAGCTCCTTCTCCGTCTATCATCGTCAACGCCAGACGATCCTCTGCCGGCAACGTTTCCAACAGACGCTCAGCCAGGTCAGCTGCAATCACCTTTTGCTCTGCATCCAGCGGCTGGGCCCTCGATGAGTCAGACACCCTTTCAAGCCACTCCGTTTCATTGTCACCCAAATCCGACGTCACCAATTCCGGTCTTCGCCTGGCCGCGCGCAAAATATTCAAACAAGTATTGGTTGCGATCCGCGTCAGCCATCCTTCCATCGAGCCGAGGCCGGCAAAGCTTTTCATCTGCGCGAACGCCTTCAAAAAAGTTTCCTGGGCGGCGTCTTCCGCCTGGCTGCGATCGCGAAAGAATCTGTGCGCAACGTGGAAGACTCGGGGGCTGTACCGGCGAACGATCTCAGCGAAGGCAGATTCATCTTCAGCACGTGCGAGACGCGCGAGTTCAAGGTCCGGCGTTTGATCGTAACCGTTCGACAGAAGCGCTTCCTTTGGAGTGCGCCGGCAGAGCGCAGCGGCGACGGCGCTTTAGATGAATTCTCATCAATTGCCCCTCTGCCGGCACAACAACCAATTGGAAGCGCGATAAATGGATGCCGAAGACAAAGCGCCGTCGTCGCTCTGCCGGCGCACTCCAAGTTGGTTATTCGTTGTCGCGCGGTCCACCCTCGCCGCGGCGCGGGCCACGATGAGCTTTGAACTGCGCTTTCAACTGATCGAGCTGCGCCTTCTGCTCAGTTGTCAGAACGGACAGCATCTGCTGATGAAGCGCAAATCTCGCGCCCATCGCCTTTGCCTGCAGGCCTGCCATTTCCGTCAATTTCTGAGTAGCCAACGCTTCATTGAACGTACCGCCTTCACTCGCCTGGCGCAACTCCTGCCGCTTCGTCTTAAGTTGATCGAGCAGTGGTTTGTTGCTTTCCATAAAGCTCTGACGGATTTGTTTCATCTTCGCTTTCTGATCGTCAGTTAAATTCAACTGCTTGAAAGCGCCACCTCCGTGGAATCCGCGCCCCATCCACGCGCCACGCTGTCCCTGACCACGATGTGTTTTCACGGACTGCGCGACCGCAACCGAAGCGATTATCAGGACAACAGCGGAGAGAGAGGCTATTGCCAACAACTTAACTTTTCCAAGTTTTTTCATTCCCTTTACTCCTTGTTTTGAATGCGAGGCCCGTTGCCTCTCAATTGGCCAGACACCGGGTAGGCGAGATCCGTTACAAAGTGTCAGACGGCCGACGGAGTTTTTCCTCTCCCTTAGGGAGACGGCAGGGTGAGGGTGTAAGGTTGTGTCAGCTAACCCCCATCCTTATTACCCCTTCCCAACAGGAGAAGGGGAATTCAGCGCCCTCGCTACGCTCAGACGACACTCTTTGTAACGGGAGTCGGTATCCCGGTGTCTAGCTGATTAGTGCCGGATTTGTGCGTTTCGCCGGCACACATTGATCGAATTACAGGAAGAACCCATGTCAACTGAAATCATTAGAGAACGGCCGCCAATAAGCGGCTTCAACGGCGGGAAGGTGATCGGCTGGATCAAACTGGCCTCGCAGAAACTGCTCACGAAGAAGAAGCAATTAATAATTGGCGCCGCCGGCGTGGCAGTTTTGGCGGTCGCGGCTTTCTATTTTTGGGGCAATCAAGCCAGCGCAGCCCAATACCTGACGGCGAAAGTCGAACGTGGCAACCTGCGCAATACGGTTACCGCAACTGGAACGTTGCAAGCGGTAACCACTGTGCAGGTCGGCAGTCAGGCCTCGGGAACCATCTCTTCGCTGTCGGCCGATTACAACTCGGTCGTGAAGAAGGGCCAGGTGATTGCGCAACTCGATCCGGCTGTTTCCAAAGCTCAGGTTGATCAAGCACGAGCCAATCTGCAGCAGGCCCAGGCTGGTTTGCAGCAAGCTAAGGCAGCCGTCTCGAATTCGCGCGCGGGTGTCAGTGATGCCCAAGCGCGCGCGCAGGGCGCTTCATCTACCGCGCAAAACAATCAAGCCGGCGTCGCCGCAGCGCAAGCAAATCTCGCGGTATTGAAGGCACAACAGGACGACGCGCTCAGTCTTTTGAATCAACAGGAAGCGTTGGTCAAAGGCGGCATCATCGCGCAGCGCGACCTCGACGTCGCGAAGACTGCTTATCAAACCGCGCAAGCGAAATACGATCAGGGCGTGGCCCAATTGAACCAGGCAAAGTTGAGTCAACAGATGGCTGCCGGTTCAGGCATCGCTTCGTCGCAGGCGCAGGTCCAACAATCGCAAGCGCAGGTGCAGCAATCTCAGGCGAGCGTCTCAGCAGCCGAAGCCCAGGTTCAACAGGCCCAGGCCGCGCTGCAGCTCGCGGAAGTTAATCTCGCGCACACCACGATCGCGTCGCCTATCGACGGCATTGTCGTCTCGCGCGATGTGAGTGTGGGCCAGACAGTGGCGGCCAGTTTATCGGCGCCGACGTTATTCACGATAGCAAACGACCTGACCAAGATGCAGGTGATCGCGAACATCGATCAGGCGGACATCGGCCTGGTTGAAAATGCCAAGGCGGTTAAGTTCAGCGTCGATGCGTTTCCGGGGAAAGACTTTGACGGAAAGATTGAACAGATGCGTCTGAATCCGCAAACCGTTCAGAACGTCGTCACTTATAACGTGGTGATCGACGTCGACAATCCCGAGCAGAAATTAAAGCCCGGCATGACTGCGAATCTGACGGTCACGATTGACGAACGCAACAACGTTTTGAAGGTCGCGAACGCCGCGCTGCGATTCACGCCCCAGGATGTTACCGCTCAAAAAACGACGGGCGCTGCCAATGCAAACGGGCAGGGACGCCGGCAATCGAACGCCAATGGCGCAAGTGATGCGACTTCGAAATCTGGAGGCGGCGCCGATGTTCAATTCGCACCAGCGACCGCACCCGTGCTCGCCGGTCAAACACGAATCGTCTGGGTGCTCGGCCAGGATGGCACGCCCCAGAAACGACGAATCAAAGTTGGCTTAACCGACGGTGCTGCAACTGAAGTCGTCGAAGGCAATCTGGTCGAAGGTGAAATGGTGATCACCGGTCAGACGTTGTCGAGCAGCGCCAGCAAGACGACGACGAATACGTCGTCAGCTCCTGGATTCGGCGGCGCGCCGAGAACCGGCGGCGCTGGCGGGGCTGGCGGCGGCGGAAGAAGAAACTAACGACGGAGCGCAGGTGAGCGGGACCGCGGTGAGTCCCGCTCGATCCTCGAACTTGGTAAGTCGAGAAAAAGTCATGCAAGCAATTCAGGAAATCACGAAAGCGAATCCGGCCGCAGTCGGCTCAATTGAAATCCCCCAGCCCCGCGTGGTGATTGAGTTGGACAACATCCACAAGACCTACACGATGGGTGATGTTCAAGTGCACGCGCTGCGCGGAGCATCGCTCCGAATTTGCGAAGGTGAGTTCGTCGCGATCATGGGCGCCTCGGGTTCCGGCAAATCGACAACGATGAACATCATTGGGTGCCTCGATCGGCCGACCAAGGGAACCTACATTCTTGATGGCCAGGATGTATCTGAGATGTCCAAGGACCAACGCGCCGACATTCGCTCGCACAAGATCGGCTTTGTGTTTCAGGGATTCAATCTGCTCTCGCGAACTTCGGCTCTGGAGAATGTTGAGTTACCAATGTTGTATGCCGGCGTCAGCGGTGCGCAGCGTCACCAGCGCGCTATGAAGAGTCTGGCGGCGGTCGGTCTCGCGGGTCGCGAACAGAATCATCCGAACCAACTGTCGGGCGGTCAGCAACAACGCGTCGCCGTAGCGCGCGCACTGGTTAACGATCCGGCGTTGATTCTTGCTGACGAGCCGACGGGAAATCTCGATTCGCGCACCTCCGTCGAAGTGATGGAAATCTTCCAGCGCTTGAATCGCGAACGAGGTATCACGCTGGTGCTGGTCACGCACGAACCGGACATCGCGCAATACGCGCAGCGCGTTGTCGTCTTCAAAGATGGAAAGATTCGCAAAGACTATCAGGTGGAAGATCAGCGCGATGCGGCGGAAGAGCTGCGGAACCTTCCGGCGATTGAAGAGGATGAAGATGAATAAGTCCCAAGTGTCCCGGATGTCCTATATGTCACATGACATCTGGGACTGATGGGACACATGAGACGGATGAGGACCTATGGATCTCTTAAACATTATTCGCGTGGCCTTTCGTGCGTTGGTGCGCAATAAGATGCGCGCGGCGCTGACAATGCTCGGCATCATCATCGGTGTGTCGGCGGTCGTGGCGATGGTCAGTATCGGCCAGGGCGCGCAAGCCACAGTTCAGGCCCAAATCGACAGCATCGGCACCAATCTCCTGTTCGTCAGCGCGGGAGCGCAGAACGTTGGCGGCGTGCGCAGCGGCACTGGCGACAGCGGCACGAACACTTTGACAGTAGAAGACCTCGACGCGATCAAACGCGAAGTCCCCAGCGTTTCGATGGTCACGCCGACGGTGAATGCGCGCGGCCAACTCGTGGCCGGCAATATGAATTGGAACACTTCAATTCAGGGTGTGAGCGAACAATACCCGGATGTGCGCAAGTGGTCCGTGCAAAGCGGTGAGTTCTTTACTGACGCAGATGTGAAGACTGCCGCCCGCGTGCTCGTCATTGGACAAACGATTGCCGACAACATGTTCGCCGGCGGCGATCCGATTGGCCAAACAATTCGTGTGCAGAATCTTCCATTCCGCGTTGTTGGAGTGATGGTGCGCAAAGGGCAGGACGCGCAGGGGCGTGATCAGGACGACGTCGCGTTTAGTCCTTACACGACCGTGCAGAAGAAAATCCTGGGCAGCCCGCGTCTGCAAATCGCTTACGTCTCAGCGGTATCGCCAGATGCGACGTACACGGCTCAACAGCAAATAACTGATCTGCTGCGCCAACGTCACAAGCTAAACGCTAACGATCCTGATGATTTCACCGTGCGGAACATGTCGGACATTGCGGAGGCAGCGAATCAAACCAACAACACCATGACGATGTTACTGGCGTGCATTGCCGGAGTTTCACTGCTGGTGGGCGGCATCGGCATCATGAACATTATGCTGGTCTCAGTGACTGAGCGCACACGCGAAATCGGAATTCGCATGGCCATTGGCGCGCGCTCATCAGCGGTGCGCAGTCAGTTCCTGATTGAATCAGTGGTGTTAAGTTTGACGGGCGGCCTGTTCGGTATTCTGCTTGGCGTCGCCGTATCGCTTTCGATCCCCCGGATGCTGGGTTGGCCCACTTTGATATCGACGATGTCGATTGTCGGCTCAGTGATCTTCTCAGCCGCTGTGGGAATATTCTTCGGTTACTATCCGGCGCGCAAAGCCGCGGCGCTCGATCCGATTGAAGCGCTGAGGTATGAATAGTTCGAGCGGCGGGTATTGATGCACTTTGAAAGGAGCCGTGAGCTTTATGCTGGGAGCGCGGACGCCCCCATCCGCACCGCGCCGACAGGCGCGAGGTATTCGTTAGCAAGATAAGATAGTTTCGCGCTTCGCGCTCATTGCGGACGAGACGTCCGCACTCCCGGCAAAATGAGGCTTCCTATTTTGAAGCTGCATCAGCATCCAGCCAGTAACCCTACTTGATCTTCTTCGCGTGAAACTCGCGCCCATTAATCTTCAGCACCATTTCGATCACCTGGCCGCCGGCATCTTTCACGAATACGACTTGGGTATCGTGCAGAGGATCAAAGAACTCTCGATCGGATTCGGCTGACATCGGTATGGGATCGAACTTGCCAATTCCGGTGTTGGCTAATTGCAGCATCAGAGTGTCATGGTCAACGAATATCCTGGTGATTCTGCCCGGTCGATCTTCATATTCTCCAACATAAGTGTTCAGAATAGTTCGATCTATCTTGATCGCCGTGCGCACTTTCGGCACTTCGTACTTCTCGCCAAAAACAATCGCCGCCAAGTCGTTGTTAGCTCTTATGATTTGAGAATTCTCCAAATTGCTTAGCGTCACTATCAGTACTTTCTCGTCAGGAAAGCGGCTAATCATAGCCGAGAATCCCGGCACCCCTCCGGGATGTGAGACGGCGCGGCGGTTGAACTGCTTATTGACAAACCAGCCGTAGCCGTAATTGCCGCTCACCGCGGTCGTCATCGTCTCCTGAGTTTTCGGCGACAGGAGTTTTCCGTCATTGAGCGCCTGATCCAAAAGCAACAGATCGCCGGTAGTCGAGTAGAGTGCGCCCGCCGAGAAGGGTTGCGACTGGTCGGTATAAGCTGCATTGAAAAGCGTGGTGCTCTCGCTCCGGTAACCGGCCGCGCGGTTCTTAATAATCGGATCGTGATTGTCATAGCCGCTGTTGGCCATCTTCAACGGCGCAAAAATGTTTTCTTTAAGAAACGCTTCATAAGATTGGCCGGACACTTTCTCAATTACCTGACCGAGCAGGATGTAACCGTTGTTGTTGTAGTCAAACTTTTCGCCGGGCTGAAAATCCAGTGGCTTGTTCTTGAAGCTATCGATCATTTGCGGCAGGGCCATCGGCAACATGGCCGTCTTTAAATAAACGCCGGCTGTGTCGTGCTTCGCCAAGCCCGAGGTGTGACTGAGCAAGTGATGAATGGTTATGGGTTGCCAGTTGGGCGGACAATCGGACAAGTATTTGCAGATAGAATCCTGGAGATTCAGTTTGCCGTTCTCTTGCAACAGCATAATCGCAATAGCCGTGAACACCTTCGTGATCGACCCCACGCGAAATTTTGTTTGGGGTGTGTTCGGCACATCGAGTTCGACGTTGGCCATTCCGTAGCCTTTGCTCACGAGGACCTTGCCGTTCTGTGCGATCAGAATTGATCCGCTGAACCAACCAGCTTTGACCAACGCGTCCATGTAAGCACTGACTTTCGGCGTGATGTCGGCGCTGATCGTGAGCGATGTTTGCTGAGGATCACTCTTACGGCCGGCGTCGGCTGTTTGAGCGTTTAGAGTCAAACATAAGCCGGTGAGAGTTACCGCGGCCAGCGCGAGCAACACAAATCCCTTCTGCAATGCAAACAGGTGTTTCATAGCAGCCTCCGTCGAAAATTTTGTTTAGTGGCTAAATTGAGTTGTAACGCAAACTGTTGGTTTGCGCGCGCAAGCTAACAGCTTGCGTTACTGCGCACCGCTGACTGCCATCGGCTTCTCGGTTTTGAATTGCGCCCACAAGTAATGTACGGCCAACCAGAACAGAAAACTGATGACGTATCCCAGCAAAGTAGCTCCTACTTTGAAGTTCGGAGAGAGGCGGCCGCCAACAAAGGCGAGCAGCAGCGCTGGCACGGCGTTTATGACGAGAAAAGTCCAGAAGGCAATTCGCAGCGCTTTTAGCCTGGTGATTTTGACGAGCAGAAAAACAATCAAGTTGCCAATCACTCCGGTGGTAACCAGCGCGTCCATTGCATAACCAAAGATCAAAATCGAAGAGACCTCGTGCTTTCTTCCATAAGTCAGCAGGAAAAACGCCGCGAAAATTATGGCGAGGCATCCGATCAGGGCCATTGCGTCACTGCGAAGATTTCTCATAAAGGAATGTTCCTTCCTCAGGTGTTCGAGGTGCTCTACGGGCGCAGTGCGCGCCAAATCGAGCAGCGTCCGAAACCACAAGCGCCAATTCCCAAAAGCATCCGGGGCTGTGCGCACCTCGCGAAGACCATCACGAAAGAGCTGGACCATTTCTGGTCCGTATTCGCCGCGGAAGCTAATCGGATAAGCAAGCAACAGAAGGCGGTAAACGCGTAGATGGATTGGCCTACTTTCTGTTCGAGGCGATCTGGAATTGTTTGCGGCGAGTTCGTTCATGCGCTTGCCTTAGGCCTCGAAAGTAGCTTCTTGCTCCGCGCACTCTTCACCAATTTCGCCAGTCGTTCAGCTTCCGCGCGCGCGACCCGAAACCCGAAATCAGTCAGTCGATAGTA
>Ga0193729_1001450_pt1 | contig 12126 bp, 6 predicted proteins | sample U1c2metaG_FD_143036 | JGI IMG/M metagenome (GOLD analysis project Ga0193729, IMG submission 143036) | Soil microbial communities from a riparian zone of the East river system, Colorado, United States - U1c2 | ecosystem: Environmental > Terrestrial > Soil > Riparian zone | place: USA: East River... | reverse complement strand
TAAATCTCCCATTCCACCGCCACCGCGAGCATTTGGCGGCCGAGGATCGACAATAAATTTCCGGTGGTGAAAAAACGAAACCCGCGCGACCGAAAAGCGGCATAGGGATCATGTCTTGGAGCCGGCGGAACAATGGCGCCTGTAATTTCCGGCCGCTGGCCGATGGGCGATTCGTATTCGTTAGGCATGCTCGAGCGCGGGAGTTCTGATTCGGACGCGCCCGCGAGATTGTAAAGTCAGTCGCGCCTGTCGCAACTGCGCGTGAATCTTACAACGTCGGATCGCGCGGGAATTTCGCGTAAGGCAGACGCGTGCCGCGGAAATTGAACTGATCGGAGCGGATTGAGTAGGGGGCGAGAAAATCGTGGGTGCCCGACGCGCCGACAATGTCGTCTTGATCGACGCCATCGCCGCTGACTCCGATCGCGCCGACGAGCACGCCGTTGCGATAAAGTGGAAAACCACCCGGGAAAATTGTAATGCCGTCGGGTAAATCCAATCTGATGCCGTTCCGAAGTGGAGGCGAACTAAAATCTGCCTTGGCCGTGAACGTGAGGTTGGGTTCGGTCCCGGAAAACCCGGAAAGTTTGTCCTGTTCGGTGAAAAACGGCCCAGGGTTGTTGCCGTCGATTCCGGGCGGATAAAATTTTTGCGCCAAAAACCCGACGCAACGCGTGGACATGGCGATATCCAAACCAAACCCAAGAAAGTCGTGACGCGAATAAAAAAGGGTGGTGCGCGCTTTTTGCACTGCGACGTCCCAGCTAAATAAAGTCGCTTCGCCGGTGCGAAAAGTGCCAAGCACTGTCGGCGTCGCGTTATCCGCGTTCGGATTGTTCACAACGGTGATGAAGGCCTGCATCTGAGTGCCGATGGGCAATCGAATGGCCGCGCGCGTGATCTTCACACGTTGTGCTGCATAATTAATAATGCTTCTGACTTCTGCAGCACTAAGCCGCGGTTGCCCGTTGATCGGTGCGACTAGTGGATCGGAAATGATCGGCTGACGGATTTCACCGGGAACGCCGCCAAACGTGGCGGGCACAATTCCGGGGGGCGGTCCCGGTGAGGCATGTGGAGGAAACATTGGATCGTAGTTGCCTTGCAGCGTGATCGTGCTCGAAACGGATGTGGAGGAAGAGACGTACGGTAGCCGGATGCCGCCTATGAAAACGTTGTCTGCGGTGATGCTCGACGAAGGGGCATATCCTTTTTGTCCTGCAAGAGCGATGTCCTCGTCTACATCGGAGCCGTTAATGTAGACGAAGGGATTTTCATTCCGGGCTATTGCCGCTGGCGGAATGACAATGCATGGCGGGAGCGGAAACAATGGCGGCGTGAGCATAACCGGAATAGGCGGCTGCGGTGTGCCGTCGCCGGTCACGCCTATTCCACCGAGAAGGAGTCCGTTCTTGTAGAGCGGAACGCCGCCAGGAGAGCCATCCAACGATGTAAATGTGATCGGCGTGCCAAAAGTCCCGGGAGACGGAACGACCGCAGGCGGATACGGCGGCGGACAGTACACCATGTCGATCTTTTTGAAGTGATTGACGTCGGAGACAAAAAGATTTGAAAGACCGACCCCAACCAGCGGGCCGGGCGCGGTGTTCTTAACGCCCGGCGGGAAATGTTGTTGGATAATGAACCCTGCCGTGCGCGAAGTGAAAGCGTTTTGATTACTGCTCAGATACGCAGCCGTGCCAGCTTTGCTTACAGCCGTAGCGATTTCGCCGGGAGTGGCCGCGCCGCCGCGCACGACCCAAACCCCGAGCACGTAACCTTCGCGATCGGTCACTGCGATCACACTGTTGGGTGAGATTCTCGCCGCACGCGTCACCGCTCGATTGATGATCGTTTGGACGTCAGCCACAGTGAGCGGATCGACCGCTGCTGGCGTGGGCGCAGGGGTCGCCGTTGGAGTTGGCGTGGCCGTCGGCGTTGCAGTTGGAGTAGCCGTAGGCGTTGGCGCTGGCGTTGGAGTCGGCGTCGCCGCAGCACCGAACGCGTTATACGTATAGCTGTTCAATGTCCAGGAGCCGTTAACCAAGGAGAGTAACGTCACGTAGATGGTTCGCCCGTCGGTCGGAATGTTGTTTACAGTGGCCGAAAGAGCGTTGGTGACGCCGGAAGAGTAAATGTCGTGCCCGTATAGTGAGCTGCCCACCAAAAGGGCGTAATTGGTGGCGCCGCCGGCAGTCCAACTAAAGGTGACGCTAGAGGAACTAAAGGTCGATCCCGCCACCGGAGTCGAAATCTGCGCGGCTGCATGAGCTGACGGCTGGTTAGCCGAAAAAAGTGCCAGGACAAGCAGAGCCAGTGAAACCCGTGGCGTCATCAGTGAAAGCGTTAGCTATCAGGTGTAACAGCTGTGCACCAGCAAAAAGCATCCGTGACGATAGCGTTCGATTGCCAGTCACGCTGTGAAACCGAGTAAACGACAGTTGGCTTGCCAATCCCCGGCAATTTCGGGCATCCTCGCCCTCCCATGCGCTGGTCAACTCCGTCGTTTGCCAGCGCGACTCTGCGCTGGCGAGTGGCGCTGTGCCTTGGTCTTTCGATCGCTTTCGGAGATCTGCCCGGGCAAACGGTCGAAATTTGGCGTGCACAATCTCAAAACGCTCCTGAGAATTCCAGCCAGTTCGGAACAATCGCGGTGGTGGATTCGAAAGATGTTCTTTCGTTACAAAGCGATGTTGTTGTCGCGAACACGACGCTTCTCGCGCAGAATGAGCCACTTTCGCCGTCCGAATTCAATCCCGATCCAGGCGCCTCGCAGCGGGAACAGCCGGAAACACCCGAGGCCCCGGAACTTTTCCCCCCGATTTTGCCGCAACTTCCCGAGTACGGTCAGGAAGCATTGCCGCGTTCGCTTCAGCTTCCGCGCAAGGGCGTGCGCGAAGTTGTTCCACAACGAAAAAAATTGGAATACGAGACCTATCCGCAATCGGAAACAGGCGAAGGATTGCTCCCCTCTTCGCGGCCGGAGCCAAATCGCTGGTTCATCGGGTTCGGTCGCTGGAAACGTTATGCCGATCCTTCGACCGAAACGCCGTATCAATCCGATCTCCACCTCTGGCATCCGTATTTGCAGAGCAAACTCAAAGGCGACGCGCCGATTATCGACCAGGACATTTTCCTCAACATCACCGCGGAAGATTTCTTTCAATTCGAAGCGCGCAAATTGCCGACACCGAGCGGCGTGAGCGCGGCACGCCCAAACAGCTCGGAATTTTTCGGGCTGAGCGACCAGGAGTTTTGGTCGAACGATTTTTCAATCGGGATCGATTTGTTTAAAGGCGAGACCGCGTTCAAGCCGATCGATTGGGCGCTGCGGTTACTCGGCGTTTACAATCACAACTACATCGACGTCGAAGAGCGCAATGTCGTAAATCCAAATCCGCAAAACGGCACCACCCGCGAAAAAGAATTCTGGTCGTTGCAGGAGGCGTTCGCCGAAATTCATTTGCGCGATCTCTCGAACAATTACGATTTCATTTCGTTGCGCGTCGGCATGCAGCCGTTCGTGAGCGATTTCCGCGGATTCATTTTCAACGACACGAATCTCGGTGTCCGCATTTTTGGGAATTACGACAACAACCGCTGGCAATACAATCTCGCCGCGTTCGACATGCGCGAGAAGGATACCTATTCCGACCTCAACGAGTTCGATCCGCGCAAACAACAGGTTTACGTCGCGAACGTTTTCCGGCAGGACTTGATTTGGAAAGGCTACACCGGTGAGCTCACATTTGTCGGCGACTTCGACAATAACAGCCGGCATTACGACAAAAACGGATTCATCACCCGCCCGGCGCCGATCGGCACCGTGGCCAATCATTACCTCCAGGCTTACTACCTCGGCTGGACCGGCGACGGACACATCGGCTGGCTCAACATCGATCACGCCTTCTATCAAGTGCTCGGAGAAGACGGCCTGAACGGCATCGCCGGCCAGCGCGTCGACATCAACGCGCAAATGGCCGCGCTCGAATTGTCAGTCGACAAGGATTGGATGCGCCACAAGTTGTCGATCTTCTACGCGAGCGGCGACAGCGATCCGGCCGATTCGCACGCGACCGGGTTCGACACCGTCTTCGACCGGCCGTTTTTTATCGGCGGCCCATTTAGTTTTTTCTCGCATCAAGGATTCAATCTCGCCGGCACGGCGGTTAATTTTAAACAGCGAGATAGTTTGGTAATTGATTTCCGGACGAGCAAATCGGAAGGCCAAGCGAACTTCGTCAATCCGGGCGCGCTTATTTTCGGGTACGGATTCGACGCTGATGTTTTGCCGAAACTCAAAACGTTTATCAACGTGAACTACATTCGCACCGTCGCGACCGAAACGACTGAGCTGGTGCTGTTCACCAACAAGGCCAGCAACGATTTCGCGCTCGATTGCAGCGCGGGATTCGAATGGCGGCCGCTGCTGACTGACAACGTCATTCTCACCGCCGGCGCCGGATTTCTCGTTCCCCGCTGGGGTTACAAAGATATTTACCGCACAAACACCGTTCCGGTTTTCGGCTACCCAAGTCCCCCACCCGGCCATGTCGATCCATTTCTCTACAGCGCGATCGTGACGTTGACGCTCACGTATTGAATGAAAGCCCAAGCACCAAATCCCAAGCACCAGGGAAATTCCAATACTCAAATTCCAAAACGGAAATTCACGCGTCCGGTTTGGAGTTTGATGCTTGGAGCTTGCTGCTTTTTTGGAACTTGGGGCTTGGTGTTTGGAGCTTCTGAAGAGGGCTACGGTCCACCGACTTCTTCTCCACCAAGATCGACAATCACACGCGCTTCATTGCCGCCACGAAATTGGATCGATCAAACGCAAGCCGAGGCGGACCGAAAGAGTGTCGGTTGTTTGCAATGCCATCAAGGCGTCGAGCCCATGCACAAGGCCGAACAAAATGTCGTGCTCGGCTGCACCGATTGTCACGGCGGAAATCCGGCGCGTGGCCTGACGAAAGAGCAGGCGCACATTTTGCCCAGGAACATAGAGTTTTGGAAAACCTCCGCCAAACCCCCGAACTCAAACGCCTGGCTCAATCACGAGTCGCCCGAGTTCATCCGCTTTCTGAATCCCGGCGATCTGCGCGTGGCGCAGCAATCGTGCGGTCTGTGTCACGGCGAGATCATCCGCAATGTCGATCACAGCATGATGAACCACGGCGCTATGCTGTGGGGCGCTGCTCTATATAATAATGGCGCTTATCCGGAGAAGAATTATCGCTTCGGTCAGGCTTACGGCGCGGACGGCGCGCCGCTGAAACTAATCAACTACACACCAGTCGCACCCGAAGACACGGAGGTTCACGGCATCCTGCCGTTCATCGAACCATTGCCGCGTTTTAATCTCAGTAATCCCGGCAATATTCTGCGTATTTTCGAAAAAGGGGGGCGCAAACCACTTTCGTTAGGCCTGCCGACAAGCGAAGAGCCAAATGGCAAACCAGACCGCCGCTTATCCGAGCGCGGCCTCGGGACACTCAATCGCACCGATCCCGTTTTTCTCGGTTTGCAAAAAACGCGATTGCACGATCCGCTTCTCGGATTTTTCGGATCGAACGATCATCCCGGCGATTATCGATCGAGCGGTTGCTCGGCGTGTCACGTTGTGTACGCCAATGATCGTTCGCCGACAAATTCAGGCTGGTGGAGCAAATTCGGTCATCAGGGCTTGAGTTTCACTGCCGACGAATCGATTCCAAAAACCGAGCGCGGCCATCCGGTCATGCACCAGTTCACGCGGTCGATTCCGTCGAGCCAGTGCATGAACTGCCACATGCATCAGGGAAATCTCTTCGTGAACCCGTATCTCGGTTACACCTGGTGGGACCAGGAAACGGACGGCGAGTTGATGTATCCGAAGGAACAGCACAATCCGACGGATACTGAGCTCGTCAGATCGACAATGGAAAATCCTGAGGCCGCCGCTGCGCGCGGACTTTGGGGCGACAAAACTTTTCTCGACCAAGTCGCGGAACTGAATCCGCAGCTTAAGCACACCCAGTTCGCCGATTATCACGGACACGGCTGGGTCTTCCGCGCGATTTTCAAACACGATCGGAAGGGCAACCTGCTCGATCTCGACGACAACAAGATCGACAATGACGATTCGAAGAAGTTCACGAAGGCCGTGCATTTAAAAGATGTGCATCTCGCGCACGGCATGCAGTGCGGCGATTGCCATTTCGACGTCGATGTTCATGGCAACGGCATGCTTTATGGCGAACCGCGCAACGCGACCGCGATCACCTGCGTCGATTGCCACGGCACGATCAATCAGCGGCCGACTTTGATCACCGGCGGCAACGCTGGACAAATTGATCTGGCCAATACCAGCAACACACCTTTCGGTCCACGCTTCGTTTGGGAAGGGAGCAAACTTTTCCAGCAATCAAGCATGTCGCCCGATATGCGCTGGGAAATTCCGCAAACGATCGACACGATCGATCCGCTTTCGCCGCACTACAATCCGAAGTCGGCTTACGCGAAAACGCTCCGCCGTGATGGCGGAAAATGGGGCAGCATGATCCCAACCGCGTCTGAAGAACGGCGCGTCAAACTCGCGCACGATAACAGCGCGATGGATTGCCAGATCTGTCACACATCGTGGGCGACGAGTTGTTTCGGTTGTCATTTGCCGATGAAAGCAAACCAGCGCGTGCCGCAAAATAAGTTCGAAGGCGTCACCGATCGAAATTTCACCACTTACAATCCACAAGTGGTGCGCGACGACGTCTTCATGCTCGGCATCGACGGCACAGTGAAGAAAAACCGGATGGCTGTGATTCGTTCGTCGAGCGCCGTTGTCGTTAGCTCACAAAACGCAAACCGCGAATGGGTTTACTCGCAGCAGCAAACATTTTCCGCCGAAGGTTACAGCGGGCAGGCGTTCAATCCACATTTTCCGCACACGACGTCGAGCGTGGGCACGACCAAGAATTGCACCGACTGCCACTTGTCAGCGAGCAACGACAACAACGCGTGGATGACACAGTTGTTGGGATTCGGCACCGGCACGGTAAATTTCTTCGGCCGCTACGCTTACATCGGCGAAGGCGGCGAAGGATTGCACGCCGTGGTTTGGACTGAGCCGGATGAGCCGCAGGCCGTGATCGGTAGTCATCTCCATTCCATCGCTTACCCAGCCAACTACAAAAAGCATCTCGACGGCGGCTCGTTGCTGACCGAAGGCTACGAACACAGCGGCCACGACATCCAAGACATCGTCCTGCGCGGCGAATATCTTTACACCGCCAACGGCCGCGGCGGCTTTGAAGTTTTCGATGTCGCCAACATCGACCAAAAGGGATTTTCGGAACGAATCGTCAGCTCGCCAGTCTCGCCGCTTGGCCAACGCACGCGGATCCACACCAGCTACGCAACCAGCCTTGCGCTGCCAAGCACGCTCGCGCTGGATCCCGCGCGCCAGCACCTGCCGGAAAACGAAGAGCAGCCGATCGATCTCTTCTACGCCTTTGTCTACATCTCCGACCGTGAAGAAGGACTCGTCATTAGCAATGTGGCAACGCTGGTCGATGGAAATCCGGATAATAATTTTCTCAAAGAAAGCGAGACGGTTCGTTTCAACCCGAACGGAGCGCTGACCGACGCGACATTCGTCGCCGCGGCTGGGCATCGGCTTTACCTGACGACGCCGCGCGGACTTTACGTTATCGATGTTAGCGATCCGACACACCCGCGCATTGCCGGCGAATTAACGAACGGTTTTCTGAAAAATCCGCGTTGTGTCGCGATCCAGTTCCGTTACGGATTCATTACTGACGATCAGGGCTTGAAGATTGTCGATCTTACCGAGCCGACGCGGCCGATTCCACTTCCACGCGCGACCATCATACTCAACCACGCTGAACGCTTATATGTCGCGCGGACTTACGCTTACATCGCAAACGGGCCGGAAGGACTCGCGATTGTCGATATTGAAAATCCGGAGCGACCGCGCCTCGCTCAAATGTTCAACGCCGGCGGCGCGTTGAATGACACGCGCGCGGTGCAGATCGGCAGTGTGAGCGCATCACAGTTTGCGCTCGTGGCCGATGGGCGGAACGGATTGCGCGTCGTGCAATTAATTTCACCGGACACGGTCGCTGGCGCGCAGGGATTCAGTCCGCGGCCGAATCCGAAGTTAATCGCAACTTATCCGACGAAAGGCGAAACGATTTGTGTTTCACGCGGGCTCGAACGCGATCGCGTGGTCGATGAGACCGGTGGGCAAACGGTCGTCTTCGGCCGTCGCGGATCGCGCCCATTTCATCTCGACGAAATGGAACGCTTCTATCGAAGATCGACATTCGCCGAAGGCAAGGATTTCGAGCGACGCAAAGGAGAACTTTATCGCGTTGAAGACGTCACCCTTTCAGGTGGTGTCCTGACGACCAAGGGCGGCGAAGTTTTGTCGCCGCTGGCGATGCCAACGCCGTCGCCGCAGCCCATGATGTTGCCGGTCGAGCCGGAAGTGGAACCGAGCCCGATCCCGACTCCGACGCCAAAGCGATAAGGTGGATCGAGCAGTCCCTTGCTCGATGTTAATTTTCGGCGGCTTCGCCGCCACTTTTTAGCATCGCGCGACCAAGCGCGCGATCCACCTCCACAAAAGAAATTGCCGCGCACGAATGAAGTTAGTAAAAGTGCGATATGGCCGACAAAAACAGCAAACAACCTTTGAATGTTCCCGGTGCCTGGTACGTCGACACGACCTGCACGATGTGTCGCACTTGTCTCGAAGAAGCTCCGAACCTTTTGAAAACGAACGACGACGAGACGGCCGTCTATTTTGCCAAGCAGCCGGAAGGCGACGCTGAAACGGCGGCCGCGCAGCGCTCGATGGAAGTTTGTCCAACCCTCGCGATCGGCAACGACGGTTAGCGAAGGTCGATATCGATTTCGTTATGGCGGGACCTTACACACGCGCGAACCCTTTTCCGGCGAAGGTCGTAACCAATCGTAGTTTGTGCGGGGGAGGTTCGGAAAAAGACACCCGCCATTTCGAGCTCGATCTCAAAGGTTGGGGCTTGAATTACGACGTCGGCGACTCAATGACGGTTTGGCCGACGAATGATCCGGCGCTGGTGGATGAGATCATCAAAAAGATCGGCGCCAAAGGCGATGAGACAGTCAAAGGACCGAATGGCGAAAAGCCTTTGCGCGAGGTGCTCTTTCGGGATTGCCGAATTACCCAAACGACGCCGAAATTTTTGAAGGCGATCGCCGCGCGCGCGGTCAACGGCGCGCCGTTATTGACCGAGCTCTTGAAACCGGAACGCAAACAAGATCTCGACACTTATCTTTGGGGAATGGAAGTCGTGGATTTTTTGATCGAACACCCATCGATCAAATGGACGCCGCAGGAACTGGTGGACACTCTCGCGAAATTGTTGCCGCGGATGTATTCCATTTCGTCGAGTCTGAAAGCGCACCCCGATCAGGTGCATTTCACCATCGACGTGGTGCATTACGAAAGCCGCGGCCGGAAGCGCAAAGGCGTTTGTTCTACCTTCCTGGCTGAACGCGCCGAGAAAACTCCGGTCCCGGTTTTTCCAAATGCATCGAAATTTCGATTACCGGAAGACGGTAACGCGCCGGTCATCATGGTCGGACCAGGCACTGGCATCGCGCCGTTTCGCGCATTTTTACAGGAGCGCAAAGCGACCGGTGCAAAAGGAAAAAACTGGCTGTTCTTCGGATCGCAACATCAGCACTGCAATTATTTTTACCGCGAGGAGCTCGACAACTATCAGCGAGAAAAATTTCTTACCCGCTGCGACTGCGCCTGGTCGCGTGACTCGGCCGAGAAATCCTACGTCCAACACAAAATGCTCAATGGCGCAGAGGAGATTTGGAAATGGATGGACGGCGAAGGCGCGCACTTCTTCGTTTGCGGCGACGCTCGCCGAATGGCCAAGGACGTCGACGCAGCGCTGCGTAAAATCATTCAGGACAAAGGCGGTAAGACCGAAGAGCAAACGAACGAATACGTCGAAAAACTCAAAGCAGATAAACGGTACAAGCGCGACGTGTATTAGAAAATGACGAATGACGAAACAACGATAAACTCGTTGCCTTAGTATTTTCGCCATTCTATTTATCCCGACTTCCTTCGTCATTAGTCATTTGTCATTGCCTCATTCACATGTCCGAAATTGTCGCACCCGCAAAGACAGCTGCTCCGGCCGGGCCTTGGACGCGTCAAAATCCATTTCCGGGAAAGCTCGTCGTCAATAGGCGGTTGAGCAGTGACGACTCGGCAAAGGATACGCGACATTTCGAGATCGATCTCACCGGCTGGGGATTAAGTTTTGAACCGGGCGATTCGGTCGCGGTTTATCCGACCAACGATCCGAATTTGGTGAATGAGATCCTCCGCGCTCTTGGCGCGAAAGGGGACGAGCCAGTTTTGGCCGCGAAAACAATGAAGCCGTTTCGCGAAGCGTTGCTGCGCGATTATTCCATCACCCAGCCGACGCCGAAGTTTCTGAAAGCGATTGCTCAACGCGCGTCCGCTGCGCCGATGCTGACGGAATTGCTGCACTCGGATCGCAAACACGATCTCGAAAATTACCTTTGGGGTGCAGAAGTGATCGATTTCTTGCTCGAGCATCCCTCCGTAAAATTCACGCCGGAGGAATTCGTCGGTCTGCTCACCAAATTGCAGCCTCGCCTTTATTCGGTCGCATCGAGCCTGCGCGTTTTTCCGAATCAAGTGCACCTGATTGTCGATGTTGTGCAGTATGAGAGTCGCGGCCGTGTCCGGAAAGGTGTCGCGTCGACATTTTTAGCCGAGCGCGTGGACAAAGTTCCGGTGCCAGTTTATCCAAGCTCGGCAAAACATTTTCACATGCCGGAAGACCAAAGCCTGCCGCTGATCATGATTGGACCCGGCACCGGGATCGCGCCGTTCCGCGCGTTTTTGCAGGAGCGACAAGCGACCGGCGCAAAAGGAAAAAATTGGCTCTTCTTTGGAGCGCAACGCGAGAAGTGCGATTATGCCTACAGCGAAGATTGGGAACGTTTCACCCGCGACGGCCTTTTGACGCAACTCGATTGCGCCTGGTCGCGCGATCAAGCGCATAAAATTTACGTCCAGCACAAGATGCTCGAAAACGCCGCCGAAATCTGGAAATGGATCGACGGCGAAGGCGCCCAGTTTTTTGTTTGCGGCGACGCGCGACGCATGGCGAAAGATGTCGATGCTGCGCTGCGCAAGATCATCCAGGAACAAGGCGGCAAGTCGGTGGACGAAGCGAACGCCTACGTCGAGAAGCTTAAGAACGACAAGCGCTACAAGCGCGACGTCTACTGATTGGCTGTAGAGGCCGCTGTCCTCAGCGGCTTTTCTAAAACTTGCCGCCGGGGACGGCGGCCACTACAACGGGGCGTCACTATGAAATCCATTTTTGTCGCGCTGGTTTTGATCGCGCAAGTCGCCTCTGCCGGCCTCCAAAAATATTCCTCACTTGTGGTCGCGGATGCGAATCCAGCCGCGACGGGGCCGTCGAACACAATTCGCGTCACGTATCTTGGCGTTAACGGCTTTCAGTTTGAAACCAGCGGGCACGTTTTGCTGGTCGATCCCTATTTCACGCGGGTCGGACTTTCGTCGGCAGCATTGAATCAGCCGATTCAATCGGATGCCAATCGAGTCGGCGAAGGTTTGAGACATGTTCGCCCTCGCGCAGACGCGCTCCTCGTCACGCACGCGCATTTTGATCATCTGCTTGACGCTCCCGAAATCATGCGGCGCACGCATGCTCGACTCGTCGCCGGACCAACCGAGATTCGACTGGTTGAGTCGTTCGGAATTTCGCCTAACAAATGTCAGATCGTCAAACAAGGGAGCGTACGCAAAATCGGGCCGTGGACCATTCGTGCTTTTGCGGCACAACACGACCGGCTTTTCGGAAAGGTTCCGTTCGATCGATGTCCACCAGCGCCACGCGAGCGCGAAAAACCGCCGGTCAAAGCGTCGGATTGGTGTGTGGGTGAGCCGTTTGCGTTTGTGATCGAAGCGGCCGGAAAGCGAATTTACATCGACTCCGGCGGAGTCCCGGGCACGCCGCCAGACCCGCGGATAAAGGACGTCGATCTTGCGATCCA
>Ga0193729_1001449_pt1 | contig 12127 bp, 10 predicted proteins | sample U1c2metaG_FD_143036 | JGI IMG/M metagenome (GOLD analysis project Ga0193729, IMG submission 143036) | Soil microbial communities from a riparian zone of the East river system, Colorado, United States - U1c2 | ecosystem: Environmental > Terrestrial > Soil > Riparian zone | place: USA: East River... | reverse complement strand
AATTTCCTGGTGTGCGGCCGTTCGTCTCTGCTGGTATTGGCCGCACTAGCGCCATCGACGACGTAGACAGTTATCGCGATAACTATTGGTGTACTGAACCCCCGACGCCCCAGTTGGGTTCGCCATCCGATGACGATCCGCAGGAGCAAAACAAGAAGCGACCGGTGGTGGCGCCTGAGTTTCTCAAGGCGAGTCAATCGCTTGCCGCGCGTCAGTTTGCAGCACTTCAGGCCCTGGGCACCGCGCCGAACTATCTCTGCCGCATGGCAATCGATTGGGCTGAGAAGAACCCGACCGATCCGCGATCTCCGGAAGCACTTCACCTCGCTGTGCGATCAACGCGCTATGGCTGCACAGACAAAGACACCGGTCGCTGGTCCAAGGCGGCGTTTGATCTGCTTCATCGTCGATATCCGAATACGACCTGGGCAAACAACACAAAGTATTGGTTCAAAGGATAAGCCGCACATTCGTGCGGCCGGAGTAATCGGTGAACGAACACAAGCACACTAACGCCTTAATCAGCGAAACCAGTCCCTACCTGCTTCAGCACGCACACAATCCCGTCAACTGGCATGCGTGGGGCGAGGAGGCTTTGGCAAAAGCACGCGCTGAGAACAAGCCGATCCTGCTCAGCATCGGATATTCGGCGTGTCACTGGTGCCATGTGATGGAACATGAGTCATTCGAAAACGAAGAGATCGCGCGCTTGATGAACGAGAATTTCATCAACATCAAAGTCGATCGCGAAGAGCGGCCTGATCTGGATCAGATCTATATGACCGCAGTCCAGATGATGACCGGGCAAGGCGGTTGGCCCATGACAATGTTCCTCACACCCGAGGGCGTACCCTTTTATGGAGGCACTTATTTCCCGCCCAACGACCGCTACAACATGCCAGGCTTCCCACGCGTCCTGCTGAGTGTTGCCGAAGCTTATCGATCACAGCCGGACCAGGTGGCCAACACTGCTACCTCAATGCTGGGCGAGCTGCGGCGAATGGGATTAGCTGAAGAGCCACGTGATCTGCTGACCGCTGAAATTCTGGAGGGCGCCTATAGCCGCATTGCCAGGAATTACGACGCAGTCAATGGTGGTTTTGGTAGCGCGCCAAAGTTTCCGCCAGCTATGACACTCGAATTCTTTCTGCACATGTACTCTCGAACGCGATCGGAAGATGCGCTTGAGATGGTTAAAGATACGGCTCGCAAAATGGCTGAGGGTGGAATGTACGATCAACTCGGCGGCGGCTTTCATCGTTATTCGGTCGATGCTAAGTGGCTGGTGCCGCACTTTGAGAAGATGCTCTATGACAACGCCCTGCTTTCGCGCCTTTATTTGCACGTCTATCAGCTAACGAAAGATGAATCCGCGAGACGCACCGCGGAAGAGACTCTCGATTACGTTGTGCGTGAAATGACAGACGGAAGCGGCGGATTTTATTCCAGTCAGGACGCTGATTCGGAAGGTGAGGAAGGAAAGTTCTTCGTTTGGTCTCGAACAGAGATTGCAGAACTCCTCGGTGAACAGGAGGCGCCAATCTTTTGCGATTACTATGACGTCACTGATGGCGGGAACTTCGAAGGACAAAACATTCTGCATGTGAACTTGCCGTTGGATGAGGTCGCGCGCAAACACGACATCACGGCTGGTCGGGCCCAACAGATAATTGAGAGCGGTCGCCGGAGGCTTTTTGAAATTCGGGAAAAACGCGTCAAGCCGGGACGCGATGAAAAAATACTCACCGCCTGGAATGGACTCATGCTGGCGAGCTTTGCAGAAGCCGGAGCGATTTTGAATCGTGCAGATTATCGCGAGGTCGCTCGATCCAACGCCAGGTTTCTTCTGACGTATCTGCAACGCGATGGCTTGTTGCTCAGAACCTGCAAAGACGGTCAAGCGAAACTCAATGGCTATCTCGAAGACTATGCGAGTCTAATTGATGGCTTGATTTCCTTGTATGAAGCTACTGGTGAGCTTGAGTGGATTGAAGGCGGAATCAAGCTGGCCGATAAGATGATCGATCAGTTTTGGGATGATGAAGCCGGCGGCTTTTTCTTCACCGGCAAAACCCACGAGCAGTTGATTGTGCGATCTAAAGAGTGGCTCGATAATGCGACGCCCTCGGGGAATTCGCTGGCGGCATTCGCACTTCTCAAACTGTCTGCGGTCACCGCAAATGACGACTATCGTCGCCGCGCAACTACGGTTCTCCGGCTTATGGCCAATCAAATGCGCAGATATCCATCCGCCTTTGGATTTGCGCTAACGGCGTTGGACTTCCACCTCTCGTCGCCGCTGGAGATTGTAATCGTGGGAAGCCGGGACGACGCGCGTTTCTTAGAACTGTCGCAATATCTCTGGCAGGACTACATCCCGAATCGAGTTGTGGCCACTTGCACTGAACAGTTTGATTGCGCCGCAGAGATAATCCCACTCTTCCGTGGACGGAATACTTTGGAGACACGGCCGACCGCCTTTGTCTGTCAAGCGCAAACATGCCTCGCTCCCGCCCATTCTGCCGCAGAAATGCGGAACCAAATTACCGCCGGTGTCACTACTTAAGGTCTTTTACCGCAATTTACTTCTCAGAATGACCGGTGGCCTTACCGAAACACCGAAAAAAGCGTTGACTTACGATAGAAGGGCCGCTATTCTCTACGTGGTCAACGATGTTGGCCAATGTCATCTTGTGGCAAACCGCGCTCTGTCGCGCGCTGCTCCTCACCGAACTCGGGTTCCCCCCGCGAAAGTCTCGGAAAAGTTCATGTCAAAGTTTAATTGGAAGAGTCTATCGCTACTTGCGGCTGTCGTCGTCGCTGGCGCCGTCATATTACTGTTAGGGTTCGTCTCCACTCTTCGCCTGCCGCTGCTGGGCTGGAGCGGATTGGCGCCACTCGTGGTTCTGGTAGTTTTGACTTTGATCTCTAGTCGCTTCACTGTGCCCGTCACGAGCGTCGATGGAACCAGCCAAACAAACAAATCGTTAGCCGACGCCTTCATATTTCTGGCCGTCATGATGTACACGATGGCGCCGGCGAGCAGCTTCGGCCCCCCAATCATTCTCGCTACTATAGTTGGCGTCATTGCGTCGGTTTCAGTAAGTGGGAAATGGTCGAGAGTCTTCGCAGTTGGTACTGCCATTATTTCGACTTTTGTAGCTTCGCTGGTTTACAAAGGTCTGCTGGTTACGATTGCGGGCGGCGCCGTATCGGCGGGTGATCGCGGTTTGGTCCTGGACATTCTGTTGTTCCCTCTTTGTGTGTTCGGACTGGTCCAATATGCGTTAAGCACGTTTGGAACGATCGCGTTCGCGTCGTTGAATTCGGGCGAGGCTCGCGTCGTTGTCTCAAAAGAAAGCTTGATATGGACGCTCATTACCCAGGTTGCTAACGTCACGTCCGCCGCGTTGTTCTTTTCGGCTATTCACGGCGCGGGTGTTCCCTTCCTGTTTGTCGGCGCGTTGATCATCACGCTGGTTCATTTGCTATATCGATTCAATGAGAAGCGCGTCAGCGAGGTAACGCGCGCGCAAGCCGAGAAGCTTCGCTATATCGAGGAGATCGCCGACCTGCACATGAATACCATCGAGTCGCTGGCGATCGCGATCGATGCAAAAGATCAGACCACGCATGGTCACGTGCGCCGCACACAAATCTATGCGACCGAGATGGGTAGATTGTTGAAGGTTACGGATTCAGAGTTGCGAGCGCTGGTGGCGGGTGCGCTGCTGCACGACATCGGCAAACTCGCGGTGCCGGAATATATCCTCAACAAACCCGGTAAGCTTACTGAAGCAGAGTTCGCAAAGATGAAGATTCACCCAACCGTTGGTGGTGACATCCTGAAGCGTGTGAATTTCCCATATCCGGTCGAAGACATCGTGCGATTTCATCACGAAAAGTGGGATGGCAGCGGATATCCGAAAGGCCTGCGCGCCGAAAAGATCCCGCTCGTTGCTCGCATAATTTCGGTAGTTGATTTTTACGATGCCACGCGGTGCGATCGGCCCTATCGAAAAGGAATGAAGCGGGAGGACTCGCTGGCCCTACTGCAAAAAATGTCGGGTACTGCGTTCGATCCGAAGGTCGTCGCGTTGTTCGCTAAACACGTAACTGAATTTGATAACTTAATTGCGCGCGACGATATTCAGGAGCAAGTTGCTTCAGAAAACATTGACCTGCTGAACAAGGCGCGCCCTGATGCAGGATTGGCGTCTGATATCCTCGGTACGCCGGATGACAGCCAGGGTTTCCGCTCTATTACGGAGGCACAGCGCGAAGTTTTTGCCCTTCACGAAATCGCCCAGACGATCGGATCCTCGTTGAATCTCCAGGATACGGTTAGCCTGATATCGAACAAGTTGCGAGCTATCGTTCCATTCGACACGTGCGTGATCTTTATAGTCGACGATCGCTCGGGTAAAGCAATCGCGATGCATGTTCTCGGGGATCATTCTGATCTCTTCAGATTGCGACGCATCAGCATCGGTGACGGCATCACCGGTTGGGTGATTGCGAACGCGCGCTCGATGTGCAACTCATCTCCCGAGCTTGATCTGGTCGGAATGCCGGAGGAAACTGCTCGTGGTTATCGCGGCGTGCTGGTGTCACCATTGATAAGGGAAGACGGCGCATTCGGTGCAATCGCTCTCTATTCGAAAGGCCGCACCTCGTACACGACCGAGCACGTACGCCTGCTGGAATCTGTCTCGCAACATGCGGCCTCAGCGCTTAACAACGCTCTGACATTCGAGAAGACCAAGGAAAGTGCCTTGACGGATCCGCTTACGGAATTACCGAACGCGCGCGGTTTCTACATGATGCTGGAACAAAGACTAGCCGAGTGCGAGCGCTTAGGGCGCGAGGCGCTGTCGGTCATCAGCATGGACGTTGACGATTTTAAGGCGATTAACGACCGGTATGGACACGCGATTGGCGATCGGCTGTTGGCGAGCGTCGCGCGCGTTATTCGCAAGGAGCTGCGACAGATGGACATCCTGTCGCGATATGCGGGCGACGAATTTGTGGCGATCATGCCGATGGCCTCCCAGGTAATGGCCGAAGGCATCGCCGATCGCATTACCAAAGCAGTGTCCGGGCATAAGTTCTCAGTCAGAGAGGGTAAGCAAGTCACGGTGGGTATTAGCATCGGCGTCGCGTGTTTCCCGAATCACGGCGAGACGACCGAAGAGCTTTTGACCGCCGCCGCGCGCAACATGCAACGTGACAAGCACTCGCGAAAGAATCTTCACAATCTGTCGACGCTGCCAACGCCTGCGCGTATCGATCATTACACTTAAGGACAATTGACAACTGTTTTCTTAGGCACGCCAAGCTTGGTTTGGCGTGCCTTTTTCGTTTGGCCGTTTTGTACCATCAATAGTCTCGCGTATAATCCGAATCGTTTCGGAATCCTAATCATCGAGGCCAGCTCAAGCTGGCCAATTCATTAGATCAAGCATCGACTAAATGAGCAGCCAACCGACTGAGCGCAGCAACAGCAGATCCAAAAACTCTCCAGCAGGTGGCGCCGGCGTTCTTGAGCGCCCCGCAGAGCCGGCGGCGCAACTCAACGAAGATCGCGACATCCTGGTCAAGATATTTCACCAGATGCTGCTGATCCGTCGTTTTGAAGAGAAGTGTGCAGAGTCGTATAGCCTCGGAAAAATCGGTGGTTTTTGCCATCTCTATATCGGTCAGGAGGCTGTAGGTGTAGGCGCAATTTCCGCCCTGCGGGCAGATGACTATGTGCTCACCAGCTATCGCGAGCACGGCCAGGCAATTGCGAAGGGCATCTCGCCGGAAGCCGTGATGGCCGAGTTGTATGGCAAGGCGGGGGGCTGCTCACAAGGCAAGGGCGGCTCGATGCACTTGTTTGATGCGGACGTTAATTTTCTTGGCGGACATGCGATCGTCGGCGGACAGATCCCGTTAGCCACCGGGGTTGCTTTTGCTTCCAAGTACAAAGAGACGGATCAGGTGACGCTCTGTTTCTTCGGCGAAGCTGCGGTAAACCAGGGAGCGTTTCATGAGTCGCTGAACATGGCCCAGCTTTGGAAACTGCCGTGCATCTACATCTGCGAAAACAATATGTATGGCATGGGCACTTCCCTGCAGCGTGCCATGTCTTCTCAGAATGTCGCCGCGAAAGCGAGCGCCTACGAGCTGGCCTCGGAATCGGTTGACGGGATGGATGTGCTGAAGATGCGGGAGGCGACGCAACGAGCTATCAAGCGGGCGCGGGAAGAATCATTGCCCACATTGCTCGAGGCTCGCACCTATCGTTACATGGGCCATTCGATGTCTGATCCGGGAAACTATCGCACGCGCGCTGAGATTGAGAAATATCAGGAGCGCGACCCGATAAAGATTTTTACGAAGACGCTAAAGGACAATGGTCTTCTTAGCGACAGCGAAATCGCGGAGATTGAAGCCCAGATCAAGGAAGAAGTGGAAAAGGCCGTTCGTTTTGCTGATGAGAGTCCTCTGCCTGATCCCAAAGAACTGTATACAGACGTCTACGCGAACCCGATAAACTGATCGAAACAGTGAGAGATTAACAATGGCGGTAATGACGATGCGCGATGCTCTGAATCTGGCTCTGAAAGAAGAGCTGGCGCGCGACAGCTCTGTCTTCCTGATGGGCGAGGAAGTTGCCGAGTATCAGGGCGCCTACAAAGTGACGCGCGGGCTGCTCGAGGAGTTTGGACCTAAGCGCGTGATCGATACGCCAATCACCGAACTTGGATTCGCGGGATTAGGCGTGGGCGCGGCGATGGCCGGACTGCGCCCGATCATCGAATTCATGACTTTTAATTTCTCGATCCTCGCCACCGACCAGATTATTAACTCGGCCGCGAAGATGCGTTACATGTCCGGAGGCCAGTTCAAAATTCCAATCGTCTTTCGCGGGCCCGGCGGCTCTGCTTATCAGGTTTCATCGCAGCATTCGCAGGCCCTCGAGTCATGGTATGCCTATTTTCCCGGGCTGAAAGTAGTAATGCCCTCCACGCCCGCCGATGCCAAAGGGCTCTTGAAGAGTGCGATCCGTGACGATGATCCAGTCATCTTCATTGAGCAGGAACGCATGTACGGGATGAAAGGCGAGGTGCCCGAAGACGATGACTTCACGATTCCGCTCGGGGTCGGCGAAGTGAAACGTGAGGGTACGGACGCGACGATTATCGCGCGATCAGTGATGGTCCCAACTGCGCTGCAAGCCGCCGAACAACTTGAGAAAGAAGGAATCTCATGCGAAGTCATCGACCCGCGCACCATTCGACCGCTGGACATCAAGCTGATCATTGAATCGATAAAGAAGACGAATCGCGCGGTCGTCGCCGAAGAGTCGCATCCATTCGCGAGCGTGGGCGCGGAAATCAGCGCGCAAATCGCTGAACAAGCTTTTGATTATTTGGATGCGCCCGTAAAGCGCGTCTCGGGCGCGGACGTACCGATGCCTTATGCCAAGAACCTTGAGCAGTTGGCGATTCCGGATGTCGCGCACATCGTAGCGGCCGTTAAGGAAGTATCTTACGTTTGATCTGACTGCTCACTACCTACTGCCAACTGCGAACTGATTATGGCCACCCAAGTCGTCATGCCGAAGCTGTCGCCCACCATGGAGGAGGGTCAGCTCGCGCGTTGGCTGAAAAAAGAGGGCGACAAAGTTTCTATGGGCGAGCCCCTCGCCGAAATCGACACTGACAAAGCGACCATGGAAATGCAGGCGCTGTCGAACGGCGTGCTGCGCAAGATTCTGATCAATGAAGGCGAGAGCGCGCCCCTGGGCCAGCCGATTGCCATCATTGGAGAGCCTGACGAAGATATTTCTGAACTGCTGAAAACTGCCTCAGCTCCAAAGCCGGAGAAAGCGGCCGAAGCACCGCAGAGCCCGCCTGAATCCGACGCGGCGCCTGCAGTCGAGGAACAACCTCAGGAAGTTGAAACGCCGGAGCCAACTCAATCGATCAATGGTGACGGACACAAACCACGAACCGATGGGCGTGTATTGATTTCTCCAATTGCCGCCAGAATGGCGAGCGAGGCCGGCATCGATTTCAAAACGGTCCAGGGCAGCGGCCCCGGTGGTCGCATCGTCAAGCGCGATGTCGAATCCGCGATCAGCGATCAAAAGAAACCTGCGGCCACGAAAGCTGCGGTTGGCCGGATTTCAATTCCCCGCCCCGCTCGTGCAGGTGTCGTCCATGGACCATCGGCTTATCGTGATGAGCCAGTCAGCGAGATGCGTCGCACGATCGCCAAGCGTTTGGTCACATCCCTCGGACCGGTACCCCACTTCTTTCTCACTATGGAGATCGATATGGAACGCGCCGCCGACATGCGCCGTTCGATCAACGAACTCTATCCCGATCTGAAACTCAGTATTAACGATCTGATCATCAAAGTCGTCGCCGTAAGTTTGATTCAGCACCCGGAAGTCAACGCTTCCTTTCAGGACAAGACAATTCGTTACTACGAGCATGCCGACATCGGCGTCGCAGTCGCGACTGAGAACGGTCTGATTACACCTATCGTGCGTGCGGCCGAGTTAAAGTCTCTCACTGAGATTGCCACCGAAGTCCGAGAGCTGGCCGGACGCGCCCGCGCGCGCAAACTGAAACCGGAAGAATATCTGGGCGCGACCTTCTCGATCAGCAATCTGGGTATGTTCGGAATTGAAGAGTTCACCGCGGTGATCAATCCACCCGAAGGCGCAATTCTCGCCGTCGGCGCCATGTCTCCAAAACCCGTGGTCAAAGATGATCGCGTCGAGATCAGACAGACGATGCGCGTCACAATGTCCTGTGATCATCGCGCAATTGACGGCGCCACCGGCGCAAAGTTCCTGCAGACATTCAAACAGATCATGGAGAATCCAATATATCTATTCCTTGATCAATAGCGGCGCGCGCAACGCTTCTTCAGACCACTTCCCAATCAGTTCTATGTTTTCGTCCCACTGATGTTTCCATGAGCCAGACGACACGGAAGATCGGCGCCGGGCCACATCTCGCTCTCATCGCAGTACAACTCATCTTCGGTACCTGGGGAATTCCCGGGAAGATCGTTTTGCGCGTGATGCCGGTGTTTGGGCTCTCGGCCCTACGCATTGCGGGGGCGGCGATAATGCTAACGATCATTTGCAGGCTTCGCGGCGGATTTGCCCGTATCAATAAAAAAGACTGGGGGTTGCTCATTCTTTGCGCCATGTTGGGTGTCGTCTTCAATCAATGGTTGTTCGCAACCGGCTTGAAGCTCACTACGGTGGTCAACACCGTCCTGATTAGCACGACCATTCCAGTCTTCACGCTATTGATTGGCGCACTGATCGGGACAGAGCGCGCATCTCTGCGACGATTCATTGGAATCGCACTGGCAGCTGCTGGAGTGTTTTTCCTGATTAGCCCGGCCCGCGCAGATCTCGCCAACGGTTCGCGGTCCGGTGACCTGCTGATTCTCGCCAGCGCCTTGATGTATGGAGCATACATCGCGTTCTCAAAGAAACTGGTTCATTTCTACGGCGCATTGACGACGACGACGTGGATTTTCATCGTCGCCATAATTCCGACTGCGCCGATCGGCGTTGCTTCAACGTTGCATACGTCGTTTGCGAATGTGCATTTTAGTTTTTGGCTGGCAACTCTCTACATTTTGCTCATCCCAACGGTGCTCGCTTATTACCTCAACGCTTGGGCCCTGTCGCGCGTAGCCCCCAGCACCGTCGCCGTCTACATCTACTTGCAACCGTTGATTGCCTTCGCGCTCGCGCCGATCATGCTGGGTGAATCACTGGGTCTACGCGCGATAATGTCATCATTGCTGATATTTACCGGCGTGCTAATTGTGACGCGGCGCAGATCAATCAAAGCCGCGGATCGCAGCGAAGTGTTGGACAGTGTTTGATGGGCCGAAAGGACTACCGCTAATTCATGGCGTGGATAATCGTAATAGTGTTGCTGATATTTTATTCGCTGGGCGTGTTCGTCTTTCACGGAACAAAGGCCATTCACCTCTTGCCGTTTCTCGCACTGACTGTTCTGGTAGCCGATTATCTGCTGGCGAGACGTTATCGAAAACGCTGAACTTCACTCCCTCAGATTGGAACTGCAACGCTGAACTTCACTCCCTCAGATTGGAACTGCACTGCCGGCACGCCGATCGACGTCTCGCGTTAAGCGTTCCACAATCACGACACCTAACGTACATGGCGCGTGCGAAGAAATGAGTGATGACGTAGCTGCCGCCGAGGATCCCTATAACCAGGGCGATGTTGATAATCGTATCTTTCAGACTTCACTCTCCACCGCGATGAAGTTAGTGAGGAAGTGGGGTGAGGCCCACAGGTTCCTCAAATCTCTTCCCACAACAATCGCGACGAAGATTCTAACATCCCTTGTTATGCAGCGCGCTGCGAACGCGCCTCATCCTGCGGCTTGCCCTTATGAGTCTCCACGACGTAAATCAAATAGTTTTGACCGCGCGCATATCCTTCACGGAATGGTGGCGTCTCGGCCTCCTCACCGTATTTGCTCTTCAGGTGTGCCTTCGCGTCATCGCATGTTTTACCGCGACATTCTGGATGCATCGCGGCTTCGAAGCCCAGACGATACTTTGCCTCATCCACATTGAAATCGCCGCGCCGATCAACCCAAGTGCGAGTATCGGTCCAACACCGGGAATCAAAAAGCTTGCCGCGGCTGCGCCGGCCTCCAATCCTCCTGCTGTGCCCAACGCCGCGCCAACCGTTCCGCCAAGCGCGGCTCCCATGCCGGGTTGCTCTGTTTCCGTCGTGGGAATCTGTGCTTCGAGTTCGGCGTCTGTTGTGTGCGGCGAGAGCGCGGTGATGCGATTGTCCGGAATGCCCAGGGTTCGCAGAATCGCCGACGCACATTTAGCGTCAGCAAACGAATTGAAAATTCCTACGATGCTGTCCATGTATAGATCCTCCGGAGAGATTCACTTGCGCACGCCGTGCCATAGGAAATTGGCGAGCAGAACGCGATTTAGGGGCTGATCAAAATCGTAATTAGTACACAAACTCGCAATTGGTACAGGGGCGAATTGATTCGCGTCACTAATCTCTTAGTAGAGAGTGGACAACCACGAAGCCACAAAAGATCATTTTGTGGCTTTGGGTCTTGGTCGTGAGAGATGTAGTTTCATTAGGCGAGCGGTGTTAACGGAAGGAGTTGGACGGTTCGCACTTTCCGATTGAGCGCCAGACAAAGCCTGTGTTAATGTTTCACGCATGACGGGATACGAGGAGCAAGACATCTTCGACATGGTCGAGAAGTACTGGCCCATGTCGGTTGGCGATGGCAAAGCAACCCGCAAGAAGAAGCCGCGCATTCTGGCCATCACTACCGATTGTTGCACCGGCTGCGCAGGCTCACCTGCCTGTATCGAATACTGCCCAATCGAAGCTTGTATGTTCTGGGTGCCGGACGAAGATCATCCCCCATTCGGACGCATCGAAGTCGATCCGTATCTTTGCATCGGTTGTCAGAAATGCACGAGCAAAGGACCTGATGGTGCGTTTCTCGATGGCTGTCCGTGGGATGCTATCGAGATGATTCCTACCGAGGATTGGGAAGCAATGCACGGAATAGCTTTGCCGGATCTGCCGCCTCCACCACCAGCATCGGCTGAAGAGTTGGCTGTTACTTAGTTCTACTCCCGGTCAATTATCAAAGTACGGCTCCGATAATCTATCGTAAGCCGGCACTGCTTTAACATCTGAGTTCCAAGTAGGCCTTCCCTGACGTCCGGGCTAATCGCGATCGGAATCCGGATTCGCTCTCCTAACCAATTAGCTTCCACCGAATAAGCGGGAGCAAGAAAGAGCTGCCCAGTCACGGTATAGAACTCTTCAAAGCCTTCAAACTGAAGCACGAGATCATCCGACAGATTTTGAGGAACGACGAGGCTACCGGCAAACCCTGTGTCGATCAGGACCTCGATCGACTTGGAGATCAGGTCAAGCTTCAATGCAGGTTCATCATTCTCGTTGAAATAACCGTGAATGCGCATCAGCGACGAGGAGTCATTAATCGGTGGGCGTAACGAGATCCGACTCGCAGGAAGTAAAAGGGGCCGTGATGTCCCGCCGCGCGCGCATTAT
>Ga0193729_1001448_pt1 | contig 12133 bp, 10 predicted proteins | sample U1c2metaG_FD_143036 | JGI IMG/M metagenome (GOLD analysis project Ga0193729, IMG submission 143036) | Soil microbial communities from a riparian zone of the East river system, Colorado, United States - U1c2 | ecosystem: Environmental > Terrestrial > Soil > Riparian zone | place: USA: East River... | reverse complement strand
GTTTGATACTCCACTTCCTCTGACACTGGTTGACCCCTCCGCGTTTTTTCTTACCTTACTGGAAATCCTTTTTTCCGTCAACCCTTCTGCGGAATGTGGGTGTTTATGGCAAAGTGGCAGTTTATAACAGCGTTTCAAAAGGAATTGGTTTGGTCAATCTGTTGATGATGTCAATGTGCGTCGCTCATCCTACTCAGGCACTATCGGAAGACCATGAGCAAACATTACAAAAAATTAATATTCACTTGAATATCTTCTCATTTCAATGTTTGTATGGTAAACTAGCAATGGTATTTAAAGAACACGAATATTACAATCATGGGAATATTGCCGTATGACAATGAACTCTCAAGAAATCACCCTATCAACAGTGACTCCTATCTGGACGGGAGGTGCAGATGGCAAATGCGATAGACTGCATGTCACTAGTATCATGGGTAGCTTACGCTGGTGGTATGAAGTACTTGTACGAAGCGTTGGAGGTAATGCCTGCGATCCGAATAAACACACTTGCTCGTATGATCTCGATAAACCACCTGATGGTTTGTGTGATGTGTGCCGAGTTTTTGGAGCAACAGGCTGGTCACGACGCTTCAAAATCATTATAACCAAGGAAGATCTAGAACCTACAGGAAGACGTGTATTTACCCTTTCTAGAGATCATCCTGCATATTATAAAAATCCTAAGTCTCAATGGTACCTTAGTAGTAATCCTCGCAATGGCACTGTGAAGCTGAAGATCATTGCGACAGCTCCTCTAGATAAAGAGGGCAAACAGATTTTCGATCCAGAAATCATAGCTGCCCTGATCCAATTTGTAGCGCACAGAGGGAGCATAGGAGCCAAACCTCAGATGGGGCTAGGTGTTATGCGTGTGGTAGGTCAACAGAGCATGCAACCTCTTTTAAACCAACTAAAGCTAATTGATAAATTACATCAAAAGAATATTGATAGCAAAGATTGCCGCGAATATGATGAATTGCCATCGCTGCATAACATGTTCTTTGCAAAGATAAGAGTTGATCAGGCCTACGCGACGGAATCAGAAACATTCAACCTCAAGTATGATTTACGCGATATGTTCCGTCAGTCATTTAGTGACAAGTATCTGCGACACACAATAATGGGTACAACAGCAAAGGGAGAAGAACGTCAGGGTGCAAAGATTATGATGTCGTATCCCGATAAAGATGGCATGATGCGCATATGGGGTTGGATACCTCGCCCTGATCCGTTGCGTAGTGAGATACTAGTCAAAATTTATGGCCTTCTAGAAGGGACATATGGAGATGACTTTATCGGTTGGCTTGATTTTGATCCTGATAAACATAATAATGTATTGAGGTATTTAGAGGAATTTCTCTTCAAGGGGGTTGAATGATTCGTGACTATATCAGCTATGAAATTCAGCGCAATTCTAGCCAAATCGGGAGCCTAAACTGGCAAAGTAAGATACGAGAAAAATCGCTCACGGGTCTGCTGCCAGCAGCAATGGATGATTTCCTTACTGCAACTGAAGCTCCAGACAGAAAGAGGGCGCTTGGTGTCTGGCAGGAGAAGAACCGTGAAGACATTGATTGCCTAGGCGAGCTTAGAAGGCTCTGGAAAGAAGGAGAGATCTATTACAAAGACCTATTTCAGTCGCCAAAGATAGATCTGGCTATACTACCAGCATATTCATTTGTTATACAGTTCACATTCATACTAGCCCAACCCTATATTTCGCGTGACGAGCAGGATTTTTACATCATTGACAATCCTATTCGCAAAGACAAAATACTTGGGCTTCCTTACGTAGCCTCAACCTCTTGGAAAGGCAGCCTGCGTTCAGCCCTCTGGCATTTGGGATACAAAGAGGAGAATGACCTTATACGTTATCTATTCGGCAATGAGAAGGAGCCAAAGGACCTGAAAGACTTCCGAGCAGGCCGACTCTACTTCTATCCAACTTTTTTCATATATAAGAGTCTGGAAATTATCAACCCGCAGGATCGTAAGTTGCGTGCAGGGAAGGACCCTGTTCAATTCGAGAGTGTTCCCCGAGACACCAAAGGCACCTTTACTCTGCTCTATGTACCTTTCGATCTGGGTGGTGAAGAGGAAAAGACAATCCGTGAGCAAGTTGCCAAGGAACTGCCATTGTTAGCCACGGGTCTTCAGGCCATGTTCACAATCTATGGCTTCGGTGCAAAGACGAGCAGCGGATTTGGATTAGCAAAAGAGGATGCCAAGGGAGAGTTGTGTATGAAAACCGGAAGCCGCTCCCAACAATTTGAAAGTTTTGGGCAATTGGTAACAACGGCAGAAAGCTGGATCTTCGAGTGAAAGAGGAATTAGAGAAGATGAGCACTAGTTTAGAGATTCTTGCCAAACATCGTGATGCCCTGTTATTGGCTGAAGTAGCAGCATGGTTACATATGTTTGGCAAATTCCATGAGTGTTTTCTCGAAGGTGCTCATTGGTTGGATATAAAAATACCTGATGATGTTAAAAAGAAATTTCCTCAACTGACTAATCTTCTTGAAGATAGCTGGACTGGTGATGTATGGGCCACTCTTGATGCAATAGTGCCAGAGTTCCAGGCTACAGGTCTTAGTATTTTTAACTTGATTGAGAATCATCGCAAGCATTTCAGCCCTCAAGAAAGTAGCGGTTTTCTAAGGTTAATGACAGATGCGCATGGCAGAGGGTCTGGTACTGAGAAGGGCATACTGGATCGATTTGCACAGAAACAGGAAAAAGCAGTCTTTCCATCAACATCTTTAGGCAGTGAAGGAAAAACCTATATTGATTTAGTAAAAATTCAAAATGATCGAGAGTGCTTTTACGAGCTTATAGAGGAGAAACTGAGTTTTTTAAAAGCGAGACATGCAAAGCTTGGGGAAAATGGGTGGTTGGGTTTTCGTCAAGAGCTTATCCACGAGGTAGAGCGATTTTTTCAGATGACTGTAGCAGAGACGCGCCGCCCCCTAAATGATGTAACGTTGTTTGATCAAACGTTGGCCAGTGTTGCCCTCTTCAAAGCAGCTCTCGCGCAAAATCTCCTGACGGGATGGAAGGAACCATCTACGGAAAATGTAACAGAACAGTATCGTTGGCGTTTATTAAGGATAGGGCTAGACGGGTTGGCATTCTGGAGAAACTCTGTTCGTATTAGTGATATGCTAGCCCGTAAGGAACTTGTTGAGAGAGTTCTAGATAGTATTCAGATACTACTTGAAGTCACCTTTCCATTGGGTTTTGAAATCTATCGTGATGAGAATGGGAGCGTCTTTATCGTTCCAGATATACAAAATTTGCCTGAGAAGATCTACATTGATAGTAGACAAACACTAGAAGAGTATTTACAAGGAATTGCTTATAAAATATTCTCAGGTGAAACGATCCTTTCTTTAAACCTGTCTGATAGGACACGAAATATGCTACCATTTGGTAAACTGGTGACAAAGGAATTGCCAAATCCGCGGCCGAGCATCCAATGGCTAGGGCAACAGTGGCGAGGTGAAGAAAAAGGCACTGACATATGTCCGATTTGTGGTCTCCGTCCTCAGGGGCCAACTAAAAAAGCAGTTAACCGGAAAGTTTGTGATGAGTGCGAGCGACGACGAGTTAATCGGTCAGAGGGGTGGCTACAAAATCGTTCCACTACAATATGGATTGATGAAGTATCAGACATTGATGGACGGTTAGCGCTGCTTGTAGCCCAGTATAGTATGGCTGATTGGCTGTCTGGAAATGCTTTCAATACCATTTTTACTTTTGATCCTCAAAGCCGTCAGTTGACTGATCCTGAACGGGGAAACAAGATCTATGATTTCGACTTGTCTGCCTTGATCATAGATATCCAGAAGGGATTGGGGGGAAATAAAATACAATTCAAGAAAGATTTACTTGGATTATTAGTATCGAATGATCTTCAACGCCGTTCTAAGAGTGTTCGGGTTTTGTATAATCTCCGCATTGCTGATATAGATTTGGATTCAGCGACTGCATTATCAGAGCCAGAACGTCTTGCTCTGTCGATGCTCCGGCAGCCTCCCTCTTTTGCTCGCATTAAGCGTACATGGGAAACAACTCGAAATTTTTGGGAAGAGATTGCATCTAGCTTTGTCTCATCCATTGGTCAGATAAATGTTCGTCTAAGGGTACAGGGAACATTTATACCTAGATCAGGAAACCTTGACACTTTAGCGATTTCTCACTCTTATGAACTCAAACTGGGTAACATCAGCCTGAGTATCGTCCGGGTCAATGAAGACTCGTTCATTACCGTTGATAACCTCCGTCGCACAGCACTTCTACTAGGTGCGTTGAAAGCAGAATATGAAGATAAAGATGATAGCAAGGTAGCAGGGTATATACGAGGAGGATTGAAAGGTAAATCGTTTGACATAGATGAGCCAACTGGCTATGGCAGTCCCAATAAACCGCTGGGCAAATTGCACATTACAGATGTCACTTTCGACTATATACCCTATATTCCAGCAATTCCCATTCTTGCAGAGCCGCGCACTTTCATGGCGCTGGTTCCCGCTGATAAAGCACTACAAGTTGCCGAGGATATCAAGCAAAAGTATGAGCGTGAGATGGGTAAGGTACGAAACCGATTGCCATTAACTTTTGGCATCGTCTTTGCTAGCCGACGAACGCCGCTTCCTGCAATCCTTGATGCCGGGCGCAAAATGCTGAGGCAACTCTCAAAAAATGAATCGTGGGAGGTTACAAATATTGCTTCTCCATGTCCTTGTTGTAATTCATGGCCTAGTGAGATAAAGCTTACATTGCAGAGAGAAAAACAAACTTTGTCTGTGGCGATCTCAACAGTTATGGGTGATGGCAAGACAGAAGATGTCTGGTATCCCTACTGGCATCTTGAAGAAGAGAAGGAGAATGCAGATTCACGGGAAAGGCTGTTCAAAGGCATAGACGGTAAGAATTGGACGCATATAAGAGATCTCCAGATTGGAGACACCGTTTCTTTTATGCCTTCTCGCTTTGACTTCGAGTTTCTGGACACAGCATCACGCCGCTTCGAAATAAGCTATGACAATGACAAGCGGCGCGGCACTGCTCATCCAGCACGTCCTTACTATCTTGAGCAGCTTGATGACTTTGAGCATCTATGGGTAATACTCTCAGAGAAGCTAGAGACGACCCAGATTCACAATCTTGTGAGTCTCATAGAAAGCAAGCGTATAGAATGGATGAAAGATCCGTGTAACGACGTTTTCAAGCAATATGTACGTGATATTCTCAATAACGCCAATTGGAACCCGCGTCCAGGCCCGGAACACTTTGACCAACTGCTCCAAGCGGCTATAAGTGGGCAATTGGTAGATGTTGTAGAACTATACATGCGTATCCTTAAAAAAGGTAATTTGAAGTTAAACGAGCAACTATAATATTTGATCAGTCAGGAGCAAATTCATGACTATTCCAGAAACACAACCTAAGAGTGCACGACCACTCTATACCCAGCAGCGTTTTCTCTTCATGACGCTTGATCCCGTCCACATTGGTACGGGAGGCTACAGGCTGGGCAGAGTGGATATGACCATTGCACGTGAGCCGGGCACAAACTTACCAAAGATACCAGGAACTAGCTTGGCAGGGGCAGGTCGCAGCTACGCAGCGATGCGCTATGGGAAACCAGATGTTGCGGGACAGCAAAACAGCTTCAGAAGAAAGAATGTTGATGGAACGACTATAGCGTCATGTCCCATCATCTACACTTTTGGTACAGCGACCAGTACAGGAAGTGATCAAGCGCAGTCAGGTGGAATCAATTAGGCCGGAACGGTGAGTATCGGTGACGCGCAGATTCTGTTTTTCCCAGTCAATTCCATGGTTGGGCCAGTTTGGGTTAGCACAGTTGATATTCTACAAAGAGCTTGGGGAGTAAAGTTATCTCAGGTGCCAACTGACGATGTGGTAGTAACTAGCTTAGACTGGAACAGAGAACTCAATCTTGGTTGGTTGATGTTTTCAACTACAAAAGGCTTAGAGGTAACTCCACCACCAGAATTGAGTTCAAGTAATGAGTGGTCAGCTATCAAAGGGCGTATTGTACTCGTCACCCCCAAGCTTTTTTCCCAGATCGTCAATAGCAACTTGGAAGTACGCACTTCTGTAAGTATTAACCCTGCGACAGGTGCTGCTGAGGAGGGAGCCTTATTTACTTATGAGGCTATCCCACGTGCTACGTGGCTCTGGTGTGACATCGTTGAGGATGATTACAACATCAATGATGATGGTATATCGAAATTCCCTATAACCGAAAGACAATGCAAGGTTGAAATAATTCAAGAAGAGGCAAAGACTGAAAAGAAGAAACGTTATCAGGGAGTCAAGGAAAGCGGGAATCCCTGCTCATCTAAACCAAGATCTGAGCACGAATCTCATTTCAGATGGAATGGTTCACGGACTCCCTGGTTATCTGGATAACCGGGGAGAAGAACTTGGAGAAACCTGGAGTCAACCCCTTGATGTTGTGAGGGCAGGTATGAAACTGATCGAGTATCTTGGTGTTGGAGGTATGGGAACGCGCGGTTTTGGGCGCATGCGTTTAATGGCTGATTGGAATGCTTGCGAGGGAAGTACACGATGAAGAATCTTGACTTGCTTGCAGCAAGGGCTGCGCAAGAGATAATTAAAGATACTTCAGAAGGGCTAAAAGCCACCGAGGTGGAAAATCTTATCACGAAAGCTCTGGGTGTACTGCAAGAGAATGGTGTATATGCAGGGCTTCTTTACCTCTACTCGCGTACCAGTCCTAATGACAGGTCTATTTCGGAAAAGACTCGCCTGAAGTTGCTTTCCCTGACATCTGAGTTGCAATTACCTGTACTAACAGAAACTGATGCAAGCACAGCTCTCAAATTCCTAACTGACCAAATTTGCAGTGATCTCGATACATTACTGTTAGTCAAGCAACTGTGGGAACAAACACTCATCTATGCTCGTTATGGGGCTAAGGCTCGTAGTGTAGCAGAGGAATAAGGTTATGACATGGACTGCATATCAAGTATCATTCCGATTGCTTACCCCGCTACATATTGGCTGGCGCAAATTGGGAAACTTGCAACAAACTCGCCCCTATGTCACTGGGCGTAGTCTGTGGGGGGCACTTACAGCCAGACTGACACGCGAGCTAGGAAGACGTGATTATCCTGACATTGGCAAAGGAGTTAATCAGCAACTCGCCTTTACTTATTTTTACCCATCTATACAGCTTGATGGCTCCTTGCTCTGGCCCTGGCCTGACCAGTGGGATGAGTTTGCCTGGACGTTTCTAGGTAGCTACGCGAGCACTGCTCTGGAGAATGCGCACAATGTCGAAGCAGGGAGCCTACATGAAACTGAGTTCATTGCCCCATATACACGTGAGGGAGAACCTACGTACTTGGTTGGCTATATCTTCGAAAATGATAATCTCAAGCTCGATAGGCAGAGTCCTTTAGTCAATTGGCAGAGTGTGTTAGAGAAGCTACAATTTGGTGGTGAGCGTAGCTACGGGTGGGGACGCGTAGAGCTTGAAGGCTGTAAGGTAGTTACGGATGGGAAGTGTTTTGATTATGACTTACAGTTGAATGGTGATAGACCTCTGCTAAAAGCCCCTAGAGATATGCACGCTTTGTGCTAGTTATCGGCAGCGTCGGTTGAAGATTTTCAGCTCATTTTTGAGACGAAAAAGAGGTCAAAGGCCCAATGATTGTTCTCATGAGAGTTCGCATGAGCATCATTTGTTCTGAGAATGGGCTCCTTGTCTGCTCTCATGGTCCTCTGGAACTAGCACAAAGCGTATGCATCTTCTAGCCCATACAAATACTGATGCTAATAGTGTACGCAGCAGAGGAGTGGCTATTGAGCCCTTCATCGGTAGAGAGACTGGAGAAAGCACAGGTTTTGGAAGAAGTTACTCAAATGTGGAAATATGTTGGATACCTGGTGGCAATGTCTTTCAAGGTGAGATATTCCAGATTGAAGCAAAAGGAGTTTGGAATGCCAATTAGTACAGGGGCAATTATACCTGACTGTTTGTGTATTGCCGAGTCCGCTTAATGGTCTCTAGCTATTGCTAGAGTTGGTCAATAATCTGGCCTGAGCTGCGTCGAGATACCGACTTTCTGAGTCAAGCGCGACAGCGGCAAAGTCTTCTGGCCAGTCACCAAAGGCTCCTGTCTGATCTAAATCTGTACTAGTGATCTGTGTAGATCCGTCTGCTAGTTGCTGAAACCAGTGTAACTTGACTAGATCCGGTGGCAGTTTTCCTTCAGCTACTAATGTTTGTATTCCTAGGAGGAGTAAAGAGCTGTGAGTTTCTACAACTATATGTTTTCCCTGTAGTACAGCATCTGCTAATACCTCTGCCATGATGGATTGTGCACGCGGATGAAGGTGAATTCCGGGCTGCTCTAAATAGATTAATTGCTTACTATTGGCAGTATGGAGAGCAACGAGTACAGGTAGAGTTTGTGATATTCCTAAGCTAACATCAGCTATACTTACGGTATCCTCCGTTGTACTTTCTTTAGAGGATAGAGAGCGGGTGACACGAAGCTCAACTTCAGTGTCATTGATTGGTACAGCAGATACCTTTCCTGTTAATCCTAGTCGTATGAGATCTCTATTCAATTTCTCGAGTTTCTCTTTTGCGTTGCTAACTTGCCACTGTCTGATAATGCTAGCGGAATAATTTTCAAATGTGCCTGGAAAATCTGACCCTACGGCTGAAATAGGATAATTCCTTTCGGGATTTCCTCTTAACCCTGGAAGATGAATGATTTGACTGACATATCCTCCTACTAATGTATCAAGAGAGAGTGGCGTTGCAAGATTAGCCATGTCTTGTCCGCTTGGTTCAGGACTGATGCTTAATGTGATTGTTAAGAAACAGCGATTTCGTGTGACAGTAAAATGGATATGAGATTCCATAGTGTTTTGGTCGAGATGTTCTAATAGTTTGATCAATGAGGCTTCGAGTTTACGGAAAGACTGTTGAAAGCTAGGTGTAAGTCCTGATAAAAGTTCATCTGATTCCATGCCCTCATAAAGGCGATGAATCTTATCATCAAATCTGTATGTCATTTGCTCTATAGCGAAAGATGTTCCTTCGCCTTTGGTAAAATATGTAGTTAGTTCTGTATCACCATCTACTGTGACTCCAATGCTGAATGTATTTGCATGCTTTCCACCAATATTCGATAATAACTGATCTGCCGCAGTAAATTTTATATTAGGGCCTTTTAACATTAATGGGCCTGGATCATAACTAGCATTCAATGTTTGCTTGAGTAGAAGCAGAGGTTGCATAATGCTGGATTTGCCAGAGTTATTAGCTCCTGCTAAAATAGTAAGAGGTCTAACCTCTATACTTTGTTTTTGACTTATCGACTTAAATCCTTCAATAGCAATGCTTGTAATACCTTTCCTGCTATCTTCTGATTGTGATATTTGTCGAGAAGAAGTCTTTTTGCTTGCTTGTGCCGCTTGTTTCGGCTGTCTCGATTGTTGTGATTTATCTTGACTCGTCATAGGTTATCCATCCTCTCTGCTTTTCTTGTCATAGGTTAGCGTGTCTGATTTTTAACTATAAGGTCCTGAACACAATATAACAGAATAGGTCAAATGGAAAGTACTGAGGCGCTTTGCTAATATTGTGGAAGACAAGGCAATCGGGAGAGTTACCCCATTTTTCTCTACATCTTCTTCGCCGCATACTCCTGCAATCGCTTCTCCCGCTCTTCCCAGTCAGGCATATAGGCATACAGAAAGAGCTTGAATACGCGGCCATGGTTAGGAGCCAATTGGTGGACAAGTTCATGGACAATGACATATTCTCCCAAATCTTTAGGCATCGTTAGCAACAAGGGGTCCAGGGTCAGATAGCCAGAGGGCGTGATAGTGCCCCACTGAGCTTCCATCATCTGAAAGCGCACACGTGGCTCTTTCACGCCGATGCGTGTCGCCCACTGGCGAATAGCCCAGCGCATCTCTTCGTCATCGTACCAAAATTCTGATGGTGGTGTGGACGCGTTTGTTCCTTTTTTCAAATCCGTTCCAGGTTGAGAAGTTTTGTTGCTACTTCCGTGGATTTTACCACACCGCACAAGGGAATCAAGCGCTTATACAGTTGTGCCCGCAATTGAGAGTTCTGCTGTTTATTCCATTTGTAGTCTGGGTAGTGTTTGAAGAGTTCATCTATTTCCTGGACTTGCTCAGGCGTGACCGAGGGAACAGCGTAGCGCAATTCCACATAGATGGCGAAAGAAGGTAAGAAATTCTTGCATCCCCTGATATAATAAGGTGAATCCCGGACTGTGTACGGAATTGTTTGGTTGCTTGGGAGAAAAAACAGAAGCACCCAGGATGGGACAGCTCTTGACCAAGAGTCCTGTGATCCCATGAAGGAGGAGAGGACTCGCTAGAGCAGATGAGCAAAGACACTCACAGGAGAGGAGAGATGATCGGTCATATGGAAAGCCAACAGCAATCCTTGCAGGCACAAAAGGTTCCCATGCATGCGCCCAAGCCTTTAGAGAGCCAGCTTCTGGCTACCAAATTCTATGTGCCCGCTGTGCCAGAGACCTTAATCCCCCGTCCTCGCTTGACGGCCCTCCTTCAAAAGGGCCTCAAGTATCCTCTCACCCTCATCTCTGCTCCTGCTGGCTTTGGCAAAACCACTCTCCTCTCTACCTGGGTTCGATCTCTACCAGTAAGCCATCCCCAAGTGGTCTGGCTGTCCTTGGATGAGGAAGACAATGACCCGTGGCTCTTTTGTACCTATCTGCTCACAGCATTAAGCAGGCATCAACCAGATCGCTTTACCCCACTGTTGATGCAACTGCAATCGCCGCAAGCACCACCTCTAAAGTATGTGTTGATAGCGCTCATCAATTTACTGGCAGAGAGCACGGAGCATTTTGCGCTGATCTTCGACGACTATCATGTGATCACAGAGCAACAGGTGCACAAGGCTATCTTATATCTGGTAGAACATCCTCCTCCTCAAATGCATATTATCTTGGCAACACGATCTGATCCTCCCTTGCTATTCTTGCAGCTACGAGCACGCAGGCAGGTCTTGGAAATGCGCATCGACCAGTTGCGCTGCACTGTAGAGGAGATTAAGACCTTCTTTCACCTGATCCTGCGTACTAAGCTGTCTGATGAAATGATCCAAGAAGTAATGGCTCGGACGGAAGGCTGGCTGGTCGGCTTGCGATTGCTTGGTCTTTCCCTAGGAGGGCGGACTGATCCAATCGTCTTGCTCGAAGAGATCAGTGGGGATCAGCGCTACATCTTGGGCTATTTGACCCAAGAGGTCCTGCATCGGCAACCACAGGATGTGCAAACCTTTCTGCTCTCCACCTGCATTCTGGAACGACTCAATGCCTCGCTCTGCGACGCGGTGATCCAACAAGATGGCAGTCAGCAAATGTTAGAACGACTCGAGCAGGCGAATTTATTTATCGTGTCTCTGGATAGCAAGCGAGATTGGTATCGCTATCATCAGCTTTTCGCCGAGGCTTTGTCCTATCAGCTGCAGCAGAAACATGCTGATCTGCTGCCTATCTTGCACTACCGTGCCAGCCTCTGGTATGCGGAGCATGATCAGACCACCCAGGCCATCCTGCATGCCCTCCATGCCAAAGAGTGGCCGTGGGCGGCTGATTTGATCGAACGGCAGAGTGGTGCATTGAATACCCTCACCTGGGGAATAAGTAAACAGAAAGTGCTCCTGCTGCGAGACTGGCTGCAGCAGATCCCAGTCGATCTGCTGCATTCGCGCCCTCGCCTCTGTCTTGCTTATACCTGGATGTTGTTCTTCATTACCCCACAGACGGTGCTCGAAACCCGCCTCAACGCTGTGGAAACGCTGCTCACGGCTGAACTCATGACCCAGACCCATCAGGAGAGGTCGTCTGCCATGCTCCTTGCGCCAGCACGCCAGGAGCTGGAGCTGGAGAATCTGCTTGGGGAGGCGATCACCTATCATGCCCTCATGCGAAGCTATGATGAGGATGGAGAAGCCGCCCTCCCGCTCTGCCAGCGAGCCGAGGCCTTACTGTCAGCAGACAATGTTCTTCATGGGCACATCGGGGTGAGCAAGCTCTTTGCTACGTATGCTTCT
>Ga0193729_1001446_pt1 | contig 12133 bp, 9 predicted proteins | sample U1c2metaG_FD_143036 | JGI IMG/M metagenome (GOLD analysis project Ga0193729, IMG submission 143036) | Soil microbial communities from a riparian zone of the East river system, Colorado, United States - U1c2 | ecosystem: Environmental > Terrestrial > Soil > Riparian zone | place: USA: East River... | reverse complement strand
GTTCAGGATAATTGGTTTGTGCAATTACGACGAAAAGGCGACCATCGACTGGCGCGGCGAGCAAGCCCGGTTTAAGCACGACCTCGAAATGAAATTGGTTTGAGGTAGCAAGGTCTGCCGACAAGACAGAAGGTACGAGGGCGAAAAGGGCAAATAGAATTGGAACCAAAAGGCGGACCATTTGCGCGGGGGATCTCGACCCAGCGCACCATGATTCGCTGGTCCTCATTTCGCGAGTTTTGGAGCCTGGCTGGCTATGAAGGGCTGCTTTTCGCGTCCCAAACGCTGGGCGACCAAAATTGAGGTGCAGAATAAAATAAGCGTGCAAACGAGATACGGCAGCTGGGGAGAGTACGGCAACAAGGTTGTGGCGAAGATCGGGCCGAGGATGCGGGCGAGGCTCCCGGCGCCTTGCGCCACGCCGATGGTGGAACCTTGCTCATCCGCGGGAGTCAAATTCGAGAGCAGGCCAAACAGGGGCGGGCGCGTGAGGCTGGAGCCAACAGACAGTAAGGCCAGTGCCAGCAGCAGAAAGACCCAAGGCAGACCATCGTGGCGAGCGAGTATCCTCCAGGAAAGCTGAGTGGTGCCCTTGATGAATGGCAGCACACCCAGGCTAATGCCGGTGAAAACAAGGCTCAAGCCGATCAATTTGGGTTCGCCCATCTTCTTTACAAGCCGTCCGGTGGCCCCGCCCTGAACGAAAGCGCCGACCAATCCGCAATAGACAAACAGGTATGCGATGGTGCTGGCAGAAGTTTGATTAGTTCGAAAATCCAGGTGGAAATTGGCTCCCACCAGGAGCGGAAGAGTGCTTTCAAAGCAACTAAAGCAAAACGTGGCGAGGAAAAACACAATCACCAGCAACCCGACCCTCGGTTGGCGCAGCGTGTGCGCCCATTGTTCCAAGTGCGGACGCTGCGTCGCCTGGGCCGAACCTGGCAGGCGGCTTTCCTTCAAGATAATAAAGGCGAGCAGAAAATTCGCGGCGCAAAACGAGGCCGCGACCCAGCCCGGACCCGTGTTCCCAAAAAAGTGCAGACTTTCGCCGCCGATAAAAGGTCCGAAGATAAATCCCAGCCCAAAGGCCATACCAATCAATCCCATCTTTTTTGAGCGATCTTCCGGAAACGGCGCGATGATGATTCCGATGACGATGCCGCGGGCGCCGAAGTGCTGGCTGTAAACGGGCACGAGGGGGACCACGATGCCGAACCCGATGAGGTCAATGAAGACCGTGAGGAAAATGACCAGGACGGAAGGTTTTCTCATGGGCCGCCGAAGGGAGCAACAGCTCGAAGCCGCGGCTTTGATTGAAACAACATAGGGCAGAGTCTATTTGCGAATAGGTGTGAGTCAAGGAACCGGATGCAGCATATAAGATTTGCGCGAGGGCCGTAGTTGTATCAGAATTCCCGCGCGCTCGCCTGGGACGCTCGCGCGTTGCGCCGAGAAAATTGGTTGTTCCAGGAAAGCAAGGGTTTATCGCAGATCAGATTGGATCGTCATGGCGCAGGCCAAACAAGTTCAAACAAAAGACAAACGCACTCGCATCCTGCTCGTGGATGACCATGCGGTCGTGCGTTACGGGATCGCGCAACTGATTAACCGCGAAAATGACCTGGCCGTTTGCGGCGAAGAAGAGGAAGCCTCGAAGGCGCTAACGGCGATTGGCATTCTGAAGCCCGACCTGGTCATTGCGGATATTTCTCTCAAGGACAGCAGCGGCCTGGAGTTGATGCGGAACATCAAGGCGCAGGATCCGAAAATGCCGGTGCTGGTAGTCAGCGCCCACGATGAGTCAATCTACGCCGAAATCGCTTTCCGCGCGGGAGCGCTCGGCTATTTGATGAAAGACCAGGCGTTGGAAAAGGTGATCATCGCGATTCGCCGGGTATTGAGCGGGGCCATCTACGTAAGTGACGCGCTGGCCGCCCGTATGCTTCAGCGCCAGGTCCGTGGGCAGACCGACATCAACCAATCGCCGGTGAAGAGTCTGAGCGACCGGGAGATGGAAGTATTTCAACTGATCGGTCAGTGGAAAAAAACCCGAGACATTGCCGAAGAATTACATCTGAGCATCAAGACCATTGAGTATTATCGCGAACAGATTAAGCGGAAATTGAACCTGAAAACCGCGGGCGAGCTGACTCATTACGCCACGTCGTGGGTCCAGCGCGAATTGCCGACTTAAGTTTCCGCGTCCGGCAGTTGTTGCTTTCTCTGACTCCCGCTCCCTTCGTTCAAACCTTTCTCATCCCGGGGATTCCCCGGGTGAACATTCCGCAGTTTCACCGGGCAGCGAACTGTGACCACCCCGATTGTCAGGCGGGCGCTGGTTGTCTAGGCTGAGGACAGATTTGTATAAGTTTGAGACACATAGCTGGAAGAAACCTGCCTTGATTGAAACATTGATGAATCTGAAGACTTCAGTTCTTAGGCGGAACAATCGAATGCCCGGGTTCGGGCTCGTCCTGGTGGGCGCATTGATCATGTTCTGCCAGGGTGCTTTTGCGCAAACCAATCTCTGCAAGGCCATCCTGGCCAGGCAGACCATCACGCTGAGCGGGAACATGCTGCTTGACAGCTTCAACTCCCGCGATCCAAACCACAGCACCAACGGCCATTATGATCCGAGCAAACGGGAAGATGGCGCCGATGTCGCCAGTGTTTCGGATCGGGTGAATGTGATTACGGACACCGGCAACACGAGTGTTTACGGGCATATGTTTACTGGACCTCAAGGAGGCGTGGTCATCAATGGCAACGCTTCAGTCGGCAGCCTCGCGTGGGTGGACGGGGGCAACCGCGGCATTCAGCCGGGCTGGTTCGTTACAAATTTCCAGGCAGTCGTGAGTGATGCTTCATTGCCCAACATCACTTTTTCCACGCTCAGACAAAGTTCCGGAAAGGTGAACGGAACTAATTACAACTTCGTGCTCACCACGGGCAATTATCAGAACTCGGCAACTTTTAGCCTGAGTGGGAACATGTGTATCAATGGCAATGTCGTTTTATATTTCCCAAATGGTTTTCAGATTTCCGGTCAGAGTTACGTTTACATCGCTCCGGGCGCAAGGTTGACCGTTTATCTTGGAGGGCAATCCCAGTTGTCCGGCGGTGGAACAATCAATGGGACAGGTTTCGCAACAAACTGCGCCTTCATCGGATTGCCCACTTGCTCGAGCCTTCAGAATAGCGGCGCTTCCGATTTTGTCGGATCCATCTATGCGCCGGAGGCGGCGTTGACACTGACAGGCGGTGGCTCCAGAACGGTGAACTTTGCCGGCGCGGTGGTGGCCAACACGGTTAGTATCAGCGGCGACTACCAATTCCACTATGACCAAGGTCTTTGCAGCGGTTGTTCGGTCCCGGTCGTGGTATTGCCGCTGATGAACCAAACCAACTGTCCAGGGACCGTCGCCAGTTTCAGCATCTCCGCGCTGGGTACTGGACTGAGCTATCAATGGTACAAAGGTGGCAGCGCCCTTGCCGGCCGGACCACCTGCAGCCTGACTCTGACCAATGTAAGCTCCACCGATGCCGGCTCTTACGCGGTGGTCGTCAGTGGCGTTTGCGGCAATGCCGTGACTAATACGGCCACCCTGACTATCACCGCCGCTCCAACGATCAATTGCCCGGGCGACAAACAGGTGCAACTGGGAGCGGCGTGGACCTTTGATGTGCCGTCCGCAAATTACCCCATAACCGTGGTAAGCACTGTGACCAACACCGCCGGCCATTGCGGCAACACCTTCGACGCGACGCGCACTTGGGCAGCGGCCGATTCCTGTGGGAACACTTCGCAATGCAGCCAGACGGTAATGGTGGTGGACACGACAGTACCGTTGATGAACTGCAGCCACAGCACGAACAAAATTGTGCAGCTTGGCACGCCTTGGAACTTTGACCCACCGACCGCGACCGACAATAGCGGAACAGCCACGATCATCGTGTTGAGCACCGTCACGAACACCGCCGGCCATTGCGGCAATACCTTCGACGCGACGCGCACCTGGGCGGCGATTGACGGTTGCAGCAACAGCGCCACGTGCAGCCAGACCGTGGCCGTGATCGACACCACCGCGCCAGTGATGAATTGCGCCAGCAGCACCAATAAAATCGTCCAGCTCGGCGCAGCCTGGAACTTTGATTTACCAACCGCAACCGACAACAGCGGAACCGCCACGATTATCGTGCTAAGCACGGTCACCAATACGGTTGGCCATTGCGGCAACACCTTCGATGCGACGCGCACCTGGGCGGCGATTGACGGTTGCAGCAACAGCGCCACTTGCAGCCAGATGGTGACCGTGATCGACACCACCGCGCCAGTGATGAACTGCACCAGCAGCACTAACAAGGTTGTGGAACTCGGCGTGGCCTGGAACTTTGACCCGCCAACCGCAACCAACAACAGTGGAACCGCCACGATCATTGTGCTGAGCACGGTAACCAACACCGCCGGTCATTGCGGCAACACCTTCGATGCGACTCGCACGTGGGCGGCGATTGACGGTTGCACCAACAGCGCCACGTGCAGCCAGACCGTGACCGTGATCGACACCACCCCGCCGGTGATGAACTGCACCAGCAGCACCAACAAAGTCGTGCAACTCGGCGCAATCTGGAATTTTGACCCGCCGACCGCGACCGACAATAGTGGAACGGCCACGATTATCGTGCTGAGCACGGTGACCAACACGGTGGGTCACTGCGGCAACACCTTCGATGCGACGCGCACCTGGGCGGCGATTGATGGTTGCAGCAACAGCGCCACATGCAGCCAGACCGTAACCGTGATCGACACTACTCCGCCAGTGATGAACTGCACCAGCAGCACCAATAAGATCGTCGAACTCGGCGCAGCCTGGAACTTTGATTTGCCAACCGCGACCGACAACAGTGGAACGGCCACGATTATCGTGCTGAGCACGGTGACCAACACGGTGGGTCACTGCGGCAACACCTTCGACGCGACGCGCACCTGGGCGGCGATTGACGGTTGCAGCAACAGCGCCACTTGCAGCCAGACCGTGAGCGTGATCGACACCACCCCGCCGGTGATGAACTGCGCCAGCAGCACCAATAAGATCGTCGAACTCGGCGCAGCCTGGAACTTTGACCCGCCGACCGCGACTGACAATAGCGGAACGGCCACCATTATCGTGCTGAGCACCGTGACCAATACGGTTGGTCATTGCGGCAATACCTTCGACGCGACGCGCACCTGGGCGGCGATTGACGGTTGCAGCAACAGCGCCACTTGCAGCCAAACGGTGACCGTGATCGATAACACCCCGATTGTGCTGACCGCCGCGCCTTCCGATCAGACCAATTGTCCGGGCACGACCGGACATTTCAGTATCGGCGCGACCGGCACCGGCCTGACTTACCTTTGGTCGCATAACGGGGCGATCGCCGGCTCCAGCAACAGCCTGGTCCTGGACAATGTTTCCGCCGCGCAGGCCGGGCTCTATACGGTCGTGGTAACCGATCAATGCGGCGATTCCATCACCAACTCCGCGAGCTTAACGGTCAATGCCACGACCACAACCACCGGCCTTGCCAGTGTCACGAACAACCTCGGCGATTCGGTCACGTTCACCACGACCGCCTCGGGCACCGGTCCATTCACCTACGTTTGGAAGAAGAGCGGAACTGTAATTGCCGGGGCCACCGGAAACAGCCTGACGCTGACCAACGTTTCCTTCGCCGATGGGGCGATTTATTCGGTGGAAGTCACCGGCATGTGCAATACCGCCGTCCAGTCGGCGGCCTTAACCATCAACATCCCCCCGACCGTAACCATTATTGCTCCGACCAACGGCGCAGTCTTTATCGCGCCGGCCACCTTCACCCTCGCTGCCAACGCGCAAGATACGGACGGAACCGTGACAAATGTGGAGTTCTTCCAGGCCGACGCGGGCAAGTTAGGCGAAACAACCAACAGCGCGCCCGCATCCATCATCCTCAGCAACCTTGCGACCGGGACCTACACCTTCACGGCTCGAGCGACAGATAACCTCGGCGCGCAGGGAACATCCACGCCGGTTACTATTACGGTGCTCGAAAGCCCTCCCTTAAGCGTCATCGCGGCGATTCATTTGAATCCGCAAACCGGGTTATTCGAGCAAACGGTGCGCGTATTCAATCCCACTTACACGAGCTTCGACGCCGTTCGGATTTACGTCAGTAATCTCAACAACAACACCACCGTCTATAATGCCACTGGAGTAACCAATGGCGTGCCTTATGTCCAATCGCATGCGGCGATCCCGTCGGGCGCTTATGCTGATTTCGTCATCGAATACTACGTGCCGTCGCGCGTCCCGCCAAACCCGGTGCTCCGCGCGGAGTTGGTAACCCCTGGCGGGGGCAGTGTGGCCGTGGCGGGCATCGGCCAGCACATCGATCGCGGCCTGAGACTTGCCGACGGCAGCTTTCTGGTCGAGTTCCTCACTGTGTCGAACCGCCTTTATTACATTCAGTACAGCAGTGACCTCACGACCTGGAAAACCGCGCAACCGGCGGTCGTGGGTAATGGAACCCGCATCCAATGGTTGGATAACGGAGAGCCAAAGACGGACAGCGCACCCTCGACCCAGGCGGCCCGCTTCTATCGCGTCGTGCTCTTGCCGTAACGATTCAAGGAAGACAACCGAAAACATGAAAAAGCAATTCCTGAGGAGCTTGAGTTTCTCGATGATCTTTCTGGCGAACCTGCCGATCTGGGCACAAACAGGCGGTCCAGCCCTCGCGCCGAGCGATCTGCTCCCCACCGCCAACCTCGATCCGGAACCGATAAACAAAAACCGGCTGGGCCTTAGCTACCGCATGGGCCTGAATATTTCCGTGGACTTTCGGAAGCTTGGCGGCCTGGCCTTGTCCAACCCTGGACCGGCAACCGGCAACACGGTGAATCGCAATTACGACAACGGCTACAACCGCGTGGACAGCTCGACCAATTCCGGCGGTCTGACGTGGTATTGGGGCTATCAAAGCGCGCAATCCGTTCAAGGCGACAACCTGGTTTTGCAAAGTTATTCCACCCCCGCCAATGCGACCTCGAAAAACCGGCAGGACGATCCGCAGCACGGGTTTGAAATTACCTATGATCGGGAACTTTATCGTGACAAACATTGGCGCTTCGGGGCCGAAGCGGCTTTCGGCTACACGCTTATTTCGGTCAGCGACAGCCGCTTGTTAAAAAACACGGCTTATCGAACCAACGATACGTTTGCTTTGAATGGCACCATCCCTCCGCTGCCGCCCTATAATGGAACCTTCGAAGGGCCTGGGGCCCTGATCAACTCCTCGCCTTCTTCCCGCGCCACCGAGATCATCGCCCGGGCCGCCACTATCACGGGCGTACGCACCGTGGATGCTGATTTGTTTTCGCTGCGTTTGGGGCCGTATTTCGAGATTCCGCTCTACAAGAAGTTTTCCCTCTTTTTCGACGGAGGGTTGACCCTCGCGGTGGGCAGGACTGAATTCAGCTATCGCGAGAACGTTACCATTTCCGATCCCGCTTACAATGTAACGCTTTCCACCGAACGTCATGCCGGGGCCGGGTCCCAAACCGATTTTTTAGTCGGCGGCTACGCCGGCGCGGCCATTGAATATGCCCTCACCAAAGAAGTGACTCTTTTCACCGGCGCCCAATTTCAGGCTGCGGGCCGGTCGATCAATAAACATGCGGGCAAGGAATCAGTGCTTGATCTTGGTCAATCAATTCTGGTGGCTTTTGGCGTCTCCTACGCGTTTTAAGTTCGGTCTCGAAAAATTATGAACACCTCCGTCATGTCTCACGTCCCTCAATTCAATCCTTCCATCGGCGCTGTCGCCGGAACCAAAATTCTCCCGCCACGCCTTCCGCTGATGGCTCAAACGCAAGCGGGTGTGATCAAAAAAAGCAAGCAACCGATCAAAGTGTTGCTCGTGGATGACCATCCGATTGTTCGCAAGGGCATCGGCTCTTGCCTCGCCAAACACGCCGGCCTCCATATCGTCGGCGAAGCCGCCGATGGCAATGAGGCATTGCAAAAAGCCCGCCAATTGGCGCCCGACCTGGTTCTGATGGACATGGACATGCCGCGCATGGATGGCCTCGCGGTGACGCAGGTGCTCCGCAAGGAACTTCCCCATATCAAGGTGCTCATTCTCTCCATGCACCGTCAGACCGATCAGGTCCTTCGCATCCTGCAATCCGGCGCGCTCGGGTACGTCCTCAAAGACGCCACGCCGGAGGAATTGGTCCAGGCCATTGAAGCGGTCCATTCCGGCCAGCCCTTTTACAGCCCGGAAATCGCCCGGGTCGCCCTCAATCAGTTTGTGCACGGCCAGGGCGATGGTCCGAGCCCGATGCATCTCAGCAATCGCGAACGCGAAGTCCTCATCCACATCGCCGACGGCCTGAGCAACAAAGAAATCGCCTCGCGCCTGGGCGTGGGCGTCCGCACCGTCGAAACCCATCGCGAGCGAATTATGCGCAAGCTCAATATCCGCAGCGTCGCGCGGTTGACTAAATTCGCCCTGGCCAAAGGCCTGATTTCCCTGGAAGAAGATCCTGGGACCTGAACCAGAAGAGGCGGGCCCATTCTCAGTTGGGCCGGAGCGCATTCGCGCCCAAGCCCGGATTCGACGTTTGGACGGCGGGTAAACAGCGTCTGGCCGCCGCAAGTGCGCCCGCACTCCGCGTTACTGACTGCGAGCCGGCTTGGAAGAATCTGAGGGTTACTCGGGTCTTGACATCGGTCCCCTCAAAGCGTACTTGGAAGAGTGTTCTTCCATAGCCGCTAAAACGTGTTAATGGGTGGCCCACGAACAATCCTGGTGGTGGACGATGACAAAAATGACGTCTATCTTTTGCAAGTGGCCATTGAGGATGCTGGCTTGGCTCACAAACTCGTTCATGTTCCGGATGGGCAGCAGGGCATCGACTACCTGGCGGGCAAATTCCCCTTTACCGATCGCCTTCGATATCCGTATCCCCATCTCCTTTTGCTGGATTTGAAAATGCCTTTGGTGGATGGCTTTGATGTCCTCGTCTTTTTGCGGAACGGGGGTCTCCCCAGCGTGCCGCCGGTGGTGGTGCTCTCGTCCTCTTTTCTCAATGATGACATCCAAAAAGCCAGGAGTCTCGGTGCCCGGGATTATATCGTCAAACCTTCCAAATTCAACGAGTACATCAAACTGGTCCAAAAACTGGACCGGGATTGGCTGAGGATACCCGACGCGGCTTTGTTCGAAGAGTCTGCCGGGGTTGCGGTCGCGAAGGTCAACAAGACTAAGCGGTAAAAAAGGCGGTGGCAGCCGTCACAATGCTTTTTGGGTTTTTGCGGAATCCGCTTTGGGTTGCCGCTCTGTGCCAGGCGCCTGGCTCAGATCCAGCCAAAAACGCTTCAATACTTTGCTGGTCTCGACGAAGTTATCAAAATCAAGCGGCTTCACCAAAAACGAGTTGGCTCCCAAATCGTAGGCCTGATTCACGTCCCTGATATGATCCGAGGAAGTCAAAACCACTACCCGCAAAGCGCTCAGGCCGGGTCTTTGGCGCACCCATCTTAAGACCTCGAAACCATCCATGCGCGGCATTTTTAAATCAAGGAGCAGCAGGTCAGGCAATGGATACTCGATCCGATTGGCGTATTTTCCCACTCCCTCCAAATAAGCGATCGCTTCTTCTCCGTCTCGAACCACGTACAGGGGATTGGAAATCTGCCCTTTTTCAAAGCATTTCCGGATCAGAAGAATGTCATCTTCCCGATCTTCAGCCAGCAAAATTACCGCTTCATCAGACACAAATTCACCCAAAATTAACATACCCTCCTTGTCGGTCGTGTCAATTGGGACTTACTCCCAAAGGGGCCCATTCTGGGTGTCGCACTGGCGTATGCTTCACGTTAGGCCGGCCCCGGCTCGGACCGTATTAACGGTTTAACTCATTTACCTCTTCCCTTACCTTTGTCCGATGATTGAGTCCGCCACCCTTCAACCCGCCATCCGCGTCGTGATGATGCCGCGCGACGCCAATTATCTCGGCACCATCTTCGGCGGCGTCATCCTGAGTTCCCTCGACCTCGCCGGCGCCATAGAGGCCCATCAACAAACGGACAAGAAACTGGTGACCATCGCCATGCACGAGGTCAAGTTCATCGCGCCGGTCTTTGTTGGAGACCTCGTCAGCTTCTATACTGAGACCATAAAGCTGGGCCATACCTCCATCACCGTCCGCGTCACCGTCGAGGCCCGGCGCGCTCTGGCGCCGCATCAAAGTGTGCGCGTGACCCAGGCCGAAGTGGTCTATGTCGCCATTGATCAGGACGGCAAACCCACCCCGATCCGCTCTTGATGTTCACGCCGCGTCTCCACAAGCGCGAATAACCGCCTCGATAACCTGCTCGACCGGAATGCTGGTCATGCAACGGAAATCAATCGGGCACTCTCGCCGGAAGCAGGGCGCGCACGCTGCCTGGCCCGCAAGCAACTGGTGCCGCCGATCCCCCGGCAGTCCGGGGCCGGTCAGTTCGGGAGAGGTGCTGCCAAACAACGCAACCACCGGCGTTCCGACGGCAGCCGCCGCGTGCATCGGCCCCGTATCATTGGTCAGCAACGCACGGCACAATTTGAGGAGAGCGCAAAGCTCGCGGAGCGTGGTCTTCCCTGCCAGATTCAACGAGTTCGGATTGGATTGAGATTGCGCTGACCTTGAGCGCAAACCTTCAATACCTGCCGTGATCTCCGCTGCAAGACCGGTTTCGCTCGTGCCTCCCAGGATCAGCCACTGGCAGCCAGTACGCCGTTGAACTTCAACCGCTGCCGCGATAAATCGCTCCTTTGGCCAGCGCTTCGCCGGGCCATATTCCGCTCCGGCTTGCAGTGCCAGGATACGATGTGATGGGTCCGTTTGCAGATTGAATTTCCGCGCCACCGCCATGACTTCATTTTCCGTTACCGCCAGATGAGGCGCGATGGGCGTGGGATCGGCGCCCAGCGACGCAACCAGATGCAGATAATCGTGAATATGATGAGCCGAGGCAGAAGGCGTGTCCCGGGAGGAGGGCTCGCCGTTTCGAATCAACTCATTGATCTCCTTGCTCGACCGCTTATGCATTCTTGTCTGTCCCGCCCGGCTCGGGATCGCTTTCGTGAGAAACCGATTCCTCCATGGCCGCGCGTACCCGACACGTTGCGGAATACGCCCCAGCCAAAGCTCCAGCGCGGCGCGGGGCGAATTCGGCAGCGCGAGGCCGAGATCGAAAGGCCTTCTCGTCAGGTCCCCCAAAAGCCCGAACAGTTCAAACGCCCGCGCAACCGACGCATCCACGTTGCCCTTGGATTTTCCCTTCCCCCGTTCAAACTCCGCCGCCCGTTTCTGGAACTGCCACATCCTGATTTTCCAACCCGCCCGAGCGAGGCCGGTTCCCGCCTTGATGGGAAGCACCTCGTCAATGGCCGGATGGTTCAACCAAAGGTCCGCGAGTTTTTCGGGCGTCAAAAGCGTGATGCGGGCTTCGGGAAATCGCTCGCGCAACCGTTGCAACGCCGGCGTCGTCATGACGGCGTCGCCCAGCCAGTTGACCCCGCGCACAAGAATGCGTTGAGGATCGGGAGCGGAGGATGGCGGCTCCTTGACGGGCGACAGTTCGGTGGCTTCCTCCATCTCTTATTCCTCCATTCTCGCGGCTTCAGAACGTTGCCGCCCGTTCGCCGCGGGAGGTTGCGGAACCCTGGCCCGCCCTGGTTTCCAGCGGTTGTGCACCCAGAACCAGTTTGCCGGATCACGGCGCACCGCCACCTCGAAAGCCTTGTTCACATCGCGCATAATCTCGCCGCTGGTCCGGGCCGCGCCATTTTCTCGAATCGCGATCGAGTCACCCACCTCGATTCGCCACCGCGCCAAGCCTGTGCGATAACAGATGGCGGTGCGCAGCACACAATCATAGCGCAACGCAAAAACCGCCGGAGCCGCCGAGGTCGAGCAATCATGCCCCAGGAAAGGCAGGCGCAAACCGCCGTCCCCGGCGTGTTGATCGCAGAGCAAGCCGAGCATCGCGCCACCCTGGTTCATGAAAGCCCGCAGCAAGGACGCCTCCGAACGCCGCTCAAAAAAAGCGCAGCCCGAGCGCTC